>ERZ1370068.8269-contig-7138_pt1 | contig 72992 bp, 122 predicted proteins | sample MGYA00561227_ERZ1370068 | MGnify/ENA primary metagenome ERZ1370068 (study PRJEB38410, sample SAMEA6850437) | metagenome | study: Metagenomic assessment of the ecological functions of the soil: analysis of the soil microbiota associated with the... | reverse complement strand
GCTGTTCTGCGACTTCCAGGGCGCCCGCCTGGTGCATTTCCTCGGCATGGCCGCGATCGTGCTGTTTCTCCTCGTGCACGTGGCGCTTGCGCTGCTCGTTCCGAAGACACTGGTTGCGATGGTGACGGGCGGGACCCGAGCTCGACGCTCACTCCGGCGGGCCGTGCCGCCGGAGCCGTCCTTCGCCCGACATCGCCTGACGATCGGAGAGCATCGTGACCGAGACCCATCTCCTCGCGATCGCTGCTTCCGGCCAGCAGCGCCGGTCGATCAGAGCATCCTCGCGGAGCACAAGACAGGCTCCTCGCGCAGATCGACCGCCGCAGCCTGCTGCGCGGCACGATCAGCCTCGGCGCCCTGTCGCTGCTGACCGGTTGTAACGTCACCGACCGCAGGCGCGGTGCAGAGCGTGCTGACCGCCGTGTCGAGCTGGAACGATCTCGTGCAGGCCTTCCTGTTCCGGCCCGAACCACCTGGTGCCGACCTATTCCGAGGCGCAAGTGGTGAAACCGCCGCGCTTCAACGCCTATTACGAGATCGAGCAGGTGAAGCCGGTCGATGTCGGGAGCTGGAGCTCGAGCTCGCCGGCCTCATCCAGGACAAGCGGGCGTGGACCGCGCCGCAGATGTCCGCGCTGCCGGAGCAGGAGCTCATCATCCGTCACATCTGCGTCGAAGGGTGGGACTATATCGGCCAATGGTCCGGCGTTAATCTGCGCCACTTCCTCGAGCGCGTCGGCGCCGACCTGACCGGCCAAGTATGTCGCGTTCAGGTGCGCGGACGACTACACCGGCAGTATCGACATGGCGACGGCGCTGCATCCGCCAGACCATCCCTGGCGACCAAGCACGCGCGCTGAGCCGATCACCCGATCCGTTCGGCTTTCCGCTGCGACTGCGCACCGCGACCAAGCTCGGCTTCAAGAATCCGAAGTGGATCACCAGCATCGAGGTCACCAACCGCTATCCCGGCGGCTACTGGGAGGACCGCGGCTTCAACTGGTTCAGCGATATAGCCGTGGACTCATTACGAGCCGAATTGATTGAAGGCGAGGTAGTTAGCAGCAAGCTTCTCGTAAAATTCATAAGTACGCTCAGCAGCTCGTTGTCCCGCCACGGGACTCCACCTGCGGCGAGGGGCTCCCGGCGAACTCAGGCTGGAGTGGCGATCGGGAGGTGACGCCTCGCGGCGGCGCCTGCTCCAACGCCAAGTCCATCCACGCCTGGGCCAGTGGAGATATCGCTCGCGAAAGTCTGGGTTACTGGCCTCAGCGAGCTTCGCATAGGCGTCGCGCGGTCATGGCGGCGCGCTCGTCTTCGTCGCGGCGGCAAGGCGGTAGATGCGCCAGCGGGCGTCGTCCTCCACCAGCCGGTAGAGTGCGCTTGCCGCAAACGGATCCTTGCGCCAGGCACCGTCCTTGCGCCGTCACCACCACCACGCCGGCAATCGTATCGCGTCGCCAGCTCCTCGATGTCCTGGGACGAGGCATCGCCCGCGAATACGCGGATGAACCGGGCGTCGATCTCTTCGCGGCGCGCGCGCGGCAGCGCGGTGTAGGCCAGCGTCAACTCGCGGCCCGCGAAGCACGAGCGACGGTCCGACAGCAGCGCCCACGACAGGTTGACCGGCCACGGCGTCAGGTCCTGCAAGAACAGGGGATTGTTGGCGACACGCTCATCGGGCGCCGCGTGCCGGCGCACCGCAGCCCACATCTCGGGCGTCTGTGCGAACACCCTGCCGTCCGGCGTGAGAATGCCGGCGGCGTTCTCGCGCACGACCGCCAAGCCGTCCGGCAGGCCCAGCAGCCACGCCGCGATCGCCGCGGCGGCGGCGGCCCGGGCGCGCACGGCGATCCAGCGCGACAGGCCGACCGCGGCAAACACCGTCAGCACGACGACCCCGGCAGGACCGCGCGCCACCCCAGATCATTGTTGTTGCCGATCGTGCTGGCGAACAGCCCGGCGCAAACAAGGCTGGCTGCCGCGAGCAGCGCGAAAATCTTTGCGGCTTGCCGCTGTCCTCATCGCCGCCGCCGACCGGATTGCGCTCGTCGCAGATAAACCCACAACGAAACGGCGCCGGTCGACGTAGACGGCGGGAAATTCGATCGGCAAGAGAAGGAGCCAGTACGCCGGCACAGTCCAGGATACGGCGCAACCCGATCGGGAAAGCGCGGTTCCCGAGAACCTCGAACGGGACGGAACGCGATCGGCGAGCCGCCGGCCCGCATTTCGGTCGCCAGGAACTGGTCGTGCAGCAGCGGCCAACGCCAGGCAGATCGCGAGGATCGCGGCCGCGGCGCACCAGGACAGACAAGCTCATCGCGCCGGCGCGGCGCAGCTTCGATCAGGAGCATCCCGCCGGTCATTGCGGCCGCGACCGGGAACAGCACGCCGCCGATCCAGGTCGAACTCTCGTATCCGGCGACCGCCAGCAGCACGAGCGTCGCGAGCAGCAATGGGCTGCACTCGACCGCCAGCCGGCCGAGGAAGAACAGCGCGAGGATGACGGCCGATGCCGCCGCGATATGCTGCGGCACCCATGCCGCTTGAAACAGCCAGCCGCCAAACCCGGTCGCCGGCATGAGCACCTGGTGCACGGCTTCGGTTCCGAACAGGCCGGCGAGCACCACACGGCACGACAGCGCCGCGTTGAGCAGCAGGACCCACAGCAGCGCCGTCGCGCGGCCGCTGAACCAGTTCGCCAATCCGAGCATCAGCGCGAGCGACGAGAACGCCGTGAACCACGTCATCGCGATATCGGCTTCCCAGCCGCTCGCTCCCGTGAGGAGCGCGAGCTCGGCGGCGCTGAAATGCCAGAGGTAGTAGTAGGCCAGTCGCGACGCCGGCTCGCCGACCGCGCCGAAGAACGGGTTGCCCGGCGGCAGTCCCAGCCGCGTCATCTCGTCGATCAACGCGGCCTTGGAGTGGTCGAAGATCGGCGGGGCGAACGCGACTCCATCGATGCCGACCTTGGGCATGATCGCCACCGCGGCAGCGAGCGCCAGCACTGCCGCGCCGAGATAGGCCCAGACGGGAACGGAGGGGCCTGGCGGATTGTCGTGGCGGGAACGCTGTGTGAGCCACGCGACGAAACTCGGCAGCCAGGGCGGCGGCGGAGACGATGGCCACCGTGGTGGTGGAGAAGCCGACCAGCAACAGGATGGGCAGGGCCGCCGCGCTGTGCACGGCCCAGCCGAGCGCGGGTGCGATCGGCAGCGCGAGCGCTGGGCCCACGAGCCGGCGGGCGAGCGCAAAGCCCAGAACCGTCCAGAACGACGCCGCGGCGACAGCGCACAGAACCACGACCAGCGCATTCGGCACGTTCGATCCCCTCACCTCGCGTCCAGGCGCAGCAGGCCGGCCGCACGCGCTATTGACTTCAAGGCTTACTGTATTCCCGATTGGCGGTCATCGCTCGATGCCGCGAATGCGCGGCCAGTGATGGCGCGGCAACGCGAGGCCGAGACAAGCTGATTCATGCCGTCACCCAGGTGCTTGCGCTTCGCATCCGACTGCGACGCCGCCTGTGTCGCCACCCGGACAAAAGTCGATATGATTCTGGATGCCGGCGCGAATGGTGCCGCCGAGGCTGCCCGCGACCTTCGAGCTGCCACCGGTGCGTCGATGATACGGGACCGGAATTTCAAGAATGCGCAGCCCCGAACGGGCCGCGCGCATCTGCATCTCGATGTTCCAGCCATAGGTCATTTCGCTCATCCCGAGGCCAGCAGGGCATCGCGCCGGATGGCGCGGAAGGCGCACATATCGGTATAGCGCACGCCGTAGAGCAGCTTCATGCCGAAGCCGGCCAGCACGCCCGCAGCGACCTGATGCCAGGACATGCTCCCCGGCTCCCGCTCGCCGCGCACGCGCGATCCGATCACGAAATCCGCAGCACCGGACCGAATGGGATCCACGAGGGACCGTATGGCCTTGCGCATCGTCGGCCCCGTCGCCATCCATGAACACGACGATGTCGGCATCCGTGGCCGCCTGCGTCGCCAGCAGGCAGGCCCGGCCATAGCCTCGCCCAACGTCGAGGACCTCCGCGCCCGATCTTTGCGCACACTCCGCGGTATCGTCGCTGCTTCCACCGTCGGCGACGATGATACGCCCGACGACGTCGCGCGGGATGGAACGCACGACGGCGCCGATCGAAGCCGCTTCATTGAGCGTCGGAATAACGAGGACGACGCCGCACGGCGCGTCCGTCATGCGGCTGCTCGCACCGTCACTCAGCGCTTGCGACATGGCCACCACCGTCAGAGGCTCCAGCGCAGTCCGCAGCTCGCGCACGCCGCGGGCGGCTTGTCGGACAACAGCGCCTCGCGAAACGATTGATAGGCCGGGCCGTTCCAGATCTCGCGCAGCGACTGCTGGGTGGCATCGCCGAGGGTGTAGTTCTCGTATCCGCGCTGGGAGAACGGCGCGATGCAGCACGGCAGCGCGCGGCCATTGGCCGTGAAGTACATGACGGTCCACGGACGCCGGCACATCGACCACGGCGACCCGTCATCGTGCGCGCTTGAGGCTCATGCCGGGCTCCGACGCCGCGCCCGATGCGCTGAACGTCATCCCATACGACCGCGCGAGCCTCGGTCGCTTCCTCGATGTAGCCCGCCTCCTCGCGTCGTCAGCCGCTCGTAAAGCGCCTGGTCCGGCCGGGCGCGGCCGATCGACTCGCTCTCGAAAGAACACGAGGCGCTGGAGATAGACCTCCTTGACGCCGATCTCGGCGGCGACCTGCACGAAGGCGGGCAGCTCGACGATCGTTTCCTTCAGGCCGGTGAGCCAGGCCGAGACCCGCGGCCGATCGATGCCTTCGCGCTCCTGCAGCGCGCGGAACGCCCGCACGTTCCGCAGGATGCGAGCGAAGTAATCCTTGCCGCGAACGGCGAGATAGGATTTGGCGTTGGCCGCATCGAGCGAGACGCGCAGCTCGTCAAGCCCCGCTTCGATCAGCGCCCGGCCGTTCTTGCTCGTTGAGCACCGTGCCGTTGGTGTTGAACAGGACATAGGTGCCGCGGTCCTTCAGGTAGCGCACCATCTTCGGCAGGTTCTTGACCAGCATCGGCTCGCCGACGCCATGCAGGACCGCGCGTTCGATGTCGGGCACCTGATCGACGATCGAGCGGAACAGCTCCCAGCTCATGTCGGCCGGCGGCTCGAGCTCCTCGTAGGTGCGCGGGCAGGTCGTGCACAGCAGGTTGCAGCGGTTCGTGGTCTCCAGATAGAGACAGACCGGCTTGCGCACCGGTGCGTGCCGCATGCCGCGCTCACGCTTTCGAAGTAGCGGCGCGGGTCGACGGCGATTTCGGCCGGGGATGATTCGTGCATGAAGCTGTTTCCTTCCGCGCTGTGACGTGCGCGTCCGATCGCTGCCACCGGCTCAACCGGCGGCGACCGCGATGGCGATGGACGGGGAACGATATCGAGGCGGGCGGCGAGGTCGTTGCGCGCCAGCAGCGTGCGCATCAGGCGGGCGGAGGACGCCGCGCGGTGCCGATCATGCCCGCGCGAGAACGGCCGATCCTCGAACAGCTCGCCGTACAGCACACTCAGCGATTGCGCGTCGTCGACATCGTACCATGCCGGCAACAGATGGACGGAAAGCCCGATCTCGGCGGCGCGCGCGAGCGTCTGCTCCGCCACCTGATCGGTGCTCCACGTAACGTCCTCGAAACAGGCGGCGATGACGCGCCTTGAGGCCGAGGAGATAATAGCCGCCATCGGTCGAGGGCCCGAGCACGGCGCGATCCCCGGCTGCGACAGCACCTCCGCGGTCTCCACCAGCAGCGACGTCGGCAAGGTGCGGACTGTCGGAGTTCAGCACGACGGCGCTGGCATGCCCGAGCGTCCAGGAGTTGATCGATGGCGCCGTAGAGGCAGTCGCCGAAATCAGGCCACCAGGCTTCGAGCAGCCCGACATCGGGCCGGCAGCGCGTCCCGGAAGAACGCGACGGATTCCGGGCCCGGCGGACCATACGCCATGTACGGGCTGGATACGCCAGACCTTCGCCGCCTCGAGGATGTTGGCGCTGATGTCCTGCAGAAACGCGGTGTTGAAGCGCAGCCGCCTCGCTGACCCGTCAGCGGCGGGACCAGTCGGGTCTTGGTGCGCCCCGGTGCGGAAGCCTTCGCCATGACGGCGATGCCGCACGACATGGCGGTAGGACCCGAGGCGCTGGCAGAAATCATCCCGTCCCTCGCGTGCCTTCTGCAACGACGACACGCCGCGTCCCGCTGATATCGGGGATGTCATGTCGCCGATCGACGTAGCTACACCAATAACTACGGCTTGGCGCGGCTAGCGGATGCGCAGTCGCGCGGTTGTGAACACAGACACCCATTTTTCGGTCCGCCCGCAGAAGTCGGGTTCCGGTGTCGTCGCGGCGTCGAAAACAACGCGACGGTGCCGTCGGAGTTCCGAAAGGAAATGAAGGGACTGTCGGATACCCGACCAGGCCTGGTCGCCAGGTGGTCCCGGTCAGCGCGGCGCCGACAGCGCCGCCGCGGCGATCTGCTCGGGTCTGATCGGCGTCGAGTTGAATTCCATCTTGAATGGCGCGAGCGCGTCGGACACCGCGTTGGCGATGACGACCGGCGGCGAGATGGCGCTGCCCTCGCCGACGCCCTTGACGCCGAGCGGATTGAGCGGCGAGGGAGAATGCTGATGGATCAGCTCGATATCCGGGAAGTCGCTCGCGGTCGGGAGCAGATAGTCCATGAACGAGCCGGTGAGCAGCTGGCCTTCGGAGTCGTAGGCGAACTCCTCCAGCAGCGCGCCGCCCAATCCCTGTATCGTGCCGCCGACGAATCTGTCCTTCGACCAGCATCGGGTTCACCACCACGCCGCAGTCGTGCACGACGACGTATTTCTCGATGCTGAGCCGCGCCGGTCCTGATGTCGACTTCGACGATGGCCGCGTGTGACGCGTAGGACCAGGTCACCGTCGGCGGCTCGTAGTAGTAGGTCTCCTCGAGGCCGGCCTCGCATGCCTTGCGGGCGGCCGTGATCCCAGCCCGGGCGCGCGGCCTTGCGCAACGCTTGCCAGCGTGACCTCGTTGCCGGGCACGCCGACGACGCCGATCGCGCCGCTGCGCAGCTCGAGATCGCCCGGCGCGCATTCGAGCATGTTGGCGGCGATGGCGAAGGCCTTCTCGCGCAGAATTTCGCTGGCGTAATGGATCGCGGACGAGAGCGTGACCGTGCTGCGGCTGGCGATGGTGCCGAATCCGATCGAGATCGCCGAGGTATCGGCGAGCGCCATGACGACGTCGTCCGGCTTGACCTTCCAGGCGTCGGCGACCACCTGCGAGAAGATCGTCTCCATGCCCTGGCCCTGCGGGCAGGCGCCCGGAGGCGACATAGACCTTGCCGGTCGGGTCGATGCGCACGGTGGCGCCCTCGAACGGGCCGACGCCGGTGCCCTCGACATAGCAGCCGAGGCCGAGGCCGAGATAGCGGCCCTCCGCGCGCGCCTTTTTCTGCCGCGCCCGGAACGCCGCGACGCCGCCGATCGCCGTCCAGCGCCTGTTGCAGGGCCTTGGGATAGTCGCCGCTGTCGTAGACGATCGGCCTCGCCGTCGCGATAGGGAATGCCCAGGCGATAAGGCATCTCTTCGTGCGGGATCATGTTGCGCAGCCGCACGTCGGCCGGATCGAGACCCAGCTCGCCGGCAATGAGGTCCATCGTCCGCTCCATCGCGAATGCGGCCTCCGGCCGTCCGGCGCCGCGATAGGGCGCGTTCGGCACCTTGCTGGTCGCAGCGATGCGAGCGTGGACGGCGAAATTGTCGAACTTGTACGGGCCGGCAGATGCACCGCGGTGTTGTAGGAGATGCCGGCGCCGATCGGATTCCAGGCGCCGCAGTCGGCAATGAAGCTGTCGCGGAATGCGAGCAGCCGGCCGTCGTCGTCGAAGCCCGCCTCGACATCGTGGATCTGATCGCGCGAATGGCAGGCGGACATGAAATGCTCGTGCCGGTCCTCGATCCACCGAACCGGCCGTTTCACGGCGCGCGCGAGGAACGCAATGAGCAATTCCTCGGGATAGACGTGGCCCTTCACGCCAAAACCGCCGCCGACGTCGAGCGCGACGCAACGGATGCGCGCCTCGGGCATGTTCAGCACAGTGGACGCCTCGCGCCGCAGCCAGTGCACGACCTGACAGGACGACCAGATCGTAATGGCGTCGGCGCGTTCGTCGTAAACGCTGACGACGCCGCGGCACTCCATCGGGATCGCGCCATAGCGGTGGTGATAGAAGCGCCGCTTGAGCCGGTGCGGCGCGCGCGCGCCAGCGCAGCTTCGACGTCGCCCTTGGCCGAGGCGAAACTCGCCGATCAGGTTGGTGTTGTATTTGTCATGCAGGATCGGAGCGCCGGGCTCGAGAGCCGCCTCCGGGATCCACGATGGCCGGCAGCGGCTCGAGATCGAGGGTGACCAGCTCGGCCGCGTCTTCCGCGAGATAGCGGCTTTCGGCCAGGATGACCGCGACCGCCTCGCCGACATGGCGCACCTTGTCGTGGGCGAGCAACGACTGCTGCGGATTGAGGAACTTGTGTTGGACCTGCGTGGCCCATTTCCGCGGCAGCGACAATTGGGTGTCGGGGACCGGCGGGAGCAGTTGCGCGAGTTCTGCGCCGTTGAGCACATACGCGACGCCGGGCGACGCTGCCGCGCGCGACAGGTCGACCGAGCGGATGCGCGCGTGCGCCACCTGGCTGCGCACGAACACGGCATGCAGCGTGTCGGGAAACTTCAGATCGGCCACGAACTGGCCGCGGCCCACCAGCAGGCGTCGGTCCTCGCGACGCGGCAGCGAGCGTCCGACGTATCCGTTGCCTTGCCCCTGTGCCATCCGCCAAATGTCCTAGAGCATGATCCCGAAAAGTTGCAGACTTTTCGGATAAGATCATGCGACCGAAAAATACTTAGAGCGAAATCCTGAGTCATTTCGCTCTAAGCCTGTTCGCGCCGCATGGTCTCGGCGGCCGCCATCACCGCCTTGACGATGTTCTGGTAGCCGGTGCAGCGGCACAACACGGCGGACAGCGCCTCGCGCACCTCGGATACGCTGGGCGACGGATTGACGCGCAGAAAGTCCAGCGCGGTCATCAGCATGCCCGGCGTGCAGAAGCCGCATTGCAGTCCGTGATGCTCATGGAAAGCCGACTGCAGCGGATGCAGCACGCTGCCCTTCGGCCATGCCCTCGATGGTGACGATGTCGGCGCCGTCGGCCTGCACGGCGAGCATGATGCACGAGCGCACGGCCTCGCCGTCGCAGAGGATCGTGCACGCGCCACAGGCGCCATGTTCGCATCCGACGTGAGTCCCGGTAAGGGAAAGATTGTCGCGAAGGAAATCGGCCAGAAGGGTGCGCGGCTCGCAGCGCCCTTCGCAGGCCTTGCCGTTGACCGTCAAGCGGACATCAACCATACGCGTCATGTTGTGCTCATGTCCGTCTCATGCCGCCGCGGCGCGCCGCACCGCGCGCTCGGTCAGGACCTGCGTCAACTGCCGCCGATACGCCGCGGAGCCCTGCCGGTCGGACAGCGGCTCGACCGCCTCGGCCGCCGCTTCGGCTGCTTGTGCGATGGCATCTTCGCCCAGCCCGTGCTGCTCGAGGACCTGCTCGGCCGCGCGCAATCGCTCGGAATGGGAGGATATGCCGGCCGTGGCGATGCGGGCCCTGGCGCAGCCCCGGCCTTCGCGCAGGATCACTGCGGTCACGGCGGCAATGGCGAAATCGCCATGCCGGCGGGCGAACTCCTCGATGGCAAAGCCGGCGCCGGCCGGCATCACCGGCAGGCGCACCTCGACCAGAATTTCATCGGGAGCGATGCTGGTGGTCATGGCGTCCTGAAAAAGATCGGATGCGGCAATGCGTGCGTTGGCCCTTGGGCCCGCGCACGACCACGGCGCCATCGAGGACCTGCAGCACCATCGGAAGTTCTGCCGCCGGGTCGGCATTGGCGATGGAACCGCCGATGGTTCCGCGCGAACGCGTCGGCAGGTGACCCACCAGCTTGATGGCTGCCGTGAGCACGAGGCAGTTTGTCGGCGACGACCGTTGAAAATTCGATCGTCCGCTGCCGGGTCATCGCGCCGATGCAAACGGCGTCGCCGTGGTCCTTGATATAGGCCAGGTCGGGGATGCGGTTGAGATCGACGATGACCGGCGGGGACGCGAGCCGGAAGTTCATCATCGGAATCAGGGTTTGGCCGCCGGCCAGCACGCGACAATCGGGACCATTGGCCTGCAGCAGCGCCAGGGCCTCGTCGACCGTGGTCGGCGCATGATATTCAAAGCTCGCAGGCTTCATCGGGTGCTCTCGGAACTCATTACGCTATCCGATCGACGGGACGTCGCCACCCGGGTTTCAATGGCGTCATCGAAAGGTCAAGGTCTCTGCAAGCTTGCTCATCCGGCTGTGCAACTCAAGCCGTCTTCGCCGGAAAGTGCTTGAGCCAGTGTTGTGCAATATCGATGCCACGGCAAAACCAGACGCCTTTGAAGCCGCGCATGTGCTCGAGCAGCCTGATCAGCCCCGTGCATCGTCCCGGCCTTCCGATCAGCCGGTCATGCAGACCGATGGAGAGCAGCTTCGGAGAGCCTTTCTCGCCCTCGCGGTAGAGAACGTCGAACGCGTCGCGCATGTAGGTGAAGAACTCCTGCCCGGTCGAAAACCCGCTGTTCTCGTTGAAACGATTGTCGTTGGCTTCGTACGAATAGGGGATGACCAGGTGGGATTTCCCTGAACTTGCAGCCAATAGGGCAACTCGTCGGCGAGCGAATCGCGATCGTACAGAAACCCTCCGGCCTCGACGATCAACCGCCGCGTGTTGGGGCCGGGCCGACCGGTCATCCAGCCGGCCGGCTGCGCTCCGGTCAGCGTCTTCAGAATATCGATTGCCTGCCGGATGTGCTGGCGTTCGACGTCCTCGGGCACGTCGACGTAGTCGATCCAGCGATAGCCGTGGCTGACGATTTCGTGCCCGCGCTCGACGCAGGCAAGCGCCAACCGGGATTTTGCTCGAGCGCGCGGGCGACGCCGAGAATGCTGACCGCAACCGAATGGTCGCGGAATATGTCGAGCACGCGCCAGACGCCGCGTCGGCTGCCGAATTCGAACACCGATTCGACCAGCGGCGCGCGCCGGCCGCTATAGGCCGGTACGCCGATGTCGTTGAGCATGCCCTCGGACACCTGGTCGCCGTTGAACAGCGATGCTTCGCCGCCGCCTTCGACGTTGAGATTGAAATTGACCGCGATCAGCGCGCCCCCGGCCAGGCCGGGTTCGGCGGGAACTCGCCATATCCAACGAGATCGCGGGCGATCATCGGATCGGGTTTCGGCTCCAACATGGTCGAGATACCTTCGTCTCAGGCTGGTCGATCGAGCGGCGCCGTACAGGGATCGTAACAATAGAACCAGTCGGTGTCGGTCGCCCCGCGCATCCAGCTGTTCTCGATTGAAATACGCTGGGCGTCGCCGACCCGGTCGATCCGGGTGGCTTCGTACCAGCGATAAGCCTCGTCGGCTTCGTCGAACTGCGCGAGACAGCGGCTGAGGATGGCGGCGTCCTCGATCGCCATGGCGCCGCCGGCCGCCATGAAGGGGCGCATCGGATGGCAGGCATCGCCGAGCAGCACGATGCGCCCGCCGCTCCAGCGGTCGTTGCGCTCGCGATCGAAGATCGGCCAGACCGTCACGTCGGTGGTCACCTCGATGACCCGCAGCAGGTCGGCGTGGAAGTCGCCGAAGTTGTTGAACAACTCCTGCGCGCGAGCTGGGCAGCGAAGCCGCATCGCTCTCCCACGTGGCCCTGGGCGCGACGCCGATGACATAAACCTCATCGCGCCTGCTGGTCATGAAATAGACGAGGATGTGCCGGTCCGGACCCCACCATTTGGTGCAGTCCGGAATCTTGAAGCCCCGGAGCGCTTGCGTCGGGAAGATCGCCCGCTGCGCTGCCATCCCGATGTATCGCGGCGGCTCGAGGCCCAGCAGATACTCCCGGACCTTGGAGTTCACTCCGTCCGCGCCGACGACGATATCGGCCTCCACCGTCACCCCGTTGTCGAACGCGAGACGGATCGCATCCGCGCGCTCGTCGAGGGCGGCCAGGCGATGATTGAATGCGATCGATCCGGGCACCACGCCCTTCTCCAGCACCGCATGCAGATCGCCGCGGTGAATGTTGGCGTAGGGCCCGCCGAACCGGGCCTCGCTCTCGGCATCGAACTCGATCTTGTACATCGTCTCGCCGGTGTCCCAGGCCCGGCTGATATAGCAGTCCGCCTTGATTCCGATGTCTACGACCATCTGCTCGAGGCCGAGGCGGCGAAGCACCTTCATCGCGTTGGCGCTGAGAATGATGCCGGCGCCGATGCGGGAGAAGGCGGGTGCCTGCTCGTAGATGGTGACCGCGAAACCCGCGCGTTGCAGGAAGCCGGCGACCGTCATCCCGCCAAGCCCGGCGCCGACGACCGCAATCCGCGTCTTCCGATCCATTGCCGATCTGTCCTGACGTGATGACTGAGCCTAATATGCGAGGAAATTTTTGCCAACGCGCGCATCATGGCTGCGGAACTCGGATCATGGGCGTGTTGTCGAGATCGAGACGCAGTCCGGTCGAAGCAAACTCCGAGCGACGGCTGCCGCACATGGCGATCAGAGGCAGTGTCGGCTTGGCGATGCACGCGGTAAGGTATCCCCACGGAATAGGCTCGAGTTCGGGTCATGGCCTGCGAGGTCGCCTGACGAGCCGGGCGCAGTGGGTCAAAATGACCGAATGGCTTGGGGATGTGAGCCGCGTCCTTGGCACGAGACTTGAATGTAAAACGTCGATTTGCCGCTTGGGGGAGCCCGGTCCCCCGCACAGGAGGTCATCGCATGTTTCAGACGCTTCCCGGCCAGTGCTCCATCCCTCGCGCGGTCGCGATCGCTGCGCTGGCGGTTGTGTGCCTGCAGGGCACACCCGCAGATGCGCAGAAGCGTGACGTGAGCCTTGCGACTCGACTGGATTTATCAGGGCCCGAATGCCGGATTCATGGTTGCCAAGGACAAGGGCTTCTACGACGAGGCCGGGCTCAACGTGGACATGGGGCCGGGAAAAGGCTCAGGCAGCACGGCCCAGCTGATCGCCAGCAAGACCAGCCAGTTCGGCTTCGCCGACGGCTTTGTGATCGGCGCCGGCGTCGCCAAGGGCATGGAGCTGGTCATGGTTGCGTCCATGTACCGGCGCAATCCGACCGCAGCCATCGTGCTCACGGAATCGGGCATCAAGACGCCCAAGGATCTGGAGGGCAAGACGATCGGAATCGCACCGGGCGGCACCCAGTTCCAGCAATGGCCCGCATTCGTCAAAGGCTGCAAGCTCGACAACGACAAGATCAAGGTCATCAATCTCGATCCCGCCGGCACGGTGCCCGCGCTGGTGGCAGGAAAGGTGCAGGCGGTCGCGAGCTACGCGCAGGGCGCGGTCCCGGGGATCGAAATCCGCTCAAGAAGGACGCGACGTCGTTCTATTACGCCGACTGCGGCGTGACCGCCGTGAGCAACGGCATCATCGTGCACTAAGGATTTGCTGAAGCAGGATCCGGAACTGGTCCGCACCTTCGTCAAGGCGACCTTGAAAGGGTTTCTCTATTCACACGCGCATCCCGACGAGGCCGTCGCCATCACCAGAAGTTCGCACCCGAGATCGTGCCGGAGATCACCAAACGCGAGCTCGAAATGTCGTTCCTCAACTGGCAGACTCCCAACACGGCGGGCAAGCAGATGGGATGGATGTCCGACAAGGACTGGGACTCGACGGTGGAGACGCTGAAGCTGTACGGCGGGGTGACGACGCCGCTGAAAGCGTCCGACCTCTACACCAACGATTTCGTTCCGACCGGAGAAGAGTTCGCCACGCCGCCGGAAAAGTAGGGAGCAGGACGGGGCGGCAAGCCGCGGCGCGCCGGACCATGATCCCGAAAGGTTGCCGACTTTTCGGATAAGATCGTGCGATCGAATGAGCCTTGGAGCGAGATCGTGATGCAACCTGAAACGACTTCGCTCGGGCCGCTGTAACGCATGGCCAGCATCGCAATGGAGATGGAGACCGTCGCGAATGGGGCGGCCCGGTCCGCCCCGGACGAACCGCCGTATCTCGAGTTCCGCGATCTGTCGAAAGATCTACGCGACCGACGATGGGCCGGTCAGGGCGCTGGACGGCATCTCCATCAGCCAGCGCAAGCGGGAGTTTCTGTCGATCCTGGGCCCCAGCGGTTGCGGCAAGAGCACGCTGCTGATGATCGCGGCCGGGCTTCTTCCGGCATCCCACGGCCAGGTGTCGGTGCAGGGTCAGCGCATCGGCGCGCCGCGCACGGACGTAGGCATCGTGTTCCAGAACCCGGTGCTGCTGGAGTGGCGGACCGCGCTCGGCAACATCATGCTGCAGGCCGAAGCGCGCAAGCTCGATCGCGCGGCGGCCGAGCGGCGCGCCCACGAGCTCCTCGACTCCGTCGGACTGCAAGGTTTCGAGCACAAGTTTCCGGACCAGTTGTCGGGCGGCATGCGGCAGCGGGTTTCGATCTGTCGGGCGCTGATCCACAATCCGCCGCAGCTCCTGATGGATGAACCGTTCGGCGCGCTCGATGCGCTGACGCGCGACCAGCTCGTGCTGGATATCCAGCGCATCTGGAACGAGGCGCGCATGACGGTTCTGTTCATCACCCACAGCGTGCCCGAGGCGGTGTTCCTGTCGGACCGGGTGATCGTGATGACGCCGCGGCCGGGACGGATCGATCAGGTCATTGACATCGATCTGCCGCGGCCGCGGACCCTGGCCATGCGGGAGACCCCGGAGTTCACGGGATACAACCGGCAGATCCTCGACCTGCTTCTGGCGCGCGGCGTACTGCGGGAACGTTGAGGGCGAACGACCATGGCACATGCAACCGGCACGAGCCTGCGCACCGACCCGAACGAGCATCTGTCGATCGAAGAGGTCGAAGCGCGCGAGAAGGACCGCCGTGCCCGGCATCGATCCTACGACCGCATCGCGGCGGTGTTGTACCCGGTCGCGACCATGGTGGGGATCATCGTCCTTTGGGAGGTCGTCGTGCGCGCGTTCGACATCCCCAGCTTTCTGGCGCCGCCGCCGAGCCAGGTCGTGGCCACCATCATCGAGCATGGCCCTCTGGTGCTGAGGAACACCTGGGTGACGACGGTGGAGATCCTGCTGGGATACCTGACCAGCATCGTCATCGGTGTGCCGCTGGCGTTCGGCATATTCATGTGGCCGGCGTTCTCGCGCATCGTGCTGCCGCTGTTGATCTCGTCCCAGGCCATTCCGAAGGTGGCGATCGCCCCCTGCTCCTGGTGTGGTTCGGATTCGGCCTGCTTCCGAAGGTTCTGGTCGCGTTCCTGATCGCGTTCTTTCCGATTGTCATCAGCACCGCGGTCGGCCTTGCCTCGATCGAACCGGAGAAGATCTATCTGGCTCGTTCGATGGGTCTTGGCGCCACCGCGACCTTCTTCAAGATCCGCCTGCCGAATGCGCTGCCGTCGATCTTCGCCGGATTGAAGATTTCCATCACGCTCGCCGTCGTCGGCGCCGTGGTGGGAGAGTTCGTCGGCGGCGAAGCCGGCCTCGGATACATGCTGATGGTGGCCAATGGCAGCATGGACACGCCGTTACTGTTCGCCGGGCTGATCGCGCTGACGATCCAGGGCGTCGTGCTCTACGCCCTGGTCGAATGGGCCGAGCGTCTCGCCATCCCGCGCCGGTCGACGGCCGCGACCGCCGCCCTGCACGCGGCGACGGGTAGCGCTGGCGCGCGAAACCATTTGCCGCGCACTCGGTGGCCTCCCTCCCCTATAGTTCATCGGGGCGCTGGTTCCGCGATGTGGACGTTGACTCAATCCATCTGGGATCCGCTCGACTTAACGATCGGCGCCCATCGCTCCAATTGCGCCGCGATCAACGCCGCAAAGTCCTGCGGCGATCCGCCGGTTGGCTCGAATCCGACCTTTATCATGCTGGCACGAAGCTCAGCCGATTTGAGGCTTTCGTTGACTTCGCTGTTGAGTCTCGCAACGACGTCCGCGGGCATCCCCGCGGGCCCGAGAAATCCGTAGTAAGTGACTGTCGTGAGGGCCGGCAGGCCGCCTTCGATCATGGTGGGCACGTCCGGCAGCTCGCTGGAGCGGGCGGGGCTCGTGACGGCAATGGCCTTGATCTTGCCTTCGCGAATGAGCGGCAAGAGCGTCGCCCCTGCGCTCAGGATCATCTGGATGCGGCCTCCCAGCATGTCCGTGACCGCCTGCGCGCCTCCTTTGTACGGAATGCTGGCGATGTCGGTCCCGGTCGCCATCTTGAACGCTTCACCCACCAGGTGGGGCAGCGTGCCTTGCCCATAACCGAAGTTCAACGTGCCGGGATTTGCTTTTGCATAGGCGATGAACTCCTGCAGCGAATTGGCAGGGAGGGTCGGCGGAACCACCAGCACGAGCGTCGTGCTGCCGACTGTCACGATCGGAACGAAGTCCTTGATCGGATCATAGGTGAAACCGCGGGCGACAAGCTGCGCGATCACGTGGGTCGGAGTGTTCGTGTAGAGCAAGGTGTAGCCATCGGGCTTCGCCGTCATGACCGCTTTCAAACCAATCGTCGTACCGCCACCAGGACGGTTGTCGATGACGGCGGGTTGGCCCAGACGCGACGACAGGACGGGCGCGATCATCCTGGCCATCATGTCATTGGGGACCCGGCTGTGTACGGAAGGATCACCTTGACCGGCCTGTCGGGATAGGACTGGGCCTGCGATTGGGCCTGGGCGAAGCCGATGCCGCTCATGCTGAGTCCGGCCGCCGTCGTTCCCGACAGCAAGCTTCGCCTGGTAATCATCGTTTTCTCCATTCCGAGCCTGGCCATCATCCGTGCCTTCGGCGAAAATCTGCCACCTATTTGCAGCCCTGTGACACCCACTCGGCAAGCGGGGGCGCATGTTGGTTTATGAGAGCCTGGTCAGACCGGCACTGTTCACCCTGCCGCCGGATCTGACGCATGCGATCGCGCATCTCGCGCTCCGACCGACCCTGCCGTGGCGCATGCTCGCAGCCGCCGCGGCATTTGATGTCGACGATCCCGTGCTCAAGACGACCTTTGCCGGCATCGACCTTGCCAGCCCCGTGGGCCTCGCCGCCGGCTTCGACAAGGACTGCGAGCTCATCGGCGCGCTGTCCTGGCTTGGTTTCGGCTTTCTGACCGTCGGCTCCATCATGCCGCAGCCGCGGCCGGGGCACTCCCTATCCTAGGCTCGCCCGCTACACCGAAACGCAATCGCTCGCCGACTCTATGGGCTTGCCGAGCCGCGGCCTCGGCTACTGCGTCAAGCGCCTCGACACAGCTCGGCGCCCGTCGGGTCCCGGTCTTTGCCAATATCGGCGGCTTCTCCGCCGGGGAGATCGCGACCAGCCTGTTCGCGGTCGAGCCGCTTCGTCGATGGCGTCGAGATCAGCCTGATGTGCCCGAACGTGCCGCGCGACGGCGAGCGTTTCGACGACGTCGGCCTGCTGCGTGACATCCTCGCGCGCACGCAGGGACGTCGCAAGCCGGCCATCGTCCGCGTGCCCAACGATACCGCGCGCTCCGACCGGCTGGGAGAATTGATCGAATGCTGTGTCGCGGGCGGCATCGACGGCATCAAGGTCGCCGGCGGACGCCCGGTGTCCGAGCCCCGGCTCGGAATGAAGCAGGGAACGCTGCACGGACCCGCCGTGTTCGATACGGCGCTCGACAACGTCGCGCGCGCGGCCAAGACTCTCCCGCGGGCGCACTCCCGATCAAGGCCAATGGCGGTATCCGCAGCGGCGGCGACGTCGCTCTGCGATGTTGCGCGCGGGCGCGACCTGCGTCGATCTGTATTCAGCCTTCATCTATCAGAGGCTGGAGCGTCGCGCGGCGGATCAATCTCGAGCTCGCCTCCCTGCTTCGACAGCAGAACACGGCGGAACATGCCGCCGAGGCGGCGGCGGGCGCCCGGCGGGCTGGAGGTCTGACGCGGACGTCGGGAGCAAGATCGACCCATCTGGCGGCGGACATTTCTGTCATTCAGACCGACTACCAAACTGGCGCAGCCTGACGCATCTCACCAAGAGACTGCCGTAATACAGTTGACGCGCCTTGCAGCGCGAGAGCCGCCATCGTGGCGGCGACCAGAAGTATCCGGCCAACCCGTGCCCGTGCCGAACACGCCAAGGCCGCGAGCAGCACCGCCAAATTCCCGAGGACGTCGTTGCGCGTGCAAATCCACGCGGAGCGCATATTCGCGTCGCCCGTTCTGTAGAACCACAAGATGCCGAACGATATGGCGTTGGCTGTGAGGGCGGCGAAGCCGACTGCGCCCATCATGACCGCGCTCGGCAGCGTACCCTGTACTGCGTGCCAGACGACCGTCGCAATCACCCAAAGGCCGAACGCACCCATGCTCACGCCCTTGGCGAAGGCCGCCATAGCGCGGTAGCGCAGCGCCATTCCCACCACGAGCAGGCTGATGCCGTAGTTCGCGGCGTCGCCTAAAAGTCGAGGGCGTCGGCTTGCAGCGATGCCGATCCGGCAGCTAACCCGGCCCCGATCTCCACCAGGAACATGCCGGCATTGATCGCCGAGCACAATCCAAAGGGCGCGGCGATACGAAGGGTTCCCGCGTTCGGGATCGGAGGTTTGGCAGTGATCGCAGCAATCCATGATCGGCCTCTCGGTCCGACATCTTATATGGATGCGGTGCCGCGGGCGTGGACAATGCGGGTCTGCAGTCGCGCGCCAGTGGTCTACCGCGAACAGAACCGCCCTGACGATGGCGTGCATGATTTTCAATGCCTCAGCTGTCCCATCGGCTTCACCCTTTCGAAATCCTGCTGGTTTCGTCCCATCGCATTTGTGACATGGGCCAGGCACAACACCGACGCGTCCCGCGCCTGCGCGAATGCGTAGAGAGCAGCCGCTTCCATTTCGACAGCCAGCACACCACGCGCTCGGGCGCTCTCAATGGCTTCAGTTGTCTCCCGGAACGGCGCATCGGTTCGTCCAGCTCGCTCCGGCAAAGACGCGCAGTCCTTCGCGTGCGACGGCCTCCATGGCGATCGCGACAAGGCGTGGGTCAGCCTCGGCGAACTCCGATGGCGCGACATAATGGTAGCTGGTCCCCTCGTCTCTCAGCGCGCGATCGATGACAACGAAGTAAGGAGGCGCCGCCACGGCATCAATCTGACCAGCCGAGGTGAGGTTGAGGAGAAAGCGGCATCCGCATGCAAACAGCTCCTCGGCAACAAGGACGGCGAATGGGGCGCCAACGGCGTACCCGACGATCCTGACGGCGTCTCCCGCCAGCTCAAAGGTGTGAAGCTCGGTGTGGTAGCAGGGCCAAGACGCGAACCGACGCGCCTTCCCGCTGGCTTTGAGGTGTCGGACGACGTCGCCGTCGGGATCTAGGGATGCAGACCGCCGGGACATCCTGGACCGTCAAATGCTTTTGACGACGGGCTTCGCGCAGGAGTGCCTTCGGATCGAACACCGATGGCTCGCCATGGTACTTATGATCGAGAATGGGAGCACGTTCAGCCATGTCACGCCTGGGACGATCGCTCGAAGACTGCGCCATAGTGAAAGCGGCACTTCGACCTCCTGCGCGCACTCACTATGATGGATTTCTAGCCGTTACCTTCCAGGAACTGGACCCATCATCAGGCCGTTCGAACGCTGATATTTTGCAAGCTGCTGATTTGAGCGCATTTGCAATCTCGTCATAGCGCTGCTCCGCGAGTTTGCCGGCTTCGCGGTACACCTCGCCTGCAGGGCCGATTGCGAGCTGAAAGGCTGCTGCGTCGTCGAGGTCCTCACCGACAAACACTTCCGCATCAACCTGCTCGAACTGGATGTCCCTGTAGCCAGCAATTTCGAGCTGTTTCGTCACGACACCAGTGTCGGCCATGGAAAATGGTCCCGGCCCGCACGTCTGCGCGTTTTCACCGGGCGGCGGCAAGAATTGCAGCACGATGTCCTTGGCATGTCCGAGCCAAGGATTGTCCATGATGCCGCGCCAAACGACCATTGTCATGATCCCGCCGGGCTTGAGGCTGGTGCGCATGTTGCGCAAGCCGGCAACCGGATTCTCGAAAAACTGGGTGCCGAAGCGGGAAAAGCAGAAGTCATGCACCGGCTCGAATGGATATGTCTGTACGTCAGCTTCCAGAAACGTGACGTTGCTGAGCCCCGCGGCGCTCGCGTCGCGCCGCCCGTATTCGAGAAAGCCATCGCAGCAATCCACCGCGAGCACCGAGCCGGTTGGCCCAACCAAACGAGCGAGTTCAATCGCCGTATCCCCAAAGCCACAGCCGGCATCAACCACCCTGTCGCCTTTATTCACCTGCAACGAAGGAAAGATTCTTTCGCTATGAAGCGTCAGTCCGCCCACGAGGATGGTGCCGCCACCGCACGAATTTTGGCACCAGAATATTGTTCCAGAACTCTACGTACTGGCTTCGTGACTGCGCCGAGACCTGGGCATCGCTCATGGTGGACCTCACTCGTTGATTTCAGAAGCTATATGGATGCTCGCCCTTCCATCGCCAGGCGAACGGCAGTCGATGGCCTCACGCACCTGTGACCACCGGCAGCCCTGCTGCACGCCATTCCGGCAAGCCGTCTTCCAAGCGGCGTGCCTTGAAGCCAAGCCGGCGGAGGACTGCGACGGCTTCGTAGGACAATACACAGTACGGCCCGCGGCAGTAGGCGATGATCTCCCGCGAGCGCTTGAATTCCGAAAGCCGGGCCTTGAGTTCCCGCAGCGGGATATTCACCGCTCCCGGTAGGTGCCCCAGTCCGAACTCGTCTTTGGGACGCACATCCAGAACCACGACTGCGCCGCCGCGCAATCGCCGCATCAGCTCTTTGCGCGGTAACCGGCTCCAGAGAGTCGAGGTTGTTGAAATAGTTACGGACCAATTGCTCGACCACCGCGGAGTTGCGTTCGGTGATCTTGCGCAACGAGGACAGCAAATCGAGCACCGCGTGATCGGCCAGTTTGTAAACGACGAACTTTCCTCCCGCGTGCTCGTCACCACGCCGGTGCGGAGCATATTTCGTAGATGCTGTGAGGCATTCGCGGTCGAAAGACCTACCTTTTGCGCCAGGATTTCGACGCTGCGCTCACCTTGCGCAAGCTGTTCCAATAGCTCCAGCCGATGCGGATGGGACAGAGCATTTCGCAACAGCAGCGAACTGGCCGAAAAGAACCTGTTTTGGACTTTGCGTTGACATCGCGCGGCCGGCCACTTAGATCATTCAAGTGATTAATTGAATGTTGTGCTCTCGGTCAAGCCGATTGTCCATGACCAGCCGTCACCCGGCCTTCTTCGAAGGTACTGAAATGCCGACGGCCGGTTGGTGGGAGACACTATGGCCCAAACCCTGCCCGGGTGCTTGAGGCTGTCGGCCTCAAGCGCAACATGGATGCAGTCGATCTCTGCTGTGGTGATGGTTGGTTCACATCGGAAATGGCGAAGATCGCCCGCCGCGTGCTCGCAATCGACATCGACCGCAACATGTTGGACGTGGCGCGGGATCGCCTCATCAAGGCCGGCACGACGAATTGCGAGCTTGTGGAAGGTGACGCCTACGAACTCACCACGCTTGCAGGCAGGTTAGTTGATTTCGTGTTGCATGGCGAACGCCTTTCACGGCGTCCCCAATCAGCTTCGACTAGCGCAAGCTATACACAAAACGTTGAAGCCGGGCGGGCGCTTTGCCGTTGTCAACTGGCATCATGCGCCGCGCGAGGAAACTACAATCTTGGGCGAGCCACGGGGACCAAAGACTGACTTGAGGATGTCGCCGGAGCAAACCATCAACGTCGGTCGAAGCGAGCAGCCTCATATTCGGAGAACTTGTCGAGTTGCCACCCTATCATTACGCCGTCATCTTCGAACGCTCGTGGCTTTGAGCCAACATCAAGGTGCACGGTAGAACTTGCCGAAATGGGGAGTCGGCGGCTTCGTCGCCGCACGACTCCGCCGCGCTCGAGACTGTATGCCCACGCGCTGATGCACGCATGGACGTCAGCCTGATTTAGGCACGCAATATTTTCGAAAAGATCAGTTTGAGTGCATTTCTGGTGCGCTCGATATCGCCGCGAAGTGTGATGGAGCCCTTTATTATCCTTGTCAACTTTCGGCAGTTGTTCAAATGTGTGTTCTACGACCGTGTTGTCACCTTCAAACGATATTTTGCCGGTAGTCTCGTCAACCACAATCGAGTCCGGGTTAATCTCTTTCAAATAGTACAGAAAAGAGTTGCCAGGGGTCTCGACCGATATGATGCACTTGCTTTTCGTCAACGATCGAGGTCAGCAATTGAGGGGTCCTTCCCTCGGCGTTTCCGGAAAAACGTAGTTGACGGCTTGCTCGAAAGCATCGTCGCCGGAAATCGCTGCGCCAGCCCACGCCGTTACAGCCACCAGAATCGCCGCACTCAAGCCTCGCATGTTTGCCTCACTTTGATCTACAGCCGGCTGGCGCAGTGAGCCGACAGGTCACCTTGCTCCCTTCTGTGGTCCGTACCTAGGGCGCGTTCTCATAAAATCGATCATGCCACTTAGCCACCGGAAGCGGCGGAAAAGCGCACATGACTGGAAATTCCACATCTCTAATTAAGATGCGGGATTTCGCATCCCTGAGGCGCGTCGAAGCTCGGTTACGCCAACGCATTCAATCAAAGTTCATCGTCGACAGCCGGTGCTCTTGTTGTTGAGCACGAGGACGTGGAAATCGACGCACATCGTTCGGCGCACACCGAACGATCGATACTTCACGCGAAAAGCACGAAATCGTGATGACATCACAGGACGCTGCCGCGTCTTGGTCCTATTCTGTTTGCTCGGGGAGCGCAGTGTGCGCCGGTGATGCCGGCGACGCGGGAAACCTGGTTCTGCACTAGGAAACTTGCCGCGCGGACCATAGCTTCGTCCCCGGCGGAACCCGCTCACGGAGGACAACATGACCACGACCCCAAGATTTGGAAATCCCCGACGCAAGTCAACGCCACGGACCCGGTCCGAACGCGGCGACGGCCCAGCTCTCGACGGCCAGATCGCCGCCCTCAAGGATGGCGGTTACGTCGTCATCTGGGAGACTAACAGCGGCGTGTATAACCCTCCGGCACGGCCCTTGTGGCGCAGAGATATAACTCCGCGGGCAACAAGGTCGGCGGGGAGGTCATCTAAGTAACGGCTTCCCCGGGAAGCGCGTACCTCCCCTGACGTCACCATCTGGCCCAATGGCAACCTCGCGGTCGCATTCGTCGGCGATCTGTTCAACTTCGGCTGTCAAAGATACCTTCGTGCGTATCTTCAGCCCTCAGCTTCGCTCTTGATCAGGACCGACACGATCGACAGTGGGCCAACGCAGGCGGGCGATCCGTCGATCACCGCCTTGGCCAACGGCGGCTACGCCGTCATTTTTACCGCCGATGACACCCAGATCATCGGGAAGGTCGTGAGCCCCGCCGGCGTGGCGGGTCTGGCCAGTGCAGGTTTTGGCTCCAGTTTGATCCAGACGTCGCAGCGCTCAGGATGGCGGCTTTGTCGTCGTATGGACCGACCGCTAAGCTCCAGCGGTGACATTCAGACACGATCTTCTCCAACGACACCGGCATCCCCGACCTCGACGCGCCGTGCAGTTTCGCGTCAACACCTCCACGGCGGGAACGCAAAACAGGAGGCGAGTGTGGTGGGGCTGGCCGACGGCGGCTTCCTCGTGACCTGGGAGAACGACAACGCCGATCTCGTTCGCGCGCAGCGGTTTGATGCGGTCGGCAACAAAATCGGCGCCGAGTTCACGGTGAAGAGTGGGGTTTCGGTGGACAGCCCGGACGTGGGTCTATGTGAGCGATGGCCGTATCGCTTTATGCCGTTGGCGATGTCTCGACCGGCGACGCCGACCGTGTATGACCTCGATCTGGGATCCGCGCACGACGGTGAGCAACTTCGACGGCATCAACCAGCAGACGATTTCCTCTGGCAGCATGACAACGGCCAGGCCGCGGTGTGGCTGCTCCACGACACGAGCGTCAGCGCTCGAACGGATGCGGTCGGGCCCAATGTCGGCCCGAGCTGGCATCTGATAGATGACGGAGACTTCAACGCCGACGGCCGCAGCGAATTCCTGTGGCAGAACGACAGCGGCCAAGCCGCCGGTCTGGGATTGAACGAACGGCACGAACCTCAGCGTACGGCGCGGTCGGTCCGAATCCCGGCTCATCCTGGCACGCTGATCGGCACCGGCGACTTCAACGGCGACAACAAGAGCGACATCCTGTGGCAGGGCAGCGACGGCACGCCGGCGATCTGGCTGATGGACGGCATGAACGACGTGCGATCGGTGCCGCCGGCTCGTTCAATCCGGGGCCGAGCTGGCAGATCAAGGGCACCGGCGACTTCAACGGCGACGGCAAGTCCGACATCCTGTGGCAGGGCAGCGACGGCACGCCGGCGATCTGGCTGATGGACGGCACGCAACGCGCGTGCGGTCGGTGCCGCCGGCTCGTTCAATCCGGGGCCGAGCTGGCAGATCAAGGGCACCGGCGACTTCAACGGCGACGGCAAGTCCGACATCCTGTGGCAGGGCGACGACGGCACGCCGGCGATCTGGCTGATGAACGGGACGACGCGTTATCGGCTCGGCGCAGCGGGACTCTCAACCCGGGCCCGGATTGGCATGTGGTGGGGTCCGGCCAGTTCAACAACAGCGATGCCAACAGCGATATCCTTGGCAGAACGATGACGGCCAGGCAGCGGTGTAACTTATGGACGGGATGGGCGTGATCGGCAGCACCGGGATCGGCGCGACCCCGGGGCGCGGAGTGGCACCTCATCGCTTAGGACGAGGCTAGGGTGGCCTGCAAAAGTTACGCGCGCCACCTATTGCGCGCCTCTTGATCTGCATCTGCCTTAGTTGACCGACGCGACCTCGTTGGGCGACACGGCGCGACTGCGCACTTCCCCATAGCAAAAGGCTATTGCAAATTTAACTGTCCCTTGAGCGCGAACCATTTCGGCGGCCGCGGTGACACAGTAGCAGACGCCATTGTCGCTCGTTTGAGACGTGTGGCGAAGGTTGGCGGACAGCGGCGCTAAAGCTGTCGGGCGGATCGCGGTTTTCGTTGCAGATCGCTACAGGAGGGCGCTATGACTACGACGCCAATGCTTTGGAAATCCCCACGCAGGTCACACCCTCGGATAACGCCAAATTCCAGGGTGGCAGCCAGGTGGTCGGACTGCAGGATGGCGGTTACCTCGTAGTCTGGCAGGACGAGCGACAACTACAACCCGCCCCTTCGGCGACACAATCGTCGGCCAGCGTTACGATCCCGCAGGCAACAAGGTTGGGGGCGAGGTCCAGCTCAGCCTAACTCCTCCCCTCGGCCTCCAGTTCTCGCCCGCGGTCGCGGTCTTGTCCGAACGGGAACATCGCGGTCGCGTACGTCGATTTGCGCGGCTCACCTCCCGACCGCGACATCCACGTCAGCATTTTTGACCCGGCGCTGAACTTCATCAGGTCCGACGATATCGACGTAGCGGGAAACCCGGAAGCAGACATACGAGCCGTCCTTAACGGCCCTCGCAGGGGGCGGCTATGTCGTCTCCTATACGGTCGGCACCGGGATTCACCTGCACATCAGTGACACCGATATCGTTGCGCGCATCGTCAGCGCCAACGGAACGGTGGGCAACCAGTTCGACATCGACAATCAAAATGACAATAAGCCAACTTCTCGAAGGTCGCAACCCTGGCCAACGGCAATTTCGTGGTGGTCTATCAGGACGAGTTCGACGGAAACGCGACCGGACGTCGACGTCAGTACGCCATCCGCACAGACGGCACCCAGCGGGCAATCGGCGGATCGTATCTGGGGCAAATGACGGCGGGTTGGAGGTCGATCCTGATGTCGCCGCGCTGCGCGACGGCGGCTTCGTCGTGGTGTGACCGACGACGCCAATACCGCCGTGACTGAGATTCGGGCGACAATCCTGTCCAACACTGGCACTCGCCGTCGCCTCCAGACTTTAGGGTCGACAGCGCATTGGGGGCAAATAGGGACAGCACGACGCGAGCGTCGTATCACCTCGCCGACGGTGGCTTCCCTAGTCAGCTGGGCAGACGACAACCACAATCTCGATCGTGGCGCAGCGGTTCGACGCGCTTGGCAACAAGATCGGCGCTCAGGTGACAGCGGAAGGATGGAGTCGATCACTCGCGACGCCGCCATGCTGCCGGATGGACGCATCGCTTTTGCCATCGACGACTTTGATGCCACACCTGCACCCGGCGACGAGGACGTAAACACCTCGATCTGGGATCACGCGTACGCCGGCGCGCACAACTTCGACGGCATCAGTCCAGAGCGATTCTCTGGCAGCACGACAACGGCCTGGCCGCGGTGCTGGCTGCTCCACGACACGAGCGTCGCGTTCAACGGAGCGGTCGGGCCCAATCATCGGCCCGAGCTGGCATCTGATAGATGACGGAGACTTCAACGCCGACGGCCGCAGCGACTTCCTGTGGCAGAACGACAGACGGCATGCCGCGATCTGGGATCTGAACAATGGCACGAACCCGCGTATCCGGCGCCGCGGTTCGGTCCAATCCCGGCCCGTCCTGGCACGTGATCAGGGCACCGGCGACTTCAACGGCGACGGCAAGTCCGACATCCTGTGGCAAGGCAGCGACGGCACGCCGGCGATCTGGCTGATGGACGGCATCAACGCGGTGACTGTCGGTGCCGCCGGCTCGTTCAATCCGGGGCCGAGCTGGCAGATCAAGGGCACCGGCGACTTCAACGGCGACGGCAAGTCCGACATCCTGTGGCAGGGCAGCGACGGCACGCCGGCGATCTGGCTGATGGACGGCACGCAACGCGGTGGCCGTCGGTGCCGCCGGCTCGTTCAATCCGGGGCCGAGCTGGCAGATCAAGGGCAGCGGCGACTTCAACGGCGACGGCAAGTCCGACATCCTGTGGCAGGGCAGCGACGGCACGCCGGCGATCTGGCTGATGGACGGCACGACGGTGACCGGCCTCGGCGCAGCGGGAGTCAGTCCGGGCGCGTCGCTGGCATGTGGTGGGGACCGGCCAGTTCAACAACGGCGACACCAACGCCGACATCCTTTGGCAGGGACGACGCGGCGGCCAGGCGGCGGTGTGGCTCATGGACGGATGGACGTGATCAGCAAACTGGGGTCGGTGGGAACCCGGGCGCGGATTGGCACCCATCGCTTAGGACGAGGCTAGGTGGCCTGCAAACGTTACGCGCGCCACCTATGGCGCGCCTTGATCTGCATCTGCACTTAGTCAACCGACGCGAATCAACCTCGCCCGCCGAAGCCGCTGCTTTTCATCGTGGCAAGACAAGCTCAGTGATACGCTGTGGGGATCTGTGTCGATCACTGCCATGTCACCGGACAGGTGCGCGGGTTGCTCTGCAGCGGATGCAATCTCGGCATCGGTCAGTTCAAGGACAATCCCGCCCTGCTGCAGGCGGCAATCGCCTATATCGACGCCGCGCGCGCCGCGTCGGCCGGCGCCCCGCGCACGCACCTGCTCCGCTCGGTGCGACTACCCGCCGAGCTCGTCGAGGCGTTGCCGCAAACTGGCGATCAGCTGCTTGCTGTGGGTGAGGTGCCTCTCCTCGACATCGAGAATGCGGCCGAAGCCGCGCCGCTTGAGCGCCAGCACGTCGATCCCGCCGGCATCGGGCTCGATCCCGGCCGCGTCGCAGACGATGTCGATCAGCCGGTCGAGGGCATGCAGGCGGCCCAGGAGATAATCGTTCTCGCGATAGGCGCGCGAGAAAAATGCGGCGAAATGACCAAAGCCGGTGCCCTTGAGGCTCTCGCTTCCGTCGAAGCCCTTGAGCGCGTGGGCGTCCTGCGGGCTGATGCGGTCGATCAGGATCTCGTTGAGCTCGCCGAACGGGCGCGCGCTCGTGATCGGAAACGTCAGCACGTCCCAGAACGGAAAGCCGAGATAGTTGATGAGCACTTCGCGCCGCGCATCCGGATGCCATTCGGCGGGATCGAGCGAGGCGAGAAGATCGTCGAGCTCGCGCGTCTTCGCGTCGAGATCGATCTCGGCGGCCAGCCGCTCGATCAGCCGGTCGAGCTTGTCGGCGTGCTGCTCCACGAACCGGCTGGCATAGGCAGCAAGATGCTTCACCTCTCCCGACGACGGCTCGCCGGGAAAATGTCCGCCACCAGGGCGCGCAGCTCCGGGCTGTAGAATGCGGCGCTCTCGCGGCGCCGAAGCCCGTCGAGGCGCGCATAGAATTCGCGCTTGAGCCGGTCGATCACGACCGGATTGAAGCCCGCGAAGCGTTCCTGACCGAGCAGCTGGTAGAGCCTGTTCTGCCCCTCGATCAGGAACTGCAGGCGGCGTTCGCGGTATTTCACGTCGAAGGCAAGCAGGTACTTCACCCAGGGCGGGAGCTGATCCGCGGTCTGCGGTTCGAATTCGAGCGCTGCGCTGTCCGCGCGCGCGTAGACGATGCCCTTGCGCACCGCCCAGGCGTCGATGATCTCGGCCACCACGCGCGCCAGCGGGGACTGCGGCGGCATGCCCCGCAGCTTGACGATCAGCTCGGCGCCGAAGGCGCGCACGGACGCGAGCTTGAGCCGGACATAGGCCTGGTAGGCAAATCCGGCGTCGCGCGCGACATGCGCGTTGACCTGCTCGCGCCAGCCCCTGAGGTCGTCGGTGGAGATCGCGCGATCGAACGTGGTGGTCACGACCTTGGTCACCAGTTCCCCGACATGGGGACGCGCGCTGTCGATGATCGCACGCAGCCGCCGCACCTGGTCGTTGAACTCGACCACGCGGGCGAGCTCATCGGTCACCGGCTGCGAGCTCGGGATATCCGACAGCGCGGCGCGCAGGGTGGCAAAGAAGCCCGGGACCTGCTGCCGCCGCGGCGAAACCAGCGGCGCCGGGTGCGGATCGATGTAGACGAGCCGCCGATCGACCTCGCGATAGGCCGGCCGGCCGTGGATCGCCGAGATCGCCTGCAGGAACGGCCGGTTGTTGAGCACCGAGCCGTCGAGGAAGGACGCCGTGGCCGGGTCGATGTCGGCGCGCAGGTGGTTTGGGAAGCCCTTGGCGATGAACTCGGCGCGCCGCGGCCAGCGTCCCTGCCGTTGCGCCACCACCTCGTCCATTTCCACGATCCGCGCCGGCGGAAAGGCGCCGGGGAACGAGGAGGTCGCGCGTGCGGCAAAGGCGAGGCCCGGGGCGTTGTCGAGCTCGAAATCGCTCTCGACCTCGCCGTTGGAGTGCCGGCGATAGGTGAAGCGCAAAACGTGGTGATGGTCGAGCTCGTGGATGAGCGGCGGATCGTGGATCTGCACGAGCTCCTGGTAGCCGTAATAGTCGGTCAGCGTGACGAACAGGTCGAGCAACTGGCCGGACGGAAGCAGCGACCTCGCGCGGATCCTTCGCCGCGCCCATCGAGGTCACGGCGTCATACATCAGGCCCGCCATCACGCGGCCGTCGAGCGGCGGCCGGAACCAGCGCGAGCGCACGAACAGCGACAATTTTTCCCGCACCTCCATGTCGGTGATGGTGCGGAACCGCCCGGTCGCCCCGGCGGCCCAGAGCAGCGGCTGCAGGAACCACTTGCTCCACCGGCGGGCCCGCGCCTGCGGCGACAGCAGGACGTCCACATCGGCATTCGTGAGCCACAGCTCGCGCAGCGCTTCCATCGGCAGATCGTGGCTCAAGGCGCGCGCCAGCATGGTGCCGTTGATGCCGCCGGCCGAGGCGCCCGCGATGATGTCCACGATCACGCGCAGTTCGAGCGTGCGGCCGATCTCGCGCAGCAGCTCGAAATACACCGCCTCGGTGTCGTATTCGGGATCGCTTCCGATCGAAGCAGTCGAAGAAGGTCGCGTTCGCGCGCCGGGAGCGATCCGCGATGGCGTGCAGCGCGCGCGAGGCCCGCACCAGCTTGAGGATCTCCTTGCTGATGCCATGCATGTAGACGGCGAGCGAAATGCCGCCGAAGCAGACGAGCGCAATGCGAAGTTCCTTCTCCCGCAAGACCCAGAGCCCCTTCCCTCACTCCATCGTGCTCGCCGTGTCGATCCATACCGGCTGGTAGCCTTCGGCCTTCAGCGCCTTGAAAATCTCCTCGCGCGTGCGGCCGGTCGCGCGTCTCCACCGTCACGTCGAGCTTGGCGCCCTTGGCCGGCACGTCGAGGAACAGCCGCCGATGCTCGACCTCGAGAATGTTGGCGCCGAGGCTGGCCGAGCCGGGTGGCGATCTGCCCGAGCACGCCGGGCCGGTCGGGAATGGTCAGGCGGAAGGAGACGATGCGGTGCTCGCGCTCGAGCTCGCGCACCATCACCGAGGCGAGAATGCGCGGGTCGATGTTGCCGCCGCACAGGATCAGCCCGACCTTGCGGCCGCGGAACCGGTCCGGCCTGGCCAGCATGGCGCGCGAGCCCGGCCGCGCCGGCGCCTTCCGCCATGGTCTTCTGCAAGGTGAGATAGGCGTTGACCGCCCGCTCGAGATGCGCCTCGTCGACCAGCATGATCTCGGAGACGAGCTCGCGCACGATCGGCAGCGTGAGCGCGCCCACGTTCTTGACCGCGATGCCTTCCGCCAGCGTCGGGCCGCCGAACGGGCGGTCCTCCCCGCTGAGCGCGTTCCAGAACGAGGGATAAAGCGCCGCCTCCGCCCCGACGATCTCGATCGCGGGCTGACCGCGCGCGCGCCGCAATGGCGTTGCCGGCGATCAGCCCGCCGCCGCCGATCGGGATCACCAGCATGTCGAGGTCGTGGGCGTCTTCCAGCATTTCCAGCGCGATGGTGCCCTGGCCCGCGATCACCAGGGGATCGTCGTAGGGATGCACGAAGGTGAGGCTGCGCTCGCGCGGCCAGCGTCTGCGCGCGCACCTGCGCCTCCGCCACGCGTCTCGCCGTCGAGCACGACCTCGGCGCCGTGGGCCTGCGTCGCCTCGACCTTCACGAACGGCGTGGTCACCGGCATCACGATGGTGGCCGGGATTCCCAGCCGCGCGGCGTGGTAGGCGACCGCCTGGGCGTGGTTGCCGGCGGACATGGCAATGACCCCGCGCCCGCGCGCCGCCGCATCGAGCGAGGCGAGCTTGTTGAGCGCGCCGCGATCCTTGAACGAGTTGGTGACCTGGAGGTTTTCGTATTTCACATGGACGTCGGCGCCGGTCAGCGCCGAGAGCTTGGGCGCCGGCAGCATGGGCGTGCGCAACACCTGGCCCGCGATCGTGCGGCGCGCCGCCTCGATGTCGGCAACGGTGACGCTCATGTGCCTGCATCTCCCGCCCGCGCGCCGCGCCGTCCCGGATGGCGCAAATGCCCGTGCCTCTTGCGCCCGGACCGTCTATTCTCCATTTGCCGGTGGCGCAAAGATAGCAAGGATCGCCGGCGGAGATACCGGTGATGACGCAGCGAGCGGAGGATCGGCGTGTCGATCGACGTCAAGCCCCATGCCTACGACCCGGCGGTCAGTCCGGAACTGTTCGAAGGGGTGCTGGCGCGCCGGTTCGTCGCCTTTCTGATCGACGTCACCATCATCGCCATTCCGGTGATGTTCGCGGCGGTGTTCATCTTCATCGTCGGCGTGGTCACGCTCGGGATCGGCTGGGCGCTGTACTGGCTGCTCTCGCCCGCGGCGGTGATCTGGGCGGTCTGCTATTACGGGTACACGTTCGGCAGCCCGGCCTCGGCGACCATCGGGATGCGGGTCATGGATCTGGAGATGCGCACCTGGTACGGGGCGCCGGCCTATTTCGTGCTCGGCGCGGTGCACGCGATCGTCTACTGGGTCACGGTCTCGTTCCTCACGCCGTTCATCCTGCTGGTCGCCTTCTTCAACCGACCGCCGGCGGCTGCTGCACGACATGCTGGTGGGCACCATCGTGATCAACAACCCGGCGCGCGCGCAGGCGCTGCGCGCGCCGCCTCGCGCTGGGGGCGCGACGCGCTGGGGCGAGCGCGCGCGCGAGCGAAGAGATTTGACGAGAGCCGCGGCGCGCGCGATCCTGGCAGCGTCGGCAACTGCGTCGCCGTTCGAGAGTCGCCGTGACCCAGCACTCGCGAAACACCCCGCAATTCTATCTCACCGCTCCCTCGCCCGTGCCCCTATCTGCCCGGCCAGGAGGAGCGCAAGGTGTTCACCCACCTGGTGGGCGAGCGCGCCTCGAGCTCAACGACCTGCTCACCCATGGCGGCTTCCGCCGCAGCCAGTCGATCGCCTACCGCCCGGCTTGCGAGACCTGCCGCGCCTGCGTCTCGGTGCGGGTCGTTGCCGAGGATTTCCGGCCGACCCGCAGCATGCGGCGCATTCTCGATCGCAACCGCGACCTCATCGGCGACATGCGGGTGTCGGTGCCCACCGCCGAGCAGTATTCGGTGTTCCGCTCCTACCTCGACGCCCGCCACCGCGACGGCGGGATGGCTGACATGAGCCGTTCTGGATTACGCCTTGATGGTGGAGGACAGCCACGTGGAGACCCGCATGGTCGAGTACCGGCGGCGCGGGCCCGACAGCGCCATCAACGGCCGCGGCAGCGGGAGCTGCTCGCGGTCGCGCTCACCGACCTGCTCAGCGACGGGTTGTCCATGGTCTACTCGTTCTTCGAGTCCGACCACGCGGCCCGCTCGCTCGGCACCTTCATGATCCTCGACCACATCGCGCGCGCGCGCCAGATGGGAGCTTGCCTACGTCTATCTCGGCTATTGGGTCCAGGGGTCGCGCAAGATGGACTACAAAGCCCGTTTTCTGCCCCAGCAGCGCCTGTCCCCCGACGGATGGGTCCGGGTGGAGGACTAGGCACGCCGGCCTAGCTGAGGAAGTCGATCAACAGCTTCACGTTGAGCGCGATGATGATCGCGGCGACCAGGACGGCGAGCGCCGTGACCCAGCGCGGCGCAACCAGTTCATCCATCTTGCGACGGTCGGCCGTGAACATGACCAGCGGAACCACCGCAAAGGGAAGCTGAAAGCTCAGCACCACCTGGCTCAGGATCAGAAGCTGGGCGGTGCCCTTCTCGCCGTACCAGACGGTGACGATCGCGGCCGGCACGATGGCGATGGCGCGGGTCACCAGCCGCCGCAGCCAGGGCGGCAGGCGGATGTCCAGGAAGCCTTCCATGACGATCTGGCCCGACAGCGTGGCGGTCACCGTCGAATTGAGCCCGCAGCACAAGAGCGCGATGCCGAACAGCGTCGGCGCGATGGCCGAGCCCAGCAGCGGCGCCAGGAACGAATGCACCTGCTCGAGCTCCGCCACGTCGGTCTTGCCGGTCTTGTTGAAGGTCGCGGCCGCAAGAATCAGGATCGAGGCGTTGATGAGCAGCGCGAACATCAGCGCGATGGTGGAATCGAGGGTGGCGAGCTTGATGGCCTCGCGCCGCTCCGGCAGCGTGTCGCCGTAAGCGGCGGGTCTGCACCACGCCCGAATGCAGGTAGAGATTGTGCGGCATGACGGTCGCGCCGAGGATGCCGAGCGAGAGATAGAGCATCTCCGGATTGGTGACGATGTCGGTCGTCGGCGCAAAGCCGCGGATCACCGCGCCCCAATTCGGATCGGCCATCGCGATCTGGACGCCGAAGCAGATCGCAATGACGCCGAGCAGCGTCACGATGAAGGCCTCGATCCAGCGGAAGCCGAGGTTCTGCATCCACAGGATCAGGAACACGTCGAGCGCCGTGATCAGGACGCCGAGCTCGAGCGGAATGCCGAACAGGAGGTTGAGCCCGATCGCCGTGCCGATCACCTCGGCAAGATCGGTCGCGCAGATCGCGATCTCCGCCATCGCCCACAGCGGCCACGATACCGCGCGCGGAAACGCGTCGCGGCAGGCCTGCGCCAGGTCGCGGCCGGACGCGATCCCCAGCCGCGCGCACAGCGCCTGCAAGCAGGATCGCCATCAGGTTGGAGAGCAGCGCAACGGTGAGCAGCGCGTACCCGAACTTCGACCCGCCCGCGAGCGAGGTCGCCCAATTGCCCGGGTCCATGTAGCCGACGGCGACGAGATAGCCGGGTCCGAGAAAGGCCGTGAGCTTCTTCCACAGCGGCCCCTGCGGCCGCGTGGCGATCGAGCCGAAGACTTCCGGAGAGCGAAGGCTCGCCCCGCCGCCGTCGCCAGCCGGATCCGGAAAAGCCTGGAGAGGGTGATCGCTCTTCCGGCACTGGTAAGACGGCCATCTACATCAATCCTTCGGCCCCTCCATAACCTTGTTGCGAATAATTTGCAATTGCATTCGCACCCGTTAAATCCGGTGTCACTACCGAAATCCTAAACAGCCGAATAAGTTGGCCGGGGCCGGTTGGTTGGGCACCCGGCGGACTGCTCGACTGAGGCCGACCCCATGACCTGGCGCTCCTGCGCTGCTCAAGGTCCGACGCCGGGATTGCTGCGCGGGGCCGCCTGGGCTGCCGCCGGGCTGGCGCTGGCGACAGGCGGCGCTCTCGCCGCCGAAGGCGCCAAGAGCGGCGCCTCGGACGTCATCTTCCTCGCGCAGCTCATCACGCTTGATGGTGGTCGGGCGCCTCCTGGGCGAGGCCATGAACCGCATCGGCCAGCCCTCGGTCATGGGGATGTTGCTCGGCGGCATCCTGCTTGGGCCTTCGGTGCTGGGCGCGCTGTGGCCCGATCTGCAGCACGCCCTCTTTCCAAGAACCGCCGAGCAGAAGGCCATGCTCGACGGCGATCTCGCAGTTCGGCATCCTGCTGCTGCTGCTGCTGACCGGGATGGAAACCGACCTCAAGCTGGTCGCGCAAGGTCGGCAGAGCGGCGCTGAGCATCTCGCTCACCGGCGTCGCGGTGCCGTTCGCTGTGCGGCTTCGCGCTCGGCCAGTTCATGCCCGGAGGCGCTGCTGCCGCATCCCGACCAGCGCCTGCTCACCTCGCTGTTCCTCGGCACCGCGCTGTCGATCTCCTCGATCAAGATCGTGGCGGCGGTCGTGCGCGAGATGGGCTTCACCCGCCGCAACCTCGGGCAGATCATCGTCGCCTCGGCGATCTGCGAGGACTCGATCGGCTGGGTGATCATCGCCATCACGTTCGAGCCTCGCGCGAGGCCGGCAGCATCGATCTCGTCGAGCGTGAGCAGGAGCGTGCTGGGCACCGCCGCATTCCTGATCGCGAGCTTCACCGATCGGACGTCGCGTCGTGTTCTTCCTGATCCGATGGGCCAACGACAATTTCGAGAGCGACTTCCCCGTGATCACGACCATCCTTGTGATCATGGGGCTCATGGCGCTGACGACGCATTTCATCGGCGTGCACACCGTGCTCGGCGCCTTCGTCGCCGGCGTGCTGATCGGCGAATCGCCGATCCTGAGCAAGCACATCGACGAGCAGCTGCGCGGCCTCATCCTCGCGTTCTTCATGCCGGTGTTCTTCGGCATCGCCGGGCTTGTCCGCCGACCTGACCGTGCTGAAGGATCCCAAGCTCGCTGCTCATGGCGCTCGGCCTGATCGCGATCGCGAGCGTCGGCAAGTTCGCCGGCGCCTTCATCGGCGGCGAAATCGGCGGCCTGACGCCGGCGCGAGTCGCTTCGCGCTCGCCTGCGGCATGAATGCGCGCGGCTCGACCGAGGTGATCGTCGCCACCATCGGGCTCTCGATGGGCGCGCTCAGCCAGAACCTGTTCACGATGATCGTCGCCATGGCGGTCGTGACCACCATGGCGATGCCGCCGATGCTGCGCTGGGCGCTGGCGCGCGTGCCGATGCGCAAGGCGGAGAAGGAGCGGCTGGAGCGCGAGGAATTCGAGGCCAAGGGTTTCGTCGCGAACCTCGAGCGCCTGCTGCTCGCCGCCGACGAAAGCCCGAACGGCAAGTTCGCCTCCCGGCTCGCCGGACTCGCTCGCCGGCGCTGCGCGGCCTTCCCGATCACCATCTTGCCGCCGTCCCAGCGCCAGGCAAGAACAAGAGCAAGCAGGAACCGCGGCCGCAGGAACGGAAAAAGCCGCGGAGCACGATCGCGCCGAGGAAGCGCGTAAGGCGGCAGCCGAAGGACACGCAGCGCCAGCATCGGCGAAGACGAGACCGGCGCGCGGTCGACGTCACCGTCCGCAGCGCACGACGAGTCCGACCGAGGAGGCGGTCGCCAAGGGAGGCCAAGAAGGGCTACGACCTGCTCGTGCTCGGCGTCGCGAACACGCGCGACCGGAACGGCGCGTTTCATCAGGACGTCACGCGCATCGCCGCGGCCTTCGAAGGACCGCTCGCACTGGTCACCGTCGGCAACGGCGTCCATCTGCAGCGAGCCCGAGCGCAGTCCGCTGCGCATCCTCGTGCCGGTGAACGGGACCGACGTGTCGCGCCGCGCCGCCGAGGTGGCGATCGCCATCGCGCGGGCCAGCGGCAGTGCCGATCGCTGCGCTCTACGTCGCTCACGGCGCGGCGTGAGCAACGCGCGCAAGCAAGCGCCAGGGCTTCCGCGCGCAGCCGCCGGGAGCAGGCCATCATGAAGGAGATCGTCGAGATGGCCGACCGCTACGACGTGACGGCTGACGACCGTCAGTGCGCGCGGACCTGGCCCCGGACGAGGCCATCCTCGCTCGAGACGAAGACGAGGGCAAGCACGACCTGATCATCATGGGAGCGGGCCGCCGGCCTGGCGACAAGCTGTTCTTCGGCGACACCGCGGCGGCGGTGCTCGAGAAGTCGCCGGCATCGATCCTGTTCGTGGCCAGTTAGCGCGGTTGCCGGCTGAGCGAACCGTCCGTGGTCGATGCCCGGCGAGGGCCGCGCCTATTTTCCTCCTCCCGCGCCTTTCCGTTCGCCGGCAGCTTGGCTGAACGTGTTGCTGCGCGGGAAGCCCTTCGGCGCGAGCCGGCCGGCATCGGCGCGGTTGCCGCGCCAATCGGCAAGCTCCTTGAGCGTGAGCGAAAATGCGCGGCCGGCGGTATCTGTCCACGACAGCCCCTCCTCCACCTTGAAGGCCTTGACGTCGGACAGCCCACCATCCTTGTAGCGCTGCAGCCGGACGCCGCGTCCCCGCGTCATCTCCGGCACCTGCTCGAGCGGGAAAACCAGCATCTTGCGATTCTCGCCGATGGCCGCGACCAGCTCGCCCTCCACCACCGCGATGGCGCGCGCTTCGTCGGGCATGCGCCACGTTGAGCACCTGCTTGCCCTTGCGGGTGTTGGCGAGGCATTCGTCCTCCGGCACGACAAAGCCGCGACCTTCGGTGCTCGCGACCAGGAACTTGCGGCCGCCCTGATGACGGAATACGGCGACGACGTCCGCCTCCTGCTCCAGGTCGACGAACAGACGGATCGGCTCGCCGTGCCCGCGGCCGCCGGGAAGCTTCGCCGCGTCGAGCGTGTAGAAGCGCCCGTTGGTGGCAAATACCAGACATTTCGAGGTGGTCTCGGCGGGGAAGGCGAACTTCGGCCCGTCGTCGGTCTTGAACGCGACGCCCGACAGGTCGCTCACCGTTCCGCGCAGCGTACGGATCCAGCCCTTCTCGGAGACCACGACGGTGATCGGCTCGCGCTCGACCAGCGCCTCCTCGATCGCCGCCTCGTCGTGCACGGGCGCCTGCGCGAAGGCGGTGCGGCGCTTGCCCAGCGGCGTCTTGGGCCCGAACTTCGCGCGCACCTCCTTGACCTCGTCCGGCGATCCTTTTCCACTGCTCCGTCTCGGAACCGATGAGATCCTTGAGCTTCTTGCGCTCGGCGCGCAGCGCCTTGTCCTCCTGCCTGATCTCCATTTCCTCGAGCTTGCGCAGATTGCGCAGCCGCATGTTGAGGATGGCGTCGGCCTGCACGTCGGAGAGCTTGAACGTCTTCATCAGCACGGGCTTGGGCTCGTCCTCGCTGCGGATGATCTTGATCACCTTGTCGAGGTTGAGATAGGCGACGAGATAGCCGCCGAGCACTTCGAGCCGATGCTCGATCTGGCTGAGGCGGAAATTCGACGCGCCGCAGCAGCACCTCGCGGCGGTGGGTGAGCCATTCGGTGAGCGCCTCGGCGAGACCGACGACCTTGGGAATGCGGCCCTTCACCAGGACGTTCATGTTGAGCGGGATGCGGCTTTCGAGCTCGGTGAGCTTGAACAGCGACTCCATCAGCAGCTCGGCATCGACCGTGCGCGAGCGCGGCTCGATCACGAGCCGGATGTCCTCGGCGGATTCGTCGCGCGCATCGGCAACGAGCGGCAGCTTCTTCTCGTTGATGAGCTCGGCCAGCCGCTCGACCAGCCGGCCCTTCTGCACCAGCCAGGGGATCTCGGTGATGACGATGAGATAGGTGCCGCGGCCGGTGTCCTCCTTGTGCCAGCGCGCCCGCACCCGGAACGAGCCGCGGCCGGTGGCGTAGGCCTCGGCGATCGCCTCGGGCGGATCGACGATCAGCGCCGCCGGTCGGAAAGTCCGGGCCCGGCACGTATTTCAGCAGCGTGCGGCTGCGCGCGTTCGGCGTGTCGATGAGATGACAGCGCCGCGTCGCAGAGCTCGGCGACATTGTGCGGCGGGATCGCGGTCGCCATCCCGACCGCGATGCCCTGCGAGCCGTTGGCGAGCAGGTTGGGAAACGCCCCGGCAGCACCACCGGCTCGTTCTCCGAGCCGTCATAGGTCGGCCGGAAATCGATCGCGTCCTCGTCGATGCCGTCGAGCAGGAGATGCGCGACCTCGGTCAGCCGCGCTTCGGTGTAGCGCATGGCGGCGGGGTTATCGCCGTCGACATTGCCGAAATTGCCCTGCCCGTCGACCAGCGGATAGCGCTGGGCGAAATCCTGCGCGAGGCGCACCAGCGCGTCGTAGACCGCCTGGTCGCCGTGCGGATGGAACTTGCCGATGACGTCGCCGACCACGCGCGCGCATTTCTTGAACGCCGCGCCGGGGTCGAGGCGCAACTGCTGCATGGCGTAGAGCAGCCGCCGGTGCACCGGCTTGAGCCCGTCGCGCGCATCCGGCAGCGCGCGGCCGGTGATGGTGGAGAGCGCGTATTGCAGATAGCGCTCTTCCAGCGCGTCGCGCAGCGCAATCTCTTCGACGTCGCCGTCGGCGGGGGAATCAGTTGCTTTGACCATGGACAAGAATTACTGTGTGCCGTCCAATGAACAAGCGATGAATGGCGTCAGCCACGCGCCGTTCTGATTGCCGCGGCGTAGACTTGCGGCCCAATGGCGTTTGTCGTCGCGGTACGGGGCGATTCTGGCGACAAGCCGGTTGACGGATGAACGCGCGGCGCTGCCGGCCGGACCTCGGAACCGCAGCTACGCGGTCACCAAACGTCAGATCGCGGGGAGACGCCTCGGTCGGCGCCTCTCTTGTACTGAGAAGGGAGAGCAAATGCGCGCAATCGTCATTCCAGCGCCTCGTCGCCGCCGGCATCGGGCTGGCCGGAACGTCGCCGACGCCTAGCGGCTCCCGCCGAGCGGCGAGGCCATCGACAGCCGCAGCCCACGCTCAATCCCGCGGGTCGAGCAGGTGTACTGGCGCCGGTACCATTGGCACCGGTGGCACCGGTGGCACCGCTATCACCGTCGCTGGTGGTCAGTCACCGCTGACGACGGGCCGGGCGGCCAGAGGCGCCCGGCCCGTTCGCGTCATCCGGCCGCGACGCTTCGCGGCTGCAACGTCGCGTTGAGTGCGGCGATGAAGTTCGCCGCGCGTCGGCCAAGCTAAGCCCGCGCGGTTCGAGCACGTGGCGCACGCAGCAAGAAGAAGCCGGTCAGCGCGAAGCCATCGGCGACGCTCCTGCGGCGATCGGATCGTCCGGCAGCGCCCTCGTAGAGGAACGCCGGCAGCACCAGCAGCTTGTCCTTCCATGGTTCGCCCGCCTCGCGCGACACCGCCCGTCCCTGATTTCGGCGATACGTAAGCACGAGATCTCTATCTTGCTCCGCTCACCGCGCAGGTCGCGAGATCGAGCCCGAAGCCGAGCTCCGCCAGAAGCTGAAATTCGAACCGCACCACGCTGGGCCCGGCATGGTGCGGATCGAGCAGACCATCGAGCACCGTCATCGAGCGCGCGTGGATCTGCGGATGCGGATCGCGCTCGGGCAGCATGCGGCAGAGCGCAGCGAGATGAGTGATGCCGTAGAGGGCATGCGAGACACGGCAAGAACGACGCCGCGCGCGCATCGAGCGCCTCGACCACGTAGTGGCCGAGATGCTCATCGAGCCGTGCGCGCCAGGTGCAGCTGATGCGGTTGCCCGGCTGCAGCACCGGCCGCAGCCGCGAGCCCGCCCCTCCCCGCACCAGACCGAGATGGCGGCCGTGCGCGCACGTCATCAGCTCGAGGATGGCGCTTGCCTCCTGGTGGCGCCGGGTGCCGAGCACGATGCCCTCATCGGTCCATTGCATCGCTATTCCTTCGGGAGCTCCAGCCCCATCTCGCGGTAGCGTTCCGGGTCGTCGCCCCAGCCTTCGCGCACCTTGACGAACAGGAACAGGTGCACCGGCTGCCTCGATCGATGTCGGCGATCTCGCGCCGCGCCTCCGCGCCGATCGCCTTGATGGTCTGGCCGCCCTTGCCGAGCACGATCTTGCGCTGGCTCTCGCGCTCCACATAGATCGTCTGCTCGATCCGCACCGAGCCGTCCTTGAGCTCCTTCCAGACCTCGGTCTCGACCGTCGACTGGTACGGCAGTTCCTGGTGCAGCCGCAGATAGAGCTTCTCGCGCGTGATCTCGGCGGCGAGCTGGCGCAGCGGCGCGTCGGTGATCTGGTCCTCGGGATAATGCCACGGCCCCGCCGGCACGTGCGCGGCGAGCCAGCGTCTTGAGGTCGGCGACGCCGTCGCCGGTGAGCGCCGAGATCATGAAGGTCGCGGCAAACGCGACGCGCGCTCGTTGGCGGCCTTGCGCGATGCGCAAGCAGCGCCGGCTTGTCGACCAGATCGACCTTGTTGATCAGCGAGCGACTTTCGGCTGCGCGACCTCGGCGAGCGCGCGCGAGGATCGCGTCCGCCTCCTCATCGATGCCCCGCGCTGGCATCGATCAGCACGCCGACGATGTCGGCATCGTGCGCGCCGCCCAGGCGGTCGTCGACCATGGCGCGGTCGAGCCGGCGCTGCGGCGCGAAGATGCCCGGCGTATCGATGAAGACGAGCTGCGCGCCGCCGTCGATCGCGATGCCGCGCAGCAGCGCGCGCGTGGTCTGCACCTTGTGGCGAGACGATCGCGACCTTGGTGCCGACGAGCGCATTGATCAGCGTCGATTTGCCGACATTGGGCGCGCCGATGAGCGCGATGAAGCCGCAGCGCGGCTCGGCGTGCGGTCGCCGCGTTGCGCGTTGCGCTCAGCCATCGAGCGCGTTCCGCATCGACGCCTTCGCGCGTCAGCATGGCGGCGGCGGCGGCCTGCTCGGCGGCGCGCTTCGAGCGGCCCAAGCCCTTCCGCCGGGCGCGAGTTCGGGAAGCTCGACGGCGACGCGGAACTCCGGATCGTGGTCGGGCCCGTGCGCTCGACCTCGCGATAGGCCGGCGTCGGCAGGCCGCGCGCCTGCGCCCATTCCTGCAGCACGGTCTTTGGCATCGCGCAGCGGCCGCGCCGGCGTGCGCATGCGCTCGCTCCACAGCCGCTCGATCAGCGCGGCACGCCGCCGGATAGCCGCCGTCGAGATAGACCGCACCGATCAGCGCCTCGCAGACGTCGGCCAGGATCGCGGTGCGGCTGCGCCCGCCGGCATTGGCCTCCGAGGCGCCGAGCCGGATCGCGGCGCCGAGGTCGATCGCGCGCGCGACGTCCGCGCAGGCTTCCTTGCGCACGAGGTCGGCGAGCCGGCGCGACAGTTCGCCCTCGTCGGCCTTCGGGAAAGGCGCGAAACAGCATGTCGGAAATGACGAGGCCGAGCACGTGGTCGCCGAGAAATTCGAGCCGCTGGTAGCTGCCGGCGCGGTTGCGCGCGCCGGCAGCGCCGAAATGTGCGTGAGCGCCTGATCGAGCAGAGCGGGTCGCCGAAGCGATAGCCGATGCGCTCTTCGAACGCGGCTCGTGCCGCGGCGCCGCCGCTTCGGCTCTCTCTCGCCGCGGGCGGCGCGCGGATCAGCGGCGTCGGCTGGCGGCTTGCCGTCAGTGGCTGGATCGCAGCGGCTTCGATGGAAGCCTGTTGCCGGTTCGCCTCCGGCTCATCGCACGATCGTGAACAGCCGGCTCCAGCGCACCGTCCATGGCCAGCGCCACACCTGCCAGGCGTGCTCGCCCTCGCGCGATCGAGAAGAAGATGATCTGCGCGCGGCCGACGATGTTCTCGAACGGCACGTAGCCGACCTGGCTGAGCACGCGGCTGTCGGTGGAGTTGTCGCGGTTGTCGCCCATCATGAAATAGTGGCCGGGCGGCACGGTATAGACCTGGCGTGTTGTCGTAGAAGCCGTTGTCGATGCAGATCGAGCGTGGTGTAGCTCACGCCGTTCGGCAGGGTCTCGCGCCAGCGCTTGACGCGCGTGGTGCGCCGCCCTCCTCGGTCTCGATGAAGTCCTCGATGCGCTCGCGCTTGACCGGCTCGCCGTTGATGTGGAGCACGCCGTCGATCATCTGGATGCGGTCGCCGGGCAGGCCGATCACGCGCTTGATGTAGTCGGTCGAGTCGTCCTTGGGCAGGCGGAACACGACGACGTCGCCGCGCTCCGGCGCTGCTGCGCCCAGATGCGTCCGGAGAACAGCGGCGGCGAGAACGGCAGCGAATAGTGGCTGTAGCCGTAGGAGTATTTCGAGACGAACAGGTAGTCGCCGACGAGCAGCGTCGCCTTCATCGAGCCGGACGGGATGTTGAACGGCTGGAACAGGAACGTGCGGATGACGAGCGCGATGATGAGGGCGTGAAAGATCACGCGCACCGTCTCGGCAATACCGCCCTCTTTCCGTCTTGCTCCCGATGCTCACGCTCATCGGCCTCTCGTCCTCTTGGTGCCGCAGGCCCGCCAGGCGCCGCACGAGTCGGCGACCCCGTCCATTGAGATATGAAAATCACACGTATTTTCAGCGTGTTAATTCACGGCGACGCCGTCGGCGGGAAGCGCCGCGAGCACGCTTTGGCCGCGCCTTGTAGGCCGCTCGCAAGCAAAGGCGCAAACCTACGGCCAATATGGGGTTGCTAAGGGGAGCCTTGCAATCGAGGGGGAGCTTGCAGATCAAGGTGTCTTCCGTCCCGATCCGGCCCATGCCACACGTGGCGTTCGCCACGACGATCCGGACGGTCGGTGGTCCGCTCGACCGGGGCCGGACAATCGATCGCTCCTGCCGGCCGTCGGACGTGCCGACAGGACATCCAACGACGCGTAATCGAGGTATCCTCGTGTCACCACAGGCAGACGAGCGGCGGATGCCGGGCAGACGACGCTCAGACGAAATCAACTGGTTTGCAAAGCCGTGACCGGGCTGTTCGGGTAAGTGAGAGGCGTTGGCAGCGGGCCGTTCGCAGGCGGCCGTGGGGTTTCTGTGCAACGTGTCCTGCCGACGCGCCTCGCCTCGTTTGCTCTCACTCGAGCCTGCGGTCAGCCTCGTCCCTCAGCGGATGCGGAGAGAACAATTCCGCCAGGCAGAACGAGCCGCCGCCGCCATCGGTGAGCGTGAGCGAGCCGGTGCGCAAGATGGTCACCGAGTGGGATGAGTTCACCGGACGTTTTCAGGCGGTCGATCACGTCAGCATCCGTCCGCGGGTGAGCGGCTATCTGCAGTCGGCGCACTTCCAGGAAGGCTCCATGGTCAAGAAGGGAGACCTTCTCTTCGTCATCGATCCGCGGCCCTACGAGGCGGTGGCCGAGGAGGAACAGGGGCGGCTGCAGACGGCGCAGTCGCAGCTCACCTTCGCGAGCCGCGATCTCGAGCGCGCGGTCGAACTCGGGCGCACCCAGGCGGTATCGCAACAGGTGATCGACCAACGCCGACAGGCCATGCAGGCCGCGGAGGCTGCCGTCATCACGGCGGAAGGCGCACTCAAACGCGCCAAGCTCGACGTCGAGTTTACGGCGGGTCGTGTCTCCGATCGACGGACGCATCGGACGCAAGCTGGTGACAGAGGGCAATCTCGTCAGCGGCGGCGATACCAGCGCGACGTTGCTGACCACCGTGGTGTCGCTCGATCCGATCTATCTCATACTTCAACCTCGACGAGCAGACCTATCTCAAGAATTCGCGGCTGCGCCTGGCCGCACAGCCTCCCACCTCGCAAGACGATCCCAATGCCGGCAACGTGGCGCTGCCCGACGACACCGCGTTCCCGTATGAGGGCCGGATGGACTGGATCGACAACGAACTCGACCCGGGACCGGAACCCTGCGCGGGCGCGCGATACTGCCCAATCCGCAGCTGCTTTTCAGCCCGGGCCAGTTCGGACGCGTGCGACCTGATGGGAAGCGCTCCGTACGAGGCGATGCTGCTCCCCGACTCGGCGATCGGTTCCGACCAATCACGCAAGATCGTGTATGTCGTCGGCAAGAACGACGTGGTCGAATTACGCGAGGTGAAGCTCGGCCGCCTGATCGATGGTCTGCGGGTCCTACACGAGGGCCTCAAGCCCGACGAAACAGTCGTCATCTCGCGGGCTGCAACGCGTTCGCGCGGGCGGGCGCGTCACTCCGACCCGCAAGCAGATCGCGGACACGAGCGGCGCGGGAGCGCAGCGGTGAATCTGAGCCGTCTGTCGATCGATCAACCGGTCCTCGCCATCGTCGCCTCGATCTTCATCCTCGTCGTCGGCGCGATCGCATATTCGGCGGCTGCCGATAGCGGAATATCCGGAGATCGCTCCGCCGCCGTCGTCATCCAGACGTCAATATCCCGGTGCGTCCGCGCAGGTCGTGGCCGACACCGTCGCCACCCCGATCGAGCAGGAGGTGAACGGCGTCGACGACATGCTGTACATGTACTCGCAGTCGACCTCCGACGGCGGCGTGACCATCACCGTCACCTTCAAGCTCGGCACCGATCCGACAAGGCGCAGGTCCTGGTGCGTAACGCGGTGTCCATCGCCGAGCCGCGGCTGCCCGAGGAGGTGCGCCGGTTCGGGGTGGTGACCAAGAAGAACTCGCCCAACCTGATGCTGGTCGTGCTCCTGATGTCTCCCGACGACACCTACGACCAGCTCTACATCTCCAACTACGCGCTGCGACGCGTGCGCGACCTGCTGCTGCGGCTGGATGGCGTCGGCGACATCCGGATGTACGGCGCGCGCGACTACTCCATGCGGCTGTGGCTCGACCCGGACAAGATGGCCGAGTTCGGCCTCGCCGCCGCCGACCTGCTGGCCAGCGTGCGGTCGCAGAACGTGCAGATCGCAGGCGGCCAGATCGCCGAGCCGCCGATCTCCGATCGGGCGTTTCAGCCCAATCTCACTTCCTCGGCCGGCTGACCGAGCCGGATGCGTTCGAGAACATCATCGTGAAGTCCTCGGCCGACGGGCGGCTGGTGCGCCTCAGCGACATCGCCCGGATCGAGCTGGGAGCCCTCTCCTACTCAACCAACAGCTTTCTCCTGCGCAAGCCGGCCGTGGCGCTGGCGGTGACCCAGCGTCCGGGAACCAACGCGCTGGCCACGGCGGACAGCATCAAGGCGCTGATGGCCGATCTGGAGAAGGAGTTTCCCAAGGGCCTCGTCTACAGCATCGCCTACAACCCGACGGATTTCATTGCCGAGTCGGTGCGAGAACTGTTGAAGACGGTGTACGAGGCCATCGCCCTGGTGGTGTTCGTGGTGATCCTCTTCCTGCAGCGCTGGCGGGCCGCGATCATTCCGATCATCGCCATTCCGGTTTCGCTGATCGGCACCTTCGCCGTGATGGCGGCGTTCGGCTGTCCATCAACAACCTGACGCTGTTCGGCCTGGTGCTGGCGGTCGGCATCGTCGTCGACGACGCGATCGTGGTTGTCGAGAATGTCGAGCGCCACCCGTCCGACGGCGCCAACCCGCTGGAAGCGGCGCGTCAGACCATGGACGAAGTCGGGACCGCGCTCATCTCGATCGCGCTGGTGCTGGCGGCGGTGTTCGTGCCGACCGCGTTCCTGGGCGGAATTTCGGGCCAGTTTTTCAGGCAGTTCGCGATTGCGATCGCGGTGGCAACGGTCATCTCTCTGCTTCAACTCGCTGACGCTCTCGCCGCGCGCTCGTCCTTGATCCTCAAGAGCCACACGCAGATCTCGCGCGCCAGACGCTGGTCGGTGCTGGCACGACCGTTCAGCTGGTTCTTCGGATACTTCAACCGCGGGTTCGATCGCACCGCGGAGCTCTACGGCCGCACCGTGCGGTGGGCGACCGCATTGGCGCCGGCTTTCCTCGCGGTCTATGCGGTGCTGATCGGGATCACCGCCTGGGCGGTCTACAGCACGCCGCGCGGCTTCATTCCGGCGCAGGATCGCGGCTGTGTGATCGTTGCGATCCAGTTGCCGAGCGGATCGTCGCTCGCCCGCACGACCGACGTGGTGCGTCGTGCCGAGGAGATCATCCTCGACACGCCGGGCGTGGCGCGCGCACCGAGCTTTGCCGGATTCAACGGCGCGACATTCACGCTGTCGCCCAGCGCCGCCGCCTTGTTCCCGGTGTTTGCGCCCTATGAGGAACGGCTGCCCCACAAGCTGACAGCCGACGCGGATCACGGACGACCTGCGCGCGCGGCTGGGCGAGATCGACGACGCGGTCCTGCTGGTGCTGCCGCCGCCCCGGTTCCGGGAATCGGAAACGGCGGCGGCTTCGCGATGCGGCTGGAGGATCGCGCCGGGCGCGGCACCGATGTGCTTCGCCGCAGCGACCGAAGAAATGGTCAACGCGGCACGGGCGGAGCCCGCGCTCACCTCGGTATTCACCCCGTTTTCCAACGGCACGCCGCAGCTCTTCGTCGATATCGACCGCACGCGGGCGCAAATGCTCAACGTGCCGATCGCCAATGTCACCGAGGCGCTCGAAACCTATTTCGGCTCGTCCTACGTCAACGACTTCAACATTCTGGGGCGGGTCTATCGGGTCACGGCGCAGGCCGATCTCCCGTTCCGGCGAGGACCGGAAGATCTGATGCGCCTGAAGGCGCGCAACGACCGTGGACAAATGGTGCCGATCGGCAGCGTCCTGCAATTCCGCGACACCACCGCGCCGGACCGTGTCCCGCGCTACAATCTCTATCCCGCATCCGAGATCGCCGGCGCAGCCCGCCCGCGGCGTGAGCTCGACCACGGCGCTGGACATCATGACACGGCTCGCTCGCCAGATCCTGCCGGACGGCCTCTCCTTCGAGTGGAGCGACCTGTCCTACCAGGAGAGCCAAGGCGGAACCGTCGGGCTCTACATCTTTCCGCTCTGCGTCCTGTTCGTCTATCTCGCATTGGCCGCGCAATATGGCAGCTGGACGCTGCCGCTCGCGATCATCCTGATCGTCCCGATGTGCCTGTTTGCCGGCATCGCCGGGGTTCGGCTCATGGCGGCAGGATATGAACGTGCTGACCCAGATCGGATTCATCGTCCTGGTCGGACTGGCGGCAAAGAACGCGATCCTCATCGTCGAATTCGCCAAGCAGCAGGAGGAGCAGGGACGGAACATGACGGATGCCGTGGTGGCGGCCTGCCGCCTGCGGCTGCGCCCGATCCTGATGACCTCGTTCGCATTCATTCTGGGCGTGCTGCCGCTCGTCATCTCCGCGGGCGCCGGCGCCGAGATGCGCCAGGCGCGTCGGCGTCGCGGTGTTCTTCGGCATGATCGGCGTGACCCTGTTCGGATTGTTGTTCACACCGGTCTTCTACGCCGTGGTCCGCCGCTTGTTCCCGGAAGCGTACGCAGGCCCGAACCGCCGGCTGCCGCGCATGCCGGACTGGAACCGCAGGCGTCGTGAACGAGTCCACCGCGCGCCGCACGGACGTGTGCGCCGCTACCGGCGCGCGTCGCGCGGGACTGCGCGAGATCACCACCAATGCCTGGGCCATCGGCCCTTCGTCGGTGATGGTCAAGTCGATGCGCGGCTCGCAGCCGGCCGGCGTGATGGCATTGAGCCGCGCGAGCGCGCCGCCGGTGAGCTTCATGGTCGGCCGTCCCGACGGCAGGTTGACGACGCCCATGTCGCGCCAGAACACGCCGGCGCGCAGACCGGTGCCGAGCGCCTTGGCGCAGGCCTCCTTGGCGGCGAAACGCTTGGCGTAGGTCTCGACCGTCTGGCGCGGCCTTCGGCCTTCGCCCGCTCGAGTCGGCGGTGAAGATGCGGTCGAGAAAGCGCTCGCCGTGCCGTTCGATCGTGCGCTCGATGCGGCGGACATCGATGAGGTCGGAGCCGATGCCGAGGATCATGCGCCGGCCCCGAGTCCATGCGCCGCGCGCGCATGGTCTTCACCGCACTCGGCAAGGCCGGAAAAGACCGCCTCCCCGATCAGGAAATGACCGATATTGAGCTCGACGATCTCGGGCAGCGCCGCGATCGCTTCGGCGGTGTGCGAAATTGAGGCCGTGGCCGGCATGAACTTCGAGCCCGAGACGCCGCGCGAGCTGCGCGCCCGTGGCGGATGCGCTGCCATTCGGCTTCCGCCGCCGACGGTCCGCTTGTCGGCCAGCGCATCGCACCAGGCGCCGGTGTGAATCTCGATCACCGGCGCGCCGATCGCCACCGCCGCCTGGATCTGCCGCGGCTCGGCGGCGATGAACAGCGAAACCCGGATGCCGGCCTCGCGCAAGCCTGGCGACGCACGGGCGCAAGCGCGTTGTGCTGGCCGGCGACATCGAGGCCGCCTTCGGTCGTGCGCTCTTCACGGCGCTCGGGCACGAGGCAGGCCGCGTGCGGTCCGCGTCTCGAGCGCGATCGCGACCATCTCGCTCGGTCGCCGCCATCTCAAGATTGAGCGGCTTTGCTGATCTCGCGCCTTGAGCCGCGCGATGTCCTCGTCGCGGATGTGGCGGCGATCCTCGCGCAGATGCGCGGTGATGCCGTCGGCGCCCGCTGCGATCGCGATCTGCGCCGCGCGCACCGGATCGGGATGCCGCCCGCCGCGCGCGTTGCGGATGGTCGCGACGTGGTCGACGTTGACGCCGAGGCGCAAGTGAAGGAGCTGCTCGGCAAGTCTATTGGCTCGTCGAGCTTGCTGATCCACCGATGCAGGCATTAGGCGTTCACCCGCTCGGCGCTGCGCCACCACGTCCTTGGCCCGCAGCTGCGCGATGATCGAGTTGAGATGCTTGATGTCGTAGACTTCGAGATCGATGGTGACCGAGGTGAAATCGGGCGACTGCGCGCTCCATGCGGATATTGTCGATGTTGCCGTCGTGCTCGGCGATCACCTGGGCGACCTGCGCGAGCGAGCCCGGCTCGTTCACGGTCTGCAGCACGATGCGGGCGGGAAAGCGCTGCGGCGTGCGCTCGTCGACGTCCCAGCGCAGATCGAGCCAGCGCTCCGGCGCGTCCTCGAAATCCTTCAGCGCCGGCGACTGGATCGGATAGATGGTGATGCCCTCGCCCGGCGTGAGGATGCCGACGATGCGGTCGCCCGGCACCGCGCCGCCGTTGGGCGCGAAGCGCACCGGCAGATCGGTGTTGATGCCGCGGATCGGGATCGCCGCGCCGGCGTTCGCCCGGGACCTTGACCTTCACCGACTTCGCCTTCTTGAGCCCGAACCAGCCGCTCTCCGGCTTCGGCTGCTGCGCGATCGTGGCGGCGCGCTCCTCCTTGTAGTCGGGATACATGGCGCGCACGACGTCGGCGGCGCGCATCTCGCCGCGACCGACCGCCGACATCACCTCCTCGATCGAGGCGCGCGCGAGCCGCGGCAGCGCGCCTTGCAGCTTTTCGTCGGAATAGGCGATCTTGGCGCGCTGGCAGAGCCGCTCGACGATGCGCCGGCCGAGCCCGGCATATTGGTTGCGCACGGCGGCGCGCGTGGCGCGGCGGATGGCAGCGCGCGCCTTGCCGGTGGTGACGAGCGATTCCCAGGCCGCCGGCGGCGCGGTCTGCGCCTTCGACGTGATGATCTCGACCTCGTCGCCGTTGGTGAGCTCGGACACCAGCGGCGCGATCTTGCCGTTGATCTTGCAGCCGACCGCCATGTTGCCGACGTCGGTGTGCACCGCATAGGCGAAGTCGATGGCGTTCGCCTGCGCGCGGCAGCGCGATCAGCTTGCCCTTGGGCGTGAAGCAGAACACCTGGTCGTGGAACAGCTCGAGCTTGGTGTGCTCGAGAAACTCCTCCGGATTGGAGCCCTCGGCGAGCAGCTCGATGGTGCGGCGCAGCCAGGCATAGGCGCTGGATCTCGCGCGACAGCATCTCGGTCGGCGAGCCGACGCCGTCCTTGTAGAGCGCGTGCGCGGCGATGCCGTATTCGGCGATCTCGTGCATCTCGCGGGTGCGGATCTGCAGCTCGACGCGCTGCTGGCCGGGCCGATCACGGTGGTGTGGATCGAGCGGTAGTCGTTCTGCTTCGGCGTCGAGACGTAATCCTTGAAGCGGCCCGGCACCACCGGCCAGGTCGTATGCACGATGCCGAGCGCCTGGTAGCATTCGGCGCAGCGTCTTCGACGATCACGCGGAAGCCGAAGATGTCGGACAGCTGCTCGAAGCCGACCGACTTGCGCTCCATCTTGCGCCAGATCGAATAGGCGCGCTTGCGCCGGCCCGACACCTCGGCGTCGATGCCGCGGTCGGCGAGCTTCTCGGGTGAGCTGCTGCTCGATCTCCGCGACCAGGCCGGCATTGCTTCGCCTCGAGCGCGTCGAGGCGCTCGCTGATCGACCGTGTAGGCTTCGGGATTGAGCTCGCGGAACGCCAGGTCCTCGAGCTCCTCGCGCATCTCGTGCATGCCCATGCGGCCGGCGAGCGGAGCGTAGATGTCGAGCGTCTCCTCGGCGGTGCGCCGGCGCGCCTCCGGCGGCATGTGCGACGAGGGTGCGCATGTTGTGCAGCCGGTCGGCGAGCTTGACCAGCAGCACCCGGACGTCGTCGGCGATCGCCAGCAGGAGCTTGCGCAGGTTCTCGGCCTGCTTCGCCTCCTTGGTGACGAGGTCGAGCTTCTTGAGCTTGGTGAGCCCTTCGACCAGCGCGCCGATGTCCTGGCCGAACATCTGGTCGATCTCGGCGCGGGTGGCGGCGGTATCCTCGATGGTGTCGTGCAGCAGCGCCGCGGCGATGGTGGCGTCGTCGAGCTTGAGGTCGGTCAGGATCGCCGCGACTTCGAGCGGATGCGAGAAGTAGGGGTCGCCGGACGCGCGCTTCTGCTCGCCATGCGCCTTCATGGCGTAGACATAGGCGCGGTTGAGCAGCGTCCTCGCTGGTGTCGGGATTGTAGCGCTTCGACGCGCTCGATCAGGTCGTATTGCCGCATCATTGGCGGCTTCTGACGCAGCTTCGGTTTTGCTGTTTTTTCAATGGCTTGCGAGACAATGCTAAGACTTGCGCTCAAGCGGAGCCCGGGCCCGTGACTGGTTCTGCATGCGCGGCAGATCGGTCGAGGAACGCGCCATGGTCTACCCTTGGGCCGGCCCGCGACGATCAGCCGGCACCGCACGGCAAGGATATCATGACGTTGCGCAATCGCCACAAGGCGCTCGCGATCAGGTCGTCTCAAAACGACAACACTCGGCAACCGGACTAACGCCAGGCCGCTTGCCAACGGCACAGACTCAACGACGCCCGGACGAGCCGGCCGTGATGCCAAGCCGCACTGTTGCGCTATTCTTCTTCCTCAGGCTGCTCCTCGGGCGGGGTGAGCCCTTCCAGGCCCTTGAGCAGCTCTTCCTCGGTCATCCGGTCGACGGTGACCTCGGTGTCGTCGGCGTCGACCGTGCCGCCGGCGCGCGCCGATCAGCGGCAGCGGCCTCGGGCTCGGGCTCGTCGACCTCGACGTATTTCTGCAGCGAGTGGACGAGCTCCTCCTTGAGATCGTCGGGCGAAATGGTCGTCTCGGCGATCTCGCGCAGCGCCACGACCGGGTTCTTGTCGTTGTCGCGCTCGATCGTGATCTGAGAGCCGGACGAGATCATGCGCGCGCGGTGGCTTGCCAGCAGCACGAGGTCGAAACGGTTCTCGACCTTATCGATGCAGTCCTCAACGGTGACACGGGCCATGGGCGCATGCTGCTCCTGCAATGGAACTGCTGAAAAGTGGGCAGCGTTACGTAACGATCTCGCGCCCAAAGTGCAAGAGCGAAACGCGCAGCTCGTCACAATTTTCCTTGGCGTCGCCGATAGGCCTCTGTTAGGCAGACCGGGGACCGCCATGCGATCCTTACTATTATACTTGCGCATTGGATTGTGACGGCGAGCGTGCACCCGCAATTGAGCGGCCACACGAACTCTCAGCCCCGATGACGACGACCCGGCACCATTGTCCGGCGCCGCGCGCCGTTCAGGCCGGCAACCGATGTTTTGATGACTTCAGACGAGAGCAATCATGGAACCCAAAACCGAAAAAATCGCACTGTTCATTGACGGTGCCAATCTCTATGCCACCGCCAAGTCGCTCGGTTTCGACATCGATTACAAGCGGCTCCTGCGCGAGTTTCAGTCGCGCGGCTATCTGCTTGCGCGCGTTCTATTACACCGCCGTGATCGAGGATCAGGAATATTCGTCGATCCGGCCGCTGATCGACTGGCTCGACTACAACGGCTACACGCGTCGTGACCAAGGCGACCAAGGAATTCGTCGACCAGACCGGCCGCCGCAAGGTCAAGGGCAACATGGACATCGAGCTCGCGGTCGATGCCATGGAAATCGCCGGCTCGATCGACCACATGGTGCTGTTCTCGGGCGACGGCGACTTCCGCTCGCTGGTCGAGGCGGTGCAGCGGCGCGGCGTGCGCGTGACCGTGGTCTCCACCATCTCGACGCAGCCGCCGATGGTCGCCGACGAGTTGCGCCGCCAGGCCGACGTCTTCCTCGACATCGTCGAGCTGCAGCCCAAGATCGGCCGCGATCCGGCCGAGCGCGCCGCGCGCGAAGCCCGCGAGCCGCGCGAGCGTCACACGCCGCAATTCCTGCAGCGACCCGCTGCGCCGCAGCGGGCGCGGCGCCGGCGCCTCGGTTGACGACGACGACTTCGAAGATTAGCGCATCGAGGCGCTCGATGCCAGCTGCCGACGCGTCCGGCAAACCCGGCCGCGATTGCCCGCGCTGTCCGCGCCTCGAAGGCGTTCCGAGACGATTGGCGGCGCCGCGAGCCCGACTGGTTCAACGCGCCGGTAGCCTCGTTCGGTCCGGCGTGACGCGCGGCTCTCTGATCGTCGGGCCTGGCGCCCGGCCTGCAGGGCGCGAACCGCACCGGGCGGCCGTTCACCGGCGACTACGCCGGCGATCTGCTCTACGAGACGCTCAAGCGCTTCAGGCTTCGCCCGCGGGCAGCTATGCGGCGCGGCCGGACGATGGACTTGACCCTCGTCGATGCGCGCATCACCAACGCGGTGCGCTGCGTGCCGCCGGAGAACAAGCCGACCACGGCCGAGATCAAGACCTGCCGGACCTTTCTGGAAGCGACCATCGCCGAGATGCGCAATCTGCGCGCCATCGTCACGCTCGGCCGGATTTCCCACGAGAGCACGGTCGCCGCGCTCAATCATCGCCGCGCCGCCGCGCCGTTCGGCCACGGCGCGTCGCACGACGATCGGAAAGCTGCGCGCTCTTCGTCAGCTATCACTGCTCGCGCTACAACACCAACACCGGCGTGCTGACGCCGAAGATGTTTCAAGACGTATTCGCGTCAGCGCGCGCGTTCCTGGACGCCGACGGCGCGATATCGCGCGACGACGAGCGCAGCGAGCCGTAACGCAGCAAGACCCGCTGACGCCGCCGCGACAGATCGCTCGATGATCGACTGCGATCGGAATGTCGTGCCCGCTCGGTCCGTCCTACCGGCCGCGAAGCCACGCAATCACGTCCTCGGCGTTCTTGTCCGGCGGGAACACCGGATAGAACACCTTCGTGATGACGCCGTCGTCGATGACGAGCGCCATGCGCTTGAGCAGCGTCATGCCGGCGGCCGTGAAGGTCGGCAGCTTGATCGCGCGCGCCGAGCTCGAGGCTCTGCGTCGGACAGGATCGGGAACGGCAGATGCAGACGCTCGGCCGCCTCGCGCTGATAGGCCGGTGTCCTGCGTCGAGAGGCCATAGAGATGGGCGACGCCGAGCCGCTTGAGCTCGGCGAAATGGTCGCGGAACGAGCACGATTGCGGCGTGCAGCCGCGCGCGCCGGGATCTGCATCCCAGCCGTCGGGCGGCGCCTGCCCGGCACGCCGGTGCGCGGATAAATGTAGAGCACGGTGCGGCCGGCAAGCTTCGACAGATCGACCTGCGACCCGTCGGTCGCCGCAAGCGGCACTGACGGAAGCCTTGCATCCGTGCAGGTGGCGGGCGCCGCCGTCGTCCTGCGGGACCGGAATGTCGGCCGGCAGCACGTTGGGATCGTGTGGCGGTCGTCATGAGCCTCTCACCTTCGCCGCTGATAGGAAATGAATTCGAGCAGCGAGCCGTCGGGATCGCGGAAATAGACGCTGGTGCCCGCGCCCCTTGCGCGCCGAAGCGCTCGATCGGCCCGGCGTGGATCGGCACGCCGCAGCGCTCGAGATGGGCAATGGCGTCGGCGATCGGCCCGTCCCATTCGAAGCACAGATCGCTGTTGCCGGGCTGGACCGGCAGCCGCGCCACCTCGGCGGGATGAAGCCCGGCCCGTGCAGATTGAGCTGCGCCGCGCCGAAGCGGTAGGCCCAGCCCTTCGGCCGCGCGAACCAGCTCGGCGCCAAGCACGTCGCGATAGAACGCGTTCGAGCGCTCCCAGTCGGAGACATGCACAACGCAATGATCGAACGTGACGGGCAGCGCCATGGATGTCCTGTCCCACAACGAGTCGCGAAGCCTATATGGTGCGCGTCGGCACGCCAGAGTTGACGGCCGACGCGATTTGCCACGACGCGGCGCGCTTCGCTCAACTCCGCGAGCCGACGCCGCATCGTCTCGACTGCTCAGCCGGGCGATGCCGTCTCGGGCGAACCTGAACGAAACGGCGGCGCGGGATCATACTCGATCTGGAGCTGAATCTCGCGGGCCACCAGCTCGCCCTCCAGGATCGCCGCCAGCGTCAGCGCAAAGTCAATTCCGGATGCAACGCCCGCGCAGGTCACGACGTTGCCGTCCACCACGACGCGTTCGTGCACCGGAACCGCACCCAGCGCCGTGAGATGCTCGATGGCGGCCCAGTGGCAGGTGGCACGTTTGCCCTTGAGCAGACCCGCCGCCCCGAGCACCAACGATCCGGTGCAAACCGACGTAACGTATTTCGCGTGCGCCGCTTGGCTTCGCGAAATCCGAGCACGACCTCATCCTCCATGAGCTCCTGCTGGCCGGGACCGCCCGGAACCACCACCACATCCAGCTGAGGACAGTCCGCGTAGGTCACCGTCGGCACGATCATCAGGCCGCGGTCGGTCTTCACTGGATCGAGCCCTTGCGCCACGAGATGAACCGTGGTGTTGGGCAAGCGCGCCAGGACCTCATAGGGGCCGGTCAAATCCAGCTGGGTCAACCGGGGAAAAGCAACATTCCGATCTGGCGCTGAGGACATGTTTGAGCCTCCTCCATTCAGCGCGCTCAGGTCGAAACGCCAGCCGGCCCGCGGAACACCTCCCGCGAGGCCGGACAGCTTAGGTCATTGCCGGCTTGTCAGTCGACCCAGGCAATGTCGGCGAGGTTGCCGGTGCAGGCCCTCGATCTTGCCGGCCATGGTTGCCTTGCCGGTCTTGAGATCGACCGAGTAGAGCGCGCCGCCGGTCGACGAGCCAGGCGTCGTTCTTGTCCTCGCCGTCGACGACGATGTTGAACGCGACCGGGCCGTTGACCGCCATGCCGAGCGATCCGACGGTGTTGAGCACGCCGTCATTCGGCGGAGCCTGGGTCGACCAGCGCGCCGGTCGCGGCGTCGATGTTGTAGAGCGCGGTCGCCTTGGTGCCCTTCCACGAGTTGGTGTAGGCGCCGGCCACCACCTTCGGGGTCTTGCCGGCATTGGCGTCGCCGTCCTTGTACTTGTGCGAGCCGTCGACCGTCGCCTTGCCGTCGTCGACATTGACGCGCAGGCTGGTGCCGTCGGAGCCCATCACGCGCAGGCGGTCGGCCACCGGATTGAAGTCGACCGTGGCGGTGACGCCGGGCTTGAGCGTCTCCGACAGCTTGCTCTTCATCGTGGCCTGGCCGGTCTTGACGTCGATGGTGACGATCGCTGCCGTCGCTGGCGACGCCGTAGAGCATGCCGTCGGCCGGACGCACGTCGATGCCGAGCGAGCGGGCCGGCGCCCTTGACGTCGACCTTCGACGCCACCTTGCGGCGTCGCCGGATCGATGGTCACGATCGACTTGCCGTCGACCAGGCCGACGATCCAGCCGGCCGCCTGGGCGCCGAGTTGCAACGAAGGTCGACGCGGCAAGCGCGCCGGCGAGCGCGAGTGCTTTCATCTTGCCGAACATGGAGGTCGCTCCCTTGAGAGTGATCCGGGTCTGCCGGGCGAGGCCGCAGCGGGCCGTCCCCGATGCGAGCAGCTACGAGGACGGCACGGCGCGGATGCAGGCGCGGCGAGCATTTTCGCACGGCATCATTCACGTGTTCGTGAGCATGAGCGCAGGCCGTCCGCAAAGGATCGCGTGGCGCCGCTCGCATTCGCGAGGTCCGGCGGCTGCCGGACAGGCGTATCAGCCCTTGGCGCGCAGCAGGCGGCCGCGCTCGCGCTCCCAGCTGCGCTTCTTCTCGGTCTCGCGCTTGTCGTGGAGCTTCTTGCCCGTGGCGAGCGCAAGCTCGATCTTGGCGCGGCCCTTGTCGTTGAAATAGAGCTTGAGCGGCACGAGCGTCATGCCCTCGCGCTCGACCGCGCCCGATCAGCTTGTTGATCTGGCGCTCGGTGCAGCAGCAGCTTGCGCGGCGCGCTTGGGCGCATGGTTGAAGCGGCCGCCTTGCAGATATTCCGGGATATTGGCGTTGACCAGCCAGATCTCGCCGCCGCGAGCGTCGGCATAGGATTCCGCGATCGTCGCCTTGCCCAGCCGCAGCGACTTCACCTCGCTGCCGGTGAGCGCGATGCCGGCCTCGAACGTCTCGCCGATCTCATAGTTGAAGCGCGCCTTGCGGTTATCGAGCGACCACGCGCAGCTCCGGTCATCCGATTTCGCAGCCATTCAACATCTCCTGCGGCCCAGATCTCTGGGGCCGCTTCCGGCGGAGCGCCGTCGGGAATACGGATCTCACCGGCATGGCCGTCGTGCCGCGACCTGCGATAGCCGACCAGACGCCAGCGCTGCCAATCCGTTCAAGCAGGAAGAATGGCGGAGCGTATATTGGGGAACGGTGGCTGTCGGCAGAGGCACCGCCGTGACGATCAAGGCGAGCGCTCGCCCGACCGGGCGCCGGTCCGCAAGGCCCAGCGTTCCGCGACCTGATCGATCTGCCGGCGGATCGGCCCCGTAGCACTCGCAGGCTCGCGCCTCGAGCCCCGGCCGGTCCACAATCTCGATCTGCCCGCGATGGTAGCGGATGAGACCGGCTTGCTGCAGCACATTGGCGACGACGGTCACGGTGGTGCGGCGCACGCCGAGCATCTGCGACAGGAATTCGTGGGTAAGCTTGATGGTGTTGCTGTCGAGGCGGTCGCGGGCCTGCAGCAGCCAGCGACTCAGACGCGCCTCGACCGCATGCAGGCGCGTTGCAGGCCGCGGTCTGCTGGACCTGAATGAGCAACATCTCGCCATAGCGGACGACGATCTTGCAGACGGCGTCGCTGTCCTGGACTGCCTTGCGAAAATGCGAAGCCGCAATGCGCGTGGCGGCTCCGCCACCTGGACGACCGCGCGCGTATGCGAACGGCGCTGCCCGAGCCCGGCAAACGAGCCGACTGCGCCTTCGTAACCGATGGTCGCGGTCTCGATGGCATCGCCCTGCCGCATTACCGCCAGGAGCGAGATGATCCCATCGTGCGGGAAATAGACCTGATCGACGGGCTCGCCCTGTTCCTGCAGGACCGTGCCCTGTTCGAGCACGACGTCCTTCAGCTGCGGAGCGAGCAGTGCCAAATCCGCCGCAGGGAGGCCCGCCAGCAGCAGGTTGCGCCTGCCGGTACGGGATCGATCCAGCTGCACGTGTGCCCTCTCATGGCCGAGCTGGACACCGCATCCAAATGCACGGCGCTCCGACCACGCGCCCGCTCCCGCCGGCGACATTGGTATGCCACCAGTATGGAACTTGTCTGTGCGGTATCCGACAAAGATGCTGCGAACGGGAGACCAGAGCAAATACCCTCGCGCCGCCAGCGGCTCAATGAGGCGCCGGAGAATTCATCGGTCCTTCCCAATGCGCCAGTTGCGAAAGAGTTCCCTAGCCAGCGATGCGGCAAGTACTGATCAAAAAGCCTCGGCGCGTGACCGCTTTGCGCGAGATCAATTCCGATTCTGCTTGCGCAGACCGGCACGACCACCGAGGACGGGGTGAAGCAGGCCGAGAGAGCGAGACGCCCGATCGCGCCCGGCGACCGCAGCACGAAGCCACGCAAGCGCATCTGCGGAAGGCGTGCGCCCGCTGGCCGAGGCCCCGTGGCCGACCTACCGGCCAGCGGGCCAGCGGGCTAGCTCATTGACCCTAGTTGACCAGCCCGGCGTGGACCATCGCCTCGCGCACCGCGGCCTTGGTCTTCTCGCGCAAGCGGCACCATCGGCAGCCGCACCGTGTCCGGCGCATTTGCCGAGCAGCGACAGCGCGTATTTCGCCGGCGCCGGATTGGTCTCGATGAACAGCGCCGTGTGCAGCGGCATCAGCTTGTCCTGCAGCTTGAGCGCCGTCGCGTAGTCGCCCTTGCAGGCAGGCGCTCTGGAATTCCGCGCACAGCCGCGGCGCCACGTTCGAGGTCACCGAGATGCAGCCGTGGCCGCCATGCGCCATGAAGCCGAGCGCGGTGGCGTCCTCGCCCGAGAGCTGGTTGAAGCCCTCGCCCATCGCCGCGCGCTGCTGCGACACGCGCACCACGTTGGCGGTCGCGTCCTTCACGCCGGCGATGTTCTTGAGCTCGAACAGCCGCTTCATGGTGTCGACCGACATGTCGATCACCGAGCGCGCCGGGATGTTGTAGATGATGATCGGAATGCCGATGGCGTCGTTGATCGCCTTGAAGTGCTGGTACAGCCCCTCCTGCGTCGGCTTGTTGTAGTAGGGCGTCACCACCAGCACGGCGTCGGCGCCGGCCTTCTCGCGCGTGCTGGGCGAGCTCGATCGCCTCCTTGGTCGAGTTCGAGCCCGCGCCGGCGACCACCGGCACGCGGCCCTTGGCCTGCTCGATGCACCACTCGCACGACCTCGCCTGTGCTCGTCGTGCGACAGCGTCGGGCTCTCGCCGGTGGTGCCGACCGGAACGAGGCCGTTGGTGCCCTCGGCGATCTGCCAGTCGACCAGGCCGCGGAAGGCTTTCTCGTCCAGCGAGCCGTTGCTTGAACGGGGTGACGAGCGCGGTGAACGAGCCCCGGAAGCTCGTCCTGACGGTCATGATACGATCCTCTGAGTCGTTCAGTCGGCGACGAGCGAGGCCCAGCGACAGGCCCGACTGCGAGAGCCAACTGCATAGCCTGTCCGCGGGCCGCGTCCGAAGCCCGCGTCATTGTTACCGGGAACGCCCAGGCCGAAGGAAGCCCCAGCCACCATGCCGCCGCCTTTTTGCCGCGGTGCGGCGCGATCGTCCGGTAGTTAGGTCTTCGTCAACCTTATCAAATGAATAAGTATTGGATTGCGGCGGAACCGATAGCAAGGACGACTGACCTTGACCACACCGGCCCACACGGATTTTTGACCGCGCTGCTGGCCGGCGGGGCCGTTGGTTATCGCTGCTGCAGGCCGATACGGCCTCCGGCGCAGTGCCGGTTCCCGAAGCCACGGCCTGCAAGCGCGCCCGCGAAGACCGGCGCCAAGCCCAGCGCCGACCGCAGCAGCGCCGCGTGCCGCGACCCCCTCCGCTCGGTCCGCCGGTCGCCGCCAGCTGAGACTCGATCTCCTCCGCGGACCTCGCCGCCCTGAAGGAGGCGGTCGCAGCCGCGCGCCGGGGCAAGACGACGCAAGCCGAAGAGCTGCAGAAGACCATCACCGATCCGGTCGCGCCGCAAGCTGGTCGAATGGGCAATCCTGCGCAGCGACGGCACCAACAGCATCGACTTGCGCCGCTATATGGCCTTCATCAACGACAATCCGAGCTGGCCGAGCCGTCGGCTTGCTGCGCCGCCGCGCTGAGGCCACGCCTGTGGGCGGACCGTCTCGATCCGGCTTTCGTGCGCTCGTTCTTCGCCAAGGAACGACCCACCACCACGAAGGGAAAGTTCGCGCTCGCCCGCGCGCTGCTGCTGCAGGGCGACCGCGCCGGCGCACAGAGCCTGGTGCGCGAGGCCTGGCGCAACGACGAGCTTCTCGGACGACCTCGAGGGCTTGGCCCTCGATGTCTTCCAGGATCTCATCACGCCGGCCGACCACAAGGCGCGCATGGACATGCGGCTCTATGCGGAGGACACCGAAGGCGGCTGCGCTCCGCCAACCGCGCCGGCGGCAATGCGCCCGTCATCGCCAAGGCGCGCATCGCCGTGATCAACAAGGCCGCGAACGCCAAGGCGCTGCTCGATGCGGTGCCGGCGGAAGCGCATCGCGACATCGGCTACATTTTCAGCCGCGCCCAGTTGCTTCGTCGTGCCGACAAGGCAGCCGAGGCCGCCGAGCTGATCCTGTCGGTGCCGAACGACCCCAGCCAAGCGCTCGACTGCGGACCAGTGGTGGATCGAGCGGCGTCTCGTCGCCCGCAAGCTGCTCGACCTCGACGAGGCCAAGACCGCCTATCGCGTCGCGCGCGACGCCGCTGATCCCGAGCAGAGACAACTACCGCGCCGAGCATCAGTTCACCGCCGGCTGGATCGCCCTGCGCTTCCTCAACGATCCCGCGACCGCGCTCGCCCATTTCGCCAAAGTCGGCCAGGGCAACAGCAACCCGATCACGCTCGCGCGCGCCGGCTACTGGCAGGGTCGCGCGGCGGAGGCGCTGGGGCAGCCGAGACGAGGCGCGCGCGCACTACGAGGCGGCCGCACGGTACTCCACCGCCTATTACGGCCAGATCGCGCGTGCGCGGCTCGGCCTCAAGGACATCGTGCTGCGCCCGCCGCCGGAACCCGCGCCGGATCGCGCCCGGCTCGAGGTCGCGCGCGCGATCGAACTGCTCTACGCGATCGACGAACGCGATCTGATCGCGGGCTCGCTGGCCGATCTCGGCGAACGCTCGAGCGACGCCGTCGGGCTCGCGGCGATCGGCGAGGTCGCCGCCCGTCACAAGGGACGCGCGCGCCATGGTGCTGCTTGGGCAAGTCGGCGCTCGGGCGCGGACTGCCGCTCGAACATTATCGCCTTTCCGACCGTCGGCATTCCCGACTATCAGCCGATCGGACCGACGATCGAGCCGGCCGTGGTCTACGCCATCGCCCGCCAGGAGAGCACCTTCAACCCGCGAACGGTATCGAGCGCGCGCGCCATGGGCCTGATGCAGGTCACGCCCGAGGCCGGCCGCTACGTGGCCAAGAAGTTCGGGGCAGCCTATGACGAGAAGCGGCTGCTGAGCGACCAGATCTACAACGTGCAGCTGGGCGCGGCCGAGCTCGGCGACCTCTACGCCGACTATCGCGGCTCGCACATCCTCGACCTTCGCCGGCTACAATGCCGGGCGCGGCCGGGTGAAGGAATGGATCGCCAGATACGGCGATCCGCGCGATCCCAAGGTCGACCCGATCGACTGGGTCGAGCGCATCCCATTCTCCGAGACGCGCAACTACGTCCAACGCGTGCTGGAAAATCTCCAGGTCTATCGCGTGCGCTTCGGCGGCGGCGCGAAGCTGCTGATCGAGGCGGACCTGCCGCGGCGCAGCCGCGAATTGATGCCGCACTTCGAAGCGAGCGGCCTCTCGTCACCCTCATGGCCGTGCCCGTGGCGCCGTTCACGGCAGGCTGAACATGATCAGCTGATCGGTGATCCCACCGCCGTCCGGGGTCAGCGCAGCCGCCCCTGGCGTTCACGAGCGTCCGGCGGCGGACGACGTGGGCACCACCTGCATGTTCTCCAAGCCCTGGAAGATGGGCAGGGTGAGACCATGGCCGGGCACGCCGCCGGCGATCGCATCCCGCGGCGCACCTTGGGCCAGGAAGCGCGCGCCGAAGGACTGGCCCAGCGGGCCCTGCCAGTCGGCATAGGTTCTCGAGTCAGACGCCGCGTCTGCGATGAAGGCGCCGAGACTGGGGAGATGACGTGCGCCTCGATCGTGTGAACCGCGACCGCGCCAATGGCCGCGACAGCGAGAGTCGCCACCATCAATTTGGTGAGCGCTTTCATAGCCTTTTCCTACGTGAGAAGATTGAGCTCGGGGCCGAGCATGTCGGGCACGGCAGCCTGGCGTTGGACAAGAGATATGTTCCCTATGCTGCATTGCAACAGGCACTTCGCTGCGCCGCAGCCATGCGCCGTACGCATAAGCCAATGATGCTGATTTAATTAGCAGGATTATGCGCGCACGCTGGCTGGCAGCGCGGACGCTGCCCAGCAGCAGTGCGCTACCCATTCTTGCGGATCCAGAACTGGTACATGCCGGCAAACGCCCCGGGATTTTCGGTCTCGAAGTCCTGCCACAAGCCGAGATCGCTGCCGCATCAGGCTGCGGGAAGCGCGCCCGGAACCGGCGGATGAGCGTCGGAATCGCAGATGAAGCCGAGAAACTTCGATCTCGTTTTCGCGGATGAAATCCGCGATCTCGGACAGTGTCATTTGATGCTCCTGCACATGGAAGAGCATGTCGCGGCATTCGCTGACGGTGAAGAAGTCGAGATGCTGGGCAACGCCCCGTGCGAGCTCCCCTGCCGGCAAGCTGCAAGATATCCTGGCGGCTGCGTCGAATGTCTTGTGCGGTTGGAGCGTAACCGCGCTCGGCAATGAGGGCGCGCGCCGCATCGACGTCCCGGCGGCCGAGCCTGCTGTAAAGTCCGACCCGCATGAAGCCGCCGGGCCGCAACAGCGAGAGCAGGACCCGCCAACCGGCCCAGGGGTCGGCCATGTGATGGAGCACGCCGCTGCGCGTCCACGATGTCGAAGGTGCGGCCAATGCCTCCGAGCTTGAGAATGTCGGCCTCACCGAAGGCGATATTGGTCAATCCCAGAGCCAGCGCCTGCCGCTTGGCATAGCAGAGGCTCGCCAGGCTGAGATCGACGGCCAGCACCAGCGCGCCTTTGAAGTCTCGCGCCGTCTCGACCAGATTTTGCCCGGTTCCGCAGCCCGCCACGAGGATGTCGATCCTGTCGTGCCGACCCAGCTCGGGACGCGGCCGGAACCAGTCCCCGAAATACTGCGGCATGGTCTTGGGCTCGCCGGCCGGCGCCGGCTTCACCCATCTTGGTGCGGGTGGTCCTCGTATTGCTGCTTGACCTTGAGCGAGACGTCATCGGCAATGGCGGTGAGGTGCGGAATGAAATTGCGCGCGAGCCGCTCGTCCAGGGGCTCGCGCACCTGCTGGGTCAAGAGGGCGCCGACCGACGGAGACCAGGCTCTCTCGAGCAGCGCATCCGCCCCGGGTAGCGAATGGAGCGGCAGGTAGGAGCCGACGGCGATCATCCAGAGCACCGGAACGGCGCCTCCGGAGGCCATGGCGCGCACCAGGCGCTCGCGCATCCGATCGAGTTGTTCGAGTTCCTCGCGCGTCGTATCGAATACGTATTCGTTGATGAAGCACTGGCGTGCCAAGGCACAGCAAAAGCGCAACAAGCCGTCTTCGGTTGGTGTCGCCGGCCCTTCCGCCGCGGCATCGAGCAGGATCGCGCGTAGCCCGGTGAGACAACGTTCAAGCTCGACGTCGCACACGGGCACGGTTTCGAGCAACACACGCAACAGCTCATCGTCGGCGATCGCGGCGAGGCGGCCAGACAAATCCTCGATCTTGAGCCGTGTCGGCCACGCCGCGGTCGCGCGTGCGCAGCAGTGCGAGATTGCAGGGTTGAGCTTGACGAGGCTCACGGCCGGAAGCGCAAGGTCCATCGGGCGGTCCCACGGCTCCGACAATGCCCGCAGCATCAGGGGACGAATGCCGAGCGCGTCAGACGTGAATTTCCGGTTCCTGATGCACTCCACGAACAGCGCCTTGGCCGCACTGGTTTCCTTGACGGCAAGGGCGCGCGTCACTGCCGCCAGCGCGCGTGCCCTGGAGACAGTGGTCCGGACCATGGGCCAGCAGCGCATGGACCAGGTGATCGAGCATGGCGGGATGGTCAGGCGCGAGCGCAAGTGCATTCTCGAAGTTCGCGACCGCGGCTTCGATCGCGGCCCAGCTGCAGAAGCACGTTGCCGCGGCCGTTGAGGGCATCGACGTAGCGCCGATTGGCGGCGAGCGCCAGGCTCATAGCTCGCCAGCGCCTCCTCGTAACGCGCGAGCTGAGCGAGCACGTTGCCGCGGTTGAAGTGGGCCTCGGGGAAGTTCAGCTCGCAGCGCCAGGGCCCGGTCGTAGCTGCTGAGCGCGTCGTCATGGCGGCCGAGCCGATGCAGCGCCGTGCCCAAGTTGAGCCAATCGCCGATCGAGGCCGGCTGCAAGGCGACCGCGCGCTCGTAGCTCGAGACCGCTTCCACCGTCCGACCGAGCTCCAGCAATGCGCTCGCCCGGTTGCCGTGGGCATCGGCAAGATCCGGCTGATGAACGATCGCATGGTCGAAGCTCACGAGCGCTTCCTCGTGCCGGCCGAGCCGGCTCAAAGCCATGCCGAGAAGATTGTGCGCGCGCGGCTGATGCGGCTCGCTCGCGAGCGAGCGCCGCGCCAGCTCGATGCCTTCGCCGAAGCGCCCTTGCTGGCATCCGATCACCGCCAAGATGGTAGAGCGCCGTCGCGTGGTCAGGTTCGCTCCGCAGCACCTGCCGATAGCAGCGCTCGGCGTCGGCCACCGCCCCCTGCCGGTGCAGGCGACCAGCCTCCTGCAGCAAGTCTGACGCTCGGAACTGCCATGGCGATAATCCTGGGTCTGGTGCGGTGGATTTGAAGTTCCTATCATTGTAGCCGCAAGCTCGCTTAGGAACTTCAAATCCAAAATCCGCACTAGAATCATGAATTCGTCTAGTGTCCCTGTGATTCCGAAGTTCGCATCGGAGGGGACGCGAGGCGTTTGCGAACTTCGGAATCGGACACTAGGCGGTGGGCGCAGCTATATACCGCGTCGCGACTGCCGCCACGAAACACGAATTGTCGCGGATCGAGAGCCCGGAAATGAGCGCCACGTCCTGCAACAAGCATCTTTGTCACAGCCCAAGACGGGCTGCGGACTCCATGTGCGCAGCTATGGGCCGCGAACCGGCGACCGCCCTGCCGATGGTCTGCCTGCCCGGACTTGCGCGCACCGGCGCTGACTTCGAGACGCTGGCGGCCAGGCTGGCGAGCGATCCGGACAGACCGCGGCGCGTGCTCGCCCTCGACTCGCGTGGCCGCGGCCGATCCGACTATGACCCCGATCCGGCAAACTACAGCCTGGCGGTCGAACTCGCCGATCTTATCGCGGTGCTGACCGCGCTCGGCATCGCCCGGGCGGTCTTCGTTGGAACGTCGCGCGGCGGGCTCCTGACGATGCTGCTCGCGGTGGCCCGCCCGACGCGCGATCGCCGGCTGCGTGCTCAACGACATCGGCCCCGTGATCGACCTCGAAGGGCTCGATCCGGATCAAGAGCTATGTCGGCAAGCTCGCCGCAGCCGGCGAGCTTCCAGCGACGCAGCCGACATCCTGCGCGGTTCGTTCGGCAGCCAGTTCCCCAAGTTGAACGACGACGACTGGGCCGCATTCGCGCGCCGGACGTTCAAGGAGGCCGGCGGACGCATCGTGCCCGATTACGACGTGAAGCTGGCCACCGCGCTCGAGGCAACCGACCTCGCACAGCCGCTGCCGGCGCTGTGGAAGGAATTCGACGCACTTGGCCCGCGTGCCGGCCATGGTGATCCGCGGCGGCAATTCGGACATTCTGTCGGCGGCCACGGTCGAAGCGATGCGGGCGCGCCGCACCAGCCTCGACGTCGTCGAGGTGCCGGACGAGGGGCATGCGCCGTTGCTGACCGGCGACGACATCATCGGCCGCATTGCTTCATTCGTGAAATTTTGCGAGCGGAGCAACCAGCATTGATTCGAAGGGTATCCATCACGGATTACGATGATCGGACGGTTCCGCTGCCGGATGCCGGCGTCGGATCTGTCGCACATGATGCCTAAATTTGGCCCGTGTTTACAGCCGGCGACACCTGTCTCCACGTCCTTCCACATACGTGGCGGCTTTGGATGACTTTGGGTTCTTCCCGCAAGGCGATCTCGTTTTCCGTTTCGTCGTTGCCGCAGATTCTTCCGCAAGCAGCGGCCACGCCGCAACCGAACTGCAGGGATTGCGGAAGCCCGGTTCTTCTAACTATTTTTCGGCGATGAACGTCAACGAGCCCAAGGTCCCAGGTTAAAGGCGCGCTCTTTAGGGCCGGGCCGGTGATGAGTATTTTTCCAAATCGGATGGTCGGCGATCCGTGCGACCGCGCTCTTATAGGGTTCATCGACCATCTCGGTGAGGGGCTCGCGCCTCTCGATATGCCAATTCGTCGAGCCCTTCGTTTCCCAGCGCTTCAAGGAAAAACAAAATTGCCGCCATTTCTGCGGCAACTGCGTCGGCACCCGTTCGGGGAGTTCGCATATAGGTCGCGTGGCCGAGCTCGTGCAAAAATGACGGAAGTGAGCTTTCGGGCGCCATCTCGCCATTCGACAACGATCATATAGCCGCGCACCTCGCGCGTCGCTGCCGGCAACGGGCATCCTCGGCTCCGAAAGCAATACCGGGAATGTTGAGGGGGACGGACGCGTTCGGCATCGCTGCTATTACTCAAATAAACGGCGCGCCGGGCCCGGCTCCCTAAGCTTCAAGATATTTTTGCGTCGCTGAAAATCCTCATTCGTGAGTGACTTCTGCCTTCTCCGCAGGCGCAATAGCGCAAAGCCGAAACAGCGATGGGCGCAAAGGATGCCAAGATCAGCCTGTCGTCGGTCGTGGCAATCCGTCTGCAATTTGGCTGTTCCAGGTCGAGATCGAGCCTTCACGGCTGTACGGCTCGCGCTTCGAAGTAGCCCGATGCAGACGGGCTTAGGGCCCGTGCTTCCGAATGCAAAACCCCCGGCGGTTTGCCGCCGGGGTTTGTAGCTTGCCAGGATCGCTCAGGCGATCATGGATAGAAGTTGCGCTGCCAGCGGAACATCGCGGACCATGACGTTCTGGTCGTCGATGACCCGCTGAAGACCGGCGGGCCGCGAGCCGTTCGCCGCCAACGATCGCGGCGCCTTTGAAGGCGGTGTTGCGTTGTGAGTAGAGCACTTCGAGGCCGATATCGAGCTGCGGCACCGGGTTCCACTGGGTGCGGGTGCCGGCTTCCCAGAAGCTGTAGTCGGGGCTGCAGCTGTTGCCCGGCAGCGGCGTGAAGGCGGTGATCTCAGCGCCGGCTGACCACGGCGACGCCGCAGTCCGCCAGCGCCGCACCGGGAGCTGCGCTGCTGGATCAGGTTGGTCGCGGTGCCGTTGTAGTCGACGTTGACGTAGCCGCCGAACGATCGAGGTCCGCCATTTCGGGTTCCAGATGTGCTCGTACGCGGCAAGAGCACTCCACACCTTGGTCAGCTCGATCTGGGTGCCGGTGGCGAAGACGCCGTCGGCAATCCAGCCCAGCGCCCACGCTGGTGCTGTTGTTGTAGAGCGTGAAGACGTCGTTGTTGGTGCAGAAGCCCGGATGCACCTTCGGCGTAGCAGACGTTGAAGCCGATCATGTCGCCGCCCGGCAGGTTGAACTTGGCGCCGCCAGCCAACGCCCAGCCGTACTTGTCTTCCGGATGGCCGTTGTTGACCACTTCAAGGGACGACGTTCCAGCGGCGTCGACACCGTAGTAGGCGCCGCTGGCATCATGCAGAGGCAGCGCTGATGCCGGCGAAGCCCCAGGCCTGATCGACGCGCAGGTTGGCGATGATGTCAGGCACCCGGAAGCCGAAGGCTGTGCAGCGTTGTTGATCGTCGAAGCGCGTTGTCGTTGACGATCGCGCCGTGGCCGAGATCGAAGAACGCCGCGTCGCCGTCACGTCGACCGTGCCGCCCTTGCGGGTTGCGGGGTCTTCCAGCGACAGCGTGCCGGAGAAGCCGTTGCCGAACTGGGCGGTATAGGCCCAGAGGTTCTGGCCCGACGCGCCGGTGTCACCGGAGACCCGCACGTTGTGGTAGCTGTAGGCGCCGCCGTAGGTGAAGAGGTCGAAGAACGACTGCGACCGGCCCACCGTGAAGCCCGCAAACTGGATGAACGCGCGATCCCAGAACGGAGTTGAAGGTGGTGCCGCCGCCGGTGGCCGCCGGCGTGGTGTTCTCAGCACCGAAGCGGATGTAGGTGCGCAGCGTGCCGTATTCGGTCTGCTGGCGGATGTCCCACGAGGTCACTCCGCGGACGCGGTAGTTGATGTCGTTGGTCAGGTCGCGGGTGAACCGGCCCTGGTGGGCCATGCCGCCGGCGCTGTCGCCGATGACGACACCGCCGCCGCCCATGTTGTATTCGGCCTGAACGCGCAAATACCCGCCCAGCTTCAGGCAGGTGTCGGTGCCGGGAATGTAGTAGAACCCATCCCCGTACAGGCTGCAGATCTTCACATATTGCACCGGCGCTGCCTTCACAGGCATGTCGGCGGCTTGCGCCCCAGCGACCGCGACGAGACCCGCGGCGGTACCGAGCAGAAGACTTTTCACCATCTTCATCTCAACCTCCATTTGTTGTCGTGGGAGGGATCGGTCTCCGTCGGGCGCTGCTCACCCTGGAAGGTCCCCTTAGCTCCCCTCACCGTCCGGCCCTTCCGTTGCCCTCTTTGTCCCCTGGGACACCGGTCTGACCGGAAGGAGCGACATGGGGACGCCCCCTCCGTCGCCCGCTCACTATTAGCTCGGCGAGTTCCGACAGGCAACGACGAAGAGGCATTTTGAACACTCCTAAACTCAGTTTCCGGCCGGGTGTTGCCGAAACAACACTTGGCCGCGGACCCCCAAAGCAGCGTCTGCAACGTTCGAAACCCCGCCTCGAATTCGTCTCAGAATGCTCTCGCAAGCCTTTGGGTGGGCGGCGAAATTTATACCTGATCGAAGCCATCCCAGGACTGACCCAGATCGGCCTCCACTGGCCCCTGGTCGTCGCCGGCGGCGGCGTCGGCAGCCGAAGCGGCGCTTTGAACCAAAGCCGCACATGCCGCGAGCATGGGAAAACCGCGCCTGTTGCCGGCGATTCCTTGTCACCGATTCTGCCGCGGGATCATGACGTCCCAGCCACCAAACATGTCGGCCCAAGGCGGGATCTGGTGGCATCCACGGCGGCAAACGCTGCCTGACGCGCGAAGCTGATGTGGAACGTGCCTGCCCTTCAGTTGCGATGCCGATCCGCCGGGCGGGCTGCCGGGCGTCGTCGTTCCGGCCGCATCAGCTCGGGCAAAGGATTGGCGGAGAGGAAGTCCATAAACTGTCGTTCGGAGGCGTTCGCGAGTGTTCGTCACCTTGTTCATAACCCCAAGAGTTAGCGGCATCTTTCTACCCCTCGCTGTCTTTCCTCGCCCGCCGTCGTCCGCTACAATCCGGCGCAAGTGCTAGGGCACGTGCTAGGGCAGAGGATGCGGCGATGGCGCGCAAAATCAACCGGCTGAACGCGCGGGCGGTGGCGACAATCACCAAGCACGGCCGCCACGCTGACGGCGGTGGCCTCTATCTCTCGATTTCGCCGAACGGCGGCCGGCGGTGGGTGTTCCTGTTCCGCTGGCATGGCAAGCCCACCGAAATCGGCTTCGGTTCGGCGCGCGACGTGACGCTTGCCCGCGCGCGCGAACTGGCCTCGCAGGCCCGCGCCAAGCTGGCGGAGGGCATCAATCCAAAGGACGCCAGAAGGCCGTCAGAAGGCGCTACGTTCGGCGAATGCGCCGACCGCGTGATCGAGGCCATGCGGCCGTCCTGGCGCAACGGCAAGCACGCTGCGCAATGGGAAATGACATTGCGGGACTATGCCGCCCCGCTCCGGCGCCTGCCGGTGGACAAGATCACCACCGATGACGTGCTTTCGGTCCTGAAGCCGCTCTGGAACGCAAAGCCCGAAACCGCCTCCCGCCTTCGCGGGCCGGATCGAGCGCGTGCTTGATGCCGCCAAGGCGCAAGGGCTGCGCAGCGGCGAGAACCCGGCGCGGTGGCGCGGCCATCTGGATCAGCTCTTGCCCAAGCGCCAGCGGCTCACGCGCGGCCACCACGCGGCCATGACGCTATGCCGAGCTTGCCGGCCTTCATGAGCGACTTGCAGGCCCGGCAGGCCACCGCTGCGCTGGCGCTCGAATTTGCCATCCTCACGGCCGCGCGCTCCGGCGAGGTGCTTGGCGCGCGGTGGGATGAATTCGACCTTGACCGCGCGGTCTGGACCGTGCCGGCGGCGCGGATGAAGGCCGGTCGCGAGCACCGCGTTCCGTTGTCGCGGCGCGCGCTCAAGATCGTGAAGGCGATGCACGAGGCCCGCAACGGCGATTTCGTCTTTCCCGGCCAGAAGCCCGGCAAGCCGTTGTCGGTGATGGCGCTCGAAATGGTGCTGCGCCGCATGAAGATCGCAGCGCTACGGTCACGGCTTCCGCTCTGCCTTCCGCGATTGGGCAGCCGATGCACCAATTTCACCAATGAGGTTTGCGAGGCCGCGCTTGCCCATGTGATCGAACAAGGCGGAGGCGGCGTACCGGCGCGGCGACCTGTTCGATAAGCGGCGCAAGCTGATGGAGGCATGGGCCGTCTATTGCGCGGCGAGCCCGCTAGAACAACTCGCGTCAGCAGCGGTTACGCGTGACGCCAAATCGCCGCCTTCAAAAGTCACTGATCGCACTTAGCGACGTTGAACGGGTTTTCGATGCTAAAGTCGTTGCGTCGCTGGGCCAAACCGTAAAATTGCCACCTAAGGCTGATATTACTCGTTTTGGTGAAAGCGTTCGCATCGCGGTTCGTATTTTCTTGAAGCGAAGGCTCAATTGACGGCCCCACTATTACACGCCGCGATAGAACGATTGTACCAACTAAATACAAAAGTGCTTTGGGCGGCCGCGATCAAGCTGCACGAGCACTTGCGCGATGTGAGCGCGTGCCCGCCGACGTGTGGCGATGGCTCGCATCACGCAATACGCAGGCTCGTTGCAAAATTCAACCGCGGAAGAAATCCTTTCACCGGCAACGCGCCAGAAGTCTGTCGAGCGGCTCCGTCTGATTCTAAGTCATGGCGGGCGTATTGTTGCTGGCCGTTCTCGCGCGGGTGGTCGACGCTCGCGATCCTTCCAGCCATTGCTTAAGGTTCCTGAGCAGACCAACCCTGGACGCCCGCGCAATGATGCGGAACGAGAATTCGTGCAATGGTTGGCGGTTTAGCATGTCGAAGTGACGGAGCGATCACCACCACGTACCGCGAATTACAACATTGATATCCGTGGCCCATTTTCAAATTTCGTCCATCGATGCTTTGAGCTGGTCGGCGCACCCACTGGGAATCTGACGAGGTTGTTGAATGAGTATGGAGCTGCACGACATGCGATAAGCGCCATCAAGCGGCAGATAGTCCTGTCACCTAATTTTGCGTGATGGAATAGCCCCCATCGAAGCGTATTTCGCCATTGCTCGCAATGGCGCGGGCACGGTCGCCGGGCTACCCCGGATCCCCAATCCTAGAGACTAAAGATGGATGCTCCCGCTAGCCTACACCGTGGCCGAGGCGTGTGCCGTCGCGCGCACCGGCAGACGGTGCTCTACGAAGCGATAAAATCTGGCGCGTTGCGAGCGGTCAAGCGAGGTCGCCGAACGCTTCTGCTTCCGGCCGATCTGCGGGATTGGGTCGAAAGACTGCCCGCAATCGAAACCAGAGTGCCTCTGAATAGAAGGACTTCGCACGGCGAGGCGGTGCGATGAGGCTCGATCCGCGTGCAGTTGCGCGCGCACTCGGCGGCAGCGCGCTGGGGCGCAACGTCGTCGCGCCTGGTCCGGCCGCAGTCAGGCCGATCGTTCCCTTTCGATCAAAGATTGACCCGACCGCTCAGACGGGTTTGTCGTGAATTCGTTCGCCGGCGACGCGCCTATTGCGTGCCGGATTACGTGCGTGCGGCACTTGGTTTGGACTCACGGGAGAAACAGCTCGGGCGATCATCGTGGGGCTCGTCACGGCCACGCACTGTCGCCGAAGGCACCGATCTAGCCTCGCGTTCGGCACTCGCATTGCGGCTCTGGAAGGAGGCGCACGATCCACGCGGAACAATGGTCGAAGGATATCTCGCGTCGCGCGACCTCACGCTCTCGAGGACACTCCGACGAAGTCATTCGCTTCCATCCGACGCTAAGGTTTGACGGCGAACTGGTCGGCGGCATGGTCGCGCTCTTTAGAGACATCACGAGCAACGAACCGTGCGGAATCCTTCCGAACATTCCTCGACGGTGCCGGGCGCAAGCGTGGGCGGCGAATGTGGCCGCACCAAAAACGCAGCGATCAAGCTCGACGCTGACGAGAACGTAACTCTCGGGTTGATCATTGGTGAGGGCCTTGAAACCAGCCTCGCCGCGCAGCTGGCCGACTTCCATCCGGTATGGGCATTAGGTTCAGCAAGTGCCATCGCTGCTTTCCCTGTTTGTCGGGATCGAGGCGGTTACTGTTCTAGGCGAGGTTGGCGACGGGGAATTGCGAACCGCCGTGCGTGCTTGGCTTGTGCTGCACGCTGGATTGAGGCCGGGCGGGAAGCATTCGTGGTCGAGCCTCAGCTCGGCAGCGACCTTAACGACGTATGGCGAGAGGTGGCGCCATGACCATCGAATATCCGCCGCCCGATCCTCGCCATCAACAAACTCAAATTTTCAGGCTGGAGCCAGCAATACGTAAAGAAAAAGAAA
>ERZ1370068.7074-contig-6014_pt1 | contig 72997 bp, 82 predicted proteins | sample MGYA00561227_ERZ1370068 | MGnify/ENA primary metagenome ERZ1370068 (study PRJEB38410, sample SAMEA6850437) | metagenome | study: Metagenomic assessment of the ecological functions of the soil: analysis of the soil microbiota associated with the... | reverse complement strand
GGTTACGTATTGCTGTCCCTGGACGCGCTCGATGACGTCGCCGCTGACGCGGCCACCTTCGGAGCCCAGAGAGCGAGCACTCGGTAGCAGAACGCGGCTCTGCTCGAAGGACGCCGCGCCGCCGCGGGAGCCCGTCGCCCTTGAAGCCGCTCCATCAAACGGTCGGCGTTGCGATGGTCGAGGAAGGCGCCCACCTGCACCCAGTAGACGGTGGGCGGCGCCGCGAGCGTGTCGACGGCGCAGGGGGCTGGCGCCGGACCGGCGGCACGCTCGTCGTTCGGGTCGCCTCGCGGGGCGGGCTTCGCGGCCGCAGGCGGCGTGGGCGGCGACGCGCCCACGGCGGCGCGCGGACCCGAAGCCGCCGGACCGTCCGCCGCGCGCTGGGCGGCTTCACGGTCGCCGTAGCGGGACCTTTGGCCGCGCGTCGGGTGAAAGGGCCGCGGAACCCTTGGCCACATCGGGCGGTAGGGCCCCGGGACTGAGAGGCTCGGCCGCGACACCTTCGGATCCGGGGATTGAGCTTGAGCGGTCTTGTCCGAGCCGCCTCCGGGCACGAGGAGGGAAGAGGCTCCGGGGCAGATCGCTGCCGAACCACGTGGCCAAACCCAAGGTCCCAACGAGGGCAGCGCGATGACGACGGACCACGCCCGCACCGAGCGCGATGCGGAACCACCGGACGCTGAAGATGCCTCGGCTGGCGCCGAATCCGGTGCGATACGTCAGGCCTCACCCGTCTCATGCTTGAATTCCCCAAATACGACAGGATGTTAGCTGGCCAATGTTAGCACACGCCCCCGCCCACCAACAGCGGAAACGTCGCTCAGCGCCGTCGCAGGCACGCCCGCTCGGTCTCCGCCAGGCGATCCGGCAGTGCGCGCGCCGCTCGGATCGCCGAGGCGGGCGAGCGCCTCGGCGGCGTGCTTCCAGCACGAAGCGCGCGCGCGAGCGCCGGTCGCGAAGGGCCGCGTCGGCGCAGCGCCGCGCGGAAGGCATCGAGCGCCGCCTGGTTGTCTCCTGGCGGAGGCGCAGGGCGCCGAGGGTGTCGAGGTAGTACCCGCGCGGCTCGGCCCGCTTTGCGAGCGCCCCGTCGATGATCGGCGCCGCCTCCGGCCACCGCGTCGGGATCCTGAAGGAGCGCCCATGCGAGGGCAGTTGTTCGCCGCCCCGGGATCGTCGGGCGCGGCCGCCACCGCGCGCTGGTATGCGTCGATCGCGCCGGGCGAGGTCGCCGACCGCGAGGCGCGCGTCGCCGACGTTCACCAGGGCGCGTGCCCAGCCGGGCCGGAGGGCCGCCGCGCGCCTCGAACTCGGCGATGCGCCGCGGCGCGCTCGCCGCGCTGAAGTACGCCACCCCCAGGTCGTTGCGCTGCCTCGGCGGTCATCAGGTCCCGCAGGTGGCTGCGCCGCGGCGCAGCCCGCGAGGAACAGACCGAGGGCCAGCGCGCCATGCCCTCGCGTCACGTCTGAGGCGCGTGCGCGCCGGGCGCCGCCGGCGCAGCCGGAGCCGCACCGCGCACCCGGCCAGGCCGAACCGCTCGCGGAGCGAGCTCACGCAGGTAGCGCTCGTAGCGAGAAGTGGAGCGCGGCCGGATCGTTGACGAACAGCAGGAACGTGGGCGGCCGCGTCGCGGTCTGCGTGGCGTAGAAGATCTTGAGCGTCTTCCGTGCACGCCCCGGCGGCGGCCGCCGCTCCACCGCCGCGCTCAGCGCGCGGTTCAGCTCGCCGGTCGAGATCTCCTTCGCGTAGTCGAGCGCGACGCGATCGATCGTCTCGAAGAGCTGGCGGATGACCGGTGCGCCGCGCGCGCGGAAGTGAAGACGACCGGCGCGTGCGCCAGGAACGGAAGCCGCTCGCGAAGCGCGCGGACCAGCTCGGGCGCCCGGTCCGCGGTCCCGATCAGGTCCCACTTGTTGACCACCAGGACGACGGCGCGACCCGCCGCCTCGGCGTACCCCTGCGATCCGCGCGTCCTGCGTGGTCACTCCCTCCGCCCGCGTCCAGATCCACCATGAGCCAGGTCGGCGCGCTCGGGCTCCGGCGCGCCATCACCGCCGGAGAGCTTGTCGAGCGCGCCCTCGGTGCGGCCCTTGCGCCGGAGGCCCGGCCGTGTCGACGAGGATGTAGGGGCGCCCTCGACCGTCACCAGCGTGTCCACGGCGTCGCGGGTGTGCCGGGCTCGGCGTGGACCACGACCCGCTCCTGGCCCGGCGATCGCGTTCACCAGTGAGGACTTCCCGACGTTCGGGCGTCCGACGACCGCGATCTTGATCGGACCGGGCTCCTCGGCGGCGCCGCTCGACGGCCGACGGCAGCCGCGTCGCCAGCGCCTCGATCAGCTCGGGCATCGCCCGCCCGTGCTCGGCGGAGACCGAGCACCACGGGATCCATTCCCGAGACTGTAGACTTCGGCGGCCGCCGCCTCGCGTCCCCTCGCGTCCACCTTGTTCACGGCCACCACGACCGGCTTGGATGACGCGGCGAAGCAGCCGCGCCACCTCCTGGTCGAACGGCGTCAGGCCCTCGCGCCCGTCCACCACGAACACGAGGGCGTCGGCCTCCGGCGATGGCCGCGAGCACCTGCTTCCGCACCTGCGCCGTGAGCGGCTCGTCCGAGGTGGGATCGAGACCCCCGGTGTCGATCACGGTGGCGCGCCAGCCGCCGAACTCGCAGGTGCCGTGGATCCGGTCCCGGGTGACCCCGGGCGTGTCGCGGACGATCGCCTTCCGGCTGCTGGTCAGGCGATTGAAGAGAGTGGACTTCCCGACGTTCGGGCGTCCGACGATCGCGACCACCGGCAGCCGCACCGGGGTCGCCCCGTCACGCCGACGCGGGCGACACGGTCGAGCAGGCCGTCGATGAGACCGCGCGCGCTCGCGTCCACCGTGACGATCCGCACGCCCAGGTGCCGCGCGAGGTCCTCGGGCGCCACGTCGTCGAGGAACACGCCCTTCGTCTCGGTCAGCGCGACGCGGGGGAGCAGGACCACGTCCGCCGGCGGCCGCGCCGGAGAGGGCCCGCGCCACGTCCTGCCCGGTGAGGAGCCCGGCCACGGTGATCGCGCGGCCGAAGAACTCGTTCGGCACCGCGACCACCTCGGCCCGGAGCCCCGGCACACGGACCCGCTCGAGCAGACGGGCCCAGGATCGGCCCGAACAGCTCGCCGGTCACCACGCGCCGCGGCGCGCTGGCCGCGCCAGCGCGGGCGTCCCGGCCGGGCTGGCCAGGCGGACGAGATCGTCCTCGAACCGCCGGACGAGGCCGACTCCCGTCCTCGACCACGGAGAAGTCCTCGTACGCCGCGGCGGCCGGGATGGGCTGCGCGCGCCTGGAGGTACAGCTCGTCCGCCGCGAAGACGAGGCGCGTGCCGAGGCGGAGCGAGGAAGCTCGCCTGCCACGCGTGGATCTGCGTCCAGGGTCGGCGCCGCCTCGCGGGGTGATCGACCGGAGCGGGTACAGCCCGTCGCGATGGCGCGTGAGGCCCACGGGCACCACCGCCACCGTCGCCACGCCCGGATGCAGCTCGCCCAGCTCGCGCACCGTGCGCTCGAGGTGCGGCCCGTCGTTGAGACCCGGGGCAGAGCACGATCTGCGTGTGGAGCCGGATCCCGGCCGCCGCCAGGCGCCGGAGCCGCTCCATGAGGTCGCCCTGGATGGTCTTCGGGCTCCCGAGCAGGAAGTGCCGCAGCACGGGATCGGTCGCGTGCACGGAGATGTAGAGCGGCGAGAGACGCAGATCGACGATGCGCTCGACTCTCGCTCTCCGGCAGGTCCGTCGAGCGTGATGTAGTTGCCGTGGAGGAAGCGACAGCCGGTAGTCGTCGTCCTTGACGTAGAGGCTCTTCCGCAGGCCCGGTGGCAGCTGGTGGATGAAGCAGAACACGCACTTGTTGGCGCAGGTCGAGATCTCTGCGGGCGCGCGGCGGCTCGCACTCGAGGCCGAGGTCCCGCCCCCACTTCCGCTCGAGGACGACCGAGCACGGACGGCCGCCCGGTCGACGTCGATCGCGAGCTCCTCCTCGCCGGCCTGCACGTGGAAGTCGACGCAGGTCGCGCAGCTCCTGCCCGTTGACCTTCGGAGGAGCCGGTCGCCCGGACGGCAGGCCCGCCCGCGAGGCCAGCCCCTTGGGATCGACCGCCAGCGACCCGCACGCCGGTGGTGGGCACCGCTTCGGCATCAGCGCGGACCCCAGTCGACGTAGCGCGGCGCGACGAGCAAGTACTGGATCCCGGAACCGACGGTGAGCGACGGCCGCCACGATGAGGAGGCGTCTTTCGCGATCGACGACGAGAATCGTGGCCGCCGCCGACGACGAACAGCGCCACGCCCACCGTGAGCATCTGCGCCACGGTGCTCGGCTTCCCGAGCCACGGTCGGCGTCGGGTTGAGACTGTCCGCCCGTCAGCATGATCAGCATCACGACCAGCGATCGAGCAGGAGGTCACGGCTCAGGACGATCGCGGTCAGCCAGAACGGGAGGACCTTCGGGAACTTGTACGTGAGCGTGACGAAGGACGCCGTCAGGAGGAGCTTGTCGGCCAGGGGATCCAGGAAGGCGCCGAGTCGCGTCTTCGCGCCCGGCTCCGGGCGATGTAGCCGTCCATCATGTCGGTCGACCGCGGCCACCGATCAACGTGCGCGAGCGCCAAGAGCGCCCGGTTGTAGACCAGGCAGATCACGAGCACCGGAACGAGGAGGATGCGGACGATGGTCAGCCAGTTTGCCAGACCCATGGGGTGTGTTGCCCGACGGCCCTGCCCGCGGCGATCCCTGAGTGGCCCGCCAGCCTGCGCCAGCATACCACGGAGGCGGATGACGCGCTGCGCGAACACGCCGCAAAGCACGAGGGCCCCGGATCGATCCGGGGCCCTCGCCTCGAGCCGCTCCGGCGAGCGGTACCGGACCTACTGCTGGAGCTCCACGTCGTCGAATGTGCCGACACCGCCCAGCGTGATCGCGACCTTCTTGGCGCCCTTCGGCACCTTGAACACCGCGCGGACCGTCCTCACTTCCCGGGCTTCAGTGCCGAGTTCACCTGGTCGTCGAGCTTGATGGTCTCGGCCGTCTCGCCGGTGTCGCTAGTTCATGACCCCGCTCTTCTTGTCGTTCAGGAGGACCCACGCCGAGGGCTTGCTTCCGGTGTGACGCAGCGTCACCACTACGGACAGGGTCGCTCCACGGACCTTCGCCTCGTTCAGGTCGGCGAGCAGCGCCTTGTCCTGATCGGCCTTGATCGTCTGGATGACCTTGAGGGCCGACGGGGTGCCGGTGGCGTCAGCCGGTGCCGGGGCGACGCCGCCATGCTGGTCGCGGCCACCGCGGCCGGGGCCGCCAGCCGTGGCGGCGGTGCCTTCGGGCGCCGCGGCCGCCACCGGCTGGCCGCTCGCGCCGTAGTGGTAGTAGGTCGCCGGCGTCTTCGACGCGATGGAACTTCACGGCCTCCTGGATGCAGAGTCGCGAGCGCCTTCTCGGTCGGCGTCTTCGACCAGCCCCGAGCGCGCCGCCGAGCGCCCCGCCGCTCCCGGCGCCGGCGAGCGCGCCGCCGAGCGCGAGTCGGTGGCCTCGCCCTCGACCGACGTGGCCGCGACGACCCGCGACGTGCGCGTGTCGATCACCCGCACGTCGATCGGCCATGTGCGCCTTCTTGATGCCGCCGGCGATCCCGCCGAGGACGCGTCCCGCGGTCCCGCCGATGCCGCCGATCCCGCCGCCGCCACCGGACGCGGCGCCCTCGAACTCGGTGACCGCGCCGGTGATCAGGAGCTCCGCGCCCTCGATCTGGCCGATGGGCGCCTCGGTGCCCTTCTGGATCCGGCCGGCCGCGCCGAGGTCCCTGCTCGCGGAGCACGTCACTCACCTGTCTGCCGCTCGAGGACGATGTAGCGGTTCGAGTGGAAGAGGGCCGTCGCCGAGCATGTCGGCCATGCCGTCGCCGATTGCTCCGGTCCACCAGCCCTTGCCCGTCTTGTCCTTGAACTGGGAGATGGCGATCGCGCGCCTTGGCCCGTCGTACGCCTCGCCGCTGCGCCTGGTCGATCGACTTGCCCTTCCGGAGTGGTCACGGTGGCCTTCGGACCGAAACAGCTGCGCCTCGGCGGCCACCCGCCCAGCATGCGAGCAGCCCAGCCCCCACCAACATCGGAAGCACCCGCTTCCACGCCCTCATGATCCTGCCTCCTGGAGAGTGGTTCCAGGTCGGCCGGCCAGGGCCTCGTCGCGGCCCATCTGCGCCGGCGCCATCCGCAGCCAGAGACACGGTAGGGCCTCACCAGGCCCTCCAGCGCACGCGGTACCTCGACGTCGAGCCAGATGCCATCGGGACGATCCTCGCGCCCCAGCACGCGTCCCGCGCGCGTAGACGCGGCTCAGCACGCCCCTCGCTCGTAGGGCACGCGGAGCCGGCAGGCCGAGCGGGTCGACGCGGAGCGCCTCGCCGATGCCGCGCCAGCAGGGCGCCGAAGCCCTCGCCGGTTCGCGCCGACACCGCCACGCCACCCTCGGCCTGGAGTCTCGCGCAGGAGGCCGTTCGACTCCGCCGAGGCGGTCGATCTTGTTCATCACGGTGAGCGCCGGACCGGTCCTCGAGCCCGAGCTCCTCGAGCACGCGATATACGGCCGACATGTGCTCCCGCGCGTGCGGATGGCTCGCATCCACGACGTGGAGCAGAAGCTGCGCGTCCTCCAGCTCTTCCAGCGTCGCCTTGAACGCGGCCACGAGCTGCGTCGGGAGCTTCTGGATGAAGCCGACCGTGTCCGTCAGCACGAACGGCGCGCGGCCGCCGCCCGAGACGAGCCGGGCCGCGGGATCGAGGGTGACGAACAGCTGGTCCGCCGTCGGACGCGTTCGCGCCGGCGATCCGGTTGCAGCAGCGTCGTCTTGCCCGCGTTCGTGTATCCCGACGAGGGCCACCACCGACAGCCCCACGTCGCGCCGGTGCGTCCGGAGCGAGCCGCCGGTGACGCTGGACGTCCTCGAGCGCCTCGTGGATCTGGCTGATGCGGCGCCGGATGACGCGCCGGTCCGACTCGAGCTGCGTCTCACCGCGGTCCCCGCGTTCCGATGCCGCCGCCCAGGCGCTCGAGGTGGGCCCACTGCCCTCACCAGACGCGGGAGGCAGATACGTGAGCTGCGCCAGCTCGACCTGGAGCTTGCCCTCGCTGGTACGCGCGCGCTGGGCGAAGATGTCGAGGATCAGCGCGGTCCGGTCGATGACGCGCAGACCCAGCGCGCGGGTGAGGTTCCGCTCCTGCACGGGCGTCAGCGAATCGTCGGAGATCGAGCAGCCCCGCGCCGAGGGACCGGCGAGCGCGCGCGGACCTCCTCCACCTTGCCCTTGCCGAAGTGGAGGCGCGGATTCCGCTCGCTCGCGCTCTTGGATGATGCTGGCGAGGACCTCGCGCGCCGGCAGTCTCGGCGAGCCGGCTCAACTCCTCCATCGACTCCTCCACCTCCCAGCGCTTCTGGCGGGGAGGCGGAGGCCCATGAGGATCGCCCGGTCGACGGCGCTCTCTACGCGCGGCACGCGACAGTCAGCGTAGTCGAAAAGGTGCGTTTGTTCAACGGTTCTCTTGATCTGCGCGACCGCGTCCGGCGACTTCGCCGGGCCCGATCTCGACCCACGTCACGTCGGGCTCGCGCGCGGAACCACGGTCCACTGGCGCTTCGCGTACCGGCGGGTGTCCCGCTTCATCGGTCAGTGACGGCGGGCGCGAGGCCGGCGCCGGTCTCCACCACTGGCGCGAGGTGCCGGTAACCGATCCCGTGCATCGCCGGACAGGGCCGCGGAGAACCCGGCCTGGAGGAGCGCCGCGCACCTCGTCGAGGAGGCCCTCAGCCAGCATCCGGTCGACGCGGGCGTCGAGCGCCGCGTAGAGCGCCGGGCGCGGCGCCGTGAGCCCGACGGCCACGATCGCGATACGCGGCGCGGCTCAGGCTCGCTCCAGGCGCCGGCGCCGCTCCTTCGCGGCCGGCGCCCCGGTCTGGAGCGCGACCTCGAGCGCCCGGCTCACGCGGAGCCTGTCGCGCGGATGGAGTCGCGTCGCGGCCGTCGGGGTCGAGCGCCCGCAGGCGCCGGTGGAGAGCCTCGGGACCCGCCGTCCGGGCCTCGGCCTGGAGCGCCGCGCGGGCGCCCGGTCCGCCGGCGGCCTGGGCAGGAGCCCCGGACGAGCGCGCGGTAGTAGAGCCCGGTGCCGCCCACCAGCACCGGCCAGCGCCCCGGCCCCGCGCCGCCGCGATCGCCGCGGCCGCGCTCGCCGGCGAAGCGCGCGGCGTCGTATGCCGTCGTCGGGTTCGACGACGTCCACGAGGTGGTGCCGGACCGCGCGGCGCTCCGCCGCCGTGGGCTTGGCGGTGCCGATGTCCATCCCGCGGTAGACCTGGCGCGAGTCGACGCTCACCACCTCGATCGGCCAGTGCTCGCCGAGCGCGACCGCCAGGCGCGTCTTGCCGACGCCCGTCGGGCCGACGATCGCGAGGACAGGAATGGGCGCCGCGGGTCGCCGGACGCCGGAGACACGCGCGTCACCAGGTGCGGCGCAGCTCGCGCTTGATCTCCCCGAGCGGGATCCGCGAGACGATCGGCCGCCCGTGCGGGCAGTAGTGAGGGCGTCGCCGTCACCGCCAGGTCCGCTCAGGACCTGGGCCATCTCCTCCGGGCGCGAGGGCCTGGTGGGCCTTGATCGCGGCGCGGCACGCGACGAACGCGAGAGCCGGTCGAGCACCGGCGAGCTGCCCAGCCCGGCGTCCTCGTCGAGCTCCTGCGCGAGCTCGTCGGCGAGCCGCGGCAGGTCCTCGGCCCGCAGGAGCGACGGGCACCGCGCGGAGGAGGAGCGCGCCGCCGCCGAATCCCTCCAGGACGAAGCCCGAGCCGCTCGAGCTGCGGATTCGTGCGCTCGCAGCGCGCGCCGCCGCGCCGGGGCCAGCTCGAGCGGCAGCGGGAACGGAGCTCCTGCGACACGAGCGTGCCGGCATCGAGATCGCCGCGCGAGCCGCTCGAAGAGCACGCGCTCGTGGGCGACGTGCTGGTCGACGAAGAACACCTCGTCGGCGGTGTGGGCCACGATGAAGGTGTCCTCGATCTGGCCGACGACGCGACCGAAGAAGGGCTCGCCGCGGTAGCCCGTCTCGCCCTCGCGGAACAGCGCGGTCTGGCCGAGGATCGCCCGCCGCCCAGTCCGGTGGCCCCGCCGCGCCCCCGAGGCCGGACGACCGAGGCCGGCGACGCCCGCCTCATCGCCCGCGAGCCGCGCGGCTGAGCCCAGCCGGCGCGGCGTCGAGCTGGCGGAGCGCGGCCCTGCACCGCGTCGAGCACGACGCCGTGCAGCACCGCGCGGGCGGCGGAACCGCACCCACGTCTTGGCGGGGTGGACGTTGACGTCGACCTCGCTCGGCTCGAGCTCGAGGCTCGAGCGCGGCGAGCGGGAACTGGTCGCGCGCGGCTGGAGCGGCCGGTAACGCCTCGAGCAGCGCCTGGGTCAGGAGCGTGTCGCGAACGACCCGCCCGTTGACGATGAGATGGATGTCGTCGCGGTGGGTCGCGCGAGCGCGGGCGGCGCGACCACCCCGGTCAGGCGCGCCCGCCGCCCTCGCCGGATACGTCGAGGAGTCGCGACGCGAGCCCGAACCCGTAGAGCGCCCCGATCCGCTCGCGGAGTCCGCGCTCGCCGGGCGTTCAGCGAGCGCGCGCCCGTTCGCCAGTAGCCGGATGTGGACGCCGGGATTGGCCAGCGCCAGCTGCGTCACGACCCGCACGATCGCCGGTCTGCTCCGTCGCCGGGCTCTTCAGGAACTTGGCGCGGGCCGGCGTGTTGAAGAAGAGGTCGCGGACCTCGATCGCCGTCCCGCGCCGGCGCGTCGGCCGGGACCGGACTCGGTCACGACCCCGCCTTCCCGACAATCGAGGAACCCTGCGCGGGCCGCTCGATCGGCCGGGACGAGGAGCGACGATCCGCGAAACCGCGAAGATGGCGGGCAGCGCCTCCCCGCGGAAGCCGAGCGTGCCGATCGCGTCGAGGTCGGTCTCGGTCCGGAGCTTCGAGGTCGCGTGCCGCTCGAGCGCGAGGAGGCAGTCCTCCGGCGGGCATCCCCCGCCCGTCGTCGGTCACCGCGATCAGCTGACGGCCGGCGCCGCGAATCGACGACCTCGATGCGCGCGTCGCCTCCGCGTCGAGGCTGTTCTCCACCAGCTCCTGACGACGGACGCGGGGCGCTCGACGACCTCGCCGGCGGCGATCTTGTTGACGACCGCGTCAGGGAGGCGCTGGACCGGGTCAGGCCTTGACTCCTGTACACGGCGTCCGCGGAGTCGGGGATTGCATGGAGTCAAGGCCTGACCGAAGCGGCGACGGAGCTCGTCGAGCGCCGCCAGCGCCTCGATGGGCGTCATGCCCTCGGATCGAGGGCCGCCAGCGCGGCCAGCGCCGGATGGGGCGGCGGAGACGGCGGCGTCGGGCGCGTCGTCGGCGATCGTCTCGCTCGGCGGCGCGGCCCGGCCCGCCGAAGAGCCCAAGCTGCCCCGCGTCCGCGCCGGCCGGCGCCGCCGGAGCCGGCGCGCCCTGCTCGAACTCCCGCAGGAGCGCCGCGCGCGCGTCACGACCTCCGCCGGCAGCCCGGCCAGGCGCGCCACCTGGATGCCGTAGGACCGGTCCGTCCCGCCTGGCACCACGCGGTGGAGAACGACGATGTCGTCCTTCCACTCCCGGACCGCCACGTGGACGTTCCGGACCGCGCGGCAGCTCGGCGGCCAGCCGCGTCAGCTCGTGGTAGTGCGTCGCGAAGCAGGACCTTCGCCCCGCGCGGCGCTCGTGGAGGTGCTCGGCCACCGCCCAGCGCGATCGAGAGGCCGTCGAAGGTCGACGTGCCCCGCCGATCTCGTCGAGGAGGACGAGGCTCCGCGGCCGGTTGCGTGCCGGAGGATGGCAGCCGTCTCCGTCATCTCCACGAGGAACGTGCTCTGGCCGCGCGCCAGGTTGTCCTGGGCGCCGATGCGCGGTGAAGACGCGGTCCACCACGCCCGATCCGCGCGCTCCGGGCCGGCACGAAGCTGCCCGACCTGGGCCAGGAGCACGATGAGCGCCGCCTGCCGCATGTACGTCGACTTCCCGGCCATGTTCGGCCCGGTGATGAGGAGGCACTCGACCTCGCCCGACGCGAGGTGGACGATCGTTCGGCACGAACCGCGCGCTCGTCGGTCCTCGAGCTCGAGCACCGGGTGCCGACCTTCCTGGATGTCGATGACGCCACCGTCGTCGACCGATCGGGCCGGACGTAGCCGCGCTCGCGCGCCACGTGGCCGAAGCGACGCGCAGCACGTCGAGCGTCGCCACCGCCTGGGCGGTAGCGGAGCAGGCGCTCGGCCTCCGCGGCGACGCTCCGGCCGGAGCTCGTCAGACAGCTCGTACTCCAGCCGGCTGCATCCGGCCCTCGGCGCCCAGGACCTTGGCCTCCTGCTCCCGGAGCTCCGCCGTCACGTAGCGCTCGGCGCCGACCAGGGTCTGGCGCCGCGACGTAGTCGTCCGGCAGCGAGCGCACCTGGCTCTTCGGGATCTCGATCCCGTAGCCGAACACCCGGTTGTAGCGCACCCGGAGGGATCGCGATGCCGGTGCGCTCCCGCTCCCGTCCCTCGAGCCCCGCGATCCAGGCGCGCGCCTCCCGCACCTCGCGCCGGAGCTCGCCGAGCGCCGGATTCCACGACTCGCGAATCAAGCCGCCCTCGTGGAGCGCCGAGGGCGGCTCGTCGACCAGCGCCGCCTCGAGCGTCTTCCGGAGACCGGCGAGGTCCTCCACCGCCTCCGCGCACTGGCGGATCAGCGGGTCGGGCAGCGCTCGGCGTGCTCCCGCAGCGCCGGGCAGCAGCCGAGCGTCGCCCGGACGGCGGCGAGGTCGCGCGGCGTCGCCACGCCGAGGGCGACGCGGCTGGCCAGGCGGGCGAGGTCGCCGATGCCCTCGAGCGCCTGGCGGAGATCGGCGAGGAGCGCCGGCGCCTCCACCAGGGCGCGCGACCGCGTCGAGCCGCTGCCCGATCTCCGGCGGCCGGCGGAGCGGCCGGAGGAGCCACTGGCGAAGCGAGACGCCCGCCCATCGACGTGCGGGTGCGGTCCATCGCCGAGAGGAGCGTCGCCGTGCCACCGCGGTCCTGCAGGCTCTCCGACCAGCTCGAGGTTGCGCGCCGCGCCCTCGTCGAGGGTGAGGTGGTCCTCGACGCGCCAGCGATCTGGATGCGCGCGAGGTGCCCGAGCGGCGCCTGCTGCGTCTCCTGGAGATAGCCGAGGACCGCGCCCGCCGCGCGGATCGCGCCGCCCCGGCGCGGCAGGCCGAGGCCCCTCGACGGCGGCGACCCGGAAGTGGGTGCGGAGCCGGTCCTCCGCCTCGCGGGAGCCAGACTCGCGCGTCGCGCAGCGTCACGCGGACGCCTGCCGCCCGGAGGCGCGCGGCCAGCGGATCGTCGGCCGGCGATCCCCGGCGGGAGCAGCACCTCCGCCGGCCGCCGGATGAGGCAGCGCCTCGGTCAGCGCCTCGACGTCGCGTCGGACTCGCCTACCCAGAAGTCGGCCGTCGTCACGTCCGACCAGAGCGACGCCCAGATGGTCGGCGCCCGCCACAGCGCCGCCAGGAAGTTGTTGAGGCGCCCGTCGAGGAGGCCGGTCTCGATGACGGTTCCCGGGGTGACCAGCCGGACCACCTCGCGCCGGATGAGCTGTCGTCCCTTCGACCGGCGCCGTCTCGACCTGATCGCAGATCGCGACCTTGATTCCCGCCCGGACGAGCCGCGCGAGGATAGACGTCGAGGGCGTGGTGCGGCACGCCCGCCATCGGGATCTTCTGCCGCGCCGTCAGCGTGATGTCGAGCGTGCGGGCGGCCACCGCCGCGTCCTCGTGAAAGGCCTCGTAGAAGTCGCCGAGGCGGAAGAGCAGGAGGTACTCCGGGTATCGACGCTTCCAGTCGTGGTACTGGCGCATCATCGGAGTGAGCGCCACGCCGGGACTCGGTCACGATCGGAGGACGGAGGGCCTCCGGCTGGATCCGGGGACGTCTCGGGTCCGGGAGCTCATGACGTCGTCGCCCATCAGCCGCGATGCGCAGGCCGCGACGAAGCCCAGCCGGTAGGCTCGAGAGAGACCTGCCGACGACCCTGCCGCGACCGCCCCAGATCGGGGTCGCGGCCCTGCTCTCACGTGTTGACCAGCTCCTTCAGGCGCTTGCCGACTTTGAAGAAGGGCACCCGCTTCTCGGGCACGCTCACCGTCGAGCCGGTCTTCGGATTGCGGCCACGGCGGGAATTGCGGCGCCGCACCCTGAAGCTCCCGAACCCGCGGAGCTCGACCTTCTCGACCCGGGCGAGCGCGGCGGAGATGCTGTCGAAGATCGTGTTGACGATCAGCTCGGTTTCCTTCTTGGTCAGGTTCGACAGCTTGGCGACCTCGTCGACGAGGTCAGCCTTCGTCATCGTCGGCACACTCGCCCTCCTTCGACAGGCGTCTGGGAGTTCGAGGTCACGCTATCACGCGCCAAAAACGCCTGTCAAGCCGCGAGGTTCCAGGCCGACGTCGCCGGGCACCGCCTGGCTGGCTCAGTCGAGGAGGTAGAGGGGCAGCTTCGGCGACCCGAGGATGGGCAAGGCCGGCAGCGCCGGACCCGGCCACCGACGAGATCGGAGCCACGCGAGGGCGGTCTCGCCTCCTGCCAGGTCGGCCAGGTCGAGAAGCGCCAGATCCGGCGCGGCGCGCACGACGTGGGGCTTGCCCGGCACCCGCCCAGCTCGCCGGCCAGTGCGGATCGCCTCGTCCAGTCCTCCCGAGGGCGTCGACGAGGCCCGAGCTGCTTCGCCATCCGGCCCGAGTACACGCGCCCGTCCGCCAGCGCCCGGACCCGCTCCTTGCCGAGACGACGGCCCTCGGCGATGGCCGTCATGAACTGGTCGTGCATGTCGTCGAGGACCGCCTGCAGGACCGCGCGCTCCTCCGGCGTCATCGGGCCGGGCGAACGACGCGCTGTCCTTGAACCGCCCGGACTTGATGACCTCGTAGCCGGACGCCGACCTTCTTGAGGAGTCCCTCGATCTCGGCCAACTGCATGATGACGCCGATCGACCCGGTGAGCGTGCCGCGGGTTCGCGACGATGCGCGTCGCGGCCGCCGCCAGGTAGTACCCGCCCGACGCCGCCACCGATCCCATCGACGCGACGACGGGCTTGCCCTGGTTGCGGATCCGCAGGATCGCGTCGTAGATCTCCTGCGTCGGCCCACCACGCCGCCCGGGCTCTGGATCCGCACGACGATGGCCCGGACCGACGGGTCCTCCCGCCATAGTCGCCCAGCTCGCGCACCACCCGGTCGGCGTCGACGATGACGCCCTCGACCTCGACGAGGGCGACCCGGTTCCCGCCGAGCGACGGGACACCGGGCTCGCCGAAGGCGAGGACTCCCAGCACGACCGCGAAGCAGCCGGCGAAGACGAGCGCGGTGACGCCGAGCGCCCGGACCAGCCTGCCCGCATGCCTGTCAGCTACCTGCCTGGCCTAATCGTCATCGTCGCTGTCGTAGCGGTCGCGGTCGCGCTTCCGCCCTGCCGCGCCGACCCCGGTGCTCCTCTTCCTCCGCTACCGGCATGTCGGCCGCGAGGTCTCGGGCGACAGCCCGATCCGCCGCTCGTTGGGCTCGATGCGGATCACCTTCACCGTGAGCTCGTCGCCGAGCTGCACGACGTCCTGCGGCGCCGCCACCGGCCGGCTCGACATCTGCGAGATGTGGAGCAGGCCGTCCACGCCCGCCTCCAGCTCGACGAAGGCGCCGAACTCGGTCGAGCCGGACCACCTTGCCCTTCACGTTCGACCCGACCGGGAACTTGCGGGTCACGTCCTCCCACGGGATCGCGCTGGAGCTGCTTGAGACCCAGGGAGATCCGCTTGTTCTCCTTGTCGACGTGGAGGATGACCGTCTCGATGGGCTGCCCTTCTTGAGAGAGCTCCGAGGGATGGGCCACGTTCCGCGCCCACGTCATGTCCGGAGATGTGGAGGAGACCGTCGATCCCCGGCTCGAGCTCCACGAAGGCGCCGAAGTCGGTCAGGTTGCGGACCTTCCCCTGCACCTTCACGCCCGGCCGGAACCGCTCCTCGATCGAGTCCCACGGATCGGCCTCGACCTGCTTCATGCCGAGCGAGATGCGCTTCTGCCCCTTGTCGACCGCGAGGACCATGACCTCGACGTCGTCGCCGACGTTGACGAGCTTGGACGGATGCCGCACCCGGCGGGTCCACGACATCTCCGAGACGTGCACCAGCCCCTCGATGCCGCGGTCGAGCTCCACGAACGCCCGTAGTTCGTCAGGCTCACCACCTTGCCCTGGTGGCGGCTGCCCACGGAGAAGCGCTCGGCCACCGGACTCCCACGGGTCGGGCCCCTTCTGCTTGTGCCCGAGCGAGACCCAGCCTGGACTCCTTGTCGAAGTGGAGGACGACCACGTCGAAGCTTGTCGCCCACCTGCACCAGCTCCGGACGGGTGGCTGATGCGCCCCCACGACATGTCGGTGATGTGCAGACAGGCCGTCCACGCCGCCCGAGGTCGATGAACGCGCCGTAGTCAGTGATGTTCTTCACGACGCCGGTGGTGACCATGCCCTCGTGGAGCACCGCCAGCGTGTGCTTCCGCTTCTCCTCGCGCTCCTCCTCCAGGACCACCCGGCGGGAGAGCACGACGTTGCCGCGGCGGCGGTTGAACTTGATCACGCGCGCCTTGATCTGCTGGCCGATCATCGAGTTCAGGTTCTTCACCGGGCGCAGGTCGACCTGGGAGCCGGGCAGGAACGCCTTGACGCCCACGTCGACGGCCAGGCCGCCCTTGACGACCTCCACGACCCTGCCGTCCACCGGCGCGCCCTTCTCGTAGGCCCGCGTGATGACGTCCCAGACCTTGATCTTGTCGGCCTTCTCCTTGGAGAGGACGATCGAGACCCTCGGAGTCTTCCTTGGCCTCGAGGTAGACCTCGATCTCTGGCCGATCTCGGGCGTGATCCGCTCCGGTGGAACTCGTCGATCGGGATCGTGCCCTCGCTCTTGTAGCCCGACGTCGACGAGCACCTCGTTGGCCGTGAGGCCGATGATGGTGCCCTTGACGACCTCGCCTTCCTGCAGGTCCTGCAGACTCTGCTGGTACATGTCCTCGATCTCGTCCTGCTCGGTCTCGGGGCGCTGCCGCCCGCGATGGGCCTCGTCGCCGGCGTCCGGTCCGTCGCTGCCATCGGGCCCTCCCCAACCTCCACGGGGATGCTCCGGTCCCGGCGCCCCCGCCGTACCCCCGTCGCGTGGGCCTCGGGATCCTGTGTGAACTGGTCCATTCCTGTTGTTCCTCCGTTCAGTGAATTCGACCTGCCAGGGCTCGCCCCGGGGTCGTGTGACTCCGTGCGTGCAACCTCGGCGGCCGCGGGATGTCCCCGCTCGGCCTCCGTCTTCAGGCGGCCGATGGCCGCCATGATCCGTCGCTGACGTCCTGGTATCGCGTCCGCCCGCGCGTCGCGCGCGAAGCGGATCGGCTCGCCGAACGTCACCGTCACCCAGGCCGGGCGCGGCAGGACCGCGCCCGCGGCAGCGCCCGCCCCGAGCCCTGGACGTAAACCGGCACCACCGGCGCCCCCGAGAGCGCGGCCAGCATCCCGGCGCCCGCGCCGGGCCGCCTGGAGCGATCCCTCGACGCCGCGCGTGCCCTTCCGGGAAGACCAGGACGGCGCGGCCGTCGCCGAGCAGCCGGAGGGCCAGCCGGAGGGCCGCCGAATCCGACCCGCTCCGGTCCACGGGATGCGCGTTGAGCGCGCCGGATGAGCGCGCCGAAGCCCGGAATGCTGGAACAGCTCGGTCTTCGCCATGTAGTCGAGCTCGCGCGGCATCACGGCAGCCGATCAGCGCCGGATCCAGCACGCTCAGGTGGTTCGAGGCCAGGAGCAGGCGGCCCTCGCGGGGCACCCGGTCCGCGCCGACCACCGGAGGCGGAACCAGACGCGGCCGATCACGGCGGATGATCGGCTTCAGGATCGCGTAGAGCACGCCCGCTCGACCTCCTTGGCCATCAGCTCCACGACCTCGTCCACCGTCATGTCGCTCGAGTCGACGTACGTCGCGTCGGCGCTCTCGCGCGAGCGGCGCGACCGGCCGGCGTCCGGTCCGCGTCGTCCCGGGCCCCGATGGCCGCGCCGGATCGACCTCCAGATCGGCCGCCGCCGCCGCCGGCCCGCTGCTCCGCGAAGCGGCGCCGGGCGCGCGCGTCGGGCGACGCGTCCAGATAGAACTTGCACTCCGCCTCCGGGAAGACCACCGTCCCCGCGTCCCGGCCCTCGACCACCACGGGACCCGCGCGCGGCCTCCTCACGCTGGAGGCCATCGGCGAAGGCGCGAACCGTCCGGCGCGCTGGGACAGCGCTGGCCGCCAGCTCGCTCACCGCCGGCGTAGAGCAGCCTCGGTGACGTCCGGCCGTCGACCACGCGCACGCTGCCCGCCGGGCGGGCGAACTCGACGCTCAGATGCTCGCGGAGCACGGCTCTCGACCGGTGCGCCGCGCGGGACACGCGCCAGCGCGACCGCCCGGTAGATCGGCGCCGCTGTTGACGTAGGCGAACCCGAGCCGCTCGGCCAGGCGGCGGGCGACGGTGCTCTTGCCGGCGCCCGCAGGACCGTCGATCGGTCACGACGATCGCTCCAGTCCCGACCGCCCGCTCGTCGCCGCGCCTCACGCCACCACCTCGACGGCGTCCTCGCCGGCCAGGCGCCTGGCACGTGGCCACGAAGTCCGGATAGGAGGTGGCGATGCAGTCGATCCCCTCGACGAGCGTCGGGCCGTCCGCCAGCAGTCCGGCGACCACGAGGGCCATCGCGAGGCGGTGGTCGCCCCAGCTCGAGACCGCGCGCGCCGCGGAACGGCGCCCGGCGCGCGCCGGCGGCCCGGAACCCGGAAGCCGTCCGGCCGCTCCTCGATCGACGACGCCCATCTTCGCCGAGCTCGGAGCGCGAGCGACGCGGATCCGGTCCGACTCCTTCACGCGCAGCTCGGCGGCGTCCGCGCACGACGGTCGGGCCCTCGGCGCACGCCGCCGCCACCGCCAGGATCGGCATCTCGTCGATGGCGCGCGGCACGACCGTGCCGCCCACCTCGGTCCCGCGAAGCGGCCCGGTCCGACCCGGAGATCGGCGATCGGCTCGCCGTCGCCCGTCTCGCGCCGTCACCTCGACCCGCGCGCCCATCGCCTCGAGCACGTCGAGCACGCCCGTCCGCGTCGGGTTCACACCCACGCCGCGCACGGTCACCGCGCCGTCCCGGAGAGCGCGCCCGCGACCAGGAAGAACGCGGCGGACGAGATGTCGCCCGGCACGCGGCAGAGCCGCCCCGTCAGCCGGCGGCCCGGGAACCACCGTGACCGTCTCGCCGTCCACGCGGACGTCGCCGCCGAACGCGGCCAGCATCCGCTCCGTGTGGTCGCGGCTCCGTGCGGGCTCGACCACGCGTGACCGGCCCGGAGGCCGAGAGCCCGGCCAGGAGCACCGCCGACTTCACCTGGGCGCTCGCCACCGGCGAGACGTGGCGGATCGGGTCGAGCGGCCGCTTGCCGGCGATCGCGAGCGGCAGCCGCGCCCCGCCGCTGCCGCCCGAGCGACGCGCGCGCCCATCCGCGTCGAGCGGCTCCATCACCCGGTCCATGGGGCGCCGGCGGAGCGACTCGTCGCCCGTGAGCACGGTGACGAACGGCTGGCCCGCCAGGACGCCCACCAGGAGGCGCGCCATCGTCCCGGCAGTTGCCGCAGTCCACGACGTCGCCGGGCTCGGTGCAGGCCCTCCGAGCCCCACGCCCTGGATCACGAAGTGCCCCGGTCCCTTTCGCGCCACCTCGGCGCCGAGCGCCGCGACGGCCCGGAGCGTCGCGAGGACAGTCCTCGCCCTCGAGGAATCCCTGCACTTCGGTGGGACCATCGGCGAGCGCGCCGAGGAGGGCGGCGCGGTGCGAGACGGACTTGTCGCCCGGCACCCCGATCGTGCCGGCGATCCGTCGGACCGGGACGCACGATCGGCGTTCACGCGAGCTTCTCCCGGACCTCGCGCGCGCGTCCCGAGCTCCGCCTCGAGCGTCGCCCAGTCGCCGCGCGCCACGAGCTCGCGCCACCGGCCGAGGACCGCCTCGTACCGGGCGAGCGCGTCGAGGAGCGGCCGTCGATTCTCGCGGAAGATGTCGGTCCACAGAGCCCTCGGCGGACGCCGCGATGCGGGTCGTGTCGACGAAGCCGCGCCCGACGAGCGGAAGGCGCGTCCTCCGTCGGCCGCCGACGACGAGCGCGTAGGCCGCCAGATGCGGCAGGTGGCTGATCTGCGCGACCAGATGATCGTGGGCCTCGGCCGACAGGCGGCGCACCGTGCTGCCGAGCCCCTCCCAGAGGGCGGTCACCGCCAGCGACGGCCGGCTCGGGCGTGTCGGACGGTCGGCGTGACCAGCGCGACGCGCCCGTCGAACAGGTCCGCCGTCGAGGCCTCGAAGCCGGACCGCTCGGACCCGGCCATCGGATGGCCGCCGACGAAGCTCACACCCGCCCGCGCCGGGCAGCGCACGGGCCGCCTCGACCACGCTGCGCTTGACGCTGCCGGCGTCGGTCAGGACGGCCCCGGGCGCGAGATGCGGCCACGCGGCGCGAATGAGCCCCGGCAGCGCCCCCACCGGCGCGCAGAGGACGACCAGGCTCGCGCCCGTGACGCCCGCCGCCAGGTCGGTGGTGCCGCAATCAGCCGCCCCCGCGTCGAGCACCGCGCGGACCGCGGCCTCGTGGCGCGCCACCACGACCACCTCGCCGGCGAGCCGCCGGGCCCGGACGCCGCGAGCGACCGAGCCGCCGATGAGGCCCGGGCTGACGACGGTCAGGCGCGGGCCAGCGAGGCGCGCTTCACGCGCGCGCGCGCCTCCCTTGCCGAGCACGGCGCGGAGCGCCTTCGACCAGCCGGGCGTTGTCCTCCGGCGTGCCGACCGTGATGCGGAGCGCCCGCGTCGAGGCCGAAGCTCGCCATCGGGCGGACGATGACGCCGCGCTTCAGGAGCTCCTCGTAAACCAGCGTCGCATCGTCGAACTCAGCCAGGATGAAGTTGGCTCGGCTCGGCGCGTGCGGGACCCCCAGAGCATCGAGCGCCGCCGACACGGGCTCCGCACACCCTCCCGGACCACCTCCACCGATCGCTGGATGTGACCCTCGTCGGCGAGGGCGGCCAGCGCGCGCGACCTGCGCCAGCGTGTTCACGTTGAAGGGCTGGCGGATGCGGTTCACGAGCGCGATGCAGTCTGGATCGGCGACCGCGTAGCCGACCCGGAGTCCCGCCAGGCTCGCCATCTTCGAGAACGTCCGGAGGATCACGACGCGCTTGCCGTGCCGGAGGTGCTCCAGCGTGTCCGGGAAGTCCGGGCCGGCCGCGAAGTCGCAGTAGGCCTCGTCGAAGACGACGATCACGTGGTCCGGCACCTTGTCGAGGAACTTCTCGACCTCCTCCGCCGTCACGATCGTCGCCGTCGGGTTGTTCGGGTTGGCCACGAACACCATCTTCGTGAGCGCGGTGATCGCGCGCCGCATCTTCGGCAGGTCGATCCGGTAGTCCTTGAGGGGTACGACCACGCGGGTTCCGCCGACGGCCTGCACGATCGACGGATAGACGACGAACGAGGGGTGCGGGATCACGACCTCCTCGCCGGACTTCACGAACGTCCGCGCCAGGAGCTCGATCAGCTCGTTCGAGCCGTTGCCCAGCACGATCGAGTCCGCAGACACGCCGTGCTTCTTGGCGAGCGCCTGCCGGAGGTAGTAGCCCGAGCCGTCCGGGTACCGGTGGAGCCCGGTGAGCGCCTCTCCGGAGCGCCTCCACCACCGCGGGAGACGGCGGGAAGGGATTCTCGTTCGACGCGAGCTTGACCGCCCCCGAGATCCCGAGCTCCCGCTCGACCTCCTCGATGGGCTTACCGGGCTGATAGGGATGGATGTCGAGGATCGGCTCGTTGACCAGGCGCTCCCACGACGGCGCTCACGTCGCTCCGCCTCACGCCATCACGGGGTACGATCCCAGGACCTTCAGGAACAGACACCGCTCGCGAACGGCGGCGAGCACGCCCTGCGTCACCGGATCGTCCCGGTGGCCCTCGAAGTCCACGAAGAAGACGTACTCCCACGGCCGCCGACGGGTCGGCCGCGACTCGATCTTGGTGAGGCTCAGCCGCGCGCTCGCGAACGGCTCCAGGATCCGGTGCAGCGTGCCGACCTCGTCGCGGATCGAGAACAGGATCGAGGTCTTGTCCCGTCCGGTCCGGCCGGCCGCGCGGCGCCCGATCGCGAGGAACCGCGTCACGTTGTTGGCGTAGTCCTCGATGCGCTCGCGGAGGGCCGGGACGCGGTACAGCTGCCCGGCCAGCTCGCTCGCGATGGCCGCCGTCGACGGGTCCAGCGCGGCCTGCTCGGCCGCCGCGGACGTCGACGTCATCTCCACCACCTCGGCGTCCGGCAGGTTGCGGTTGAGCCAGCCGCGGCACTGGGCGAGGGCCTGGGGGTGGGAGAACACGCGCTTGACGTCGGCGAGCTCGCCGGCGCGCGACAGGAGGTTGTGGTGGATCTCGAGCGACGCCTCCCCGCAGATCAGGAGCTCCGAGTCGATCAGCCCGTCGAGCGTGTGGTTCACCACGCCCTCGCTCGAGTTCTCGATCGGCACCACCCCGACGTCCGCCCGGCCGCGCTCGACCTCGTCGAACACCTCGGGAATGCCGCGCACCGGCAGGAACTCCGCGCTCGAGCCGAAGTGCCGGAGCGCGGCCAGGTGCGTGTAGGTGCCCTGGGGACCGAGGTATGCGACGCGGAACGGGCGCTGGAGACCGCGGGAAGCCGACAGGATCTCGGACCAGATCGCGCGGATCCGCCCCGGCGGGCAGCGGCCCGGAGTTCAGGCGGGCCAGCTCGTCGAGGATCTCCTGCTCGCGCTCGGGAACGAGGACCGGCTCACCGGACTCGCCGCTTGGCGCGGCCGATCTCGAGGAGAGCTCCGCCCGCTGGCTGAGCAACCGGAGGAGCTGGCGGTCGATCTCATCGATACGTGTTCGCCATTCGTCCAAACCCATCAAATCTCCAGGAGGGGGCGTAGAAAAGCCCGCATAGTATAGGTCAGGGATGGTCCCCACGCAAGCGAGCCCTCGGCCCGGGCGAGCCGTCGAGCGGCCCGGGAGCGGCCGTCGCGAGGGCGCGGCTGCCCGCTAGCCCGGCGACCCGGGAGCCGGCGGCGATCGGCGCCGGACGCAGCCAGGCTCGCTACCTCGGCCGGCGCGAGCTCTCGCCACTGCCCAGAGGGCAGCTCGCCCAGCTCGAGCGACCCGAAGGCCACCCGCCGCGAGGCGCTGCACGACGAGGCCTACCGCGCGGCAGAGCCGCTTGACCTCCCGATATCGGCCCTCGGACAGGGTGAGCTCGAGCCAGTGAGCGCCGGGCCCCTCCGCCGAAGCCGCCGCGCCCGATCGACGCGCCCGGGCCGTCCTCCAGGACCACGCCCCGCTCCAGCGTCGCGCAGCACGCCCCGGATCGACCCGGCCCTCGACGAGCACGTGGTAGACGCGCCGGACGCCGTGGCGGGGATGCGTCAGGTGGAACGTGAGCGCCCCGTCGTTGGTCAGGAGGAGGAGTCCCTCGGCGTCGAAATCGAGCCGCCCCACCGAGTGGAGACGCACCCCGAGCTCGGGCACCAGGTCGAACACGCGCGGCCGGCCGCGAGGATCGTCGCGCGTGGTGAGGAACCCTCGCGGCTTGTGGAGCAGCACGTAGCGCTTCGGCTCGACCCGCGGGAGCGGGCGCCCGTCGACCTCGATGCGGTCCTGGCGCCGGATCGGCGTGGGCGCCCAGCTCCATCACCGGCCACGCCGTTGACCCGGACCCGCGCCCTCGGCGATCAGCCGCTCGGCAGCCCGCCGCGAGGCGATCCCCGCCTCGGCAATGAGCTTGTGGAGCCGGACCGGCGGCATGGGCCCTCAGGCCGGGGACGAGAGTCCGCGCTCCTCCCCGACTCCCTCTGGATCGGGCGGCCTGCCGCGAGGTCGCGTCGCCGTGACCCGGCTTCCGACGGCCCCGCGGCGCTCTCCCCCGACGCGCTCGCCAGGGACGCCTCCTCGGGCGCGGCCGCCGGCCGCTCGAACGGCGGGAGATCCTCGAGGTCGCGGAGCCCGAAGTGCTCGAGGAACTCGCGCGTCGTCCCGTAGAGCACGGGCCGGCCCGGGCGTCGCCTTCCGCCCGACGACCCGGATCAGGCGACGCTCGAGGAGGTGGGCCAGGACGCTCTCGGTCCCGACGCCGCGCAGCTGCTCGATCTCCGGCCGCGAGATCGGCTGCCGATACGCGACGATCGTCAGGGTCTCGACCGCCGCTCGGGAGAGCCGGCTCTTCAGCCTGAGCCGCTGGAGGCTCATGAGCACCGGCGCGTGCTCGGGCCGCGTGACGAGGCGCACGCCGCCGCCCACCTCGACGACGGCCAGGCCGCGCGCCGTCGCCGTCGCACGCCGCGCGCAGCGCTTCGACGACGGTCGCGGGCGTCCGAGCGGCGCGATCTCGAGCACCTCGGCGATCCGCTCGATCGGAAGCGGCGCATCGGAGGCGAAGAGGATGGCCTCCAGCTGCCCGACCCGCTCGGGCGTCACCGCGTCCGAAGTTTCCCGCGCCACGTCAGGCGTCACGGCTCGCACCCTCCCCGGACCCCCGCTCGATGGCGATGTCGCCGAACAGCTCCCGCTGCTGCGCCCGCGCGCGCTGGAGCCGGACGAGCTCGAGGACCGCCAGCAGCGTCACGACCACTTCGGGCCGCGGCGGCGAGGTCCCGAGCAGGGTCGAGAACAGGACGTACCAGGACTGCTCGAGCACGCCGGAGATCATGGCCATGCGCTCGAGCAAGGGCGGACCCTCCGGCTCGACCTCCGCGTCGGCTCGGCCTGGGACGAGCCGGACCAGGAACGCCCGGTACGCCTCGGTGAGGTCCCAGAGCGACAAGACTCTCGATCGGCAGGTACTCCGGCATCGGCAGCTCGCTCCAGGTCCGCGTGAAGCGCGTGCTCCACTCCGCCTCGCGCTCGCGGAGCCAGAGGCCGATCTCCTGACCCGGGCGTAGGCGCGGAGCCGCGCCTCCAGCTCCTGCCGGAGCAGCTCCGCGTCTTCCTCGAGGGCTCTCCTCCTCGGTCTCGACCGGCGGGAGCAGGAGGCGGGACTTCAGGTACACGAGCGTCGCCGCCAGCACGAGGAACGCGCCCGCGTCGTCGAGGTCCCGAAACTCCACGGACTCGAGGTACGCGAGGTACTGGTCGGTGATCCGGCGGATCGGCAGAGCGCGCGAGGTCGATCTCCTCGGTCCGCGCCAGGTGGAGGAGGAGGTCGAGGGGCCCCTCGAACTCCTCGAGCTGCACCGTGAGGGGCGACGGAGGCCCCGCCGGGGGCATCGCCGCCGAGTTGTCATCTCGGTCACGCGCCCCCACCGCCGCCTTGACGTCGGCGAGCCTTCCCGACGCCAGGGCTCCGGAGTGGAGCCGGCCCGTCGGCCGTATCTCCGAGCGCGCGCGGGCGGACGGTCACGGCTCCCGGCCTCCCGGCTCGCGAGATGGGCCGCCAGGCGATCGACGTCGGCCGGGGTGTCGACCCCGATGGAGCCGTGGGGCGTCAGCAGGCACCCGGATGCGGACGCCGTGCTCGAGCGCCCTGCAGCTGCTCGAGCCGCTCGGTCTGCTCGAGCGGCGTCGGCGCGAGGCGCGCGTAGCGCTGGAGAAAGGCGTGGCGGAAGACGTAGATCCCCACGTGCCGGAGCGGCACCACCAGGCCGGCCTGGCGCGCGTACGGCACCGGCGCCCGCGTGAAGTAGAGCGCGTGGCCCGACTGGTCGAGGACGACCTTCACGGCGTTCGGATCGCGGTGCTCGGCCTCGTCCGCGACGGGATGCGCGAGGGTGCCCATCTCGATCGCGGGGTCGTCCGCCATGACCCGCACCAGCTGGTCGAGCGCCTTCACCTCGAACGTCGGCTCGTCGCCCCTGGAGGTTCACGACCAGGTCGACCGGCCAGTCGCGCGTCGCCTGGGCGACGCGGTCGGTCCCGGTCGACGCACTCGGGGCTCCGGTCATGACGACCGCGCCGCCGAAGCCGCGCACCGCCTCGGCGATCCGCTCGTCGTCCGTCGCGACGACCACTCGCTCCACCGTCTCGAGCTCGCAGGCCCGCTCCCAGACGTGCTGCACCAGGGTCTTGCCCCGATGACCACGAGCGCCTTGCCGGGAAGCCGCACCGACGCCCAGCGAGCGGGGATGACCGCAACGGCGCGCGTCACGGTGTGCCCTTCCCCGCCCGGCGCTCCCGGACCTTGGCCGCGCGCAGGAAGACGTAGTGGGCGTGGAGCGCGCGCGCAGCACGAGGCCGCGCCACCCGTCCAGGAACCCGGCCCGCAGGAGGTACATCGACAGAAACCGCCAGGCGGGCGGACGAGAAGGTCGTTCAGACTGCCCCCCGCCCGGTCCGCGCCAGCTCCGTCGCGGCGAGATCCGGAGTACCGGTTCAGCCGCGCGACGGCATCGCCGATGCTCCGGTAGCTCTCGTGGACTGAGCGGCGCGCTGAGCCGCCCGGTCGGGCCGTCGACTCGCACCGACTCGTGGACGCGCCCGCTCGACGAACGCGCCCTCGCCCGCGGCGGAACAGCCGGAGCTGCCAGTCGGGGTAGAGGCCACCGTGGCGGACCCATCGGCCCTGGAAGACGTTCTGCCGGGGCAGCGTAGAAGCCCACCTCGCGGCCGTTCAGCCCCGGAGCGTGGCCTGGATCTCCTCGCGGAGGGCGTCCGACACGCGCTCGTCCGCGTCGATCGAGAGCACCCAGTCCCCGTGGCACTGGCCCAGCGCGAAGTTCTTCTGAGCGCCGTAGCCGTCCCAGGCCCGGAAGATCGCCCGGTCGGTGAACTCGCGGGCGATCGCCATCGTCTTGTCACTCGATCCGGCGTCGACGACCACGATCTCGTCCGCCCACACGACGCTCTCGAGACACGCGCGCAGGCGCTCTTCCTCGTTCAGGACCACGATCGCCACCGACAGGCTCGCCACCCCGTCCCCGGCCTCAGCGGAGGAGCGCCTGCGCCGCGCCGAGCACGGTCTCGACGGACACGGCCGTCCATCCGGCCGGTCGGGCTCTGGATCGCCGCCACCCGGCGACCGTAGGGCCCGTTCCGCCGCGCGCTCGTCGGGCCGTAGAGCCCGACCGTCGGGACGCCGAGCACCGCCGCCACGTGCACGGGGCCGGTGTCTCCGCCGACGACGAGCGACGCCCGCCGGAAGAGCGCGATCATCTCCGTGATGCTGGTCGGGCGGGGGCACGAGGGCCCGGTTCGCATGCCGTGAGCGATTGCGCGCGCGAGCGGCTCCTCCCCGGCCCCAGGTGATGGCCACGCGCGCTCCCAGGCGCACCGCCAGCTCCTCGCCGAGACGCCGGAAGGCCTCGACCGCCCAGCGCTTGTGATCGCCGCCCGAGCCGGGGTTCAGCAGCACGAGCGGCGTCGTCGGCTTGACACCCTCTTCCTCGAGCCAGCGCGCCATCCAGCGCCTCGGCGGCGGCGTCCCTGCGACGATCGGGAACACCGGCGGCCCGACGGCGTCGAGGTCGATCCCGAGCGCCGCGACGACCGCCAGGTACTGGTCGACCACGTGGGCCACCTCCGGCGGCGGCGTCACGTGGCGGTTCGTGAACCACGCGTTGGCGCGCTCCCGGCAGTAGCGCGGGAGCCAGGCCCACGCGGAGCGGCGCACGCGTGAGCGCCGTGATCGACTCCGCTCTTCCAGAGCCCCTGGAGATCGACGGCCGCGTCGAACCGCCCGGCCGCGAGCGTCCGAACGAGGCCGCGCACCTTGCATGGCCACCGCCGGCGCTCCCGCGAGGCTCTGAACTCCCGTCGCCAGAGGCGCGTGTCCACGGCGACCACGTCGGTCAGGTCCGGGTTGCCGGCGAGGATCGCCTCCTCGCGCCGCTCGACCACCCAGGTCAGCTCGGCGCGCGGCCACCACGCGCGGATCGCCGCCGGCCGCCGGGAGCGCATGGACGACGTCTCCCAGGGAGGACAGCTTCACCAGCGCGATGTGCGGCGCGCGACCCGCGATCGTGCGTCATCGAAGCGCCGTCCTGATCCCGCCCGAATCGCGCCAGGATCTCGGCGATCACGTCCCGCGTCGAGTGCTGCTTCGGCGTCGCCCGCGATGGCCACGCGGCCGCCGGCGGCGAGCACCGACGCCCGCTCGGGAACGGACTCGGCCGTGTAGTCCGTCCCCTTCGCGTGGACGGCGGGCCGGAGGAGCGCGACCAGACGGTCCGCGGTGTCGTCGTCGAAGACCACCACGTGGTCCACCGCGCGGAGCGCCGCCAGGATCTCGGCGCGCTCGGCGGCGGGCATGAGGGGCCGCCCGGGACCTTTCAGGCGCCGGACGGCGGCATCCCCGTTGACGCCCACGATCAGGACGTCGCCCAGAGCGCGGGCCTCCTCGAGGTACCGCACGTGCCCCACGTGGAGGAGGTCGAAGCAGCCGTTGGCGAGAACGACGCGGCGGCCCGCGGCCCGGGCCTTCTCGGCCACGGTTCGCGCTCCGTCAAGATCGAGCACTCGCCCCATCATGCGTCCCGGACTCGAAGTCGCGGCGCACGGCCTCGGCGAGCTCGTCCCGCGACACGGTCGCCGTGCCCCGCTTCATGACCACGAGGCCGCCCGCATAGTTCGACAGGCGCGCGGCGTCCACCGGCCGCGCCCCGCTGGCCAGGGCCAGGGTGAAGGTGCTGATCACCGTGTCGCCCGCGCCGGTGACGTCGGCGATCTCGTCGCTCCCGAAGATGGGCACGAACGTCGCCTCGCCGCCGCGCTCGAACAGGGCCAGCCCCTTCGCGCCGCGCGTGACGAGCAGGCACCGCGCGCTCAGACGCTCGAGGAGCTGCCAGCCGGCCTGCTCGACCGCCTTGTCACCGTCGAGCGACGTCCCCAGGAGTTGCTCGACCTCCGACTCGCTCGGGGTCGCGGCCGTGAGGTGGTCGAATCGGAGGAGGTCGTACCGGGAGTCGGCCGTCACGACGATCCCGCGCTCCCCGAGCGCCCGGATCTCCGCGAGGATGCGCGGCGTGACCGTGCCGTACCCGTAGTCCGACAGGACCACCGCGTCGACGTGTCCCGCGTGGGCGTGGAGCCGCTCGATCAGCAGTGTCTCGATTCCCGGCGGATCGCCCCTCCGGCTCGCGATCCACGCGAACGATCTGCTGGCGGGCGGATCGAGACCCCCACCCGCCGCCGAGGATCCGGCGTCTTGACGGGAGTTGGCCGGGCCGGCACCCTGACGATGCCATCAGCCGGGAATGCCGCGATCGAGCAGCGAGCGCCGGATCGCCTCTCCTGCCGCATCCGCCCCCACCACCCCCAGCGGGACGACCTTCGCACCGAGAGTGTGGAGATTGTGGCACGCGTTCGCCGCCCCCCAGACGGGTCTCCTGGGAGAGGTATCGCAGGATCAGCACGGGGCTTCCGGGAGACGCGCTCGGGCTGGCCGAACACGTACTTCGTCGGCGACCAGGTCGCCCACCACCAGGACACGGCGACCCTCGAACCCCTGGATCACCCGGAGGAGGTCGGCGACCTCCGAGCTACCCACGGGCGGGTATCGAGACGGTTCGGCTCGTGGGGACGCGCACTTGCGACCTGTAACTCCATCGGCGCCATTATACTGATGCCTCACCGGCGGGGAAGCGCTTCTTTGGCGAGCACCCCCGCATAGACGCCCTCCACCAGGGCCGCGCGCCGCGGCGACGTGAACAACGCCTCCACCCGGCGGCGCCCGGCCGCTCCCATGCGGCGGGACCGCTCCCGATCGCGGAGCGCCGCCTCCAGACACGCCGCGACGCCCTCCGGCGTCGCGTCGACCAGCCACCCGGTCTCCCCGTCCACCACGATCTCCGGGCAGCGCCAACCGCGCGCAGCCACGACCGGGCGCTCCACGGCCATGCCTTCGAGGACGGCCCGACAGGATCTCCTCCGAGCCGGCACCCAGCAGCACGACGCAGTCCAGCGCGGCCAGGGTCGCCGGGAGATCCGAGCCCCGGTACCCGGCGAACACGACGGTGCCCTCGAGATGGAGCTCCCGCGCCAGGTGCTCGAGGGCGAGTTGGTGCTCGCCCCGGCCCGACCAGCACCACCCGAGCCTCCGGGCAGCCGCTCGCGCAGGCGCGCCGCCGCCCGAGAAGCACGTCGTGGCCTCGTCCGGGCACCATGCGCGCCACGCAACCTCGCCACGGGGCGTCGCCGAGTCCCAGCTCCGCCCGCACGCCTGACCGTCCACGGCCGGGGTGAAGCGCTCGACGTCGACCGCGCCCGGCACCAGGGTCACCCGCGCCTCGGGGCGCCCACCGGCCGAAGCCGGGCGGCGATGCCCTCGCTCACCGCGATCAGGGCGTCCGTCCGACCGAAGGAGCCAGCGCTCGGCCCTGGTCCCGTGGACGGCCCGGCGATGGTGCACGGTACGAACCAGGCGGGCGGCCGTGCCGAGTCGTCCCAGCGCCGCCAGCCAGTGGTCGTGGGTCTGATGCGCGTGGACCACGTCGATCTGGAGCTCCTTCAACACGCGCCGCACCGCCGCGACCTGGGCCAGCGAGCCGCCACGGACGCGCGGTCCGCTCGAGCGAGATCTCCTCCACCAGCGGAATCCCGGACGCGCGGACGTGCGCTTCGAGCGCGTCTCCCAGCATGCAGCCAAACCAGACCAGTGGCCGCTCACCCTGAGGGACCGCGCGAGGTCGAGCGCGCGGATCCGCGCTTCCGGTCCACCAGGGATTCGCCACCAGGTGCAGGATCCGGAGCCGTCTCACCGGCGCCCCGAGAGCGCGCCGAGAACGGCCGCCTCCACCTCGGGGACGTCGATCGCCTCGAGACAGCTGGTGATCGATCGGACACGACCGGAGGCAGCAGGGGCTGCAGACCGGCTGGCGCCAGAGCGCCTGCTGGCCGGGCCGAGCGGGCGCGGTCAGCCGCGGGTCGGTGGGGCCGAAGAGTGTCACCGCGGGCAACTCCGACGGCGGCCGCGACGTGGGCCGGCCCGCTGTCCGCGCCGACCAGGGCGTCCAGCTCCCCGATGAGCGCCGGTAGAGGACGCCGGATGGTCCCGGCCGACGAGGCTTGAATCGGCCCCGCGGCCGCCGTCTGACCGCGTCCGCGAGTCCCCGAGCGTCTCGCGCTGCCGAGCAGCACGGGCTGGACGCCGCGCGCTTCGAGGCGTCATCGCCAGCTCGGCGATCCGGGCCGATGGCCAGAGCTTCGGCGGGCCGAGCGCGGCGCCCGAGCTGGAGCCCGACGCGCGCGCGCCCAGCGGCACGTCGGTCTCATCGAGCAGTCGCCGCGCCTCCGCCCTGCGGGCTGGATCGACGAGCGTCGGCAGGACAGCGGGGGCTGCATCCATCCCGAAGGGGGCGAGCAGGGCGAAGTAGCCGCCACCTGGTGGACCCAGCCGGACGATCCGGGAACGGCGTGCGTCAGCAGAGCGCTTCGCCCTCGCCGTAGCCGACGCGCCATGCGCGCCGCTCAGCCATCCCGGCCAGCGCCGTCTCGAACGAGCTCGGCAGCACCAGGGCCACGGTCGAAGCGCGCCTGCCGGAGTCGCCGGGCCTGAGCCAGCGCGCCGCTCCTGCACGGGGCGCCGCGCGGACGTCCGGCGCGATGCCGGGCTCGGCCTCGAGCAGGCTCCCCACCCAGGGGCCGAGGCACCAGAGCTCGGCGCCCGGCAGGGCGCCTCCGCAGAGCCCGGAGCGTCGGCACCGCCATGACCGTGTCGCCGAGCCAGTTCGGGAAGCGCACCAGGCGCGCTTCACCTCTCCGCCTGCGAGATCGCCCGTCGCCTTCACGGTCGCGTCCCCGCGCGACGTCCTCCCGCGCCACCACGCGTCGACTCCGGCGCGCAAGGGCCGCCTCGCCACGCGTCCACCGGCGCGCCCGTCGCGACCGGCTCGAGGCGGACACGCAGCGACCCAGATCGGCAGGGCCTGCCGGTCGCCGACCGCGGGCCGTGCGCCGGCACCCGGCGAGACGCACGGCGTCCTTCTCCGTCGTCACGAGGAGGCTCGCGCCCACCGCCCGCGCCTGACGCGCGTCACCGCGCCGAGATCGCGGGCGTGTACCGGTGGTGATCCGGAAACGCCACGAAGCCCGCGCACGATCGCGCCCATGCCCGGCGAGCCTCCGCCGAGGCGCTCGGGGCGGCGATGCCCGCGAAGGCGGGACGCCGCGGCCCTCGACCGCGTCGCGGGACTGGCGCGCGCCCGAGTGGAAGGTCCCAGAGGCCCTCGAACGCGTAGTCCGCCGCGAGCGCAGGGCGACGTGCCGGCGTACTGCCGCGACCTCCTCGAAGAGATGCCGGCGAGGTTCCGCGCGCGTCGGCCCGCGTCAGCACGAGCGAGATGCGCCCGCGCGAGGGCGGACGGCGGCTCGCGGAGCGTGCCCCGCGGAAAAGGAGCCCGCCCGGGCCCCACGGGCGCGCGGGCGTCCAGGCATACGATCTCCGACGTCCTTCAGCAGGCGCCGCCAGCTGGAAGCCGTCGTCGAGCAGCACCACGTCCGGCTGGAGCTCGTCACCGCCCACCGCCCGGCCGCGAGACGATCCGCTCCCGACCACGACCGCCACTCCGGGAAGCCGGCGCCAGGAGCAGCGGCTCGTCGCCGGCGCGCCGGCCGGAGCAGCCTCGGCGCGCCGCCGTCGGACACGAGCCCACTGGCGCCCCGGGACGGCGGCCGTATGCCGCGGCTCGATGGATCGCGACGCGGCGCCCGTCCTCGGTGAGCCAGCGCGCCACCATCTCGACCGCTGGCGTCTTGCCGGTGCCGCCCACCGCAGGTTCCCCACGGAGACCACCGGCGCACGGCAGTCGCCCGCGGGCGAGCCACCTGCTGGCGGTAGGCGGCCTGCCTCGCGCGATCAAGCCCCGCCCGATACGCCCACGCCGCGGGCGTCAGGACGACGCCGCAGAGGCGGGCCCACGCGGCCTTCGCGCCACGCGCGGAGCAAGCCGGCCCCGGCGGACGCGCGCCGGGCTCTCGTCACCGCCTGCCCCGCGGAATGGCGCCATTCAGCCTCTCGCGCCCTGCTCGGCCCCGCGCCAGTACGCGCTCCAGCGCGGCCACCGGTGCCGCGACGCGCCCTGGTGGGCGCGCACGGCGCCCAGGCCGCGCGGCCGAGCGCCGTCGCGCGCCGGGCGTCGCCGAGAAGGCGCCCGAGCGCCGCCGCCAGCTCCGCGCCCGTCCTTCGACCTGCGATCGCCGCGTCCGCGCGGGAGCAGGAGCGCCGCGGCATCGCGGAAGTTCGTCATGTGCGGGCCCGAAGACGACCGCCTTCGCGTGGAGCGCCGGCTCCACCACGTTGTAGCCGCCGATCGGCACCAGGCTGCCCCCGACGAAGATGACGTCGGCGACGGCGTAGAGCGACGCCAGCTCGCCCATCGTGTCGAGCAGGATCACCGGGGCCGCGCTCCCGGCGCTGACCCGGCTCCGTCGGACGACGGCGAGGCCGCGGCCCTGGGCCGAGGCTCTCGACCTCGTCGAGCCGCTCGGATGGCGCGGCGCAGGACGAGCCGGAGCCCGTCGGCCTGCCGCCGCACCGCCATCTGAACGCGTCCAGCACGATGGCTCCTCGCCGCGGTGCGTGCTGCCCGCCACGACGACGGGCGCTTGGCCGAGGTGGAGCGAGGCGGCGCCGTAACCTGCTCGGCGCCGGCATCGCCCGACGGCGCCTCCATCTTGAGGTTCCCGTCACGAGCACGCGCTCGGGCGGCGCCCCGAGGCTGATGATCCGCCGCGCGTCCTCCTCGGACTGCATGCAGAAGAGCGTCATGTCCTGCCAGCACCCGCCGGAAGAGCGGGGCGGACCAGCTTGTAGCGGCGGTAGGGATCGGTCCGGAGATCTCGACCGTTCGCGAGCACGGCGGGATCTTCGCCTGGCGCAGAGCCCGCAGGAGATTGGGCCACAGCCCGTCTCGAGCGCGATGAAGCAGCCGGGGTCCACCCGCGCGGACGGCGCCGCCGGACGGCGCCGTCCGAAGTCCAGCGGGAACGTGACGTCGCCGCGGCCTCCGTCAGCCGGGCCCGCGCCAGCCACGCGCGCGCCGGTGGCCGTCACTGTCGAGACGACGATGTCGGCCGCTGGCCACCGCGCCGCGGAGCGCCTGCACCAGCGGAACCGCCGCCATCACCTCTCCTCACCGACACCGCGTACCCAGCAGCGCCCGGCGGGCGCGGGCGGCGGCGGGACCCGGATGAACCCGAAGCGCCCCGGAGCGCGACCGGATAGCCCGCGCCCCAGACCTTGCGCATCGAGGAACAGGCAGGAGATATCCCGAGAGCCAGAGGCTCGAGGACGACGCTATAGAGCCGGTTACATTGCCCTCCGCCGGCCGCGCGGTCCGCCTCGGCCGCTGCATGTGGGTTCGAGCCCTCCAGCTCGCTGGCGCTCGCCGAGATCCCCGCTCGGCGTCGCGCGCGACGGCGATGGGCTCGCCGAACACGACGCGCCGCCCGGGCGAACGGGTGCGGCACGATGAAGGCGTCCCACGACAGGACATTCGGGCGGGGCGCCGCGCCGAAGGCGAGCGGGACTATGGCGCCCCGGTCATCTTCGCCAGCATGACGGCGCCGTTCTGCGCGATGGCGCGGCCCCCGCGGCCCGTCGGGCACGATCAGCGCGTTCTCGCCCGTCTCGCGGATCGCCCGCCAGCGCGAGGAGCGCCCGCGGCCCCTCCGCGAGGACGAGCGAGCCACGCACCACGCGGATGCCGAAGCCCTGCACTGAACCGGCCTGTAGATCTCGCCGTCACGGGACCGGCTCGTCAGCGCGTGGAGCCGGTGGCGCCGGCCGTAGATGACGGCAGGAGCAGGATCTGCCCGTGCCACATGGTGTAGATCGCCGGCGTTCCGGCGCGCCAGATGGCCTCGACGCCCGGCGACGGGAACTCCCGCAGGCGGAGGGTCGCGGCGAGCGCGCGCACCAGCCTCGCGCCCCAGCGCGAGCGACCGGCCGCGACGCGGCCAGCGCGGGCCTCGGGCCGGCGCCGCTCGCGCGAAGGCACCGGTCGCGCCCGGGCTCAGTGACCGCCCGCCCCATGGCGCTCCCGCGACAGGACGGCCCGCGGCGCGCGCCGGCGCCGGCCTCGCCCAGCCGGCCTGACCTGAGAGGCCGCCCAGCCGAGCCGCCCGGGCGACCTCGTCTCGAGCAGATCGAGGCCGGCCGCCGCGACCGCTCCGGCGTGGCCGCGTCCTGGATCAGCTCCCGGCACGATCTCGCGCCCCGCAATGATGTTGGGAAGACTGATGTGCGACACCCCGCGACACGAGCCGGCGGGCGATCGGCGCGACGCGCGGAGCCGGTACAGCACGACCATCGGCGCGCCGTAGCACGCGGCCTCGAGCGTCGCGGTGCCCGGAGGCGACCAACAGCGCGGTCGTCGCGCCATCACCCGGTAGCCCCGCCGGGCAGCACGTCGACCGGAGGACGCGAGCCGCGCACGCGTCCGACGATGCCCCCCGCCGATGGTGCGGCCACCGGGAGCGCGAAGCGCGTCCTCGGCCGACGCGCCGTGATGCGCTGCGCCGCCTCGAGCAGCACGGGCGAGGTGCCGCGATCTCGCCGCGTCCCCGCTCCCCGGGAGGAGGCCGACGCAGCGGCCTCGCCCCGCCGCGAGCTCCGGCGCGCCGCGTCGCGGTCGAGCGCCGGCAGGACGTCCAGCACCGGATGGCTGACGAACTCCACGGGCACGCCGGCCTCCTGGTAGAGACCGACCTCGAACGGGAAGACCGCTGAGGACGCGGCTCACGTCCCGCGCCATGGCGTGGATCCGTCGGGGCCGCCAGGCCCACAGCTGCGGGCCACGAAGTACACGACGGGGACGCCGAGCCGGGCGCGGCGTGCGCGCGAGCCGCATGTTGAACTCCGGGAAATCGATCAGCACGAGCACGCGGCGGGCGCCGAGTACCGCGAGCTGGCCCTGGAGCGCCTTTGAACGCGACCAGAGCGCGGGGAGCCGACCGAGCGCCCGGTCCCCCCGACGACGGTGACCGGCTCCACGCGCCGGACGAGGCGAACGCCGGCGGCGGCCATCCGCTCTCCCCCATGCCGGCGATCCGGAGGCCGGGCGCCAGCGTCGAGCGCGCTGGCCAGCGTGGCCCCGTGCAGGTCCCCGGAGGCCTTCGCCGGCCACCAGCAGAACGTCAATCGACGCCCGGCTGCCCGCGACCCCGACAACGCTCATCCCCGCCCGGGCTTCCGCCTCGGCGACGCGCTCGCGGTCGAGCAGAAGCGCCCGCCCCGCCGCGCAGCGCCAGCACGGCCGGCGCCCCCGGCGGCGCAGCGGTCCACCGTGTCCGGGCCGACGGTGGGCACGTCGAGCCGGTAGTCGTGCGCGGGCCGACGCCTGAGCGACGACCGCGCCGCGCCCGGCCAGCGCGAGGCCCCGCGCGCACCGCCTCGTCGGTCCCCTCCATCGCCTCGACCGCCGCCACCGAGCCGCGATCGCAGGACGCACCGTCTGGCCCGACGCCGCGCTCCGGCCAGCTCGCGCGCCAGCGCGAGCCCGCGCAGCCACGTCGGTCTCGAGCTCCGCAGGCGGACGGTGCGGGCCCGGCCACCAGGCCCTGGGCAGACCAGCCACGGGGCCGAGGAACTGGCCGCTGGTCGAGCACCTCGATGCCCATCGCCGCGAGCGCCTGCACCGCGGTGCTCGAGGAGACTCGTCGTCCGACCAGTTCGGCGGCCTGGGCGAGAAGCTGCTGCGCGCGCCGCGTCCAGCGGGGCGCCCTGGAACAGCACATCCTTCCGGACTCGTCCCGCGAGCACCACATGGCGGATCCTCCTCGCCGAGCACCGACGAGGATGGGACCCACGTCGCCGAGCCGGCACGGCACGACCCGGTCCGCATGAGGATCGAGGGCTCGGAGGTCGGCGAGGGCGAACGCGACCACGCGCCAGCCGGCCCGCCGCGCCTCGCGGGCCATGAGCGCCGGCAGCGTCCCGGCCCCGCCGACCAGGCCGAGCGCCTCGGTCATCCCGCTCAGCGGGGCGGCCAGTCGAGGTGCGGCCGACCCTCTTCGATCATGCGCTCGATCTCGAGCGCCACGGCGAGCGAGCGGAACGTCGTCCTGCTCGAGGAGCTCGATCGTCTCCCGTCCGCTGCGCCTCGCGCACGGCCTGAGGATGTGCAGGATCTCCGAGCTTGAGCGGGTTCTCCTTGTGAACGAACAGGTGCTCGACGAAGGATTCCTGCCGGTAGCGGATCGACTCTCGGTTCAGCACGTACTCGGACGCGGCGCGCCGGTGAATCTGGATGTCCTGGTCGGTGTAGTCGAGGAAGATGTAGGCGTCCGGCTGCGTGATCGCGAGCGTTCGGACCTTGTGCTCGGTCGCCCGGCTGGCGGTGATGTTGGCCACGGTACCGCTGTCGAACAGGATCTGCACGTTGGCGACGTCCGACGCGCGCGGAGTGCACGCGCGACGCCCGCCGCGGTGATCCGGCGCACCTCGCTGTCCACCAGCCCGAGCACGATGTCGACGTCGTGGATCATGAGGTCCATGACCACCGTGTCGTGCTGCACGCGCGGCACGAACGGGCCCCAGCCGGCGGGACTCCACCAGGATGGGCGTTCGCGACGATCTTACGGAGCTCCTGGACGGCGCCGTTGAAGCGCTCGACGTGACCGACGTGGAGGACGACGTTCCGCGCGCGCGCGATCCGGAAGAGCTCCCGCGCCTGCTCGAGCGTGGAGGTCAGCGGCTTCTCCACCAGGACGCTGATGCCCCGCCTCGAGGCACTCCTTGGCGATCTCGAAGTGGAGCGGCGTCGGCACCGCGATGGACACGACGTCCACCTTGCCGAACAGCTCCCGGTAGTCGGTGAGCGCCTGCGTAGTCGTACTGCGCGGCGAGACGGGCCGGCTCTTCCCGCATCCGCGTCCACGATGCCGACCAGGTCGCACGTCCCACAGCTCGGCGAAGACCAGGATGTGGTACTGCCCCATGTGGCCGGCGCCGACGACCCCGGTCCTGCAGCCGCTTCTGCTCGCGCTTGCCCATCTCCTCCCCTAGCAGATCCCGCGCTTCGATCGAGCGCGATGAACTCGCAGAGCCGCTCGATCTCGGCGACGGCTCGATCTCGCCGCGGATCTGCTCGAGCGCCGGCCCCGGAGCCCGGCCCGGACCGGTAGAGGAGCTTGTGGGCGCGCTGGATGTTGAGACGGACGTCCGCCGGCACGCCCGGCGCGCCGCAGCCCGACGATGTTCACGCCGCGAACCTCGGCGGGATTGCCTCGACGATGAAGTACGGCGGCACGTCCTGACCGATCCGGGAGCACCCGCTCACCATGGCGAGCGTCCCGATCCGCACGAACTGGTGGATCCCCGTCAGGCCGAGATCGACGGCGCGGTCCCCGACCTGCACGAAGCCGGTGAGGGCCGCGTAGCCGGTCATGATCACGTTGTCGCCGATCTGGCAGTCGTGGGCGATGCGGCCCTGGGCCATGAGGTAGCAGTCCTGCCGCAGCACCGTGAAGCCGTCCGGCGTGGACGCCCGGTGGATCGTCGCGTACTCGCGCACCACCGTGCCCTCGCCGATCCGCACGCCCGACGGCGTCCCCGGCTTCCACTTGAGATCCTGCGGCGGCAGACCGATCACCGCCCCCACGTGGATCTGGCAGCGCGCGCGCCCACCTCGAGCCGGCCCTCCAGCACGACGTGCGGGCCGATCTCCACGTCCTCGCCGCAGGCACACCTCCTCGCCGATGACCGCGAACGGCCCCACCCGCACGCCTGGACCCAGCCGGGCGCCCGGGTCGCACCACGGCGATCGGGTGGATCGTCGGTCATCCGCTCACCCACCGCCCGACGGCCCTCCCCACGTCCGAGCCTGCTGTCTCCAGCGCCGCCATGCGCCGACCCAGCGACCGCACGTCCTTCAGCAGCTCCGGCAGACGCCTGATCGCCGCCAACGCCCGCAGACTCTCGTCACCGGCCATGGCCGGCGTGCCGATGGCATCCCGGCGTCCGGCCGGCACGTCGCGATGCACGCCGGCCTCGGGAGCCGATCTGGGCGCCGTCGCCGATCGTCACGTGATCGGCGATACCCACCTGCCCCGCCAGCACCACGCCGCTGGCCGATCCGGCACGACCCTGCGATGCCCAGCCTGGGCGACGATGATCGTCGCCTCGCACCAACGCACGGTATTATGGCCAATCTGCACCAGGTTGTCGATCTTCGTGCCACGGCCGATCACCGTCTCGCCGAAGCGTCGCGCGGTCCACGGCGACATTGGCCCCGATCTCGACGTCGTCCTCGACGACGACCCGGCCGACCTGGGGGATCTTCCGGTGGCGCCTGCCCGTCGAAGCACGTACCCGAAGCCGTCGGCTCCCGAGCACGCCCTCGGGTGGACGATCGACCCGGCGGCCGCAAGCTCCACGCGCGCCCTCAGCACCACGTGCGGGTGAAGGCCATTCGCTTCCTCGCCCACCCGGCAGTCTGGCGCCGACGAACACGTGGGGATGCAGGACCGCCCCGTCTCCGACGACCGACCGCTCACCCACCACGGCGAACGCGCCCACCGTCGCGCCGGGCGAGACGCGGCGCTGTCGGCGACGTACGCGGTCGCGTGGACGCCCGCGCCGCGGCAGGGTGCGGGGAAGAACACCGGACGACCGCCGCGATCGCCAGCGTACGGGCTGCGCGCACCCGGATCGCCGGCCGGCCCCCGAGGTCGAGCTCGGGCGGGGCGAGCGAGCGCCGCAGGCCGCGCTTCTGGAGCGGCGCGCGAGATGACGCTCGGCGGCACGAAGCGACAGGTCGCCGGCGCCGCGCTCTTCGAGAGCTCGCGAAGCCCGGATCTCGAGCGACGGATCTCCCTCGAGGTCTCCGCCGACCGAGGCGCGCCAGCTCTCCGAGGGCGAGCGCGCGGGCATCCTACGGCTTCTTCGCCTTCTCCTGGTCGTACAGCTTGATGACCTCGTCGGTGACGTCGGCCTCCGGATCCCCGTAGATCACCCCGCCGCTCCGCCGCTCGACGATCAGCAGGAACCCGCGCTCTTGCCCATCTTCTCGATGAGTGCCGGTGAGCTCCCTGCAGGATCCTCTGCGTGGCCTGCTGCTCCTTCTTCTGCAACTCCTTCGAGGTCCTCGGCGAGCCGCCAGGAGGTCCCGCACCTTGCGCTGGAGGGTCTCTGTCCTTCTCCCGGCGGGCCTCGGCCGACAGGGATCAGGCCCTTCTTCTCCATCTCATCGCGAAGCTTGTCGACCTCGGTGCGGCGGTTGTCGACGTCCTTCTGCATCGCGACCTTCTCGCGCTCGAGCTGCTCTCGCGCGGCGACGCCCGGCGACCGAGCGCACGATCACCCGCTGGACGTCCACGTACCCGATCCGCGTGGCGGCCGCCTGCGCGTCCGTTCGGCTGACGTGCCCGCCGAACACCAGCCCGCCACCAGCGTGCACGACGGTCCCGACGATCCAGCTGTGTCTCCGTGGCATCACCTCTAGACGGTCTCCGCCTTAGAACGGCGATCCGACCGTGAAGTGCTGGAAGGAGTCTTTTCTCCCTGGCTGCTTGTCCAGGTTGTAATTCGAGGTCGAGCCGCATGGGCCGAGCGGCGAGAAGAACCGCACCCCACGCCGCCGCCGTACCGGAGGTCTCGTGGGGTCGAAAGTCGGTGCCGAATCCGTACGCATTGCCCGGCGTCGAAGAACAGCGCCAACCGGAACCGCGCGGAAGATCGGGATCAGGAGCTCGGTGTTGAAGAGGATCTCGCTGGTGCCGCCGATCACTTGCCCAAACCGCGTCCTTCGGGCCACGGGCGTGTCCGCTGGCCGCGAAGCGTCGGTGGCCTGCCGAGGAAGAACCGCTCGAAGATAGGCACCTCCTGGCCGCCGCCAGCCCTGAGCAGCGCCGCCAAAGCCCCGCACGCCCCACGACCAGGTTGAACAGCGGCAGCGGGAAGAACCACGCGCTCCGCCCACGACCTTGTAGTACTTGGGTGTCGCTGCCGAGGCCGCGAACGCGAAGGTCACCTCAGTTCCGGCTTCCGTGGGTCGGTTCGAAGATGTTGTCGCGCGAGTCCCGCGCCAGCGCGAGATCTCGATCGACCGAGTTGAGGCTCGTTCCCCTTGGCTCCGTAGGTCCTATGCTCGCCGTCACAGGACACGTTCGTGATCGTCGACGTTCTCCAGCCGGTACGAGGCCGGAGAGCGTCAGGTACTCCGCGAGCGGGTAGCTCGCCCGTATGTACGCCGCCGAGCCGCTCCTCCGTGAAGTCGTCGTACTCTCGCCTCGCGGTCGTAGATGTCGAACCCGGCGCGGAGCGGGATGTCGAAGAGGTAGGGCTCGCTGAACCTGATGAGGCCCAACCGGCTCTGGTGCCGATGCGGAACCGGAGGAAGACTCCTGGCCCCGACCGAACAGGTTCCGCTGGCTGATATCCAGCGTGGCGAACAGGCTGTCGAGGCTGCTGTAGCCGGCGCCGATGCTGAACACACCGGTCGCCCCGCTCCTTGACGTCGATGTTCACCACGATCTGGTCGGGCGTGGTCCCCTGCTCGGTGTTGACGTTGACCTCCTCGAAAAAGCCCAGGCTGAACAGGCGCTGCCGGCTGCGCACTAGCTTCTGGAACGTGAAGAGCTCGCCCTCGGCGACCCGCAGCTCACGCCGCAGGACCTTTTCCGAGCCTTCGTGTTGCCGCTGATGTTGATCCGCCTCGACGTAGACCGGTCCGCCCTCGACGATCGGGATCAGCACGTCCACCTTGAGGTTCGCAGATCGTTCGACGTCCGGGGGCTCGACCTCCGCCCGCGCCCGCCCCAGCTCGGAGTATCGGTCGAGTACAGCGCTCCGCACCGAGTTGCGCAGCGCGCCGCCGGCTGAAGACCTCGCCCTCCTGGAGCTTGACGAGCTTCCGACTGCTCCTCGTTGGTGAGGATCTCATTGCCCGTGATCGTGACGGTGCCGGTGCGGAACTGCGGTCCTTCCCACGACGCGGACGCGGAGCGTGACCTTCTTGCGGGCGAGGTCGGGCACGATCTCGGTGGACTCACCCGCGGGCCTGGATGAAACCAACGTGGTCGCCGTACACCTGGAGGATCCGGTCCACGTCATCGTCGAAGCATCTTGCGCTGCACCGTCGAGAAGGGGAAGATCCAGTAGATCCGCTCCTTCGTAGACATCGCGCCCTGATCTGGCTCGCGGTGAGCGCCTTGTTCCCTCGATGATGATGCGGTCGATGTGAGCTTCCCGGGCCTTCCTCGATCCCGGAACACTACCCGCAGGTCGCCCTCGGCGTGCGCTCGGTGCGAGGCGTGATCTGGACGCCGAAGTACCCCTCGTCCTCGTACTTCTGGCGGATGGCCTCCTCGGCCTTCTGGACCTCGACGGGGTTGTAGAGCACGCCGACCCGGATGGCGGCCTTCTCCCGGAGCTCGTCGTTGGTCAGCTCCGAGTTGCCCTCGAAGCTGACCTCGCGCAGGAGCGGCCGCTCGACGACCGCGAAGATCACGCGGACCCCGCCCTCGAACTCCTCGGTGCGGACCTGCACGTCGTCGAAGAACCCCAGGCTCGAAGATCGACCGCACGTCGTCGCGCAGCGCGGCTGGCGACAGCAGGTCGCCGATCTTCGTGTGCACCCGGTTCAGGACGGCCGGCGCCTGGATCCGCCGATTGCCCTCGACGAGGATGTCACGGACGGCCGGGATGGCCGCGGGGCGGGCTGGGACTCCTGGCGCCGAAGCCGCGCCGACCGAGCCCCAGGAGGGCGATGAGCGTCGAGAGAAGGATCCCGTCTCCCCGTCGGCGGCCTCCCTCGCAGGGGCCTCCGAAGAGGAGTCAATGGCACCCTCGGGCGAACGAGGACCGGGAGGTCAGCGCTCCGCCAGGCTCAGTGTCGACTCGGAGGCTGGTTCGAAGACGAGCCCGTCGCCCCTGCAATCGGACCTCGATCGGAACTCCATCCTGAATCCAGCCCGCGATGATGGACTCGGCGAGCGGATCCTCGATGTGCTTCTGGATGATGCGCTGAGCTGCCGCGCCCCGTAGGTCGCGTCGAATCCCTTCTCGATCAGGAAGTTCACCGCCTCGGGGAGAGGCACACGCGAGATCGCCCGCTCCTCGAGCTGCCGGTTCACGCGCTCCAGCATGAGCTGCACGATGCTCCCGGATGTGGTCCTCGCTGAGCCAGAGTGGAACACGATCACCTCGTCGATCCGGTTGAGGAACTCCGGCCGGAACGCCCGCTTGAGCTCGTCGAGCACGCGGTCCTTCCATCCGCTCGTAGGTGTCCTCGGCCGATGCCGACAGGAACCCGGGGCTGGTGCGCTTGCCGATCAAGGCGGTCCCCGAGGTTGGACGTCATGATCAGGATCGTGTTCTTGAAGTCGACCACGTGCCGAGGGAGTCGGTCAGGCGGCCGTCGTCCAGCACCTGGAGCAGCATGTTGAACACGTCCGGGTGCGCCTTCTCGATCTCGTCGAAGAGCACGACCGAGTACGGGCGCCGCCGCACCTTCTCCGTCAGGTACCCGCCCTCCTCGTAGCCGACGTAGCCGGGAGGCGCCCCGAGGAGCCGCGACACCGAGAACTTCTCCATGTACTCCGACATGTCGACCCGGATCAGCGCGTTCTCGTCGCCGAAGAGGAACTCCGCCAGCGTCCGGGCGAGCTCCGTCTTCCCCACGCCGGTCGGCCCCAGGAAGATGAACGAGCCCACCGGCCGCTTCGCGTCCTTCAGGCCGGCCCGCGAGCGCCGGATCGCGCGCGAGACCGCCCGGATCGCGTCGTCCTGGCCCGACGACCCGTCCGTGGAGCACCTCTTCCATGCGGGCGAGCTTCGCCGACTCCTTCTCCTCCAGCCGCGACAGAGCGGGATGCCCGTCCAGCGGGACACGATGTACTCGATGTCCTGCTCGCCCACCACCTGGGTCTGCCGGTTCTTGTTCTTCTCCCACTCGCGCTTGAGCTCTTCCTCGCGGCCCCGGAGCGCCTTCTCCTTCTCGCGGAGCGAGGCGGCCTTCTCGAACTCCTGGGCCTCCAGGAACATGTCCTTCTCGCGGACGACCCGCTCGATCTCCTTGCTCGAGCTCCTTGATCGTCGCGGGAGGCGTCATCGCCTGAGCCGCGTCGCGGCTCGCCGCTCGTCGATCACGTCGATCGCCTTGTCGGGGAGCTGGCGCTCGGTGATGTAGCGGTCGGCCAGCTTCACCGCGAGCGTCGATCGCCGCGTCGGTGATCTTCACGCGATGGTGCGCCTCGTACTTCGGGCGGAGCCCTTGATGATCTCCACCGCCTCCGGCACCGACGGGGCGCGGACGATGATCGGCTGGAACCGCCGCTCGAGCGCGCCGTCCTTCTCGATGTGCTTGCGGTACTCGTCGAGCGTCGTCGCGCCGATGCATCTGGATCTCGCCGCGCGAGAGCGCCGGCTTGAGCATGTTCGACGCGTCGATGGCGCCTTCAGCCGCGCCGGCGCCGATCGAGCGTGTGCAGCTCGTCGAGGAAGAGGATCACGTTCTCCGACTGCCGGATCTCCTTCATCACGGCCTTCAGGCGCTCCTCGAACTGCCCGCGGTACTTCGTGCCCGCGACCAGCGCGCCCAGGTCGAGCTGCGAGGAGCCGCTTGCCGACGCAGGACGTCCGGCACGTCGTGGCTGACGATCCGCTGGGCGAGGCCCTCGACGATCGCCGTCTTGCCCACGCCCGGCTCGCCGATGAGGACGGGGTTGTTCTTCGTGCGGCGCGACAGGATCTGGATGACGCGCTCGATCTCCGTCTCGCGCCCGATCACCGGGTCGAGCTTGCTGTCACGGGCGAACTGGGTCAGGTCGCGGGCGAACTCGTCCAGGACCGGGGTCTGGCGTGCGCTTCTTCGGCCGCGGGTAGTACTGGTCGCCCGAGGAGCGCGAGCGTCTCCTGGCGGACCTCGTCGAGCCGCGCGCCGAGGGACTCGAGGATCTTCGCCGCGATCGACTGGCCTTCCTTCATCACGCCGAGCAGGAGGTGCTCGGTGCCGATGTAGTTGTGCCCGAGCTGGCGCGCTTCCTCGATGCGACAGCTCCAGCACCCGCTTGGCCTGCGGCGTGAACGGCACCTCGCCGAACGTGAGCGTCTTCGGGAATCCGGCCAGGGCCCGCTCGACCTCGGCTCTTGACGGTCTCGAGACGAAGCCCGAGACGCTGGAGGACCGCCGTCGCGATGCCCTTCCCCGTCGCGGATCAGGCCGAGGAGGATGTGCTCGGTCCCCACGAAGTCGTGGCGGAATCGACCGGCCTCTTCGCGGGCCAGGATGATGACGCGTCGCGCACGCTCGGTGAATCTCTCGAACACGTGGCCTCCTGCAGGCCCGGCGTCCCGGCGCCGGGCGGCCGGGCGAAGCGCCCTGCATGAGTACGGGGCGCGCTCGCCAACACCCGAGCGTCATTATACATGGCCATGAAGACCGCGGATGGACATTTCGACCATGCGACCGGTATTTAGGTCCGATCGGGCCCCGCGCGCGCCCCGATCGAGGCGCGGGGCGTCAGGCTTCGATGATCGCGCGCCCGTCCACGAGCCGGACGAGCCGGTCGGCGCGGCGCGCCAGGTCGAGGTTGTGGGTGGCGATGACGAAGGCCACCCCGCGCTCGGCCTGGAGCCGAGCGAACAGCTCGAAGACGTCCTGGCTCGTCTTGGGGTCGAGGTTGCCGGTGGGCTCGTCGGCCAGGATCATGGCCGGCCGGGCGACGAGCGCCCGCGCCAGGGCGACGCGCTGCTGTTCGCCCCCGGACAGCTCGCCCGGCCGGTGGCCGACGCCGCTCGAGGAGCCCGACGTCCCGGGCGCGTCCACGGCGCAGCCGGCGCGCCTCTCGCTGGCGGCCGCCGCTGAATGAGCGCCGGCAGCATCGCGTTCTCGAGCGCGGTGAAGTCCGTCAGGAGGTTGTAGAGCTGGAAGACGGAGCCGACCTCTCTCCCGCCGGAACCGGGTCAGCTCGGCCTCGGACCGGGCGAAGAGGTCCTCGCCCGCGGAAGCAGACCGACCCCGCGGTGGGGCGATCCAGCGCCCAGGACGTGCAGCAGGGTCGACTTGCCGATGCCCGACGCGCCCACCACCGCGACGAGCTCCGCCTCGTGCACCGTGAGGTTGACGCCCTTGCAGCACCCGGAGCGGCTCGGCCTGGCTGCGGTACTCCTTCTCGACCCCCTGGCCTCCAGCGACGGGCGCGCCCCCGGGCGGGGTCGCCGCAGGCCGGAGCTCGCCGGCTCACTCATACCGGAGCACGTCCACCGGGTGGAGACGCGCGGCCTGGCGCGACGGGTAGAGCGTCGCCAGGAAGGAGAGCGCCAGGGCCGCCACCGCGATCAGGATCAGCCCGGCGGGTGCATCTTCATCGGGGAGCTCGTAGAGCTGGTAGACGTCGCCGGGGATCTTGCACGACGTGGTAGCGGTCCTGGACCAGCGCCGATCGTGACCCCGAGGACCGTGCCCGACCGCCGTCCCGACCAGCCCGATCAGCACGCCCTCGGCCATGAAGACGATGGTGATGCTCCGGCACGGGGCGCCGAGCGCCCGGAGCACGCCGATCTCCCGGCGCTTCTCGGCCACCATCAGGATCAGGTGGCTGATGATCGCGAACGCGCGCGACGAAGATGATCAGGGTGAGGATCACGAACATCGCCGTCTTCTCGAGCTGGATCGCCGAGAAGAGGTTGCGGTTCATCTCGGTCCAGTCCCGCGTCCAGTAGGGCATCCCGAGCTTCGCGCCGATCTCGCGCGACACGCCGGCGCGCCTGGTACACGTCCGTCGAGGCGGACCTCGATGCCCGGACACCCGCGCTCGCCCAGTCTCCGCGAACTGCTGCGCGCGTCGCGATGGAGGTGTACGCGAGCGCGGAGTCGTACTCGTAGAGGCCGATCTCGAAGATCGCGACCACGCGGAGCGGGCGCATCTTGGGAATCGTGCCGACCGCGGTGACCGCGCCACTGCGGGGAGATGGCGACTCACCGTGTCGCCGACGAACGCCCCGAGCGTCCGGCGCCAGCTCGCGCCCGAGCGGCGATCGTCGGCCTCCGAGCCCGCGAGGTCGGCCAGGCTCCCCTGCTTCACCCGCTGCTGGAGCTCCCGCCGCTCCGTCTCCGGGGTCGATCCCCGCAGCACCACGCCCGTCGCGGCCTCGCCGTGCGAGAGCATCACCTGCTGGAGGACGAACGGCGCCGCCGAGCGCACGTCGGGCGACGCCCGGATCGCACCCCAGGGCGCGCGGCGGGATCCTCGATGCCGCGCCCGCCCACGTCCATCACGAGGATGTGCGAGGTCGTCCCGAGGATCTTGCTGCGCAGCTCGTCCTCGAAGCCGCGACATGACGGCGAGGACCACGATGAGCGCATGACGCCGATCGCCATCCCGGCCATCGCGATCATGGTGAGGAGCGAGAGGAACCCGCGGCCGCCCTTCGACCGGAGGTAGCGGAGCCCGATGACGAGCTCGAAGGGCAGTCCGCTGGTCCGCGACGCCACCGGCTCAGTCCTCGTCCGCCCGGAAGGCCTCGGGGCGCAGCAGCGGGAAGAGGATCACGTCGCGGATCGACGCCCGGTCGGCGAAGAGCATCGCCAGCCGGTCGATCCCGACGCCTCGCCCGCCGTCGGCGGCAGTGCCGTACTCGAGCGCGCGAATGTAGTCCTCGTCGAGACGGTGCGCCTCGTCGTCCCCGCCGCCCGCGCCTCGAGCTGCTGCTCGAAGCGCCGGCGCTGCTCCTGGGGATCGTTCAGCTCGGAGTAGGCGTTCGCCATCTCCATCCGGGCGACGAACAGCTCGAAGCGGTCGACGAGGCTCGGGTCCTCGCGCTTCTGGCTGCGCCAGCGGCGACAGCTCCGTCGGGAAAGTCGATGACGAAGGTCGGCTGGACCAGCGTCGGCTCGACGAACGTCTCGAAGACGTCCTTCCACATCTGGTAGGCGGGCGTCGACGCGCCCCAGCCCCAGCGCGCCCGCGTCGAGGCCTGCCGGCCGGCCGCGTCCCGCGACGCCGCCCGGAGCCGCTCCCGGTCGCGCAGCGTCGGCGCGGCGACGCCCGACGGCCTCGGCCACCGCGTCGAGGTACCGGAGGCGCCGCCAGGGCGGCGTCAGGTCGATGCGTCTCGCCCTGGTAGCGCAGCGCGAGTCCGCCGAGTCAGCGTCCGGCCGAGCTCCGCGAAGCAGCGCCTCGGTCGAGCTCCATCAGGTCGCCGTAGTCGGCGTAGGCCTGGTAGAACTCGAGCATCGTGAACTCGGGGTTGTGCTGGGTCGACACCCCTCGTTCCGGAAGATGCGGCCGATCTCGTACACGCGGTCGAGCCCGCCCACGACCAGGCGCTTGAGATGGAGCTCGAGCGCGATCGCGCAGGAACAGCGGGATGTCGAGCGCGTTGTGGTGCGTGGCGAACGGGCGCGCCGTCGCGCCGCCCGGGATCGGCTGCATGACCGGCGTCTCGACCTCGAGGAACCCGCGCGCGTCCAGGAACGCGCGCGGATCGTCTGGATGAGCGCGAGCTCCGGAGCCGGAAGACGTCGCGCACCCGGGATTCGATCGAGGAGGTCGACGTAGCGCTGGCGGTACCGGGTCTCGACGTCCTTGAGCCCGTGCCACTTCTCCGGCAGCGGCCGCAGCGACTTCGAGAGGAACGTCCAGGCCTTGACCTGGACGGTGAGCTCGCCATGTGCGGTGCGCATCAGGTCCCCGGTCACCCCGATGAAGTCCGCCGACGTCCAGGTCCGTGAAGCCCGCGTACCCCTCGCCGAGGACGTCGGCGCGCGCGTAGAGCTGGATCGTCCCGGTCTGGTCGAGCAGTGGGCGAAGCAGGACTTGCCGTGGTGGCGGATCGGACATGACGCGCCCGGCGATCGCTCACCGGTCCCGCCCTCCGGAGCTCGTCCTCCGGCGCGGTGTCCCAGCGGGCGCTGGAGCGGGCCCGCCCAGTGCGAGACCGGAAAGCGGGTCCCGAACGGGTCCACGCCCGCGGCGCGGAGGGCGCGCAGCTTCTCGTGGCGGCGCCGGACGAGCTCGTTCCCGCTGACCGGCGTCCCGCCGGCCGACTCCCCGCCGACTCCCGGTGGCTGGTCCGACACGATGGCTCCTACCTCCGCCCCGAGGAACGAGATACGCCTCGATGAACGGGTCGATGTCGCCGTCCATGACCGCGTCCACGTTGCCGATCTCGACGTTCGGTCCGGTGGTCCTTGATCAGCTGAGTAGGGGCGAAACATGTACGAGCGGATCTGGCTCCCGAACGCGATCTCCTTCTTGTCCCCCGTCAGCTGCGTCGAGCTCCGTCTTGCGCTTCTGGTCCGCGATCTGGTAGAGCCGCGCCCGGAGAACGCGCATCGCGGTGTCGCGGTTCCGGAGCTGCGACCGCTCGTTCTGGCACGACACCACGATCCCCGTCGGGAGATGCGTGATCCGCACCGCCGGATCCGCGGTGTTGACACGCCCTGGCCGCCCGGGCCCGAGGAGCGGAAGACGTCCACGCCGGAGCTCGTCGTCGCGGACCACGACCTCGATGTCCTCGACCTCGCGGCATGACCGACACCGACGCGAAGGACGTGTGCCGGCGCTTCGCAGGCGTCGAACGGCGAGATCCGCACCAGCCGGTGGACGCCGGTCTCGCCCTTCAGGTAGCCGTAGGCGTACTCGCCGGTGATCTCGAGCGTGGCCGACTTGATCCCCGCCTCGTCGCCGGGCAGCAGGTCCACGACCTCGACCTTGTAGCCGCGCGCGCTCCGTCCAGCGCGTGTACATGCGGAGGAGCATCTGCGCCCAGTCCTGGGACTCGGTGCCGCCGGCGCCCGGCGTGGATGGAGAGGATGGCGTTCTTCCGGTCGTGGTCGCCCGGACAGGACGACGGTCAGCTCGAACTCCTGCAGCTCCTTGCGCAGGCGCTGGATGCTCGCCTGGATCTCGGCCTCCAGGCTCTCGTCGGCCTCCTCGAGCGCCATCTCCCAGAGGGTGCGGCAGCGTCGGCGAGCTCGCGCGAGAGCTCGCCGGTCCGCCCGACCAGGCGGGAGAGGTCGTTCCGCTCGCGGACCAGTCGCCTGGGCGCGCCGGGCGTCGTCCCAGAACCCGGTGCTCGCCATCTCCGCGTCGATGGCGGCGATGCGTGCCTCCTTCGAAGGCAGGTCAAAGATGCCCCCGAAGGTCGTCGAGCCGCCGCTCGACGTCCGAGAACTCGCGCCGGAGCTCGCCTCAGCACGGCGCTAGGCCCGCCGGCCCGCGGCGAGGCCGCCGAGGAGGGCGGCGCCCGTCAGCGCGGCGCAGGCGTAGGCGAAGACGTCGCCGAACCGCGCGTGTAGAACGTGAGCCCCGGCGGAGCGGCAGCTCGGCGCGGAGCGTCCCGCGCGTCCCGAGCGGGAGCGTGCCGCTGGATCGCGCCCGATGGGAAGCACGAACGCCGACACGCCGGTGTTGGCGGCGCGCGCGATCGCGATCCGGTTCTCGACCGCACGGAGCGGCACCATCGCGAGATGCTGCAGCGGCCCGCCGAGTCGCCGAACCACGCGTCGTTGGTGATGTTGGTCATGAAGCTCGCGCCCTCCGCGACGAACCGCCGGAACAGGTCGGGGAAGATGACCTCGTAGCAGATGACCGTGCCGAACGGCGCGTCCCCTCCAGCGGGAGGATCGCCACCTGCCGGCCCGGCGTGAAGTCCCCGATCTCGGCGGCGATCGCCTCCACGAAAAGAGGAGCCGCTTCAGGGCACGTACTCCCCGAACGGCACGAGGTGCATCTTATCATAGCGTCCGCGCACGCCCTCCCGACTCCACGAGGAACGCGCTGTTCAGGTAGCGCACCTTCTTCCCGTCGGTCTCCGCGTCGGGCACGCCCACCAGGAGCGGGACCCGCGCGCTCGGCCGCGAGATCGGTCAGCCAGCGCAGCGCGCCCGGCTCGAAGCGGACGTACGCCGGCATCGCAGCCTCCGGCCAGACGACGAGCCGGCTCCCGGGCGCGGCGGCGCGGGTCAGCGCGCCGTAGATGGCGAGGTCTCCGCCTTGAACGCCGCGTCCCACTTCACGGCCTGCGGGATGTTCCCTGCACCACCGCGACCGGCACGCGTCGGCGCGTCGATCGGCGCGAGGTGGGCTCGCCCCACCAGGAGCGCGCCCGGCCACCGCGACCCCCGCGACGACGAGCGCGCCCGCCGTCGCGCCGCCCACGGCGCTCGACAGCCGCCCACGCGAGCGCGGTGTTGACCAGCACCAGGAGGGCCGACACGCCGTACACGCCCGTCCACGCCGCGATCTGGATCACGAGGAGGCGCCGCGACGGGCACGTAGCCGAGAAGCCCCCACGGGAACCCGCCGAGGAGGTACGTGCGCAGGAGCTCCCCGGTCACCCAGAGCGCGGGCGCGAGCCAGAGCGCGCGCGGGCCCATCCGCCGTCCGAGCCAGGCCACCGCCCACGTGACCCCGCCCCAGAAGAGGCGCGAGGTACGCCGCCATCGCGACGACGACGAGCACCGCGACCGGCATCGGCATCGTGGAGAAGGTCGTCATCGTGTGGGTGAGCCAGCGCAGCAGCAGCAGGAAGAACGCCAGGCCCGCCACCCAGCCCTCGAGGAACGCGCGCCCGGGGTGCGGGCGGTGGCCGCCAGCGCGAGCACCGGGGCGAGCGCGACCCATCCGAGAGGTCCCACCCGGGCCGGGGAAACGCGAGGTGCATGGCGAGCACCGGCGAGCGCCGCGACGGCGAGCCGCCGCACGCGCTCGGCCGGCCGCGCTCGCCCGGCTGCGACAGGGTCGACGCCCGTCACCGCGACGGCGTGCTACGGGCAGAGCTCCCGCCGGACGCCGGTCGAGGAGCCCGTTCACGAAGCGGGTCGACTCCTCGGTCGAGAAGCGCCGCGCGATCTCCAGCGCCTCGTTGATCGCGACCTTGGGCGGGACGTCGACGCCCCACAGGAGCTCCCAGATCCCCGCCCGGAGGAGGTTCCGGTCGACGACCGCCATCCGGTCGAGGTCCCAGTGCTCGGCGAACTTCGCGATCAGGTCGTCGATCTCGATCTGGTGCGCCTTGACGCCGCGCACCAGCGCCGTCGGCGAAGGTCCGCACCTCGTCGGGCGACCGGCTGCCGTCGCCAGAACGCGTCGATCACCGGGCCGGGATCAGAGTCACCCCGGACGTCGAGCTCGTAGAGGAGCTGGAGCGCGCACTCCGCGAGCCTGACGCCGGCGCCCCACGGTCTTACGCGCGCGCCGGCGCGCGGCCGGCCGCGGCGGACGGCGCTTCGGGCGGCCATCGAGATCGCGCGTAGAGCGCCAGGAGCTCGAGCGCCGCCAGCGCGGCCTCCTCGCCGCGGTTGCCGACCGCGCCGCCCGCTCGCGCCTCCGCCTGCTCCCGCGTGTTGGCCGTGATCAGGCCGAAGGTGGTGGGCACGCCGGTCGACCGCCCGACCTCCGAGATGCCGCGCGCGGCCTCGCCCGCCACGTAGTCGAAGTGCGGCGTCTCCCCGCGGATGACGCAGCCGACGCACACGAGCGCGTCGACGCCGCCCCGCGCGGCCAGCCGCGCCGCGGCCTGCGGGCAGCTCGAAGGCGCCCGGGACCCAGACGACCTCGACGTCCCCCGCCCGGACGCCGTGGCGCAGGAGCGCGCGCGCGCGCCGCCTCCACGAGGCGTCCGCAGATGTCCTCGTGGAAGCGCGACGCCACGATGGCGACACGCCGCCCGGCGGCAGGCAGGCGAGGCGCGAGGGCGGGGCGCCGACCAGCCATCCGCGGCCTCAGGGGCGGTCCGAGAACAGGTGACCCAGCTTGTCGTGCTTGGTCCGGAGGTAGAAGCGGTTCGCCTCCGAGGGCGGCACCTCGATCGGCACCCGCTCGACGACGCGGAGGCCGTAGCCCTCGAGCCCCACGATCTTCTTCGGGTTGTTGGTGAGCAGCCGCATGGAGCGGATGCCGAGGTCGACCAGGATCTGCGCGCCGATGCCGTAGTCGCGGAGGTCGGCCTTGAAGCCCGAGCGCCTCGTTGGCCTCCACCGTGTCCTTGCCCTGGTCCTGCAGCTCGTAGGCGCGCATCTTGTTCAGGAGCCCGATGCCGCGTCCCTCCTGCCGGAGGTAGACGAGGACGCCGCGCCCCGATCCGGCGATGATCGTGAGCGCCTTGGCGAGCTGATCTCCGCAGTCGCAGCGCTGCGACCGGAACACGTCGCCCGAGAGACACTCCGAGTGCATCCGCACCAGGATGGGGTCGTCGCCGCGGATCTCGCCCATGGTGAGCGCCAGGACCACGCGGTCGTCCACCGTGGTCTCGTAGGCGATGGCGTTGAAGGCGCCGTACGCCGTCGGCAGGAGCGTGGTGGCGGCCCGCCGGACCAGCTTGTCCTTCTGGATGCGGTACTGGATCAGGTCCTTGATGGTGATCATCCGGAGGCCGTGCCGCGCGGCGAGCGCGGCGAGCTCCGGCAGGCGCGCCATCTCGCCCCTGCTCGTCCATGACCTCGCAGATCACGCCGGCCGGTGAGCAGCCGGCGAACCGAGCGAGGTCCACGGCGGCCTCGGTGTGCCCGGCCCGCCGCAGCACGCCGCCCGGGCATCGACCGGAGCGGCAGGATGTGGCCGGGCCGCGCCAGGTCCTCCGGGTGCGTGGCCGGATCGACGAGGCGCGCGGACGGTCAGCGCGCGGTCGTACGCCGAGGTGCCGGTGGTCACGCCGCGCTTGGCGTCCACGGTCACCGTGAAGGCGGTGCCCATCGGGCGCGGTGTTGTCCGACACCATCATGCTGATCCGGAGCTCGTCGAGGCGCTCGCCGGTCATCGGGAACGCAGATGAGGCCGCGCCCGTGCTTGGCCATGAAGTTGATGGCCTCGGGCGTGCACCGGTCGGCCGCCATGACGAGGTCGCCCTCGTTCTCGCGGTCCTCGTCGTCGACGACGAGGATCATCCGGCCCTGGCGGACGTCGTCGATCGCCGCCTCGATCGTCGCGAAGCCGGGTCGGCCCCCGCCGCGCTCGCCGCTCGGATCATGACTCCCTCCTCGCCGCCTGCCTCGACTGCCGCCACTGCTCCATGAAGCCTCGCACGTACTTCCCGATGACGTCCATCTCCAGGTTGACCGGATCGCCGGCCCGGCGCCCTGGCCCAGCGTGGTCACCGCCAGCGTGTGCGGGATCGAGCGCGACGGCGAAGGCGCTCTTCCTCGAGGCCCGCCACCGTGAGGCTCACGCCGTCGACCGTGACCGAGCCCTTCGGGATGAGGAGCGGGCGGAGGCCCGCGCGGCACCGCCACCTCCAGCCGCGCTCCGTCCCCCTCCGGCCGGACGGCGGTCACCCGGCCAATCGCCGTCCACGTGACCCAGGACCAGGTGGCCGCCGAGCCGCCCGTCGAGCCGGAGCGGGCGCTCGAGGTTGACCGGATCGCCCGCGCCGAGCTCGCCCAGCGTCGTCACGCGGAGCGTCTCCTCCGCGAGGTCGAACGCGAGCCGTCCCGGTCCCGCCTCGACCACGGTGAGGCAGACGCCGCTCACGGCGACGCTCTCGCCGAGCGCGAGCCGCCAGGCAGCCTCCTCCGGCACCGCCGACCCGCAGGCGTCGCCCGCTCCCCACAGTCTCCACCGCCGCCGACGCGGCCGAGTGCCTCGACCAGTCCCGTGAACATGGGCTATCAGCGCAGGACGTCGGCCTCGACGAGGAGGTCGTCGCCGATCCGGCGGGTGACGACGTCGACCAGCGGCAGGGCTTCCTTCAGAGGCCGCCCGCGGCCGCCCAGCGGTCCCGGAGCCTCCGCGCCACCGACGAGCCGGGGCGCCAGGAAGAAGGCGACACGGTCCACCAGCCCGGCCTCCGCGAGCGCGCCGCCGAGCTCCCCGCCTCCTCGACGAGCACCGCGATCGACGTCCATCGCCCGCAGAGCGCGTCGAGGAGCGCGCGGAGGTCCACGCGGCCCGGCGTCGCCCGGCCAGCTCGAGGACTCGCACCCCCGCGCGCGCAGAGCCGCCGCCGGGCCGGCGGGCGCCGGCGCGACGCAGGCGACCACGGCGCGCGCGGGATCGCCCGCGCGCAGGACGCGCGCGCTCGCGCGGCATGCGCAGGCGGCTGTCGACGACGACGCGGAGCGGCTCCTTCGCGGGAAGCTCCGGGTGCCGAACCGTGAGCTGCGGATCGTCCGCCAGCACCGTGCCGATCCCGACGAGGACGGCGTCCGCGGCGAACCGGAGGCGGTGGCCCTCGAGGCGCGCCGCCTCACCGGTGATCCACCGCGACGTCCCGTCCACCGCGGCGATCTTGCCGTCGAGCGTCATCGCGGCCTTGAGGGTGACGTGCGGCCGGCCCTCGCGTCACGGCGCAGAAGAACGCGCGATTCAGCGCGGCGCGCCTCGGCCTCCCGGACGCCCATCGTCACCGCCACGCCGGCGGCTCGGAGCCGCGCCAGCACCGCGCCCGTCGACCGCGCGGTTCGGATCGCCGGTCGGCCGCCACCACCCGAGCGACGCCCGCCCGCACGAGCGCGTCCGCGCACGGCGGCGTGCGGCCGAAATGAGCGCACGGCTCGAGCGTGACGTAGCACGTCGCGCCGCGCGCCGCCGGGCCGGCGGCGTCCAGCGCCACGACCTCGGCGTGAGGTCCTCCCGGCCCGGAGATGCGCGCCCTCGCCGACGACGCGCTCGTCCTTGACCAGCACGGCGCCGACCGCGGGATTCGGCGACGTCAGCCCGATGCCCCGCTCGGCCAGCCGGAGGGCGCGGTCCATCCACAGACGCGTCGCGGTCGGCCGCCGCAACGGGCTCCGCCACCGCACGTCAGGCTCCGACCAGCGCGTCGACGTACGCGTCGGGCTCGAACGGCGCCAGGTCCTCGGGCTTCTCGCCCGTCGCCACGAGCTTGATCGGGACGCCGAGCTCGCGGTAGATGCGGATGACGATGCCGCCCTTGGCGGTGCCGTCGAGCTTCGTGCAGCACGAGGCCCGTCGAGCCCGAGGCCCTCGTGGAAGACCCGCGCCTGCGCGATGCCGTTCTGGCCCGTGGTCGCGTCCAGGACGAGGAGCACCTCGTGCGGAGCGCCCCGCGCACTGCCGGCCGATCACGCGCTTGACCTTGGCCAGCTCGGCCATGAGGTTCGTCTTCGTGTGGAGCCGGCCGGCGGTGTCCACGATGAGGATCTCCGATCCTGCGCGCCTGCGCCGCCTTCACGGCGTCGAAGGCCACCGCCGACGGGTCGGCCCGGAGCCCTGGCTCACCACCGGCACGCCGATCCGCTCGCCCCAGCGCTCGAGCTGCTCGATCGCCGCGGCGCGAAGCGTGTCGCCCGCCCCGAGGATGACCTGCGCGCCCCTCCTGGCGGAGCCGCCAGGCGAGCTTCCCGCAGGTGGTCGTCTTCCCGGAGCCGTTCACGCCGACGACGAGCACGACCGCGGGACGCGCGTCGAGGTCGAGCGGCGCCTCCGGCGCCGGCGAGGGCCTCGCGAAGGTGGTCGCCCAGCGCGCGGCGGGCATCCGCCGCCGGTCAGCCGCCCGCGCGCGCGCCTGCTCGCGCACCTGCTCCACGAACGCCTCGGCGGTGTCGAGGCCCGAGGTCGGCCTGGAGGAGGAGCGCCTCGAGATCCTCGACGGTGTCCGCCTCGAGCTCCTGGCCCTGGAAGATGCGCGCGAAGCCCATCCTCGAACGCGGCGCGCGTCTTGCCGAGCCCGTCCCGGAGGCGCTCGCGTGAGGCCGGACAGGAACTTCACGGCTGGACCTCGCTGGGAACGGTCACGTCCTTCACCACCTGCCCGGCGGCTCCCGAGGCCGGGCAGCGCGCGGCCGTCCAGCTCGAGCTCGACGCCGCCCGCGTTGCCGAGGGTGACGTGGAAGCGCCCGGCGCTGCGCCACTCGCGCACCGAGCCCGGCGCGAGCGTCTCCTCGGTCGCGCTCGCCGCCGTCGGGCTGGACGCGCATCCACGTCGCGTCGACCGCCCGCATCACGAGCACTCGCTCGGCCGGTCCGCGACGCGCGGCCGGCGACGACGCGGTGGTCGTCGGGACGGGCGGGGCCGGCGCAGTCGGGCGCGCGAGGCGGTCGCGCGTCGCGCCCGGCCGGCTCGCCACGGCGTCGGGCTGACGGCGCCCGAGGACGAAGGTCCCGCCGACCGCGAGGAAAACCACCAGGACCGCGCCCAGCGCGACCCGACCCCACCGCCGCCCGGCCGGGAACGGCCTCCGCGTGGGCGGACGAGGCGCCGGACGGATCAACGGCGGGGCGCGGAGCCAACACGCTCCTCGTAGAGGCGCAGCGCTTCGTCCGGATCCGCGCCGACCTGCGCGCAGTACGCGCGGATGAAGCCGCGGACGTAGACCGGGCGCCGGCAGGAGAGTCATGCCGGTCCGCTTCGAGCGCGTCGACGAGGCGCGGCACGATCCGGCTTCCAGCCGAAACGCGCCTCCACTGACAGGCCGGACCGCTCCCGGCATCGACGCAGATAGGTTCCGAGGAGTCCGCCGGAGCTCATGGGCTGTGATTTGGTCTCGTAGTCTAGCACACGCGGTCGAGTCGCGTAGATGACGCCAAAGGACCATGGATACAGGCAAAACCGTGCAGGGAGGTACGTAAGTGTCTGCTGTCGGTAGCGAGCAGCGTATCGCCACCAGCTTCGGCGGACATCCGCGACCCGGTGGTAGGTCACACCAGACCGCACTGGCCGGAACAGTACAGTAATAGAATGAGCCGTTAGAGGTAAGGTCGGCATCATTCGATGCCTGCCGACGGCGATCGACCGTGCGCAAATGGAACACGTCTCAGTCGTCATCGTGAACTGGAACGCGGGGGCGCGACGCCCGCCTTCAACGCCCTTTTTCGCGAGCGCGGGCGGGGACCCACACCAGGTCATCCGTGGACAATGCTCGACGGACGGCAGCCAGGCGAGCCTGGCCTACCCGGCCGTCGAAGTTATCCAGAACACGAAGAACGTCGGCTTCGCCAAGGCGGTGAATCAGGCTCCAAGGCGCGGCGCGGGGTCAGTCTTCATCGTGCTGAACCCCGATGCTCGCCTTTAGCCGCCAACCGCGTACCCCGGTTCCTACAGTTCATGGCAACCCACCCCGAGGCAGGCGTCGCGGGCCCGAGGCTCCTGGACTCTCGACGGACGGTGCAAGGCCCGCCCGCCGGGACCCTCCGCCTGACCGCCCTGTTCGAAGATCCGCACCGCTGACCCGCCTGTTCCCCAACAACCCCGTGAGCCAAAGGCGAGCTGCCCGCCCTCTCGGTCGAGGGCCGCGCCCTGGATCCAGGTTGACTGGCTGTCCGGCGCCTGCCTCGTCGCGCGCCGGACGGCATGGAGCAGGTCGGGCTCCTCGACGAGCGGTTCTTCCTCTTCTGGAGGACGCGGACCGGTGTCTCCGCTGACAGGCTGGCTGGGGCGTCTAATACGTTCCGGCGGCGTGCGGAACTCACTCGTCGGCGTCAGCCGGGTAGACGCCCGGGCTCGGTCCGACTTCCACGTGAGCGCCTACCGGCAATTACCGGAAGCACCGGCGGCGCCACCGCGCTCCATCCCCTGACGATCCTGGTCGGGACCGGGCTCCTGGCCAGCATGGCCCTCCGGTCCGTTCAGGCCCTGGCGCCCGCCCTCGCGCCGCCCGACGCAGAGATCGGCGTGCGCGTGCCGTGCATCGGAACGGAAAGCCCACAGCGACCGCCGGTCGCGCCGTAGACGGGCGCGACGGTTGTCTCCTCGCCCGGCGCGGGGGCGTCAGGCGAGGCTGACCGAGACGATCCGGGAGAGCCCCGGCTCCTCCATGGTGACGCCGTACAGGACGTCGGCCGCCTCCATGGTCTTCCGGTTGTGCGTGATCACGATGAACTGGGTCTGGCTCGACAGCTCGCGGAGGACCCGCGTGAACCGGTGGATGTTCGCGTCGTCGAGCGGCGCATCCACCTCGTCGAGGAGCAGAAGGGGCTCGGTCGGTAGTAGAAGATCGCGAAGAGCAGCGCCAGGCCGGTGAGCGCCTTCTCGCCTCCCGACAGCAGCGAGATCGCCTGGAGGCGCTTGCCGCGCGGCTGGGCGACCATCTCGATGCCGGTCTCGAGCGGATCCCCGCCCTCCGGGGCCTCGACGAGGCGCAGCTCGGCGCGCCCGCCCTCGAAGAGCCGCGTGAAGAGGCTCCTGGAAGTTCCGGTTGATCGCCTCGAACGCCTCGCATGAACCGCTCCTGCGCGGTTCGCGTCATCCCGCGGAGGGCCTTCGTCCAGGTCGCGCATCGACGAGGACAGATCGTCGTGCTGGGTCCGGAGAAAGCCGAGGCGCTCGTCGAGCTCGCGATACTCCTCGTCCGCGATGAGGTTGACCGGCTCGAGCGCGCTGATCCGCTGAGCGACCGCCTCAAGCCGCGCCCGCGCCTCGCCCATGTCGCGCTCCGGATCGTGGGTCAGGCGGAGCGCCTCGAGGTCGACCTCGAAACGGCGCCGCGCGTCGGCCTCGAGATCCTGCCGCCGGACTCGCAGCTCGGCGAGCCGGATGGCGTGCTCCTGGACCGCGCGCGCTCGCGCGATTGAGATCGGCCTCGGACACCCGCAGGTCGCTCCGCCGCTCGCGCGACCGCCTCCGCGCGCTCGCGCACCGTCTCCGCCGCGACCCGAGCGACGGCCTCGATCTCGTCGCGCTCGGTCACGGACCGCCTCGGCCCGGGCGTCGAGCCGGCGCCGCTCCGCCGCGCCTTCCTCGAGGCGCGCTCGCAGCGTCTCGAGCCGCTCCTCGCCGATGCGGATCCGCTCCTGCGCCTCGGCCTCGTCGCTCTGGTTCCGCACGAGGTCGGACTCGACCGTGTCGATGCGCCCGGCCAGCGCCGCGAGCTCCACCTGGGCGTCGAGGAAGGCCTGCGAGCGCTGCGCCTCGTCCTGCGAGTCGGCCTCGATCCGTCGCCAGGAGCGTCCGTGATCTCCGACGCCACGCGCGCCGCCGTCGCCTCGACCTCGGCGAGCAGTCTGACGCTGGGTCCGAGCCTCGGTCTCGACGGAGGCGGCGTCCGCGCGAAGCTGGGCGACCTCGGCGCGGAGCGCCTCCACCACCGAGCCCGACGCGCTCGGCCTCGCGCACGACCTGCTCGAGATCCTTCGACGCCGTCAGCCGCTCCGCTTCGGCGGCTCTCTCGCGAGCGCCTGCGCACGCTGGCTGTCGTCGAGCGCGGCGACCCGCGCCTCGGCCCGGCGCCCGCGCTCCTGGGCCTCCTCGACCTCCGCCTCGAGGCGCAGGATCTCCGCGCCCAGGTCGCGGATCGCGCGCTTCCGCGCGAGCAGCGAGCATCGCCGCCGCCCGTCGCGCGTCCGCCGCCGAGCGCGCCGGGTGGGCTCAGCACTTCGCCGCCCACGGTGACGAAGCTCGCTATCGTGGCCGTTCTGCGGAGTACAGCCGCTCCGCCGCAGCCGAGATCGCGCACCACGACGACCGGACCCGAGGAGGTTCGCGACCAGGCGCGGATGGCCCGACGCGACGAGCGTCTCCGCCAGCCCGACCACGTCCGGGATCCGTGCCGACGTGGGCCTCGGCGACTGCCGTTGAGCCAGTCGAGCGGCAGGAACGTCGCCTGCCCGCCGCCCGAGCGACCGAGATAGCTCGAGCGCCGCCTTGGCGGCCTCGAACGTGTCCATGACCACCCACTGGAGCTTCTCGCCCAGCGCCGCCTCGACCGCGCGCTCGAGATCTCGCGGCACGTCGAGGAGATCGGCGACCGTGCCGACGACGCCCCGGAGGCGCGCCTCCCCGGCCGCCGCGAACACGGCCTGCACGCCCTGGGCGTAGCCGGCGCGCTGGGCCTCGAGCTCCTCGAGCGCGGCGCGGCTCGACCGCCGGGCCGCGAGCGGTCACGCGGCAGGTCTCCGCGGCCTCCGTCGCCGCAGCGTACGCTCGGCCGCCGCCGCCCCGGCGTCCGTGGCCAGCTCCCGAGCTCGACCTCGAGGGTGGCGACGCGCGCCGCCGCGGCGCTCACGCGGGCGCTGGCGGCTCCCGCGCGCGGTCTCGATGCGGGCGCGCTCGGCATCGGCCTCGACGCGCTCCGCCTTGAGGCGATCCAGCCGCCGATGGAGGTGCTCCTGGCGCTCGTTCAGGGCGCCGAGGATCTGGCCGAGCTCCGTCCGGTGGCCGGCGACGACCCACCTGGTCGTGACGCAGCGTCTCCGCGCGCGTCCCGCGCGCCACGGAGGCGCACGCGGAGCTCGTCGAGCGCCGCCTCCTCCGCCCGCGCCGCGCGCCTGGAGCGACCCGAACTCCGACGGATCGGCCTCGAGCAGCGTGCCCTTGGCGCGTCGCTCCTCGGCGAGCGTCTTCAGCCGGAGCGACAGGGCCTCCGCCTCCTCGCCGAGCCGGTCGACCTCGGCGCCGAGGTCGCGCTCCGATGAGGCGGAGCTGCTCGGCCCGCCCCACGCACCCTCGAGCTCGAGCTCGGCGCGCTGGAGCGTGTGCCGCGACGTCGGCGGCGCGCTGCTCGGCGGCCATCGACGTCGGCGCGCGCCGAGCTCGAGCGAGGCGCCCAGCGCGGCCACGCGGGTCTGGCCGCGTCTCGACCCGGCTCGCGCTCGGCCGCCTCCTCGACCCCCAGGCGCTCCTCCTCCTCGGCCAGGTCGGCGTGCTCGGCGGCCAGGAGAGCCACCTCGATCGCCCGGCGCTCGGCCTGGAGCGCCTTGTGCTGCTGCGGCCTTCTTCGGCCTGGCGCTCGAGGGAGCCGAGCTGGCGCTTGACCTCGTCCATCACGTCGCGCACGCGCAGGAGGTTCTGGCGCGTCGCCTCGAGCTTGGCTGAGCGTCTCGGCGCGCTGGAGCTTGTACCGCGTGATCCCGGCCGCCTCCTCCACGAAGACCCGCCGGTCGAGCGGCTTCGCGGTGAGGATGTGGGCCAGGCGCTCCTGTTCCATGAGCGCGTAGGCCTTCGGGTTCACGCCGGTGCCGAGGAAGAGGTCGTGGATGTCCTTCAGCCGGCACACCGGTCTTGTTGAGGAGGTACTCGGACTCGCCGTCGCGGTAGAGCGCGCCGTCCGACGCCGATCTCGCTCCACGGCACGGCGACCGTCGCCGTCGTTCGAGAACGTGAGGAGGACCTCGGACAGCCCGAGCGGCCGGCGCGAGGCCGACCCGTGGAAGATCACGTCCTCCATCGCGGTGGCCGCGGAGGGCCTTGGGGCTCTGCTCGCCGAGCGCCCAGCGGAGCGCGTCGGAGATGTTCGACTTGCCGCAGCCGTTCGGGACCGACGATCGCGGTGATTCCCGGGAGGATGCGCACGTCGGTGCGATCCGCGAAGGACTTGAAGCCGAACAGCGTGACGCCCTGGAGCCGCATGACCTGTCAAAGACTGATAGCACGGCGGCCGTGGTGCGTCCAAGGGAAAAATACCAGCGGTGGACGCTCCGGCCGGTCGAAGACCCTACCGGTTGATGCTCGGGACCGCGACCGCGGGCCACGCGCCGGCCGGCGCTCAGGCGTCGGGCCGAGGCGCCCTCAGGCCCCCTTGGCGAAGGCAGCACTTCTTGTACTTCTTCCCGGAGCCGCAGTGGCAGGGATCGTTGCGGCCGACCTTCTGGCCTGCTCCGCTGGGCCTCGGGCCGCCGCTCGGGCGTCCCGCGGGAGCGAGACCGCCGACGCCGGACGACGGCTGCGCGGCGACGGGCGCGGCGCCACCGCCGCGGCGAGGCGCGGCTTCGGACGCTCGCGTCGCGCGCCACCTGCATCTTGAAGAGGAGCTCGGTCACCGAGGTCCGGACGCGGTCGACCATCGTCCTCGAAGAGGTCGAAGGCCTCCCGCTTGTACTCGGTCAGGGGATCACGCTGGCCGTACCCGCGGAGGCCGATCCCCTCCTTCATGTGGTCCATCGACAGCGAGGTGATCCTTCCACTGGCTGTCGATCACGTGGAGCATGACCCACCGCTCGAGCGTCCGCAGGAGGTCCGTGGACAGCTCCGCCTCGCGCGCGGCATACCGCGCCTGCACGGCCTCGCCCAGGACCTCGCGCAGCGGCCTCGCGCGACGCGACCTCGCGCGCCGTCACCGCCGGCGGGAGCTTCACGTCGAACTGCCGGTGCAGCGGCCTCGCCTGAGCCCGCCGAGATCCCAGTCCTCCGGGTGCACGCCCTCGCCAGCGTAGGTGCTCGACGATCGCCGTCCAGCGCCTCGTCCATCCACTCGCGGACCGTCTCCTCCTGGCTCTCGCCCTGGAGGATCTCGCGCCGCATCCCGTACACCACCTCGCGCTGCTTGTTCATGACGTCGTCGTACTCGAGGAGGTGCTTCCGGATCTCGAAGTGGTGCGCCTCGACGCGCTTCTGGGCCGTCTGGATCGCGCGCGACACGAGCCCGTGCTCGATCGGCTCCCTTCCTCCATCCCCAGGCGGTCCATGATCTTCTGGATCCGCTCGGAGCCGAAGATCCGAGGAGATCGTCCTCGAGGGAGAGGTAGAAGCGGGACGAGCCGGGATCGCCCTGGCGTCCCGAGCGGCCGCGGAGCTGGTTGTCGACGCGCCGGGACTCGTGCCGCTCGGTGGCGAGGATGTGGAGGCCGCCCAGCTCGACGACGTGCTGGTGCTCCTTGTCGGTGATCCGCCGGGCCTCCGTCCAGGGCGCGAGCGCGCTCCTCGTCGGACACCGTCGCCGGGTCCGCGCCGCGCTTGCGCAGCACCTCCCGGGCGAGGAACTCCGGATTGCCCCCGAGGAGAATGTCCGTGCCGCGGCCGGCCATGTTGGTGGCGATGGTCACCGCGCCCATCCGGCCGGCCTGGGCGACGATCTCCGCTTCCTTCTCGTGGTACTTGGCGTTGAGCACCTGGTGGTCCGGCACGCCGCCCTTCTTGAGGAGCTTGGACGAGCCGCTCCGACTTCTCGATGGACACCGTCCCGATGAGGATCGGCCGGCCCTTCTCGTGCAGCTCCTTGATCTCCTGCACGACGGCGTCGAACTTCTCGCGCTCGGTCTTGTACACGACGTCCGGGTTGTTGACCCGGACCAGCGCGCGGTTGGTGGGGACCACCGTGACGTCCAGCTTGTAGATCTTGGCGAACTCCGCGGCCTCGGTGTCGGCGGTGCCGGTCATGCCGGCGAGCTTGTCGTACATCCGGAAGTAGTTCTGGAAGGTGATGGTGGCGAGGGTCTGGTTCTCCTGCTGGATCCGGAGCCCTTCCTTCGCCTCGATCGCCTGGTGGAGGCCGTCCGACCACCGGCGGCCCGGCATGAGCCGGCCGGTGAACTCGTCGACGATGACGATCTGGCCGTCCTTGGCGACGTAGTCCACGTCCTTCTGGAAGAGGGCGTGGGCGCGGAGGCCCTGGTGGATGTGGTGGAGCGTGTCGATGTGCTGCGGATCGTAGAGGTTCGCCGACGGCGAGCAGCTGCTCGCACCGCGCGACGCCGGCCTCGGTCAGGGTCACCGTCTTCGCCTTCTCGTCGACGATGTAGTCGCCCTGACGGATCTCCTCGATCTCGTGGAGCTTGCCCTCCGTGATCGTGGCCGCCCGCGTGAGCCGGGGAATGATCCGGTCCACCTTGTAGTAGAGGTCGGTCGACTCCTCGGTCGGGCCCGAGATGATCAGCGGCGTCCGCGCCTCGTCGATCAGGATCGAGTCGACCTCGTCGACGATCGCGTAGTGGAGCTCGCGCTGGACCAGCTCCTCGAGCGAGAAGCGCATGTTGTCGCGGAGGTAGTCGAAGCCGAACTCGTTGTTCGTCCCGTACGTGATGTCGGCGAGGTACGCCTCGCGCCGCTGGCACGGCCTGAGCCCGGCAGGAAGCGCGAGTCGGTCGGGCACGTACGTCCGGATCGTACATGAAACGACGCCTCGTGCTGGATGACCGCGACCGACAGCCCGAGCTGCTGGTAGATCGGACCCATCCACTGGGCGTCGCGGCGCGCCGAGGTAGTCGTTGACGGTGACGATGTGCACGCCCCGCCCGGTGAGCCCGTTGAGCACCGCGGGCAGCGTCGCGACGAGCGTCTTGCCCTCGCCGGTGGCCATCTCCGCGATCGTGCCCTCGTGGAGCACCATGCCGCCCATGAGCTGGACGTCGAAGTGCCGCATGCCGAGCCGCCGGCGCCCGATCTCCCGCACCATGGCGAAGACCTCGGGGAGGATCTCGTCGAGCTCGGTCCCGTCCTGGATCTTCTGCCTGCAGCGCGTCCGCGCGCTGGCGGAAAGCCTCGTCCGGCCAGCGGCCGACCTCGGCCTCCAGCGCGTTGATGGCGGCGACGCGGGGCCGCATCCGCTTGACGTCGCGCTCGTGCTTCGATCCGAAGACCTTGCGGAGAACCAGATCGATCATGACGGGCCTATTGTACTCCCCGGAGCAAGCCGGGCCGGCGGCGAGCCGGGTCTGGCAGGCGCTCACTTCCCCGCGCCTGGGTGATGAGCTCGAGCGCGTGCTGGAGGCTCGTGTCGGTGACCGGACTCGCCGCCGAGCATCCGCGCAACCTCGCGCACCCGGTCGTTCTTGACCAGGGCGGCGACCGTCGTCGCCGTGCGCCCGTCCTCCTCGCGCTTCACGACGCGAAAGTGCTGGTCGGCGTAAGCCGCGATCTGCGGGCAGATGCGTGACGCAGAGGACCTGCCGTGTCCGCGCGACCTGGCGGAGCTTCTTGCCGACGGTGTCCGCCGTCTTGCCGCCGATGCCGACGTCGACCTCGTCGAAGATCAGCACCGGCACCGCGTCGGTCGCCGCGAGCACGACCTTGAGCGCGAGCATCGTCCGCGAGAGCTCGCCGCCCGAGGCGATGCGGGCGAGCGGCCGGACGTCCTCGCCGGAGTTGCCCGAGAACAGGAACTCGGCCTGGTCGACGCCCTTCGGGCCCGAGCCGCCACGCCTCCGGGCCGACCGCGAGATCTCCCGTGGGCGGCCCGCTCGCGCGCCAGCCGCACCCGGAACACGGCGGTCTCGAGGTCCAGCGCCGGCGAGCTCGGCCAGCACGGAGGTCTCGAGCCGACCCACGGCCTGCGTCGCGCCGCTCGGAGAGGTCGGTGGCGCGCGTCGTCAGCTCGGTGCGCAGCCGCTCGGCCGCGCTCGGTCAGACGGCCCTCGTCCTCGCCGGCGTGCGCGAGGCGCCTCCAGGTCGGTCTCGAGCCGTGCCCGGAGCGCCGAGGATCGCCTCCACGCTCTCGCCGTGCTTCCGCTTGAGCCGACGCGATCTCGTCCACGCGCCGCTCGATGGCCTCGAGCCGCGGCGGGTCGAACACCACCCCGTCGCGGTAGCTCCGGAGGACCCGCGCGGTCTCGTCGAGGTGCACAGAGCGCCGTGTCGAGCGCCTGGAGCGTCGGCTGGACCGCCGGATCGATCCGCAGCAAGGTCGCGGAGCAGGCTCGCCGCCCGGCCCGCCCGCTCGACGGCCGACGCGGGATCGTCGTAGAGCTCCCGGTACGCGCCGGTCGCCCCTTCGGCGAGACGCTCGGCGTTCATGAGGCGCGCGACGCTCCTCGCGCAGCTCCTCCTCCTCGCCCGCCCGGAGCCGCCCGGCATCGATCTCCGCCATGGACTCCGCGGTACTGGGCGCTTCGCGTCGCCTGGTCCCGGGACGAGGCGCGGATCGCCTCGAGCTCGGCCGAGATGCCGCGCCACTCCTCGTGGCGCTGGCGCAGGCGGTCGCGAAGGATCCCGAGACCCGCGAAGGCGTCCAGGAGGTCGAGATGGCGGGCGGGCCGCAAGCAGCGCCTGGTGCTCGTGCTGGCCGTGGACCTCGACCAGCGCCTCGCCGAGCTTCTCGAGGAGGGCGAGCGGTGGTGTTGGCGTCGTTCGAGGAACACCCGCCCGCGTCCGCCGCGCACGAGCTCGCGCCGCACCACCAGCTGGCCGTTCTCCAGCGTGATGCCGTGATCCTGGAGCAGCGCCGGCCACCGGGCTCTTCCGCGGTGCGTCGAACACCGCCTCGACGGTGGCGGTCTCGGCGCCGGTCGCGGATGGTCTCGGCCGGTTGAGCTCGCTCGCCGAGGAGAAGCGTCAGGGCGTCGATGAGGATCGACTTCCCCGCCCCGGTCTCGCCGGTGAGGCACGTTGAGACCCGGCCCGAAGGGAATGGTCAGCGACTCGATTACCGCAAGGTTACGGACCCTGAGCTCTCTGAGCACTTGCGGACGCCTCCGGAACGCGGTCAGCGTTCGCCCCATTTTAGCTTCGTGCGTAGCACCTCGAAGTAGGATTTCCGCGGGTCCCGGATCAGGCGGATTCGCGCGCCGCGCCTGGCGCACGTGGACCACGTCCCCGTCGGCCACCGGCGGCCCGCCTGGCCGTCCACCGACGAGCGACCACGTCGGGCGCTCGCCGTCAGGAGGGTCACTTCCAGCCGGGTGGACGCCGGCAGGACAATCGGCCGGTTGGTCAACGTATGCGAGCAGATCGGAGGTCAGGACGACCGCGTCCATCGTGGGGAAGAGGATGGGTCCGGCCGCCGAGAGGTTGTAGGCGGTCGAGCCGCGTGGGGGTCGCGATGATCAGGCCATCGGCCCGGTAGGCCGTCATGGGCTCGCCCGTCGGCCCGCACGTCGAGGTCGATCAGGCGGCCGAGCGCCCCCTTCGCCACCACGACGTCGTTCAGGGCGAGCTGCTCCGCCACCTGGGCTGCCGCCGCGCGTCAGCCGCGCCACCAGGACGAGGCGCTCCTCCGCCGCGTACTCACCCCGGAGGACGGCCTCGAGCGTGGGGAAGAGCGCGCTTCGAGGCGTGGTCGCGCTGAGGAAGCCGAGTCCTCCGAGATTCACGCCCAGGATCGGCACGTCCAGGCTGTCGACCAGACGCGCGACCGCGAGCAGCGGTCCCGTCGCCTCCGAGGACGACGATGAGATCGACCTTGCCGGGAAGGGCCTGGCGCTCCGCGCACCGTGACTCCCGGAAGGCCGAGCGCGCCCGCGGTCTCGGTGTCGAGCACGACCTCCCGGCCGTGCGCCGTCAGCCACTGGACCAGGCCGCGCGTCACGTCCGCGCGCCTCCGCCCGGTCCTGCCGCGCCACCACACCGATGCGCCGCATCCCGCCTCTCTCCGCGCTGCGCCCCGCTGACTCGAGGTGCTCCCGCCGATCGGTCCTCGACCTCGATCGCCGCGGCGAGCGCGTCCTCGAGCGCCGGGCCCTCGAGGGCGACCGCAGATCCGAGGCTCGCGGCTGAGATAGAAGGAAGACCTCGCGGTTCCCCTCGGGCCGTGCAGCACCGACGCGCGCCACGCCGCCCACGCGAGAGCCGATGTCGCGGCCGCGGCGAGCGCGACGCCGCGCACCGCGCCCCGGCGCGCCGCCCACGCGCGGACCACTGCCGCCCTTGCCCACCTGGGCGCGGCCGACCTCGAACTGCGGCTTCACCAGGGCCACGATCTCCGCCGGGTCGGCCAGGCACGCCGACCACCGGCGGGCAGGACCTTCGTCGAGAGAGATGAAAGACACGTCGACCGTGGCGAGGGTCGGGCGATCGGGGAACCGGCCCGGGCTCCGAGGTGACGCGCGTTCACGCCCTCCCACACCACGACCGCGCGAATCCTCGCGGAGACGCGGAGTGGAGCTGCCCGTGCCCGACGTCCGATCGCGTGGACGCGAGCGCGCGCCCCGACCGAGCAGGCAATCGGTGAACTCGCCCGTGGACGCGCCGACGTCCAGGCAGACACGGCCCTCGACGCGCACGTCGAAGGTCTCGAGCGCGGGCGCCAGCTTCTCCCCGCCGCGCCCGACGAAGGGCGCCGCGAGCGACCAGCTCGACCGGGCCGTCGAGGGCGACCAGCCGACCCGCCTTGCCGGCGCGCCCACCGGGCAGCCGCACCCGTCCCGCGAGAATCAGCCGCGCGGCCTCGGCGCCGGCTCGCCGCGAGACCCGCGCCACGAGGAGCTCGTCGAGGCGAAGCCGAGCGGCGCGAGTGGTCCCGGCCGGCGCTCATGAGAAGAAGTGCCGGAGCGCAGCGTCGCGCAGGGCACCCGAGCGTCCGCGGCGTCGGGCGCCTCCACGTAGAGCCGCGCCACCGGCTCGGTGCCCGAGGGCGGACCAGCACCCAGGCGCCCCCGTCCAGGTGGAGCTTGAGCCCGTCCGTGGTCTGAACGCGCTTGACGGCGCCGCGACCCGAGCGTCGCGGGGCGGCTCGGCGATCCGCGCCGGCAGCGCGCGCCGCACGGCGTCCGGAGAGCGGCACGTTCACCCGGATCGGACAGGAGGCGCCCCACCTCGCCGTAGAGCCGCTCCAGCACGGCGCCCAGCGCCATCCCCCTCCACCGCGGCGACCTCCGCCGCCAGGAAGCACGCGAGGATGCCGTCCTTCTCGGGCGGATGGCCCCGGAGGCTCATGCCGCCGGACTCCTCGCCGCCGAACATGGCGCGCCCGTGCGTGATCAGGTCGCCGAGGTACTTGAACCCGACGGGGGTCTCGTGGAGCTCGACCCCGTGGCGGGCGCGCCAGCGCGTCGAGGAGGTGCGTGGTCGCCACGCTCCGGCCCACGCCTCCACGCCAGCCGCGGTGAGCGAGGAGGTGCCGCAGCACGAGGGCGAGGATCGGATTCGGCGCCAGCACGGTCCCGTCCCGGTCCACGACCCCGAAGCGGTCGGCGTCGCCGTCGGTGGCGAGGCCCAGGTGGGCCTCTCGATCGCGCACCGTCCGGATCAGCTCGCCGAGGTGCTCCTCCGCCGGCTCCGGCGGATGGTTGCCGAACATGACGTCGCGGGTCCCGTGGAGCAGCGTGACGTCGCAGCCCGCCTCCTCGAGCAGACGGTCGAGGTAGCCGCGCGCCGGCCCGTACATCACGTCCACCACCACGCCGGAGGCGCGCGCGGCGGATGGCCGGTCGAGGTCGATCATCCGCCGGCACTGGTCGAGGTACGCGGGCGCGAAGTCGGCCGGCTCCACGAGGCCCGCGGCGCGCGCCTCCGCGAATCGGCCATGCCGCCGGGATCGGCGACGGCTCGCGACGCCGCGCCTCGACCGCTCGGGTCACCTCGGGCGAGAGCGGGCCCGCCGGTCGGGCCCGACAGCTTGAGCCCGTTGTCCGGCGCCGGGTTGTGGCTGGCCGTGATCGTGATCCCGGCCGCCGCGCGATGGTGCATGACGGCGTGCGCCACCGTCGGCGTCGGGACCGCGCGCCACCGCGAGGCGAGCACCGGACGCCCGCCTGGGCGAGGGCGCCCGCGGCCGCGGCCGCGAAGTCCTCGGAGAGGAAGCGCGTGTCGTAGCCGACGACGACGCCGTGCGACGCCTCCCCGTCTCCTTCAGATGGTCGGCGATCGCGCGCGTGAGACGGCGCACGTTCGCGAAGCGTGTACGTGTCCGCGATCCGCGCGCGCCACCCGAGGTCCCGAACTTGATCGGATCGAGCCCGTCCATCACCCGTGTCCCGCTCCGCTCGATTATAGGCTGCCGGCGGGGAACCTGCCGGATGCCGCATGGCGATGCGCGCCGCGGCGCTTCCGCCGCCCGGATCGGCGCGTCAGGCCCATCGGCGGCGGCGGCGCACGCGGTGACCGCCGGAACACGCCGATGAGCGCGAGGCCCGCGACGAAAGCCCCCACGTGGGCCAGGGCGCGACGTCGCCCGCGCCGCCCCGGGCGAACGTGAAGATGCTGTTCACGAACTGCAGGACCACCCAGAACCCCAGGACGACCATGGCCGGCACGGGAACCGTCCGGACGAAGTAGCCGAAGACCGACCACGGTCCAGATCCGGGCGTGCGGATGCAGCAGGAGGTACGCGCCGAGCGTTCCCGCGACGGCCCCGCTGGCGCCGACCATCGGGAGCGCCGAGGCCGGGTCCTGGAGGTACTGCGCGCCCGCGCGCCACGACGCCGCACACGAGGTAGAAGGCCAGGAACGCGCCCGTGCCCCATCGAGTCCTCGACACGCTCTTGCCCGAAGATCCAGAGGTAGAGCATGTTCCCGCCGACGTGGAGCAGCCTCCGTGGACGAACATCGAGGTGAAGACCGTGAGCATCGGGGGCGGCGCGCCGGCCAGGGCCGTGTCCATCCGGCGGCGGGCAGATGTCGCTGAACCGGCACGGGATGAGCCCGAACTCGACGACGAACTGGTCGTAGAGGCGCGCGCCGATCGAAGGATGGCCCGGCGTCGCCGGATCGAACCACAGGAAGAACTCGTAGACGTAGATGAGAACGTTGACGGCGATCAGGGCGACCGAGACCCCGGGAAGGATTCAGTCGGGGACGTTGTCCCTTGAGCGGGCAGCACGGCGGCCTCGCCGGCTCTCAGGCCGGGCCGACGACCACCGCTGCCGGCTCGATCAGGTGGCGCCGCGCGGCGCCCAGCACGTCGGTCGCTGTCGACCGCCTCGAGGAGGCTCGGATAGTGGAGCACGTACTCGGCTCCGACTCCCATCAGCTCGTAGAACGCCAGGTAGAAGCTCTGGCGTCCGTTCGGTCCGACGGTCCAGCACGAAGGAGCCCGAGAGGTAGGCCTTGGTGCGCTCGGAGCTCGTCCTCGTCCACCGGCTCGCCGGCGAGGCGCTCGGCCTCGCGCCGGAGGCCGGCCTCGGCCGCCGCCACGTTCTCGGGCGCCGTTCCGATGTGGAGCACGACGCGGCCCGACCCGCGGCGCGTGGGATAGGAGGACCCGACCGAGTACGCGAGGCCGTCCTCGTCCCGGAGCGTCCGGAACAGCCGGCTCGACATCCCGCCGCCCAGCACGCCGTTGGCGACCTTGAGGGCCACGTGATCGGGTGCGGCCACCGACGGCGCCAGGTAGCCGAGCAGGACGTGCGCCTGCTGCGTCGGCGACGTCTCGATCTCGCGGAGGCGCACGGGGCGGTCGGGCGGCGGCGGCGCGGCGGCGGCGGCGAGCCCGGACGGAGTCCCTCGAAGAGCCGCGCCCACCTCGGCCAGCACCTCGTCGACGGTGCACGGCGCCGGACACGGCGAGCACGAGGCCGGTCGGCGGCGTAGGTCTCCGCGAACCGGTCGACGAGGCTCGCCTGCGTGATCCGCGCGACGGTCGCCTCGTCCCCGCTCGTCGGCAGCACCGTACCCGCGCGGGCCGAAGAGGGCGCGCGCTGAGGATGCGACTGGCGACCTGGGCGGGCTGATCCTCGAGACCGCGGATCTGCGCCAGCAGCACGCGCGCTCGCGCTCGATCTCGTCGTCGGCCAGAGCGCGGCGCGGTGGCGCACCTCGTGGAGGAGCGCGAGGAGCCGCGGCCAGTGTCGCGCGAGACCCCAGGTCCGGAGCTCCCCGTACTCCTGGTCGGCCCCGCTCTCGAGGCCGCCGCCCGCGTCCTCCGCGGCGCTGGGCGACGTCGAGGGCGCGTCCTGCGACCGCGTCCCCTTCAGGATCACGCGGCCGAGGAGCGCGGTGAGCCCGTTCAGCTCCGGCGGACTCCTCCGCCGAGCCGCCCCTGCGAGAGGAGGGCGGCCGCCACCACGGCAGCGCCCGCGGTTCTCGCGCACCAGCACGGTCATGCCGTTCCGGGAGGACCAGGCGCGTCACGGGGCCGAGGCCGGCGACGCCCGGCCCTGTCGACTCCCGGCGGAGGCCTCGGCTCGCGCGACGACGGGCGCGGATCCCGGACGATCCTCGTCCACGCTCACTCGCCTCCCCGGCCGCCTCGGGGCCGATGACGGCGCCCGTGAAGCGATCGGCGCGGAGATGGCGCCGCAGCCGCGCTCGCGCATCGCCTCGCGCGTCACGCGGCGGATGGCGTCGACGTAGCCCAGCTCGAACTCCAGCGTCCACACGGTGTCCGCCGTGCCGAGCGTGTACGCCGGAGCCCTCGGCCGTCTCTCCGCTGAACGCGTGGTCGGCCTCCACCGACGGTGAGCGCCCGCGCGAACTCCTCCTCGCTGACGAGCTCCTCCGAGAGGCGCTCGACCTCCGTCGAGGACGGCCTCCTCGATCTCCGCGTAGCGGGCCGTCGTCGTCCGAGCGGTGACCGCGACCGTCCCGCGTCGTGCTGGAGGTAGAAGCTCCCTGCCGATCCCCGACACGAGGCCGAGCCGCTCCCGCAGCGACTGCGTCAGCCGCGACGCACCGCCCCTGCCCCAGCACGGTCGTCACGAGGTCGAGCGCGTAGACGTCGGGGTCCGGCGGAATGGCCCGGCCCACACCATGCCGAGGTACGTCTGGTGGAGCGCCTTCGACTCCGCAGCCCGGCGCGGCGCGCCGGGCGGAGCGGGCAGCGCCGGGGCCGCGCCGGAGCGGGCTCGGCGCCCAGCCCGAACGCGCGGATCACGGCGTCGAGGCTCTCGGCCGCCGGCATGCTGCCGGCGACGACCACCGTCGCGTTGTTCGGCACGTACGAGCGGCGGAAGTAGTCGACGATCGTCTCGGTGCGGCACGCCGGCGATGGACGCGGCGGTGCCGAGGACCGGTCGCCCGTACGCGTGCTCGCCGAAGTGGCCGCGCGACAGGATGCGCCAGAGCGCCGCGCTCGGCGTGTCCTCGGCGCGCGCGGATCTCCTCCAGCACCACGTGTCGCTCGCGCTCGACCTCGACCGGGTCGAACGCCGCGTGCTGAGCCGCGTCGGCGAGGATGTCGAGCGCCGTGCTCGAGGCGCGCGGCCGGCAGGACGACGTGGAAGTACGTCCAGTCCTGAGACGTGGCCGCGTTCATCTCGCCCCCGAGGCCGGAGATCGTCTTGTCGATCACGCCCGGCCCGCGGGACGGCGTCCCCTTGAACAGGCAGATGCTCGATGAAGTGCGACAGCCCCGCCTCGTCCGGCCGTTCGTCGCGCGTGCGCCGGCGCGGACCACAGAGCTGCACCGCCGCCACCTCCGCCGCGTCGCTGCGGCTGGAGCGACCGCGGTGAGGCCGTTCGCCAGGCGCACGCGCTCCGGCGTCGGATGGAGGCTGCCCGGCCGTCCCGGTGACGTCGCTCGCCGCTCGACCTTCCGCTCCTCGCGCCGGCCGGCGAGGAAGTGGAGGTGGAGGTGGTGGACGACCTGGCCGCCCTCGGGCCCGCAGTGGATCGCGAGCCGGTAACCACGCTCGCCGAGCCCGCGCGCCTCGCCGATCCGCGGTAGCCAGGTTGAGCGGCCCCAGGGCATCCTCCGATGCGAGGCCATCAGCAATACGTAAGC
>ERZ1370068.2452-contig-1602_pt1 | contig 73100 bp, 88 predicted proteins | sample MGYA00561227_ERZ1370068 | MGnify/ENA primary metagenome ERZ1370068 (study PRJEB38410, sample SAMEA6850437) | metagenome | study: Metagenomic assessment of the ecological functions of the soil: analysis of the soil microbiota associated with the... | reverse complement strand
GCTACGTATTGCTCAGCCCGATTCTCGAACGTGAAGGCGTTCTGCGCCAAATATTTTCCGAATTTGCCGCCGCTTTGGTCTCGAACATCGCAAGCCGGATCCGCAACTTCGGGCTGATCCATAGAGGTCAAACTGGGACTGCAGCTGCTCAGCGAACACAGCGACGCCAGCGATTTCAGCGCACGCTCGGCGAGTTTCGGGCCACGCTTCAGGAAACGGGCCGCCAGATACAACTGCTCAAGAAGTACATGTACAACAGCTTGCACAACCTTCAGGGGCAATTGCTGGGGATAGAGGCAATCCTCCGTCGCGCTGGTACGAATAGGCGGTGCCGTCAAGGCCTGAGGAAGATTGCATTCAACCAAACCGCTGGTTTATGACGCGCGCGAGCCCAGACCACCGGCCTGCCCCGTCCTGGGCGCGTAGATCGAATGGATCGATGAGTCTGATCCTTACATTACGCTGATGATGAATACGGCTTTGCTGGCAGCGCCGACCGCATCGGACATCAGCAAGGTATCGGACGTTCTAACCCCTCATGCTGATGCGCCAACAGGCTCCATGGATCAACAATCTCCTGGTCACCGCCGCCGACGCCTTGCGGCTCGGGAGTCGCCGAAACGATGGAAACCATCGCGAACAAGATCAGGCCCAATGTCTCCAAACCGATTCCGTATTGAAGCAGTTGGCCGACAGCGCGGCAGCTGCGTGAAAGGACCTGAGGCGAGCAGTGGCCCCGTCGATCAGCACTACGAATGGCAGGATCTCAATACAGCGCCGACGACGCCGAGGTATCGACCAAGCACCAGCCGCAAGACAGATACCCAAATGGATCGCTTCAAGAAGAAGCTTGAAGACCTATGCGGCCGTTATCCGAACGAGGGCTGGTCCAGACCATCACCGCGCTGATAGCCGTGCATGGGATTGCCGCTACGCCATCCGCCATCCCCGGCGATGCGGAGAGTATTGCTGAGGATGCCGCCTCGACGCCTTCTGTCGCGCCTGCGTTGAGCGCTTTGTCAATGTCGATACCGAACTCAACGAGCCCGATGAGATCACCGACGTCAGCAAGGCCGCTTGATGACTGCCTCCTCTCAAATCCCACGAGCCTGAGGAACTGACATGCTTGGTGCGACATCGACATCCGAACTGCGAATGAAGACGCGAAATCCTATTCTTCGCTCGATGCGCTTCGCATCGCACACGTAATGCATGAACTGCTCGAGAGCCTGCCGGACGACGAACAACCTCTCCCCGGACGACGAACGCCGTGCGCTACCGATGCAAGAATCAACGAGTTCCTGCGGAGTGCGGCCAACAGTGGAGCATACCTTTGGACTCATCTGCAGATCGTGCAAAGTCGCGCAGGGACTGATCGACTACTGCGGCCAGCCATATGCGGCGCTCAAGGAGCGATCTTTTCCTGCTGCTGCCCGGACAGAGCCGACCTGGTGCTCAAACCGTTCGGACTCGCCAAGGTGACGGAGGCAATTGAACGCGCCGATGGTTTCATCGCTGCACCGGACACGACGGACCATAATTGGCGCGCACCGAATTGTCATGCATCTGGTTCGTCTCACAGGCGCGGGAGAGCCGTCGCGGCGGCACCGCAGGAGCGCGACAAGCTGCTTTCTCGGCAACGTGCAGAGCGCGGATCAGACCATCGACAATGGACCACGATCGGCGTGCTCAGGACGAGCAAGACCGACGATCAGACCAGGTGGAGTTGAGCTATGAGGCGCTGACGCGGCAGTGGCCAAGGCTGCGTGAATGGATCAACGAGCGGCAGGCTTCAGCGGGTCCGTCGCCGCCTGGGAACAAGGCAAACCACCGTGGATTTAACTCCTCAACAGGACTTCTTGCCCGCCGATGCCTAAGTGGCGACCTCAACAAGGCAGAACTGAAATTCAAACAGAGAAGCGAGCGTCTGGTCCGGCGGTCGAAACGGACGCTGTTGGCCAGGTGGCGGCAATGGTGCTCCTTCCGTTACTGAGTTATTGGATTTTCGATGCCGCTCAAGATCAGTACGTCGCCCGGAACTAATGGGACAAGATCTGGATCGTGAAGAGAACCTGGGATCAACGGACCGGAAAACTCGACGCCATAAACTGGCTGGTTCACTACCGATCCAGAATTCCATTCCCCAGCTTCGATTTTTCGAGAAGCAATCTGAAAGACCTGGAATTGAGCGGCATTAACCTGATATCGCCGAATTTCAGCACTCGACCTTCCTGAATGTCGTTCTCGACAGGAGCAATCTTTGCGGGCGCGCGCTTCCCGGCAGCACGATTGCCAGTATTCCTTTCAAGATGCTAATCTTGCACAGTCGACCTTTTTCCAGCGCTGCGCTTTCTCGACCAAATTCATGGGGGCTGTTAGAGCCAACGCCTTTTTCGATCGGACACGGTTATGCGGCGGAGATTTTTCCGGCGCAAATCTTCCTGAACTTCTTCCGGGGCGCCATTCGATCCGGGTTCCGAATTTCAAAACACCGCCTGGCTGGCGGTGGGTTGGGGGCTCGTGCGCAGATCAACTGAATAAACTGTCTGACGAAGATCTGACAAAGGATACGCGCTTTCGATCCGACAAAGGATCAGGGCTTCATCAATGCGATCAAGGAAGACGATACGCCAATATCTCCAATTCCGCCGTGACGATTAATACTCCCTTTGACCGCGCATCTGCTCTGAACGGAAAAAGGCCTGGACAATGGCCATCTACGGCGTGTCTCGAGCGGGTGGCGGAGAAATTGGTTGGAGATGCGATCACTATTCTGAACGCGAATCTGATGAGAAGCCCGCCAACAACAAGATATACGAATTCGCGGACACGCTGGAGATATATCCGCTTGCAGCGAGGAACGATCCCCCAAAGCGTTGGGTAATCTTAAAGCGCCGACGCCAAGGCGATCCGGATATCATGTTCAGATACGCGGTCGCCTTGAACGCTTCCGGAAGCACGGATGACGCGATCAAAAACTGGAAGATCTGTGAATGACCGAAAAGGGAAGGGAACTACTCCCCGGCTTCGCTGTGAGCTTCATCTGCTCAGAAATTATATCAAGGCGATTTCAAAAGAAGCTCGGCGAGTTGCTCGACAAGCGAGTCCCTCCGGGGGATACAGGACCCGCCGCCATGCTTGTCGGACGAGAAAAAGCCAGCAGCGCCACCTGATCGCTAAGGGCATACCTGGCTGCAACCAGCGACCGCCTGCGTCGACGACATCATCAACAATCATGCCGCCGCCCAAAAGTTACGATGGTTGCAAAAATAAATGCCCATGCAAAAATTTTGAAACGGTCATAGGGAACTCCTCCTACAACTAAAAGTATACCTGCGGCTGGGCTTGAAAACAAGTTGCTTCGCACTAAATATCAGCCCTTGGCCCATCCCAAGCGATAATCGATCACACGCCCCTCACTCATCGCATGATGCCAGCTTCGGACCGCCCACAACGGCATCGCGCTGGGCCCATCGTTGCGGTAGCTAGCTGGTAGCTTGATCCCTTCAGGTCGGACGGCTGGATGGTATAAATGATTGATTTACTGGTACAGTTGCGGGCTCGAACCACTGACTCTCCCGTTCCACAGTGACGGTAAGTTTGAGTTAAGACCTGCATCGCCGCGGCAAGGAGGCTGGCCGCATCGACCGCTTACAGGGCGAAACAGATGACATTCGGAGCACTCTCCGTTGCCGTCGCACTTGCGACCGCCGCCGCCGACTGTAACCTCGCCGACCATTACCTACCGGAACCGCCCGCGGATCGTGATTTCTGCCTGACTGACCGCGTGTTCGTCGACGGTTATCGGAGGCGCATCGTCCGCCCCAAGCGGCATCGGACGCGTCGCCGAACTCGGCACGCCATTCGGCGATGATGGGCATTGTCACCAGCGACCTGGACCGGCCGCCTGACTGGCGAGAAGACGCGGAACCGTGAGGTGGCTTACTGCACCACGGCTGAGGGGGCGGGGCATCAATCGCGAAATCATCGAAATGGGCGTTGCACTGACACCGCGCCATGACACCGGTATGTGCCGCTCTGAATAACCGAACAACCGGAGGCGTGCTGGCGGCGCAGCCAGCGGGCATCTTGCTGCGTGAAGCGGATGTACCGGCTGAAGGCGTTGCCCCACCGTATACCCGGTCATCCCGGCTGACCTGCTTGCCGGTAAGTTTATTGCGCTTTAAGTTGGCATTGATATTATTGGTAGCGGAGAGGGACTCGAACCCCGACCCCAGGATTATGATTCCGTGCTCTAACCAGCTGAGCTACCCCGCCACGGCGCCGCGGTGGCGGCATGAGATGCCGCGGGCGCGAACGCGCGGCATATAAGGAGTGGGTCGAGGGCCTGTCAAGCAAAGCCGGCCGCGCCGCCAGACAGCTTGCAAAGCGCGTTATTTCGGCCGTACCGAGGATCGCCGCCGGGGCTGCCGGGCGGCGGGATCACCGGCGTGTTGCCGCCCTCCGGCGTCGGCGCGCGGATTTCCGGGTCGACGCCCGCCGGCGGACACAGCACGCCGTCGGATCTGGCGAGCTTGTCGCCGAGCGGCTCGGTGCGCTGGCCGGTGGTGGTTCCCTCCGGCGCGACGTGCTCGGGTGGGCGGTTGCTGCATCGGCGAGCAATTGGTGGACCTCGCCGGCGCGCGGCGGCGCGGTCTGGGCCGGCGGCGTGGTCGGCGCGGGCGGGGCTTGCGCGATCGCGACGCCGGACGCCGCCATCAACGCGCATGAGAGAAAGAGTGATTGGTTGATCCGCATCGGGAAGAGAACGGCCCGCGGACGCGCATTGGTTCCCCGGCAAAATACCCGGCAGTTTCACGATTTGCGGAAACGGATCAGCGAGAAATGCCCCATCGGCGGCATCGGGCGGCGTTCGGCCAGGCTGACGCCGCCGTGTTTGGCCGCCCAATCGGTCAGCCGCGCCCAGCGGAAATTCCGGCCGCCAGCCGAGCCGGCGCGCCAGCGGCGCGAACGCCAGTTCGAACATGCGGCGCGGGCCGCTTTCGGCGCCGATGTGATTGACCAGGATCAGTTCGCCGCCGGGTTTCAGCACGCGGATGAAATCATCCAGCGTCGCTTCGGGATCAGGCACCGCGGTGATGACATATTGCGCCACCACCGCGTCGAAGAACGCATCCGCGAAACGCCAGATTCTTGGCGTCCATCACCGCCAGCGTCTCGACATTGGTCAGCCCCAGAGCGCGCACGCGCTGCTGCGCACGGCGCAGCATCGGCTCGGAAATATCGACGCCGCATAATCTCGTGGTGCGCGAATAATCCGACAGCGACAACCCGGTGCCGACGCCGACGTCGAGCACCCGGCCGCCGATCTTGTCGGCTTCCGCGATGGTCGACTGGCGGCCGTGGTCGAACACCTTGCCGAACACCAGATCGTAGACCGGCGCCCAGCGCCCATACGCCTTTGCGACCCCTGCGCGGTCGATGTCCGCAGCCATTCCCTGCCCCGAATTATCTATCCGCGCATCGCTTCCGCGAGCGACCTGCGGCGCATCCGCTCGCGTGCCGCGTGCCGTCGCGGCATGCGCTGGCGGTCGGCGCTCTTGATGAAACCGCCGCCGAGCACGCGTGCCTGTCCCGACGGCGCATCGTAGAACACGCAGGCCTGCCCGGGCGACACGCCCTCCTCGCCGGCGACGAGTTCGATCTCATAGCCGCCATCGGCCGCGCGCAGCCAGGGCCGGCTGCGGCGCGCGCGTCGAGCGCACGCGCACGAACATCTCGATGCCGTCGCCGACCACGCGGTCGAGCGCGCCGTCGCCGATCCAGTTGACGTCGCGCAACAGGATGCGGTCCATCCGCAGCGCTTCGCGCGGGCCGACCACGACGCGGCGGCTCGCGGCATCGAGCCTGACCACATAGAGCGGCGCGCCGGCCGCAATGCCCAGCCCTTGCGCTGGCCGACGGTGAAATGAACGATGCCCTGATGCTGGCCGATGACGCGGCCGTCGAGATCGACGATGTCGCCGGGCGCGATCGCGTTCGGCTTCAGGCGCCCGATGATGTCGGTGTAGCGACCCGGTCGGCACGAAGCAGATGTCCTGGCTGTCCTGCTTGTCGGCGACCTCAAGACCGAAGCGACGCGCCAGTTCGCGCGCCTCGCGGCTTGGTCATGTCGCCGAGCGGAAAGCGCAGGTAGTCGAGCTGCTCGCGCGTGGTCGCGAACAGGAAATAGCTCTGGTCGCGATCGGCATCGGCGGCGCAATGCAGCGCCCGCGATCCGTCGCTGATGCGGCGCGAAGCGACATAATGCCCGGTCGCGAGCGCCGCGGCGCCGAGCTCGCGCGCGGTCGCGAGCAGATCGCGAAACTTGATCGAGCGGTTGCACTCGATGCACGGCACCGGCGTTTCGCCGAGCGCGTAGCTGTCGGCGAAATTGTCGATCACCGATTCGCGAAAGCGGCTCTCGTAGTCGAGCACGTAATGCGGGATGCCGATCCGCTCGGCGACGTTGCGGGCATCGTGGATGTCGCGCCCGGCGCAGCAGGCGCCCTTGCGGTGGGTGGCGGCGCCGTGGTCGTAGAGCTGCAGCGTGATGCCGACCACGTCATAGCCCTCGGCCTTCAACAGCGCAGCCGTCACCGAGAGTCGACGCCGCCGGACATGGCGACCACGATCCTGGTATCCTCTGGGCGGCCTTCGAGTTCGAGACTGTTGAGCATGGCTGGGGTCATCGATCCTGATCGCGAGCGGCTTCGTACGCCTCGCGACGCGTGAAAAGCCTTTTACATGTAAGCTCTTGGAACGCATCCAGAAAGGGCCGGACCGGCCTGCACGGGGCGTCTGAAGACCGCTCTTTAATATAGGCCGTATTCCAGCGAAGCAATCAGCCGATCCCACCTTTCGGAGGCGGCGAACGGCAAATCTTGCCGCCGGGCAAAAGGGGGCGCACCGGCTTCCGGAGCATTTCTGGCAAATCATTGAAATAGCTAATGTTTATTCGTCCGAACGAATGGCCCGCTCCTTGCTCAAGGAAGGTGCAAGGGTTCAACGCGAGGTCGCCGTGGTCAGCGCAACGTCAGAAGTATTTCCCAGCGCGTCGTTCCAGAACGCGCCGGCGAGGTCCGCCCGCTCCGAGCAGGGCTCCTCGGATAACAGCTTTGCCGCGCTGGTCGACAGCAATACCGCCAGCGCGTCCAGCGACAGGTTCCAGGACACGAGCCTGCCTGCCCCATCGCGCCGGACCGATGATCCGCCACCCGCCGCCGACACAAGGTCGCGCGACGCCAATAGCGCCTCCGACAACCTCACGCAGGGCGCCTCCGACGACCGCACACACCGCTGGTCAGCGCAGCGACGATACTGACGACAGCGTCGCCAAGACGCGCTCGACCAAATCGAAATCGACCTCGAAATCCGACGATGCGAAATCGAAGGAACAATCGACAGCGAGCGACGATGCTGCCGCGAGCGATCAGCCAAAACCGATCCGGACAGTCCGGCTGCGGCAACGGCGAGTGCGGTTGCAGTCGGGATTGCTCCGGTAGCGACCGCAACCGATGCCGCTGCCTCAACGGCGCCGGCCTCCGACAAGGCCACCGCGCCGCTTGCGATCGCCGCCGCGGCCATCGCCGCCGCATCGTCCGTCACCGGCAACGCTTCGACCGGCACGCCGACGGCATCCAGCACCGATGCCGGCGTCGCCGCAACGCCCGCCGTTGCCAGGCCGCCGGTGTCAAGATCGCGCCGCAGGCCGCGCCCTCCGATGCGACCACCACCCAGCGACATGCCGGCCGACGTGACAGTGCCGAACGGCATCGCGCTGGCGGCTTCCGCCATCGCGCCAATCGCGCCGAAAACCGCGGCAACGCTCAAAGGCCAAGCCGTTGTGAAGGATGCCACCACGTCACAAGGTGAGCCGGGCAGCACCAACGCAACGACGCAGCCGGCCACCTCTCTCCGCACCGACCTCCATCGTCCCCGGCGTCAGCCAGGGCGATGCCGTGGCGGCAAGTCGGCCGGACGGTCGTCGATGGTAAAAGCGGAAGCGTCGAACAACGGCAGCGCCGGACCCGACGACCAATGCCGCCGCCAACGCGCATTTGGCGGCCGCCGACGCGGCGCAGACACCGATCAATCCATCGAACGCCGGCACACAGGCGGCAACCGCGGTCTCCGCAGCAGCTTTCGTCCGCTGCGACGACCGCGACACCAACGACGCAATTGACCGTTACGGCCGCGACCCATGCCGCCAGGTGCCGCTGAGCGGCTCGCAATGGAGATCGCGGCATCCGCCAAGAGCGGCAAAGAGCCGTTTCGAAATCAGGCTCGATCCGGCCGAACTCGGCCGCATCGACGTGCGCATCGACGTCGATCGCAACGGCCAGGTGACGTCGCATCTGACGGTCGACCGGCCTGAGACGCTGTCGATGCTGCGCCAGGACGCCACCCAGTTGCAGCGCGCGCTGGACAATGCCGGATTGCAGACCGGCAATGGCGGACTGCAGTTCAGCCTGCGCGACCAGTCTTCGTCAGGGTCAGAACGACGGCAATCCAGTCCAATCCCAACGCCCATCGCCTGATCGTCAGCGAAGAAGAGACCATCCCCGCCACGGTGGCGGGCCGCAGCTATGGCCGCATGCTCGGGGCGAGCGGCGGCGTCGATATCAGGGTCTAACGGAGATCGCCATGTCAGTCGATGCAACCATGCCGACACACGCTGGTCTCGGCGCCCGGGACCAGCCTCGAGCGTCGAACTCGAGCAACATCCGTCTCGACGGCGACGACCGGAATCGCGGACAATTTCCAGACCTTCCTGACGCTGCTGACCACGCAGCTTGCAGCACCAGAACCCGCTGGATCCGCTCGACACCAACCAGTTCACCGCGCAGCTCGTGCAATTCGCCGGCGTCGAGCAGCAGCTCAAAGCAGAACGATCAGCTCAAGTCGCTGATCGAAATCGAGAAAGAGCGCGCAGGCGACCCAGGCGCTGGTCTATCGTCGGCAACACGGTCGCCGTCGACGGCAGCAAGGCGCAATTCGACAAGTCCGGCGACCTGGAATTTCCAGGCCGAAAAGGACACCGCCGCGACGATCACGATCACGAATTCGACAGGACAGGCCGCCTATACCGGCAACCTACACGCTGAAACAGGGCAACGCCAGTTTCGTGTGGGACGGCAAGGGCAATGACGGCGTCCAGTGGCCGGCCGGCACTTACACGTTGACCGCCACCGGCAAGGACAGTCACGGGCAACAGCGTGGCGATTTCCACCGAAGTTCAGGGCGTGGTCGATTCCGTCGATCTCACCGCCTCCCCGCCGCTGCTCTCGATCGCCGGCCAGAGCTATACGACCGACAAGATCAAGCGCGTGGTGCGCCCCTCCTCCAGTTCGAGCTAGCGAGCGCGGCCGGACTCGCTTCCATGGTCTGAGCTGTCTGCCCGGCATCTTCCCGATGCCGGGCAGACGCGCATTTTCAGGAGATTCGCATTGAACGCTTGGGCTTAGGCAATTTTTAAGCCGCCGGGCGTAGGTTGCTTGCGTGAGTTCAGTGGTTGAGAGTTTGTGAGTACGCCATGACAGAACCCCATCGCCCGAGGGTGAAATACGTCATCGGGCCTGACGGCAGTCCGTTAACAATTGCCGACCTGCCCGCGCCCGGAACCAAACGGTGGGTTATCCGCCGTAAGGCCGAAGTCGTTGCCGCGGTCCGCGGTGGCCTGCTTTCCCTCGAAGAAGCCTGCAGCCGCTACACGCTGACGGTCGACGAATTCCTGTCCTGGCAGTTCTCCATCGACCAGCATGGCCTCGCCGGCCTGCGCACCACCCGGATCCAGCAATATCGCCAGTAGTTCTCAGCAAATCCACGGCATTTGACGAAAACCGGCTTCGTTTCGCGAAGCCGGTTTTTTCATGACCAAACTTTTGCCGCTCCCTTTAACGATCGTTAACCATATCGAAACCATCCCCTAGGCAATAATTGCCCAGTCGGTCCCTCGAGGGCCGAATCCCCTGGGGGCAGTTGGTGCAAGGTCTCGTTGCTTTCCTGAAAGGTCTCGGCGCGGCGCGATTGGCGGCGATGATCGCGGTCACTGCTGCGCTGATCGGCTTCTTCGCCTTTGTCATCATGCGCGTCACCACGCCGCAGCTGACGACGCTCTTTACCGACCTCTCCACCGAGGATTCCTCAGGGCATCATCAAGGAATTGGAGCGGCAGGCGATCCCCTTCGAGCTGCGCAATGACGGCGCCGTGATCATGGTGCCGAAGGACAAGGTGACGCGGCTGCGCATGAAGCTCGCCGAGGGCGGGATGCCCAAGGGCGGCGGCGTCGGCTACGAGATTTTTGACAAGTCCGACGCGCTCGGCACCACGAGCTTCGTCCAGAACATCAATCATTTGCGGGCGCTGGAGGGCGAGCTCGCCCGCACCATCCGCGCCATCGACCGCATCCAGTCGGCGCGGGTGCATCTGGTGCTGCCCGAACGGCCCTTGTTCTCGCGCGAGACGCCGGAGCCGTCGGCTTCGATCGTGGTGCGGGTGCGCGGCAGCCTCGAGCCGCAGCAGATCCGCGCCATCCGCCACGTGGTCGCTTCCGCCGTCAACGGCCTGAAGCCGCAGCGGGTGTCGATCGTCGACGAAGGCCGGCCAATTGCTCGCCGACGGCGCCGCCAGCGACACCGAGAGCGCCGTCGGCGACGAGCGCCGCACCGCCTACGAGAAGCGGATGCGCAAGCAGGTCGAGGACATCGTCTCCTCCGTGGTCGGCGCCGGCCGCGCCCGCGTCCAGCTCTCCGCCGATTTCGACTACAACAAGATCACCCAGACCTCGGACAAGTTCGATCCCGAGGGCCGCGTGCTGCGCTCGAGCCAGACCAGGGAAGAATCCAGCCTGACCGCCGAGAACAGCGGCCAGGTCACGGTCAACAATGAACTGCCCGGCAACCAGAACGGCAACAATGCCGCGCAGGCCCGCGACCAGAGCAAGAAGAGCGAAGAGACCAACAATTACGAGATCTCCCGCACCACCAAGACCGAAGTCACCGAGGTCGGGCGGGTCAACCGGATCTCGGTCGCAGTTCTGGTCGACGGCGCCTATTCCAAGAACGAAAAAGGCGAGATGGTCTACCAGGACCGCAGCAAGGAGCAGCTCGACCGCATCGCCGCCCTGGTGCGCTCGGCGATCGGCTTTGACCAGAAGCGCGGCGATCAGGTCGAGGTGGTCAATCTGCGCTTCGCCGAGGCGCCGGCCGTAGTGCTGCCGCCGGAGCCGACCGGCCTGCTCGGCATGCTGCAGTTCACCAAGGACGACGTCATGTACGTGATCGAGCTCGGCGTGATGATGCTGCTCGGCCTCGTGGTGCTGTTCATGGTGATCCGCCCGCTGGTCAAGCGCATCCTCACGGCCGACGCCATCCCGGCGCCTAGCCGAACTCCCGCGCTTGACCGACGGCAGCGCGGCACCGGCGCCGGCGCGACCGGCCACGCGCTGGTACCGGGCGGCGCCGCCCAATTGATCGACGTCGCCCAGATCCAGGGTCAGGTTCACGCCCAGGCCGTGCACCGGGTCGGCGAACTGGCCGAACGAAATCCGAACGAAACCGCCGCCATTGTCCGTCAATGGCTGAGCGAGACCCGCCGAGAGCCTGACATGGCCGCCGTACCGCAGACCTCGAACGCCAACGACATCCACAGCGTCATCTCGTCGCTGGCGAGCCGTCAGAGCAATCGTCCCAGGAGCGAGCCGATGGAGCGGCCCGAAGCGCGCCGCCATCCTGATGCTGGCGCTCGGCGAGCACATATGGCGGCAAGGTCTGGGCCCTGCTCGACGACGACGAGGTGCGCGAATTGTCGATCGCGATGTCGACGCTCGGCACCGTGGAGGCCGACGTGGTCGAGGACCTGCTGCTCGAATTCGTCTCGCGGATGTCGGCGTCCGGCGCGCTGATGGGCAATTTCGACGCCACCGAGCGGCTGCTGCAGCAATATCTGCCGGCCGAGCGCGTCACCGGCATCATGGACGAGATCCGCGGCCCCGCCGGCCGCAACATGTGGGAAAAGCTCTCCAACGTGCAGGAAGAGGTGCTCGCCAACTACCTCAAGAACGAATACCCGCAGACGATCGCGGTGGTGCTGTCGAAGCTGAAGTCGGAGCATGCCGCGCGCGTGCTCGCGATCCTGCCCGAGGATATCGCGCTCGACGTCGTCAACCGCATGCTGCGGATGGAGGCGGTGCAGAAGGAAGTGATCGAGCGCGTCGAGCAGACGCTGCGCACCGAATTCATGTCGAACCTGTCGCAGACCCGCCGCCGCGACGCCCACGAGGTGATGGCCGAAATCTTCAACAATTTCGACCGCCAGACCGAAACCCGCTTCATCACCTCGCTGGAAGAAGACAACCGCGAATCCGCCGAACGCATCAAGGCGCTGATGTTCACCTTCGACGATCTGGTCAAGCTCGACTCCGGCTCCGCCCAGACCCTGATGCGCAACGTCGACAAGGACAAGCTCGGCATCGCGCTCAAGAGCGCCAATGAGGAGGTCCGCAGCTTCTTCCTCGGCAACATGTCCTCGCGCGCCGGCAAGATGCTGCTCGACGACATGGCGGCGATGGGACCGGTGCGGCTGCGCGACGTCGACGAGGCGCAGGCGCTGCTCGTCAACCTCGCCAAGGACCTCGCCGCCAAGGGCGAGATCATGCTGACCAAGAACCGCGCCGACGACGAGCTGGTGTACTGATGGCCGCGCCCGCAAAATTCCTGTTCGATATACGACTTCTCGGCGCCGGATCAGGTCGCGCGAGCGCGCTGGCCACGCCGCCGGAGATCGCCGAGAAGATCGCCGCCGCCGGAAGCAAGAGCCTATCGCGACGGCTACGACGGCGGCGCAGCGCGAGGCCAGGGTGGAGAGCGACCGCCGCGCGGCGCTGGCGCTCGAGGAGATCGCGATCGCGATCAAGGGCATCGCCACGCGCTTCTCCGGCATCGAGACGCGGATGGAGACGGAAGCCGTCGACGTCGCGGTCGCGGTCGCCCGCAAGCTGTGCAGCGAGCTGATCGCCCGCGAGCCGCTCGGCGAGATCATCGGCGCTGGTCGCCGACTGCTTCTCGCATCTGGTCTCGACGCCGCATCTCGTGGTCCGCATCAACGAGACCCTCTACGAGGACGCGCGCGAGAGAGATCGAACGGCTGGCTTCGCAGAGCGGCTTCGAGGGCCGCCTGGTGATCTTGGCCGAGCCTGACATCGCCACCGGCGACTGCCGGATCGAATGGGCCGATGGCGGCGTGGTGCTGGAGCGCGCGGCGATCGAAGCCAAGATCAACGAGCTCGTCGGGCGCTATATCGCGTCCCGCGATCAGGCCAACTAGCGGCCATGAGGACTGACCATGAGTGACACCGACGCGCAGGTACCGCTGCCCGACCTCAACGCCGCCGACGCGGCGCCGGTTGACTGACGTCGCCTACCACGAAGACGAACAGGCCGCGCGCATCGCCGCCGACCTCGAGGCCGTCTTCGACGTGCCGGTGCAGGTCTCGGCCGTGCTCGGCCGCTCCAGGATGGATGTCGGCGAACTGCTGAAGCTCGGGCCCGGCACCGTGCTCGAGCTCGACCGCCGCGTCGGCGAAGCCATCGACATCTACGTCAACAACCGCCTGGTGGCGCGCGGCGAAGTGGTGCTGGTGGAAGACAAGCTCGGCGTGACCATGACGGAAATCATCAAGGCGGAACGCAACTAACTTTAGCGACACGGCGCGCGGCAGGCGCGGCCAGACGGACAGGAGACTATCATGCGGCTTCTCATCGTTGGCACCTTGAAGGGCCAGCTCACGACCGCCACCAAGATCGCGATGGACAACGGCGCGTCCGTGACCCACGCCGAGGCCACCGAGCAGGCGATGGCGGTGCTGCGCGGCGGCAAGGGCGCCGACCTGCTGCTGGTCGATGTCGGCCTCGACATCCGCGACCTGGTGATGCGGCTGGAAGCCGAGCACATCCATGTGCCGATCGTCGCCTGCGGCATCTCCAACGACGCCCGCGCCGCAGTCGCCGCGATCCACGCCGGCGCCAAGGGAATACATCCCGCTGCCGCCCGATCCCGAATTGATCGCCGCCGTGCTCGCCGCGGTCGCCAACGACTCCGCGACCTCGTCTATCGCGACGAGGCGATGGGCAAGGTGATCAAGCTTGCGCAGCAGATCGCGGGCTCGGACGCGTCCGTGATGATCACCGGCGAGATCCGGCACCGGCAAGGAAGTGCTGGCGCGCTACGTCCATTCGCGCTCGAACCGCGCCAAGCGGCCGTTCATCTCGATCAATTGCGCGGCGATCCCGGAGCATCTGCTGGAATCCGAACTGTTCGGCCACGAGAAGGGCGCGTTCACCGGCGCGATCGCGCGCCGCATCGGCAAGTTCGAGGAGGCGACCGGCGGCACGCTGCTGCTCGACGAAATCTCCGAAATGGACGTGCGGCTGCAATCCAAGCTGCTGCGCGCGATCCAGGAGCGCGTGATCGACCGCGTCGGCGGCACCAAGCCGGTAGCCGGTCGACATCCGCATCATCGCGACCTCGAACCGCAACCTCGCCGAGGCCGTGCGCGACGGCACCTTCCGCGAGGACCTGCTGTTCCGCCTCAACGTCGTCAATCTGAAGATCCCGCCGCTGCGCGACCGCCCGGCGGATATCCTCGAACTGGCGCAGCATTTCGCCAAGAAATACGCCGATGCCAATGGCGTGCCGCTGCGTCCGATCTCGGCCGGAAGCGCGCGCGGGTGCTGACCTCGAACCGCTGGCAGGGCAACGTCCGCGAACTGGAAAACACCATCCACCGCGCGGTGCTGATGGCGCAGGGCGACGAGATCGGCGCCGACGCGATCCTGACGCCGGACGGCGACCGGCTCGACCTCGCCAAGACCGCGCCCGCCGTGGCGCACGCCACCTTTGCCGCCGAACAGGTGACCCGCGCCCTGGTCGGCGCGCACCGTCGCCGATGTCGAGCGCGACCTGATCCTGGAGACGCTGAAGCATTGCCTCGGCAACCGCACCCACGCCGCCAACATCCTCGGCATCTCGATCCGCACGCTGCGCAACAAGCTGAACGAATATGCCGATGGCGGGCTGCCCGATCCCGCCGGCCGGCTCGGCACGCCGGACTATCAGCGCCTGGCGTCGGCGGGGTAGCCACAATTGCGAGTGAGCCTACGAATAGCTCGGCGCATCCGGCTTGCGGAAAATATGGATGGGATCGCCGGGCTGAAGATCGCGCCCGGTGAACGCCGCATAGGCATAGAGCGCGAGATAGGCGATCGCGAGCGCGCCGACGCCGTAGAAGGCCCAGACCGCGAGACGCTTCATCGGGTGCAGCCCATGGTCGCCGTCTTCCTGTTCTCCAAAATCAAGACCCCGCGCCTTCTAGATCCACGGGCGCCGCGAAATGCCACCTGCCGGGCAGCGCCGCCAAGCTGCCGTGTCACCAAATCTCACGGCCAATAGTCGCCGGACAGTTGCCCTGCTCAACCTTTTGTTGCTGACATTTTGGAAACAACGGGGGAGCGATCGATGGCCTTTTACGCGCAGACCAGCGGCACGCAGTCCACAAATTCCGGGTCGTTTGTACCGATACCGGGCCTCAGCTTGACCATTCCCGGGGGCGTCGGCACCACGGCCATCATCATCCTCAACGTTCCTTTCCGTTTTCGGAAAGGCAGCAACAACCCGGGCGGAAGCTTTGGCATCACCGTCAATGGCGTCGCTGTCGTCCGTCATCGCAGGCTTCACTTACAGCGAGCAGGTGCCACCGGGTCCGGGACGCGTCCCAACAACGCTGGTCGTCGGCGTTCCCTCGCGCATCCAGCCTCCAGACCATACAGGCCGTATGGTCCGGTGTCCGCGGCAGCGCGGTGATCATCGATACGCCCGCAACACTAACCGCGATCATGGACTAGCGCCTGGCGTCCAGGCGGCGGGACGGCAGGCTGACGTCTGCGAGCTTCGCGGCCAGATCATCAGCCGGCCGCGACCTTTGGCCGACATTGATCGCCAGCTTGCCGATAGCGATCGCGGAACGCCTCGGTGTCCATCTCCTCGAGCTCGATCGCGCCGCTCATCACGCCCTGCCTTCCAGGCCTCGTGCTCGGGATCGTTCTGGAATTCCGGCATCACCTCCTTCGCGAACAGTTCGAGCGATTCGCAGATGTGCTCGTGGCTGTTCTTGCCGGCCTGGTTGAGCAGGATCACCTGGTCGATATGGGAGCTGCGGAAGCGCCGCAGTTTCTTGCGGATGGTTTCCGGCGAGCCGATCAGGCCGCCGCGCAACGCGGCCTCCTGCGCCTCGGGATTCTCGCGCTTCCACTTGTTGTACTCGTCCCACATGTTGACGGTGCCGGGCGCCGGGCGCTGCCGGTTCTGCGCGGCGCCGTAATAGCGCAGCGCGAACTGGAAGAAGGTGGCGCCGTCGGCGCGCGCGCGCGCTTCCTCGTCGGTCTTGGCGCACATGAAGAACGACACCAGCGCCATGTTCGGGTTGATCTCGTAATCGGCGAGCTTCTTCAGGCGCTTTGTGATCGCGTTGTAATAGGCGTGCACCCAGGCATGCGCGGCGTCCGCGCTGACGAACTGGAAGCCGAGCGCGCCAAAACCGTTTTGGCCGGCGCGTTCGATGGTCGGCAATTGCGAGCACGCCATCCACAACGGCGGATGCGGCTTCTGCACCGGCTTCGGCACCACATTGCGCAGGGGAATATCGAAATATCTGCCGTGATGCTCGGTGCCGACCTTGGTGAACATCGGGAAGATCGCCTGCACGGCCTCCTCGAACACTTCGCGCTTGGTTTCCATGTCGCGGCCGAACGGCGTCAGTTCGGTGATGGAGGCACTCTCGCCCATGCCGAACTCGCAGCGGCCGTTGCCGGAGATCGAGCACCGCGACGCGCTCGGCGACGCGGGCGGGATGGTTGGTGGTGAGCTGGAAGATGCCGTGCCCGAGCCGGATCTTGCTGGTGCGCTGGCTCGCCGCCGCCAGGAAGGATTCCGGCGCCGGCGAATGCGAATATTCCTCCAGGAAATGATGTTCCACGACCCAGGCATGGTCGTAGCCCAGCCGGTCGGCGATCTCGAGCTGCGTCAGCGCGTCCTGGTAGAGCTTTAGCTCGTCGCCATCCTGCCACGGACGGGGCAATTGCAGCTCATAGAAGATGCCGAACTTCATGACGTCGCTCCCAGTCGCTTTTGTTGTTTTGCGGGCATTGTAGTGACCGAGGGAGCCGGAGTCCACCGTCAAGGCAATTCCGCCTGGCGGAAGGATCGAAGGGACTTTCGGTCACACCGGATGGGCGCGGAAACTTGACCCAGATCAAGGTCCCCTGATCCGACGTCCAAGAGTGAAACGATACGGCTAGCGGCCCGGATGCCGCCGAACCGGCGGCACCGACGCCGCCGATCATGCATATTCACGAACGAGACGCAGCATGTCCGCCGCTCGCGACGACACCTATGGGCGACCGCGCCGCAGGCGCATGGAAATCTTTGCATTCCTGTTTCTGACGGCGGTGCTGATGCCTGCCTTGGCGATTGCAACCGTCGGCAGCTACGGACTTGCGGTGTGGGTCTATCAGATGGTGGCCGGCCCACCCGGTCCGCCCGGCGCGATAACGAGTGAATCATCATCGTGGCTAAAGCTCAATCCGCACTCGATCGCCGCGCCGCTCATCACCGGCCGCCTGCTCAACCCGGACCGCGTGGTCGCGCCGCCCGGCGCGGAAATCGCCAGCATATTGGTGCAGGCCCGGCCGCAACGCCTCGATGCGGTCGAGGCCGCGATCGTCGCACTCGCCGGCTGCGAGATCTACGGCCGCGATCCCAAGGGCAAGCTCGTCGTCGTGGTCGACGCGCCGGACGCCGGTGCGCTCGGGACCACGCTCAACACCATCGCGCTGTTGCCCGATGTCTATTCCGCCTCGCTGGTCTTCCACGCCATCGATGCGGGAGCATGATCCCGAAGTCGGCCACCGGTTTTCGGACGAGATCATGCCCAAAGCAAAGCTACTACCGGAGAATTGCCATGACCGCCCCAAAACTCGATCGCCGTCAGGTCCTGAAGCTCGAGGCCGCCGCGATGGCGGCCGCTGCCGGCGGGATGAGCACACCGGCGCTCGCGGCCAATCTCGTCGCCGAGCGCGATGCCAGCGAATTGAAGTGGGACAAGGCCCCCTGCCGCTTCTGCGGCACCGGCTGCAGCGTGATGGTCGCGACCAAGGACAACCGCGTGGTGGCGACCCACGGCGACATCAAGGCGGAGGTCAATCGCGGCCTGAACTGCGTAAAAGGCTATTTCCTTTCCAAGATCATGTACGGCCACGACCGCCTGACCCGGCCGATGCTGCGCAAGACGGGCGGCAAATACGACAAGAACGGCGAGTTCACGCCGGTCAGCTGGGACGAAGCCTTCGACATCATGGCGGAGAAGTTCAAGGCGCGCGCTGAAAAAGCGCGGGCCGAGCGGGGTCGGCATGTTCGGCTCCGGCCAGTGGACGATCTGGGAAGGCTATGCCGCCGCTAAAACTGTTGAAGGCCGGCTTCCGCTCCAACAACCTCGATCCCAATGCGCGCCACTGCATGGCGTCCGCCGCGGTCGGCTTCATGCGCACCTTCGGCATCGACGAGCCGATGGGCTGCTACGACGACATCGAGGCCGCCGATGCGTTCGTGCTGTGGGGCTCGAACATGGCCGAGATGCACCCGATCCTGTGGACCCGGGTGACCGACCGCCGGCTTTCCGCGCCGCATGTGCAGCGTCGCCGTGCTCTCGACCTTCGAGCATCGCTCGTTCGACCTTGCCGACATCGGCATGGTGTTCAAGCCGCAGACCGATCTCTACATCCTCAACGCCATCGCCAACCACATCATCAAGACCGGACGCGTCAACAAGGAGTTCGTCGACCGCGCACACCATGTTCAAGCGCGGCCAGACCGACATCGGCTATGGGCTGCGTCCCGAACATCCGCTGCAGAAGAAGGCGACCGGCGCCGCCAAGGCCGGCGACGCCACCGACATCAGCTATCGACGACTACGTCGAAGTTCGTGTCCGACTACACGCTGCGAGAAGGCGGCCGAGATGTCCGGCGTGCCGCTCAACCGGCTCGAGGCGTTGGCCGAGCTCTACGCCGATCCGAAGACCAAGGTCGATCAGCTTCTGGACCATGGGGTTCAACCAGCACACCCGCGGCGTCTGGTGCAATAACCTCGTCTACAACATTCATCTGCTGACCGGGAAGATCTCCGAGCCCGGCAACAGCCCGTTCTCGCTCACCGGCCAGCCCTCGGCCTGCGGCACCGCGCGCGAGGTCGGCACCTTCTCGCACCGGCTGCCCGCCGACATGGTCGTCACCAACAAGGCGCATCGCGACACGGCCGAGCAGATCTGGAAGCTGCCCGAGGGCACCATTCCCGACAAGCCCGGCTATCACGCGGTGCTGCAGAACCGGATGCTGAAGGACGGCCTGCTCAACGCCTATTGGGTGCAGGTCAACAACAATCTGCAGGCCGGCGCCAACGCCAACGAGGAGACCTGTCTCGGCTATCCGCAATCCCGACAACTTCATCGTCGTGTCCGACGCCTATCCGTCGGTGACGGCGCTCGCCGCCGACCTGATCCTGCCGACCGCGATGTGGGTCGAGAAGGAAGGCGCCTACGGCAACGCCGAGCGCCGCACCCACTGTCTGGCACCAACTGGTGTCAGCGCGCCGGGCGAGTCGCGATCGGACCTCTGGCAGCTGATGGAATTTTCCAAACGCTTCAAGATCGAGGAAGTCTGGCCGGAGGAGCTGCTTGCCAAGAAGCCGGAATACCGCGGCAAGACGCTGTTCGACGTGCTGTACAGGAACGGTCAGGTCGACAAGTTTCCGGTGTCCGATATCGAGGCCGGCTATGCCAACGACGAGTCGAAGGCGTTCGGCTTCTACGTCGCAAAAGGGCCTGTTCGAGGAATACGCCACCTTCGGCCGCGGCCACGGCCACGACCTCGCGCCGTTCGACACCTATCATCAGGTGCGGGGCTTGCGCTGGCCCGTGGTCAACGGCCAGGAGACCCGCTGGCGCTTCCGCGAGGGCCTCGATCCCTATGTGAAGCAGGGCGCTGGCAGTCCAGTTCTACGGTTTTCCTGACGGCAAGGCGCGCATCTTCGCCCTGCCCTACGAACCGCCGGCCGAATCTCCCGACGCCGAATATCCGCTCTGGCTGCTCGACCGGCCGCGTGCTGGAGCACTGGCATTCCGGCACCATGACGCGCCGCGTGCCCGAACTCTACAAGGCTTTTCCGGAAGCCGTGTGCTTCATGCATCCGGATGACGCGCAGGAGGCCAAGCTGCGCCGCGGCGACGAGGTCAAGGTGCAGTCCCGCCGCGGCTACATCCGCACCCGCGTCGAGACCCGCGGCCGCAACAAGACGCCGCGCGGCCTCGTGTTCGTGCCGTGGTTCGACGAGGCGCAGCTGATCAACAAGGTGACGCTGGACGCCACCGATCCGATTTCGCTGCAGACCGATTACAAGAAATGCGCCGTGCGCATCGAGCGGGTGTGAACACATGATCGGAAGACCTGCAATTCTTGCTGCTGGTCGTCGCGCTCGCGGCCGGATCGAGCTCGCTGCTGGCGCAGATCGCTCAATTCCGGCTGCGCGGCCCGACGCCGCTCAACGACGAAGGCGCCTGCGGCGCCGATGACGCCGATCGCGCAACACCGCGGAGAAGGAGACGCGCAACTATCCCGAACAGCCGCCGGTGATTCCGCATTCGATCGACGGCTACCAGATCGACATGAACGGCAACAAGTGCCTGTCGTGCCACGCCCGCGCCCGCACCGGCGAATCCCAGGCGCCGATGGTCAGCATCACCCACTTCATGGACCGCGACGGCCAGTTCCTCGCCTCGGTGTCGCCGCGCCGCTTCTTCTGCACCGAATGCCACGTTCCGCAGAACGTCGTGAAGCCGCCGGTCGTCGAATGACTTCATCGACATCGACACCATGCTCAGCCGCGCCGCGCCGGGAGGTCGCCGATGAGCGCGGCCGATCCGGCAGTCCCCGCGCCGCTCCTGGCTGGCGCGGATCTGGGGCTTCATCGTCGAACTCTGGGACGTGCTGCGGCGGCCGAGTTCGGTGTTCGGGCTTGGCGTGCTGGTGCTCGCCGGCTTCGTCGCCGGCGTGGTGTTCTGGGGCGGCTTCAACACCGCGCTGGAACTGACCAACACCGAGAAATTCTGCACCGGCTGCCATGAGATGCGCGACAACGTGTTCGCGGAACTGAAGACCGACCATCCATTTCTCCAACCGCTCCGGCGTGCGCGCGAGCTGCCCGATTGCCACGTCCCGCACAACTGGACCGACAAGATCGCGCGCAAGATGCAGGCCTCCAAGGAGGTCTGGGGCCATCTGTTCGGCACCATCGACACCCGCGAAAAATTCGTCGACCATCGGCTCGAGCTGGCGCTGCACGAATGGGCGCGCTTCAAGGCCAACGACTCCCTGGAATGCCGCAACTGCCACAGCGCCGAATCGATGGACATCACCAAGCAGTCGCCGCGCGCCTCGGTCGCGCACCAGCGCTTCCTGTTCACCGGCGAGAAGACCTGCATCGACTGCCACAAGGGCATCGCCCACCATCTGCCCGACATGCGCGGCGTCCCCGGCTGGCAGTAGCCGGAGCCGGCCGGCAGCTTGCGCCGGGCGCGCGAATGGTTAGCTTGCGGCGGTGAGTCGTGGTTTCCGCGCACGACCCGTTCCCCGCCGAGACCCCATGACCATTTTTACGCCGCATCAGGATCCCGCGCTGAAGGCCGTTGCCGACTGGCTCAAGGCAAAGCCCGGGCCGGAACGGCACGCCGCCGGTGTTCCGCCTGTTCGGCTATGCCGGAACCGGCAAGACCACGCTGGCGCGGCATATCGCCGAAGGCGTCGACGGCGAGGTGAAGTTCGCGGCCTTCACCGGCAAGGCGGCGCTGGTGATGCGCAACAAGGGCTGCGACAACGCCTCCACCATTCATTCGCTGATCTACCGCGCCCGCGAATCCGGCGTCGAGCAGCCGAGCTTCGAGCTGTGGGACGATGCGCCGGCCTCGAAGGCAAAACTGATCGTGATCGACGAATGCTCGATGGTCGACGCCGAGCTCGGCCGCGATTTGATGTCGTTCGACTGCCCGCTGCTGGTGCTCGGCGATCCCGCGCAGCTGCCGCCGATCCAGGGCGGCGGCTTCTTCACCGATTGCGAGCCTGACGCGATGCTGACCGAGGTGCATCGCCAGGCCCAGGACGATCCGATCGTGCGGATGTCGATGGACATCCGCGAGGGCCGCGAGCTCGAGATCGGCCGCCACGGCGAGAGCGAGGTGGTCACCGCGCAACGAGCTCGACCCGCAGCGGGTGCTGAACGCCGACCAGGTGCTGGTCGGCCGCAACAACACCCGCCGCGCCTACAACATGCGGATGCGGCAGCGGCAGAACATCGAGGATCCTTTGCCGGTGGCCGGCGACGAAGCTGGTCTGCCTGCGCAACAACCGCAAGAAGGGCCTGTTCAATGGCGGCGCTGTGGCGGGTGAAGTCGCGCGCGGCAGTCGAAATCGAAAATCATCACCATGCGGATTTCGCCCGACGAGGATTTTGGCCACAAGGTGACAAAAGTCTCGGTGCGTGGCGAGTGCTTTGGCGGCGCCATCGAGACCATCCCGTGGGAGCAGCGCAAACCCTACGACGAGTTCGACTACGGCTATGTGCTCACCGGTGCACAAGTCGCAGGGCTCGCAATGGGACGACGTGGTGCTGTTCGACGAGAGCTTTGCATTCCAGGACCCGCGCGCCCGGTGGCTCTATACCGGCATCACGCGGGCAGCGAAGCGGCTCTCGTGGGGTGTAAGCGTCCGCTCCCGCCTGAACCCTTGCCGCCGGCGCGGGATTATTCACGAAACCGTGTGAACCCGCCCGTAACAACAGGCGCGCCGGCGCGTATCTTGGGAACCGGAGGAAGCCGCCACGATTGCGAAACGCGGCTTGCGCTCTAAACTGCCTTCCAGCCATTTGCCCCAAGAGGAAACCATGTCCCCTCGCCCGTTCCGCCGCTTTGCCCTGTGCGCCGCCGCATCGGCGCGCTGGCCGTTGCCGCCCTTGCCGCTAGCGCCCTCGCGGCGCCGCTGAAGATGCCGTGATCATCCCCGCCGCCCACCCTGACGCACAGGCAGCGAGCGGCCTCCAGACCGCGGTGCTCGCGGGCGGCTGCTTCTGGGGCGTGCAGGGCGTCGTTCCAGCACACGACCGGCGTCGTCAACGCGGTGTCCGGCTATGCCGGCGGCAGCAAGGCGACCGCCGACTACAACATGGTCTCGACCGGCTGCCACCGGGCACGCTGAGACGGTCGAGATCAAATACGACCCGGCGAAGATCTCGCTACGGCAAGATCCTGCAGATCTTCTTCTCGGTGGTGCACGACCCGACGCAGTTGAACCGGCAGGGCCCGGACTCCGGCCCGCAATATCGCTCGGCGATCTTCACCACCAGTGACGAGCAGAAGAAGGTGGCGGAGGCTTATATCGCCCAGCTCAGCGCCGCCAAAGTCTACAGGAAGCCGATCGTGACCAAGGTCGGCCCGCTGGAGGCGTTCTATCCGGCCGAGGCCTATCACCAGGACTATCTGACGCTGCACCCGAACCAGCCCTATATCGCCTACAACGACATTCCGAAGGTCGAGAATTTGAGGAAGATCTTTGCGGAGAACTACATCGAGAAGCCGACGCTGGTGAGCAACGCCAAGGTCACCCAACTGAAAGGTTTTTCAAGGAGGTTAGATGTCCGACACCAAGACGACCGACAAAGTGCAGAAGAGCGAGACCGAGTGGCGCAAGGAATTGACGCCGATGCAATATGCGGTGCTGCGCGAGAAGGCGACCGAGCGGCCGTTCTCCGGCGAATACGAGCATGAGAGGCGCCCGGGCACCTATGTCTGCGCCGGCTGCGGCCAGACGCTGTTCGAGTCCGACGCCAAGTTCGATTCCGGCTGCGGCTGGCCGAGCTTCACCCAGCCGGCGGTCGAGGGCCATGTCGACGAGGAACGCGATTTCAGCCACGGCATGGTCCGCACCGAGGTGCTGTGCGCGAAGTGCAATGGCCATCTCGGCCACGTCTTCGAGGACGGCCCCGGCCCGACCGGGCTCCGCTATTGCATCAACTCGGCCGCGTTGAAGCTGCAGCCGAAGTGATGACGACCTTCTTCTCGTCATGCCCGGCAATGACGGAGTGAGCGAGGGGCTTGCGATATAAACCCGCGTTCTATTTGAACGCTTTCCCACCCCGTGCGACCAAGAGCTGGTCGCGCGGGGTTTTGTTCGGTTGCTCGCTTCCCGCGCGCATTTCGGGGAAGTTCATATGTCGCAAATTTCGAAACGCTTGCTGCTCGGTCTCGGCGCAGCCTGCCTCATCATGGAGAGTGTCTTGATCATGCCTGCCTCTGCCAGCGATAGCGTGTCGCTGTTCAAGGTGATCAGCGCAAAGGACGATCGTGATCGGGCTGTCCGGCGACGAACTGGCGCAGGTCGAGGGCAAGGATGCCGGCGGGATCGCGAAGATGCTGGTGGCGAAGGGATCGATGAGCGTGTGGCAATACGCGGTGCATAAATCGGCCACCGGCGATCTCGAACAGGCGCCGCTGCGCAAGGTCGGGCTGATCGCCAACGACTTCCGCTCCGCGTCTGAGCCTTACGCGACGCCGCTGAAAGTCCTGCCGATCGACGAGGCCAGGAAATAGGGGCCAGGACCAGACGACGCCATCCCCGTCAATGACGCTGTACGCTGCGGGTGCGGCGGCGTAGCTTTGTGCTCGCCGGCCACCCCCAGGAGAGTGCGTTCGATGTCGCTTGGCACCATCCTCGTCATCATCCTGATCATCCTCCTGCTCGGCGGGTTCAGCCGGCGGTTCGGCGGCTACGGCTATGGGCTCGGCCATTCCGGGACGGGCTGATCGGGGTGATTTTGGTCGTGCTGTTGATCCTGGTTCTGCTCGGCAAGCTATAACCCACCTAAGATATTGAAATTATTGTATTTATATCGAGAATCCGGCTGCCATGCGCGGATTCATTATGAGCTCTGACAGAGCCGGTCAGGGGTCGCAATTTTGTCAAACAGGCCTATATTAGGGAGCGAAAGTCATGTACGGCGCGCCGCTGGTCGCGATCCGCCGTCATCCACCCCATCCGCTCGTCAGCGCCAAAAACAAGAGGTCGTCGACCATGCGCCCCATGCGTCCGTTCAACTTTAATACTGCCGCCGAACTATTCCCTGCCGCGATCCGCAAGAAGAAGCGGGCCGGCTTCGCCTACCGCCGCTTCGGCACTGCGGCCGAAGCCGTGCGCTTTGCGATGGAAGAGCTGCCGGCCGATCTGCTGAACGGCGCCTATCTGCAGGTCGAGGAAGCCCGCTTTCGACCAGAGCGGCATCCGTACGCTCTTACGAAAGCGAGGCGTTCGCTGCCACGCCGTCCGCGCCCGGCGCCCGTCGCCGACACCGACGCCGCCAACGCGGCCTAAGGTTTCACCATTCGACAAGAGCCCTCGGACGCAGGTCCGGGGCTTTTGTGTTTAGCTCGGATCGCTTCTCCATCCAGCGCTTGAGCAATCGGACATTGCGCACATTGGCGCGGAACATGACGTCCGAAGGCATCGCCCGCGAGCGGCACCATGCCGACCGCGCCGTCGAGCGCAACATTGGCCAGCATCCGCGCGGTGATGCGCCAGGGCGCGCCGAGCGCGCGCGCCTCGCGCACCAGCCACAGCGAGATCGCGGTCGTGATGAGGTCGCCAACCACGGGATCAACCCGATCAGCCCGTCGATGCCATAGCGGATATTGGTGCCGGGCAGGATGAAGGCGACGTCGAGCAGTTTTGCGATCGCCTCCAGCCGCGCCAATCGCTGCTCGCGGGTGAGATTGCCGAAGCGGATTGGCGGCGCCGCTGCCGAAATCGAAGGAGTACGTCTCGAATTGCGGGCGCAGCGACGCGTCCGGGATTTCGCGCCCCTCCTGGTCGATGATTTTTGCGCGCGGCCTGGCCTCGCGGTTCGGACCTCGCGAACGAGTGCGGTTGGGCGTGGAAACATCGTCGTCGGACATGGCCATCACATGGTAACGCGGAAGCAAGGCGCAAGTTGCGTCACGCCGCCGCGGCCGGCGAAAGATGAACTAATATTTAGCCCGCGACACTTCCACCACGCGTCGTCGCGGCGAAAGCCCGGACGACGCCGTCTTTGCGAGCGAAGCGAAGTCATCCATCTCGCCGCTTGCGGAAACGTGGATTGCGTCGTCGCTAACGCTCCTCGCAATGACGGCCGAACGCACGCCCTACGTCGTGGTGACCGCCTGCGGCTCCTCGGCATATTTGTGTGCCAGCCACGACGACAGCGTCGCGGGTACAAAGCCGACGATGCCATAGAGGAAGAATTGCACCACGCCGGTGTCCGGCCCGCGCGAGCCGTAGAGCAATTCCGCTGCGACAAATCCGATCGTCCCCGCGATCAGCATCCGCACCACCGGTCCGATCCTGCGCACATGCAACAGGATGTCATCGATCGCGCCAAGCATCAGTGCCGGCACGATTCCTGAACAGATAGGCGAATTGCAGCGTCTTGACGAAGGCCGCGAAAAACTTGCCCACCTCCGCCCAGTTGGTGTGGGTCCAGTAGCCCGACGCAAACGTCGATCGCAAACAGCAGCAGGAGCCCGCCGAGGAACGGGCCGATCGCCGCGAAGATCAGGTAGCGTTTCATGCTTTACTCTCGCCGAACTCAGGAGCGGATATGGCTCACTCTTACGATGGTTCGGCGATAAATTCGACTGACTTGGCGCGCTCCCGCTTGATGACGAAAGTGAGGATTGGAACGTCGGATGGCTCCCCGAGACCCCTGAGAGCCTACTTCCCCCACGCCGCGAACGCGTCGTTGAACGCCCGTTCGCCCGGCGCGCCCTTTTCGATCGCGATGATGGCGCGGCGCTGGTTGGCGTAGACCAGCGGCACGTCGAACCAGGAGCGCTCCTTCAGGAGCTGCAGATTGCGGGCGCGGTCGGCATCGACGTTGGAGAGGCCGACCAGGAAGAAGCCGTCGGTAACTTTCACCGCCAGACCGGCCAGCGGCGTGCCGCGGGCCTGCTCGTTGGACTTCATCAAAATGCCGGGCACATTGCCGACGCCGCCATTGGCAAAATCCGGCGGCAGGATGAAGGTCAGTTCCGCGGTGTGGCTCGCCGGCAGCGATGAATCGGTGTTGCGGCGGAACGACATCGTCATCTTGAACTTGCGGTCGGGAATGTCGATGTCGGCGCGCACCGCGATGTCGGCCTTCTGGTTGCCGGACGCCTTGATCGGTTCGGTGCGCCAGATCACCGATCCCACATATTGCTTGCCCTTGGGATCGGACGGGTCCTCGTCATAGAGCACGATCGCGCTGCGCGACCGGCGCAAGTTGCTCCGACGACGGCTGGCCAACGCGATCGGGGATCTTCGGCTTGCTCTGCGGCGCCGATGAGACGTCCCTCGGCGCCTCGCTCGAGGGTGACGACTTGAACAGGCCGCTCACGACCGTGACCGCCTGCTTGCCCCAGAGGATGCCGGCGCCGACCAGGATCAGGACGATGCCGACCGCGATCGCAGCCTTGAACGGGAACACTGCGCCCACCCGGGCCCGCTTCTGACCTCGCGATCGCCGCCGCCGACCCGCGAGCGCTGCGGTGGCGGCATCGGCGGCGCGCCGGAGGGCGCGTAGCGCTCAGCCTCCTCGATCGACTCGTCGTAGGAATAAGGCTGATCCGGATCGGCGCCGCGGTTCTCCAGGTTCGGCTCGAGCCGGTCGAATTCCGGCGAGGGCGACGGCACGTTGGCATAGGTTTTGCGCGCGCTGCGGTTGGCCTGAGCGGCGGCGCGGCCGAGATCGTTGGCGTCGGCCTCGATGTCGCGAAACCCGCGGATGCCGGGTGCGGCCGGCGAAACCGGCGGCGGGGCCCTGGCCCGCGGCGCGCGCCGGGCGGGCGCTCGCGGGTCGGCGGCAGTTGCGGATCGGGGGTCAAGCCTTGCGGCGCCTGCGGGCCACGCGGCGGGACCGGCGCATCGGGACGAAGGTTGCGCGGCGGACGGTCGTTGTCCCGCGACGGCGGCGGTGTCGGGGTGCGGGGGCGCGGCGGGGCGCCGGGGGCCGGCGCATCCGGGCGGGCGGCACTGGCATTGGCGCGGCGGAAGGCGTCGCCGCCGCGGGCGCCGCCGCCGGCACGGGAGGCGTCGCGGGCGCGCTGGGCGGCCTCCGACTCGACCTTGCGCACGGCCTCTTCCAACGACAATCGCTCCCGGGTGATCTCCGATCTCGGAAAGCGGCGGCTGCACGCTGCGGAGCTGCTGAATCAGCGCGGCGCGGGCCCGCTCATAGAGCGCACGGCGGCTCTCACCGGGGGCATTGGGGTCCAAGCCGGCGATGGCACGTGCGATCAGCGGGTAGTAGTCAGCCATTTGCACTCAAAATGCGGGCTTATAGGTAACAAGTCGTTAAGCCTCGAACGGATTTTGTACCAGAATAGTATCCTCGCGTTCCGGGCTGGTGGAAAGCAGCGCGATCGGGCATCCGACCAATTCCTCAACCCGCCTTACATATTTGATCGCCTGCGCCGGCAGGTCGGCCCAGGAGCGGGCATGGGCGGTCGGCTGCTTCCAGCCCTCGATGGTCTCGTAGATCGGCACCACCCGGGCCTGGGCGCCCTCGCCGGCCGGCAGATGGTCGATCTCCTTGCCGTCGAGCTTGTAGCCGGTGCAGACCTCGATGGTATCGAAACCATCAAGAATATCGAGCTTTGTCAGCGCCAGCCCGGTGATGCCGCAGGTGCGGACGGTCTGTCGCACCAGCGTGGCGTCGAACCAGCCGCAGCGCCGCTTGCGCCCGGTGTTGACCCCGAACTCCTTGCCGCGGCGCCCGATCTCCTCGCCAATCTCGTTGTTCAATTCGGTCGGGAACGGCCCCTGGCCGACCCGGGTGGTGTAGGCCTTGCAGATGCCGAGGACATAGCCGACCGCGCCGGGACCCATGCCGGTGCCGGTCGCGGCCTGCGCCGCCACCGTGTTGGACGAGGTGACGTAGGGGTAGGTGCCGTGATCGACGTCCAGCAGCGCGCCTTGCGCGCCCTCGAACAGGATGCGCTTGCCCTCGCGGCGCTTGAGGTCCAGGAGCCGCCACACCGTCTCGGCGTAGGGCAAAGCTTTGGCGCCAGCGCGGTGAGCTCGTTCAGAATGCCCTTGCCGTCGATCTCTTCGAGGTTGCAGCCCGCGGCGCAGCGCGTTGTGATGCGACAGCAGCCGGTCGATCTTGTGCGGGAGGGTATCGAGGTCGGCCAGATCCATCAGGCGGATGGCGCGGCGGCCGACCTTGTCCTCATAGGCCGGGCCGATGCCGCGGCGGGTGGTTCCGATCGCGGTTACCGCGTTCGAGGTTTCGCGCAAGGCATCGAGCTCGCGATGCAAGCGGCAGGATCAGCGTGACGTTTTCGGCGACGCGCAGGTTTTCCGGGCTGATCGCGACGCCCTGGCCTTTCAGCTTTGCGACTTCGTCGAGAAAAGCCTGCGGATCGAACACCACGCCGTTGCCGATCACCGCGAGCTTTTGCGGGCGCAGCACGCCGGAGGGCAGCAGCGCGCAGCTTGTAGGTCTCACCGTTGATGACGAGGGTGTGGCCGGCATTGTGGCCGCCCTGGAAGCGCACGACGATGTCGGCCTGCTCCGACAACCAGTCGACGATCTTGCTCTTCCCCTCGTCGCCCCACTGGGCGCCGACGACGACAACATTGGCCATTGCGAAAGCGTTCCCTACAACTCTGAGAGGTTCGATCATGATCGAGACCGGGAAAGGGTACCGATTGATCCCGGATCATGTTTTGCTTACCCGGCCGAAATCACGGCCCAGGGCCGTTCGCATGCAGGGCCTTAACCGGATAAAGGAAGCGGCTCATGTAGGCAAGCAAGAACGGGGCTTTTCCGGCCTTTCGACCGATACCAAGCCTTTGATATCCCCGGAAAATTTGTGGCCGCGGCAGGGCACGCGGCCTTTAGCAGGGAGCGCCTGAGGTCCGATGTCGAAAACCACCCGCGCGACGCAGGCGCTTGCAAAGCTCGGCGTGACCTTCACGCTGCATAGCTACGATTACGATCCGGACGCCGACAGCATCGGCCTGCAGGCGGCTTCAGCGCTCGGCGTTGCGCCAAACCGCATGTTGAAGACGCTGATGGCCGAGGTCGACGGCAAGGCGGTCTGCGCCGTGGTGCCGTCGGACCGCGAGGTCAGCATGAAGAAGCTGGCGTTCGGCCTTCGGCGGCAAGGCAGCGAAGATGATGCGGCCAGCGGATGCCGAACGGCTGACCGGCTACCATGTCGGCGGCATCAGCCCGTTCGGGCAGAAGAAGCGCGTCCCGGTCGTGTTCGAGGAGAGCGCGCTTGGCGAGGCAAAAGTGTTCGTCAACGGCGGGCAGCGCGGCCTGCAGATCGAGCTCGATCCCAGCGACGCGGTGAAGGCGTTGGGCGCGATTGCGCGGCCGCTCACGGCGTGAGCCTGACCTGCCGCCGGCGTCTCTGACTGCCATCCAGGCGCGGCGGCGATCCATCGCGGGAAGCAGCTCTGAGCCTTGCGTCTGCGCCCACAGCATCGCTTCGACGATGGCCTCGCGTAGTTTCGGCCGCACCCTCGTCGGAGCATTCGATGAAGTGCCAGGAATCGAGTTGGCGCGCGCGGCGAATCGCTGTCTCTCTTCGTCGGCCGGATCGGCCGCACGACGGCGTTGCTGCAAGGATTTTACCAGGTGTATTCTGTTTCGCTGCGAGGTCGGCGGCGAGCGGAAACGCCTCGATGCCCACCGACCGCACCGTAGCCGACAACATGGTTCGGTTGATTCAGCTTCTTCTCATCCTTCTGATTGCACCCTGGTGCGCATACGGCGATCATTGGCAACAGTAAAGCGCAGGAATGATGAGGCTAACCAGTGACGCTTCGACCGGACGCGATGCCCAGCCAGCGTTCGCGCGATCGCATCGCGGTGGCGAGCAAGTCGCTGACAAACGGCTGCCAGATCGCACAATGGTCAATCCTGGCTGATACCGTCCGGCGCATGGTCGCGACGGTGCATCCACCCGCCATTGATGCGCCTGCCAAATCCGTGTCTGTGACACAAGCCGGGCAGGCGACTCTCCGGCCCGGCGTCCTCGCCGGGCGGGCCGCGGCGCCATGAACCGGGCCTGAGAATGTCGGCTTCAGAATGCCTGCTTCCGAAACCAGCCAACAGGCCGTGTCACCCCGCTGGATCGCCAACCAGCCTTATCTTTTGCTCAGCATCACCGCGGCGTGCTGGGCCGGGAATGCCATCGTCGGCCGGCTCGCCGCGGGGCACATCCCGCCAGTGACGCTATCGTTCCTGCGCTGGTCGCTGGCGTTTCTGTTGATCCTGCCCTTTGCCCGGACGCATCTGGTGCGCGACTGGGGCATGATCCGAAAGCATCTCGGCATCATGGTCTTCCTGTCGATGACCGGGATCGGCATCTTCAACGTCCTGCAATATTGGGCACCTCGAATATACCCAGGCGCTGAACACGCTGCTGTTGCAGTCCTCCGGGCCGCTGATCGTCGCGTTGTGGTCGCTTCATCCTGCTCGGCGTGCGGCTGACGCTGGCGCAGGCGTTCGGGATCCTGCTGTCGCTCGCCGGCGTGCTGGTGATCCTGATGCATGGCGACCTGACCGCGCTGTCGAACGTCGAATTCAACAAGGGCGATCTCATCTTCATCGTGGCGCTGACGATTTTCGGCATCTATTCGGTGCTGTCGCTGAAGCGGCCGCCGATCCACGGCCTGTCTTTTGTCGCCTTCACCTTCGGCTGCGGCGCGGCCTGCCTAATGCCGCTGTTCATCGTCGAATTGCTGGTGCGGCCGGTGATGCAGCTCAACGTCAGCAATTTGTTATCGCTGTTCTATGTCGCGGTGTTCCCCTCGACGCTGGCCTATCTCTGCTTCAACCGCGGCGTGCAGCTGATCGGCGCCAACCGCGCCGCGCCGTTCTTCCACGTGGTGCCGGTGTTCGGGACCATCATGTCGATCATCTTCCTCGGCGAGCATCCGCAAGTCTTCCACTTCATCGGTTTTGCGCTGGTGCTGACCGGGGTCTTTGTCGCGTCGCGGCAGCCGAAGGCCGGAGGCGTGGCGAAATGAAGAACACAGCGGTGACTACGGGCGGCAAATCCGCTATCTCTTGCCGCATGCTTCGCTAACTGGTCGGACGATGGCGCGCGCCACCAATCTGATGATCGGGACGCTGGCGCTGGCGCTGATCGCCGGCGCGTTCGGCGCGCGGCTCGGCTACCAGAAATATGCCGGGATCAAGCAGCAGGTGCCGTTCCGCGTCGTCTTCGAAGGTTCCGCCTCCGGCGTGCGCCGGGGCAGCAGCGTGAATTTTGCCGGCGTGCGTATCGGCGAGGTGGTGTCACTGAAACTCGACCATCACCGCGTGATCGCGATGACGCGGATCGACGGCAACGCGCCGATCCGGAAAGACACCCAGGTTGGCCTCGAATTCCAGGGCCTGACCGGGATCGCCGCGATCTCGTTTACCGGCGGCACCGAGGACGCGCCGCCACCGCCGACCGGGCCCGACGGCATACCGGAGCTGACCGCCGATCCCGAAGGCACGATGGGCGTGCAGCAAAAGATCCGCATCGCGCTGCGCAACGTCGACAAGGCGATTGCCGACAACGAAGATGCGCGGTCAAGGATACGCTGCGCAATTTCGAAACCTTCACCGCTTCGCTGTCCGGCAATGGCGAGCGGATCAACAGCATCATCGCCGCCGCCGATCCCGGCATCGATGCCGTCGACAGCGGCATTGGCCAAGACCGAAACTTTCCTGAAAGGCCTCGGCAGCGACAAATATGGCGGCGAATTGCTGCCGACCATCGATCTCGCTGCGCGAATTGATCCAGAGTTTTGACAAGAAGTCCGGGACGCTGATCGCCGAAACCCGAAAAATGCTCGGCGAGGTCAGCGCAGTCGGTCAACAAGGCCGGCCAGAAATTTGGCGGAACCGGCGCCCCGGCGCTAAGCTGACCGATCCACAACAACAACAACGGAAACGCCGACGTTGCACGACAAGATCCGCACCGCTCAACCCTGCGCCGCCCGACCGTGACCCGCGCCGAGCAGCGCAGTGCCGCGCCACTTGAAGCGCTATCTCACGCTCGATGATTTCGAGCCGGTGGCGCGGCGCCGCGATTCCGAAATTCCTCTATGGCTATATCGTCCGGCGGCGCCGAGACCGATGCGGCGGTGCGCGACAACCGGAAGGCCTTCGACGAATACGGTTTTGTGCCGCGCGTGCTCAATGACGTCTCCGGCCGCGACCAGACCACGACGCTGTTCGGCAAGACCTACGCCTCGCCGTTCGGCATTCCGCCGATGGGCTCTTCCGCGCTCGTCGCCTATCGCGGCGACATCGTGCTGACGCGCGCGGCGCGAGACCGCGAACGTGCCGATGATCTCTCAGCGCCTCCTCGCTGATCACGCTCGAGGATGTGCGCGCGCGAAAATCAGGCAGCGTGGTACCAGGCCTATCTCGCCGGCCTGCCCGAGCGCATCGAGCCGCTGGTCGATCGCGTCGCCGCGGCCGGCTACGACACCTTCGTGGTCACCGCCGACGTGCCGGTGCCGCCGAACCGCGAGAACAACATCCGCAACGGCTTTCAGGTGCCGCTCGCGATCACGCCGCGCGGTGTTCTGGGACATCGGTCACGCATCCGCACTGGCTGTTCGGCACCTGGGCGCGCACCGTGAAGAATCACGGCATGCCGCATTTCGAGAACATGGACGCCAAGCGCGGCCCGCCGGTGTTGGCGAAAAACCTGATGCGCAATATCGGCGCGCGCGACCAGCTCGCCTGGAAGCATGTCGAACTGATCCGCAAGCGCTGGAAGGGCAAGCTCGTGGTCAAGGGCCTGATCGCGCCGGAGGACGCGCGCATCGCGCGCGAGAGCGGCGTCGACGGCGTGATGCTCTCCAACCATGGCGGCCGCCAGCTCGATTACACGATGTCGGGCCTGCGCACGCTGCCGGAGATCGCCGGCTGAGGCGAAGCGGCATGACCGTCATGCTCGATGGCGGCATCCGCCGCGGCACCGACGTGATCAAGGCCCTAGCGCTCGGCGCGCACTTCGTCTGGATCGGCCGCCCGTTCCTCTATGCCGCGATCGCCGGCGGCGAAGCCGGCGTGCAGCGCGCGATCACGCTGCTGCACGCCGAGATCGACCGCGACCTCGCGCTGCTCGGCATCCGCTGCGATCAGCGAGATCACGCCGGACCTGGTGCGGAAGTTCTAACCGCACGGCATTGCGGGGAGCCAACGGCTGCGCGCCCGGTGGCTCGCAGTGACGGCCCAAGACTATGCCACCTTTGAACTTGCTGTACGCCTCTTTCGTCGCGATGATCACGTGGTCCGCGCAGCCGTTGCGGCGGTGCGGGTCGCAGCGGGTCTCGTAATCCGCCGATGTCATCATGTCGATGAACGCAGCCACGGTGGGATAATAGACCAGCGCCAGATAATCCCATTGGCTGGCCGGCCGGCTCGACCGAGCGCGATCGCCTTGAGCGTTGCCGGTCCAGAGCAGCGTGCCGCCGCGCGCCTTGATCATCGGCACGGTCAGCGCGCTGTAGCGCAAGTAAGCGTCCCAGCCCGATGCCGTCGCCGTCGAGCGAGCGCTCGCGAAAACGCATCAGGTTGACCATCACGACCGGCGCATCCGATGCTCGAGCGCCTTGAGGCCCTCTGACGTTCAGGAGATCCACAGGCATCCATCAACTCCCGGCAATTCACGCCAGTGTACATCGCCCGAGGCGCCGCGCATGGCACCAATCCTCGCAACCGTGACTTGTCGCGCGGCGAAATCCGGTCACAACATCGATCAAGCATGACCGATCCTCGCGCTTTGCCGTCGAGGCCCGCCGCGCCCGCCCACCGCTCGCCGATCGCGCTGGCTCAACAACCAGCCCTATCTGCTGCTCAGCCTGACCGCGCTGTTCTGGGCCGGCAACATCGTGCTGGCGCGCCATGTCGCGCAGCCACGTGCCGCCGATCGACGCTGACCACGATCCGCTGGTTCGGCACCTTCCTGATCCTGCTGCCGTTCGCCTGGCCGCACCTGAGGCGCGACTGGCCGGCGCTGCGCGCGCATTTGCCGCTGATGGTGTTTCTGTCGGCGATCGGATTTGCCTTCAACAACGCGATCTCCTACTGGGCGCTGCAATATACCGAGGCGCTGAACGCGCTTCTGATCCAGTCGTCGGGGCCGCTTGTTCGTGGCGCTGTGGTCGCTGATCCTGTTCGGCGTGCGGCTGACCGGCGGCGCAATTCGCCGGCATCGCGATCTCGCTTGCTGGGCGTGCTCACCATCATCCTGCGCGGCGATTTTGCAGCGCTCGCCAGCATCTCGCTTCAACAAGGGCGACGTGATGTTTGCCGGCTTCGCTGCTGTCGTTCGGGCTTTATTCGGCGCTGATGCCGCGGCGGCCGAAGACGCACTCAGCTGTCGCTGTCATCGCCTTCACCACCTGCTGCGGCGCGCTGCTGCTGGTGCCGTTCTCGATCTGGGAATTTTCGAGCGGCGCGACGCTGAAGTTCGACTGGCTGACGCTGGCGACGCTGGCCTATGTCGCTGATCTTTCCCTCGGCGCTGGCCTACCTGTTCTTCAACCGCGGGCGTCGCGGCTGATCGGGCCGAACCGCGCCGCGCCGTTCTTTCATCTGGTGCCGGTGTTCGGCTCGGTGCTGGCGATCCTGCTGCTCGGCGAAAAGCTGCAGCCGTTCCATCTGGATCGGCTATGCGCTGGTGCTGGCGGGCGTGGTGATCGCCTCGCGGCGGGGCTCTGCCGGTCGAAGCGAATGCGGCATTCGAGCGGCTTCCGCTTGGCCGGCGGACGGGCTAGCTTGCGGCGCAATCAATCACCAGCAACGGGGAAACAGAAAATATGATTGCACGATCGAAACGGGTTTACCGCGTGGCGCGTGGTGGTGCCGGCCATGCTCGCGCTGCTCGCCGGGTCACAGCCTCGGCGCAAACACCGTACCCGAACCGCAACATCACGCTGGTGCTGCCGTTCGCGGCCGGCAGCGGCACCGACACCACGACGCGGATCATCTCGCAGCATCTTCGGCATGGCGCTCGGGCGTCGGCATCGTGATCGAGAACAAGCCCGGCGCCAACGGCATGATCGCCGCGACCTATGTGGCCCGCGCCGCCGCCGGACGGCTACACGCTGTTCGTCACCACCAACACCACGCACTCGGCCAATCCGTATCTGTTGAAGACCCTGACCTACGATCCGGTCAAGGATTTCACGCCGATCGCGCGCACCGGCGACCTGCCGTTCATGCTGGTGGTGCATCCGGAAGTGCCGGCGAAGACGGTCGGCGAACTTGATCGCCCACGCAAAGGCCAATCCGGCAAGCTGACCTATGCCAGCGGCTCGTTCGTCGGCGATCGTCTCCGGCGCCACTTTCGCGCACAATGCCGGCATCGATTTGCTGCACGTGCCCTACAAGAGCTCGCCGCCGGCGCTCAACGACGTGATCGGCGGCCGCATCACCATGATGTTCATCGACGTGCTGACCGGCCTGCCGCACGTCAATGGCAAGGCGCTGCGCGCGCTCGCGGTCACCACCAGGGATCGTTCGCCACTGATGCCGCAGCTGCCGTCGATGCAGGAGGCTGGCGTGCCGGATTTCGACATCACGTCGTGGCAGGGCTATTTCGGGCCGGCGCAATATGCCGAAGGAGATCGTCGCAAAGCTCAATGCCGAAATCCGCAAGATCGTCGAGAAGCCGGAGATCAAGGCCCAGCTCGCCGACGCTCGGCATGGAGGCGCCTTCTCCGGCACGCCGGAAGAGCTCGGCACGTTCGTGAACGACCAGCTCGTGCTGTGGGGAGAAGCTGATCGACGGATGCGGGGATCGAGAAGCATAGGTGCAGGGCGAAGGCGCTCTTTCCGCTGTGCCCACGATGCTGCCGCTCGTAAGTCGTCCATCGCGAGCGGGCGATCAGTACGCCGTGCTGTCCTGCAACTTATCGCTGACGTCCCGGAGTACTGGATGCCCCGCCTTCGCGAGGGCATGACGGCGAGCTTACGCCGCGCGGACCTTGGCCAGGAACTCGTCGACCGCGTTGCGCAGCATGCCGGACTGGTTGTCGAGTTCGCGGGCGTTCGACAGCACATCCGGACGCCGCCGTGCCGGTGGCCGCCGCGGCCGATGGTGACGCCGCCGATGTGGGCGCTGATCTCGTTGCGATCCGGCCGCGACCGACTGGATGTTGCGCGCGATCTCGCGCGTCGCATCGCCCTGCTGGTCGATCGCGGTCGGAGATGCTGACGGTGATCTCGCTCATCTGCGCGATGGTCGCGGTGATGCCGCCGATCGAGGAGACGCGCTTCGCTGGTCGAGGCCTGCATCGCCGCGACCTGGGCGGAGATTTCCTCGGTGGCCTTCGGCGGTCTGGTTGGCGAGCGCCTTGACCTCGGAAGCGACCACCGCAAAGCCGCGGCCGGATTCTGCCGGCGCGCGCCGCCTCGATGGTGGCGTTGAGCGCCAGCAGATTGGTCTGCGCGGCGATGCGAGTGGATCAGCTTGACCACCTCGCCGATCTTCTCGGCGCCGGTGGACAGCGCCTGACGGTGGCGTTGGTGCGCTCGGCATCGCCCGACCGCCTTGCTGGCGATCTCGCTGGAGCGCGCCACCTGGCGGGAAATCTCGGTGACCGAGCTTGACAGCTCTTCGGCCGCGGCCGCAACCGTGCCGACATTGTTCGAGGCGCTCTTGCGATGCAGCGCCGACGGTCGCGGCGCGGCGCGCTGGCATCGCTCGCGGTCGCGGTCATCGACTGCGCCGTGGTCTGCATGTCCCGGCCGCGGCCGCCGACACCGAACGGACGATGCCGGTGACGCTGCGCTCGAAATCGCTGGCGATGCTTCTCCATCGCCGTGCGGCGCTCGGCCGCGGCGCGGCGCCTGCGTCTCCGGCTTCGGCCTGTTCGAGGCCGCGGATGCGCACGCGCGTTGTCCTTGAAGATCTGAACGGTCGCCGCCATCGCGCCGACCTCGTCGCCGCGGCCGACACCGGAATCTCGCCGTCGAGCGTGCCGTCGGCCAGCGCCCTGCATCCGGGTGCCGAGCTGGCCGAGCGGCGTTGTGATGCTGCGGCCGATCAGCCAGGCGATGCTGCCGGAGATCACGGCGATGCCGAGAATGGCAAGGCCCAGCAGCCACGCGATCGGCGCCAGCTTGGCGTCGAGATCGTCGAGATAGGCGCCGGTGCCGACATACATGTTCAAGCCGGGAAGGCGACGGCCGAATGGGCGATCTTGCGCACGGGCTACTCGTCGGCCAGGCTTCTTGATATTCATAAGTCAGCAGTGTGTCTCGCCATTGGCCCGCAATGCCCGTCGCGTCGATTCGCGTCCGATGTACCTGCCGCCGCGTGACCACGTCCGAGGCGATTGGTGCCGATCTGCTTGGGATCAGGCGACATCAACTGTGATGCCGTCATGTTGGTACCCGAACGGATAGCCGGCGCCGTTGTCGTAAGTCAGCGTATTGCGCGGCGTTGGCCGAACTCGGCGATCGCGGCTTCCTTGGTCAGTCTGGCCGGCATCGACCTGCTTCTGCAATCCTGCAGCCATGTTGCGTCGCCATGTCGACGATGCTGTGAAGCCTGATCGACCTTGCGCGCTTCACCATCTCGCGCTGCATCAGCTAGTCCGGCAAGAACGCCGGCGGCGCAGAGGCCGAGCAATGTCACACCCACCAGGATGCCGAGCTTGGGGGTGATCTTCAGGCTGGTCAGCTTCACGGGGCATCTCCGGGGAATCGGCGAGTGCGCAATTGGCGGTATATTGGCGGATCACGGTAGTGTGAGACCCTTTAGCACTTTGTTACGGATGCTCCGTAGAAACTCCGTAAACCAAGAAAACTCAGCAGGGCAGGCAACCGGGAATTGTACGCATGGCGGGCGAATTCGCGTAAAAGACCAACAGGCCGCGAACGTTCGTGGCTCCAAGCAAGAACCGAACGATCAATCGGGAGCAGGAAATGTCGAAGTTCAAGGTGGTGACGCCGAAGGGCGCGAGTTTCACGGTCGCCGGCGGCGGCTACTGACTATGAGAGGGAGGCGCTCGATCCGATCGGCGCCGAGATCGTCGAGGCGCCGGCGCAACGAGGCCGAGTTCATCGCCGCCGCCAGGGACGCCGATGCGATCTACGCCAAGGGCATGCCGATCACGAAGACGATCATCGACAGCCTGCAAAACTGCAAGGTCATCACGCTCGGCAGCGTCGGCGTCGACAGCGTCGACGTCAAGGCGGCGACCGCCCGCGGCATCCCCGTCACCAACATCCCCGACACCTTCATCGAGGAAGTCGCCGACCATGCCATGATGCTGCTGCTCGCCGGCTTCCGCCGCCTGGTCGAGCAGGACAGGATGGTGCGCGACCGGCCGCTGGTCGGAGGGGCGCCCGGCGCTGCTGAAGATCCCGCGATTGATGGGCCAGACGCTCGGCTTCATCTCGTTCGGGCGGGTGGCGCGCGCGGTCGCAAAGCGCGCCGCGCCGTTCGGCTTGCGGATGATGGCCTACGATCCCTTCATCCAGGAGACGCTGCTGTACGACCACGGCGTGATGCCGGCGACCCTGTCGGAGGTGCTGTCGCAATCCGACTTCGTCTCGATGCACGCGCCGGCGCGGCCCGAGGTGCACCACATGCTGACCGAGAAGCATTTCCGCCAGATGAAAAAATGCGCTGTCTTCATCAACACCGGCCGCGGCGCCGACCGTGGACGAGGAGGCGCTGATCAAGGCGCTGCAGGAAGGCTGGATCGCGCACGCCGCGCTCGACGTGCTGGAGAAGGAACCGCCGTCGCACAACAATCCGCATGCTGCGCATGGAAAACGTCACGCTGACGGCGCATGTCGCCTCGGCCTCGGCACGTTTCGACGAGGCGCGCAAGCGCCGCGTGGGCTACGAATTGTCACTGGTGCTGCAGGGCATGTGGCCGGTAAGCTGCGTCAACCCGTCGGTGCTGCAGACGACCTCGCTTCGGCGCTGGCAGCCCGTCAGCATGGATCGCGGTCCGAACAGCTAGGCGACAGGCTCACGACGGACCCTTCACCGGCGATCAACGCCGGGAAGGCGAAAACAGGGAGAACGACTCATGGGGAACGACCTCACCCGTCGTGACGCGCTGGCGCTTGGCCTGTCCGCCGCGGCGCTGGCCGCAACCGGCGCCTCGGCGCAAACCGCATCCAACATCAAGGCCGCCGATGTGCGCCGCGCCGGCGCTGCCGATCGAAAAAGGCGCAGCGCCTGCGCATGCTGCGCCCGGTGCGCTTCGTCCAGGCCGACGAAGACGTGTTCCGCGCCAACGCGGCAAAATTCACCGAGCAAGACCGGCGTCGAGGTCAAGGTCGACTTCGTCGGCTGGGAGGACATCAACCAGCAGACCGCGGTGACCTCGAACTCCGGCGCCGGCCCCGATATCATCATCGGCTTTTCCGACGCGCCGCATATCTATGTCGACAAGCTGATCGAGCTCACCGACGTCGCCGACTATCTCGGCAAGCGCTATGGCGGCTGGCATGCCGCTGGCGCAGAAGTACGGCAAGCGCAACAAGAGCGACGCCTGGATCGGATTGCCGTTCGGCGCCACCGCCGGCCCGCTGATCTACCGCAAATCGGTCGCTGCAATCGGTCGGCTTCGACAAGGTTCCGGAAGATCATGCCGGAGTTCTGGACCTGTGCCAGAAAGCTGCAGAAGGCTGGCAAGCCGGCCGGCTTCGCGCTCGGCAATGCCGTGGGCGACGGCAACGGCTTCGCCAACTGGGTGCTGTGGTCGCACAACGCTTGCCTGCTCGATGAAGAGGGCAACGTCGTCATCAACAGCAAGGAGACGATCGCCGCGCTGAACTGGGTCAAGGAACTGTACCCGACCTTCATTGCCGGCACGCCCTCGTGGAACGACGTCAGCAACAATCGCGCCTACTCGTCGCAGGAAATCTCGCTGACCGCGAACGGCGTCTCGCTGTATTTTTCGCTGAAGAACGATCCGGCGACCACGCGCGATCGCCGAGGACAGCGAGCATCAGCTGCTGCCGAAGGGCCTCGCCAAGATTTCGCCGATGGCGGGTCTGACGCTGAACGCGATGGTGTTCAAGCACAGCCCGTATCCGAACGCCGCAAAGGCATTCCTGCAATTCATGCTGGAGAAGGACCAATACGAGCCGTGGCTCAACGCCAACTCAGGCTATTGGTCCCAGCCGCTTGCGCGCCTATGCCGACGCCGCGGTTTGGTCGAGCGATCCCAAGGTCAAGATCTTCAAGGACACCATGGCCAGCACCTATTACGATGGCTACAAGGGCCCGATCTCGACCGCAACCGGTGCGGTCAACGCTGATTACGTGCTGGTGCAGATGTGCGCAGCGGTCGCGACCGGCGCGGCGACGCCGGAGGCCGCGGCCTCGGAAGCGGAGCAGCCGCTGCCAAGCGGTACTTCCGGCGGCAGGGCCGATAACGGCCGCCATTGAACCGCGCATCTGGATTAACCGTCATTGCGAGCGAAGCGAAGCAATCCATAACGTCACAAAGGAGAATGGATTGCTTCGTCGCTTCGCTCCTCGCAATGACGAGCGAACGAGACATCTCGATGTCTGTAACGACTCTACCATCGCGTACAGTGGCGTTACCGCAGCCGGGCTGGCTCGCGCGTCTGTTCGACTACAAGCCGTTCCTGATCGTGATGTGCCTGCGCGCCGGCGATCGGGCTGCTCTCGGTCTTCCTCACCTATCCGCTCGGCCTCGGCATCTGGCTCGCCTTCACCGACACCACCATCGGCCGGCGCGGCATCTTCGTCGGGCTGGAGAATTTCCAGTATCTCTTCACCGATCCGCTGTGGTGGAGCGCGGTGTTCTACAGCGTCTTCTACACCGCGGTCGCGACCTTCGGAAAATTCGCGCTCGGCTTCTGGCTGGCGCTGCTGCTCAACAACCACTTTCCGTTCAAGAGCCTGCTGCGGGCCATCATGCTGCTGCCCTGGATCGTGCCGACGGTGCTGTCGGCGCTGGCGTTCTGGTGGATCTACGACCCGCAGTTCTCGATCATCTCCTATCTCCTGGTCGACGTGCTGCACATCCGCTCGACCAATATCGACTTCCTCGGCACGCCCTGGCCGGCGCGGTTCTCGCTGATCGCGGCCAACATCTGGCGCGGCATCCCGTTCGTCGCGATCTCGCTGCTGGCGGGCTTGCAGACCATCTCGCCCTCGCTCTACGAGGCGGCGATGCTCGACGGCGCCACCGCCTGGCAGCGCTTTCGCTACATCACCTTCCCGATGATGATGCCGATCCTGGCGATCGTGATGACGTTCTCGATCATCTTCACCTTCACCGACTTCCAGCTGGTCTACGCCATCACCCGCGGCGGGCCGGTCAACTCGACGCATCTGCTGGCGACGCTGGCGTTCCAGCGCGGCATCGCCGGCGGCGAACTCGGCGAGGGTGCGGCGATCGCCGTCTCGATGATCCCGTTCCTGGTGTTCGCGACCTTGTTCAGCTACTTCGGCCTCGCCCGGCGCAAGTGGCAGCAGGGAGAAGGCAATGACTGACGGCCGTCGCCACGAGTCCACCAATGTCGCCAGCGCCACGCCGGACACCATGGCGTGGGATCGCGCGCGCGGCGGATGATGATGATCTATCTGCCGCTGTCCTGCTTCGTGCTTGATCCTGCTGTTCCCGTTCTACTGGATGGCGATCACCTCGTTCAAACCGAACGCGGAGCTGCTGAACTACAAGGAGCTACAACCCGTTCTGGATCTCCTCGCCGACGCTCGCGCATATCAAGCATCTGCTGTTCAACACCGCCTATCCGACGCTGGCTGAAGACCACGATGTTCGTCGGCGGTCGGCTCGACCTTCCTGTCGCTGTTTGCGAGCACGCTCGCGGCCTATGCGATCGAGCGGCTGCGCTTCCGCGGCAGTCCCTATGTCGGCCTCGGCATCTACCTCGCCTATCTGGTGCCGCCGTCGATCCTGTTCATTCCGCTGGCGACCGTGGTGGTGCAGTTCGGCCTGTTCGACTACGCCGCTGGCGCTGATCCTGGTGTATCCGACCTTCCTGGTGCCGTTCTGCACCTGGCTCCTGATCGGCTATTTCAAGTCGATCCCCTATGAGCTGGAGGAATGCGCGCTGGTCGACGGCGCCACGCGGCTGCAGATCCTGCGGCGGATCACGCTGCCGCTCGCCGTGCCCGGCCTGATCTCGGCCGGCATCTTCTCCTTCACGCTGTCGTGGAACGAGTTCATCTACGCGCTCGCCTTCATCCAGAGCAGCGCCAACAAGACCGGTGCCGGTCGCGATCCTGACCGAACTCGTCTCCGGCGACGTCTACCAGTGGGGCGCGCTGATGGCGGGCTCGCTGCTCGGCTCGCTGCCGGTTGCGGTGTTTTACTCACTGTTCGTGGACTACCAGCGTCGTCGTCGCTGACCGGTGCGGCGGTAAAAAGAATGAGTCGTTACCGGCGGCGGACAGCAATCGGCCTCTGCCAGCTTACGTCCTTGATCCGGTCCTGATAGCCTGACGGCCTGGTCGGCCGCCGGACCGTCGATGATCGCTCACTCCTGGAACGCGAGGACGTCGCCGGGATCCCCGACAGCTCATTCATTATCGCGGCGCGGCACTTGCCTGTGCTGTGTCCGCGGCGCGGCGTTCGCCGCCACCGCGGGATGGCTCACGCCCCGGCAGGCCTACGCGGAAGCGCGCGGCACTGGTCAGCCTGACTCGGCGCGATGAGCGCGGCGACATCCGCAATCACCACCTACAAGCTGCGAAACAATAACATCAGCGTGCTCGAGGGATCCGGCGGCAACCCATCGCCGTCCTCACCGGCCCGGACGGCAAGGTTCCCCTGGTCGACGCCGGCATCGGCGTGTCGCAGCCCCGGCTCAGCAAGGCCCTCGCCGAACTCGGCGGCAGGCCGATTGCGCATCTCATCAATACGCATTGGCACTTCGATCCGCATCGACGGCAACGAATGGCTGCATTCGGCCGGCGCGAAAATCATCGCGCACGAGAACACGCGGAAACATCTGTCCGGCATCCAGCGTGTCGAGGACTGGGACTACAATTTCCTGCCCTCTCCTGCCAGCGCCATCCGTCCGAGGTCTTTGCCGGGGACCACGGCCTGAAACTCAACGGCGCGTCGATCGCGCTGAAATACCACGGCCCCGCGCATACCGACGGCACGACATCTCGGTGCTGTTCACCGAGGCCAACATCCACCGCATGTCGGCGATACCTATTGGAACGGCATCTACCCCTTCATCGACTATTCCACCGGCGGCAGCATCAACGGGACGATCAAGGCCTGCGGGAGACCAGTCTCGCCATGGCGAAGAGACGACACCATCATCATCCCCGGCCATGGCAAGCCCGTCAGCCAGCAGGCCGAGCTGAAGGAATTCGCGACATGCTGGTCGTGATCCGCGACAATGTCGCCAGGCTGAAGCGCGAGGGACGCTCGCCGGACGAGGCGGTCGCGCGGCCAAGCCCACCGCGGCCTTTGATGCGAAATGGGGCCAGTTCGTCATCGACCCCGGCTTCTTCACGAGGCTGGTCTACGAGGGCGTGTGATCGCTGGCGGGCCGAAAATGCGCACGATCCGCCGAAAGCGCTTCAGGCCCCGCACCGGCCGACCCGCTCGGTGCTGCAGCACCACGTCAAAACCCTCAGCACTTGGGATGCCAGATGAGGCTGCCGCCGGTCTCATTGCCCGGCGCAGGAAGTGCGCCTTGCAGAAACGCCTCGGAGCGGGTCCACGCCTCGAAAGGCCGCCCCTGTCTGGCCCAGACCGTGTGGGTCGCATATAGCGTGCATCATGGTCCTCGAGCTGGAGTCCAGGTCGCTCACCAGGTGAAACTCGATGAAGCCCGGGACGTCACCGAGATAGGGTCGCGGGTCGCCCACACCGTCTCGAACGACGGCTCCGGAGCCCTTCTTCACCTGGAATCGATTCATCGCGATAAACATTCGCCCTGCTCCCGATTCTGCGGCCTATCAGGCGATCCTAGCGACTTACCGCCGCAATTGCTATCCACGCGACCGCACCGGCACTTCGCAAAACGTGTCAGCCGCTCGTCACATCCCGCTGCCCAGAACGAGCGCGTCCTTTCATCACAGGAGAACCTTCCATGCGCATGTACCCGTGTCTGCGCCCGTCGCGTCCGTCTCCTGCTGATCTCAGGCGCCGCGTTCGCCCAAGGCGGGGCAGGTTTCCGCAACGCTGCACGGGCCATGCGGTGCTGCCGGCGCAGAGCTTCATCGATGCGCCCGCCGACGCGCCCGACGATCTCAAGACCGCGGGCAAATACACCACCGGCCAGCGGCGTCGACGCGATCGGCAGCGTGATGGGCAAATCGACTGAGCGGCCGACCGGCGTGTCGCTGCCGTTCAAGAGGCCAGCCGCTGCAGGGCCATTCCGGCATCAAGTCGATGCCGGACGGCTCGTTCTGGGTGATCACCGACAACGGCATGGGCTCAGCGCTACAACTCGCCGGACTCGATGCTGTATCTGAACCGCTACAAGATCGACTGGGCGACCGGCAAGGTCGAGCGCCAGGAGACCGTCTTCCTGCACGATCCCGACAAGAAGGTGCCGTTCCGCATCGTGCACGAGGACACCGACCAAGCGCTATCTCACCGGCGCCGACTTCGACACCGAAGGCTTCCAGATCGATCGGCGACACGCTTCTGGATCGGCGACGAGTTCGGACCCTACATCCTGAAGGCCGACCGCAGCGGCAAGGTGCTCGCGGTGTTCGAGACCGTGGCCGACGGCAAGCCGGTGCGCTCGCCGGACCACTGCGCGGTGCAGTCGCCCGGCGCGCCGGGCGCGAGCTACACCAATGTCAATCTGCGCCGCTCCAAGGGCTATGAAGGCTTTGCGTCGTCGAAGGACGGCAAATTCCTCTACGGCCTGCTCGAAGGCCCGCTGTGGGATGCCGAGAAGAAGGATTGGGAGAAAGGTCGACGGCAAGGAAGCCTCGCGCATCCTCGAATTCGACGTCGCGGCGGAAAAGTTCACCGGCCGCTACTGGCAATATGTGTTCGAGCAGAACGGCAACGCGCATCGGCGACTTCAACATGATCGACGCGACCGACCGGCCTGATCATCGAGCGCGACAATGGCGAAGGCACCGCCGACAAGGCCTGTCCCGCAGGGCACAGCGCGGCGAGAACTGCTTTCCGGACCTCGCAAAGTTCAAGCGCGTCTACAAGATCGAGCTTCAGCGACGCCAATGTCGGCAGGCCGGTGCGCAAGATCGGCTATCATCGACCTGATGAAGATCAAGGATCCCGACAAGAAGGCGCGCAAGCCGCTCAATCGACGGCGTGCTGACGCTTCCCGTTCTTCACCATCGAGAACGTCGACGTCGTCGACGACGACGCCACATCATCGTCGGCAACGACAACAACCTGCCGTTCTCCATCGAGCCGCGATCCCAACAAGGCCGACGACAACGAGTTCGTGCTGCTGGAAGTGGGCGAGTTCCTGAAGGCGAGTGAGCGCGCCGCCACTCCTCTCCGCTCCTCCCGTCATCGCCCGGCTTGACCGGGCGATCCAGTCTCTCGCGGCGCCAGTTGTGTCGAGCTGCCAGCAACGACGCCTCACTGATGCCCCTCGCCGTAGGCGCAGGTGGCGGGATGCGACGGAGCAACAGCCGCTCGCAGCCGCGTCACCCAGCCGGCACCATCACGACGCCCTTGTCCTTGGGCCAGCGCACGCGCCAGGCGAAGCTGATGTCGCTGGACCTCGCCGGCCTTGGCCTCGAACGCCCATTCCAGCACGCCGCGCCTGTCGCGCAGATTGGTCGCGGTCGGCGGCGTGCGTCGACGGCAGCATCTCGACCACGATGTCCTCGTTCTCGCTGACCGGCAACTGGTCCTCGATCGCGATCCTGATGCGGGAAGTCGTGGCCGTTGCGGACAGCTGGTCTTGAACGCGCGCTTCGTCGGTCTTCGAGGTCGTCACGATCAAGCCCGCCGAGCCCTCGTTGCGCTTGACGCACGGTGCGCTCGATCTTGACCTTGTCGTCGGCGCCGAAGCCGAGCCGCACGGTCTCGTCCTTGCCGGCGGCGGCCATCTGGCCGCGGCCGACGAAGACGCCGTCGCGATAGATCGCGACCCGGCCCGGCAGCAACGGCGCGTCCTCGGCCTGCTTGAAGCTCGCTTCGAGGAAGGCGGTCGGATCGAGCACCGGCACTGAGCGGATGGCGAGATCGGGCGCGATGATCAGCGGTCGCGATGCGCAGGCGATCTTGGCGCCCTCGCTGGCGCCGACGCTGACGCGGCCCGGGATTTTGAACGTGGCCTGGAAGCCGCCGACTTCGCCGCGACCGCCTGCTCGCTCGGCGCGATCGCGCGTGGTCGAGCGCGCGTCGGCGGCCTTGGCCATCTGCGCCGAGCGCAGCGCGGGCGCGGCCGGCCAATTCCGACGCGCTGCCCGCGCCCAGCGGCCGCGGCGGTTGCGGATATTGCACGATCAGCGAATTCAGTTCGGGCGCGCTGCCGCCGCGGGCAGTGCGCACGGTGGAGACGCCGAGCGGCGACATTCGACCAGTCCTCGCCGGTCGATTGCGTGATCTCGGCGCGGCGCACCAGTTCAAGCGCGGGCTTGCGGTCCTTGCGCGCCGGTATCGAGCCGGGCGTCGTAGAGCGGCGCCCAGCGCGCCTGGCGCACCGAATAGGTGACCCGCAGCGTCGCCCTGGTCGCGGCAGCGGCGGCGAGATCGATCCGGACCTCGAGCCTTGGCTCGGCGGCTTTGCCGCGACGGTCGGCTTCCAGCCGCGCGATCTCGCGGTCGAGCTCGCGCTGCTTGCGCTCGGCGTCGCGGATCGCACTATCCGCGGCCGCGATCTCCTCGGCGACCGCAGCAAAGGCCGCGCGCCATTCGGCGATCGGGCGCGCCTCGCCCTTGTCGCCGATGCCCGGCCGGTGACGCTTCGGCAAAACGCTCGGCAAATTTGCGCCGCGCCTGGGCCGAGCGCGATCGTGCCCTGCAGATTGGCGCGCTCATCCTTCAGCGCCTCGATCCGCTTGTCGAGCTCCGGCAGGTTGACCGGAGGTGCGGCGCGCGGCGGCCTTGCATCGATCGCGCCGATCGTCAGTTTTGCACCCGCCTCGCCCTCGACCCGCAGCGAGGACGGATCGAGCGTCAGCGGAAAATCCTTTGCCACCAGCGTGGTGTCGCCGGCAGGCAGATCGGCATTGATGACGCGGGTGACGCTGGCGCCGTCGGGATAGACGGTGACGGTGTCGATGGCGGAATTGGCGTCAAGATCGGCCGCCCGCGCCGGCAACGCGTCGAAGGCGGTCACCAGCATGAGGCTGGTCGTAGAAGGCTGGTGGTGACAAGGCTGCTGGCAATCAATCGCATGGCTCCCTCCTGCAAAGCTCCGGCGCGGCGCGCGCAAAATCCATCCCGTCCGGCACGGCCGGACAGGGTGAACAGTCGCACCACCATTGGTGGTGAGACGTTGCGAGCTAAGGAACCGGTTCGATTCCGGTTTCCATATGGCGCGGCAACGGCGGCGCGGAGGGGAGGAAGCGGCGGCGCGCTGCCGCATCAACTACGGCTCGTCATGCCCCGCCACCGGGTCTCGCCTTCGGCGAGCCCGATGACAGGCTCCGGTCGGGGCATCCAGCAACCCGCGGCGTTGATTAGAGCACACGACGCGCGCCGCCGGTTACTGGATCGCCTCGCCTTCGCGGGCGATGACGGGTGGAGAGGCTGGTCATAAAAAAGCACGGCGCTAGTGGCGCCGTGCTGCTTCACTTTGCAATCAGCTGAGCTGGACAAACTCAGCTATAAATCTCGAACAGGCCCGCGCCGCCCTGGCCGCCGCCGATGCACATGGTGACGACGCCCCACTTGGCCTTGCGCCGACGTCCTTCCTGCAGGATGTGGCCGGTCAGCCGCGCGCCGGTCATGCCGAAGGGATGGCCGATCGCGATCGAGCCGCCGTTGACGTTGTACTTCTCGGGATCGATGCCGAGCTGGTCGCGCGAATAGAGGCACTGGCTGGCGAAGGCCTCGTTGAGCTCCCAGATGTCGATGTCGTCGATCTTCAGGCCGTGGCGCTTCAACAGCTTCGGCACGGCGTAGATCGGGCCGATGCCCATCTCGTCCGGCTCGCAGCCGGCCGCGGCCCAGGCGACGAAGCGGCCGAGCGGATTGAGGCCGCGCTTCTCGGCGTCCTTGGCTTCCATCAGCACGACGGCGGCGGCGCCGTCCGACAGCTGGCTGGCATTGCCGGCGGTGACGTATTTGCCCGGGCCCTTGACCGGCTCGAGCTTGGCGAGGCCTTCGATCGTGGTGTCGGGACGGTTGCACTCGTCGCTGGTCGACGACATAGTCGACGATGCTCTCGGCCTTGGTCGCCTTGTCGACCACCTTCATCTTGGTCTTCATCGGGACGATTTCGTCCTTGAACTTGTTGGCCTGCTGCGCGGCGGCCATGCGGCGCTGCGATTCCAGCGAATACTCGTCCTGGTATTCGCGGCTGAGCTTGTAGCGCTCGGCGACGATATCGGCGGTGTCGATCATCGCCATGAAGATGTCGGGCGCGGTCTTCAAGAGGTCGGATCGATCGATTCCTTCGGCGAGCCGCCGCCGGGGATCGAGATGCTCTCGACGCCGCCGGCGACGATGCAATCGGCGCCGTCCGAGCGGATCGAGTTGGCGGCCATCGCGATGGTCTGCAGCCCCGACGAGCAGAAACGGTTCACCGAGACGCCGGCGGTCGACTTCGGCAGGCCCGCGAGCAGCGCCGCCTGGCGGCCGATATTGGGCGCGCCATGGGCGCAATTGCCGAGATAGCAATCCTCGACATAGTCCTTGTCGACGCCGGCGCGCTCGACGGCGTGCTTGATGGCGTGGGCTGCCAGCGACATCGGCGGCGTGATGTTGAACCCGCCGCGGCCGGATTTCGCCAGGCCCGGTGCGCGCATAGGAAACGATGACGGCTTCACGCATGTGTCTCTCCCTTTGAGGTGGCCGATTGCGGCTCCTGGCACTGTATTCGTACAGATATTTTGCCGGCGCAACAGAAATACCGGCCGTTGCAGCGCCCGCCCGGAATGATTAGAGCCGCCTCCTCGCGGACGGCGGCCCAATCCCGTAACCCGGAATTCCGACGCGGTCGATCCATATCCGAATTCGTCATGCCCGCGCGTCCCGGGCAGCCACGTCTTTTTCGCGTGTGGAAGGGCGTGAATGGCCGGGACAAGCCCGGCCACGACGAGGCGGGAGCAACGTGGCTCTTGAGAACACCAGCGCCCTGGCCTGCTTCACCTGCGGCAGCGCTTGCACCTTGGCCAGCAGGTCCGGCGGCACCGTGCCGTCGACCTCGACCGACGCGCGATGGCGTCGCCGCCCTGCTTGACGCGGCCGAGATGGAAGGTCGCGATGTTGAGCTTGGCGTCGCCGAGCAGGCTTGCGAAGCGCGCCGATGAAGCCCGGTTTGTCCTCGTTGGTGACATAGATCATCGACTTGCCGAACTCGGCATCGATCCGGATGCCCTTGATGTCGACCAGCCGCGGCTTGCCGTCGTGATAGACGGTGCCGGAGACCGAGCGCTCCTGCCGCTCGGTGGTGACGGTGACGGTGATCAGGCTTTCATAGTCGCTCTGCGCCGCGCGCACGATCTCGTCGACCACCATGCCGCGCTCCTTGGCGACGACCGGCGCGGAGACCACGTTGACCTCGCCGAGCATCGGCCGCAGCAGGCCCGACAGCACGGCCGAGGTAATCGCCTTGATCTTCATCTCGGCGACGTGGCCTTCATAGGTGATCTGCACCTTGAGGATGCCGGTCTCGGTGAGCTGGCCGGCGAACGAGCCGAGCTTTTCGGCCAGCTCGATGAACGGCTTCAGCTTCGGCGCTTCTTCCGCCGTGATCGACGGGAAGTTCACCGCGTTCGAGATCGCGCCGGTCAGCAGATAGTCCGACATCTGCTCGGCGACCTGCAGCGCGACATTCTCCTGCGCTTCGGTGGTGGCGGCGCCGAGATGCGGGGTGCAGATCACGTTGGGATGGCCGAACAGCACGTTCGACGTCGGCCGGCTCCTCGGCGAACACGTCGAAGGCGGCGCCGGCGACATGCTTGGAATTGAGCGCATCGACCAGCGCCTGCTCGTCGACCAGGCCGCCGCGGGCGCAATTGATGATGCGCACGCCCTTCTTCATCTTCGCGAGCGCCGCGGCGTCGATGATGTTTCGGGTCTTCTCGGTCAGCGGCGTGTGCAGCGTGATGAAATCGGCGCGCTTGAGCAATTCGTCGAGCTCGACCTTCTCGACGCCGATGTCCTTGGCGCGCTCCGGCGACAGGAACGGATCGAACGCGATCACCTTCATGCGCAGGCCCGAGCGCGCGGTCGGCGACGATCGAGCCGATATTGCCGCAGCCGATCACGCCCAGCGTCTTGCCGGTGATCTCGACGCCCATGAAGCGGTTCTTCTCCCACTTGCCGGCCTGGGTCGAGGCGTCGGCCTGCGGGATTTCGCGCGCCAGCGCCAGCATCAAGGTGATGGCATGCTCGGCGGTCGTGATCGAATTGCCGAACGGCGTGTTCATCACGATGATGCCCTTGGCGGTCGCGGCCGGGATCTCGACATTGTCGACGCCGATGCCGGCGCGGCCGATCACCTTCAGCCTCGTCGCCTTCTCGATGATCTTCGCGGTCGCCTTGGTGGCGGAGCGGATCGCGAGCCCATCATAGTTGCCGATGATCTCGGCGAGCTTGTCCTTGTCCTTGCCGAGATTGGGCTGGAAGTCGACCTCGACGCCGCGATCCCTGAAGATCTGCACGGCGGCGGGAGACAGCGCGTCGGAAATGAGAACTTTGGGTTTGGACATCTGAAGTGTTCCTTCACCTCCCTGCGAGGGAGGTTCGGCGCAAGGCGCCGGCGTGGGTGAAAGCTGCTGACGTGAACTTCGCGTGCGCCGAGCTGGGAGAGTCTCTCAACCCGCCGCCAATGCATTCGCGGCGCTCTCACCTCCAGGGGAGGGTGAAGATCTCAGGCCGCCTTCGGCAGCGCGGCCTTGGTCTCGGCAAAGGCCCAGTCGATCCACTGCGTCAGCAGCGCGACGTCCCTGGCTTCGACGGTGGCGCCGCACCAGATGCGCAGACCCGCCGGCGCGTCGCGGTAATGCGCGAAGTCGAAGCCGGCGCCTTCCTTCTCCACCAGCGCGACGAGCTTCTTCGCAGAAATCGGCCTGCGCGTCCGGCGTCAGCGAAGTGATCGCGGGATCGACGATCTTCAGGCACACCGAGGTGTTGGAGCGGATCGCGGGATCCTTCGCCAGGAAATCGATCCACGGCGTCTGCGCCTTCCAGTCGGCGAGCACTTTGGTGTTGGCGTCGGCGCGCGCGATCAGCGCCTTCAGGCCGCCGACCGATTTCGCCCAGTTCAGCGCGTCGAGATAGTCCTCGACGCACAGCATCGACGGCGTGTTGATGGTCTCGCCTTCAAAGATGCCTTGCGTTGAGCTTGCCGCCCTTGGTCATGCGGAAGATCTTTGGCAGCGGCCAGGCCGGCTTGTAGGTCTCGAGCCGCTCCACCGCGCGCGGTGAGAGCACCAGCATGCCGTGCGCGGCCTCGCCGCCGAGCGCCTTCTGCCAGGAGAAGGTGACGACATCGAGCTTTGGCCAGTCGAGCGGCTGGCGCGAACGCCGCCGACGTGGCGTCGCAAATGGTGAGGCCTTCGCGGGTCGCGCTTGATCCAGTCGGCATTGGGGACGCGCACGCCCGAGGTGGTGCCGTTCCAGGTGAAGACGATGTCGGAGGCCGGATCGACCTTGCGCGAGATCGGGGATTTCGCCATAGCCGGCGTGCAGCTTGGTGACGTCCTTCAGCTTCAGTTCCTTGACGATGTCGCTGACCCAGCCTTCGCCAAAGGATTCCCAGGCGAGCGTGGTGACGGGCCGCGCGCCGAGCAGCGACCACAGCGCCATTTCGACCGCGCCGGTATCGGACGCCGGCACGATGCCGATCTTGTAATCGGCCGGCACTTCAAGCACTTCGCGCGTCAGCTCGATCGCGAGCTTGAGCTTGGCCTTGCCGATCTTCGCACGATGCGAGCGGCCGAGCGCGGCGTCCTTGAGATTTTGGGGATTCCAGCCGGGGCGCTTGGCACAGGGGCCGGAGGAGAAATGCGGCACATTCGGCCGCGAAGCGGGCTTCGCTGCAGTCATGATCTATCCTTCCAGATAGTAAGCCTCCCGTTGGGGGAGGTGTCCCGCCGCCGGAGATTAGTGGAAATCGCGCCTGAATCGTCAAGGAACTTCGGAAGGGTCCGGAACTATACTGGCGATCACGGATCGGGCTGATCCGCCTGTCGCGGCGGCGATTGCATCGAGCAGTTCCGCCGCATCACGCACGAGCTTGGCGGCCATCCGCCGGCTCGCGATCTTCAAAATGCTCTGTTCGTCGACCTGCACGACGTATTCGTTGCCGATCCTGACGATCGAATAGTGTCTTCATCGGAAATCCCCAGGCTGCCGCACGACCGCCGGGAGACTCGCCGACATAGCAGGGTTCGTTCCTGCCGGTAAGATGACGGAACGCCGGCGTAGTTTACCGCCTGTTAACCGGAATCGCAGAGTCGGGCACACCGCAGAGACATCCGCGAGACCACGCGCGCAACTTCGCGATGCGATCAGAACCGTATCGTCATGCCGACATGGCTGCGCGCAAATCCCAGCCGCTCGTAAAATCGCTGCGCATCGACGCGGCTGTGGTGCGTCAGACAGCTCGACCAGCGTTGCAACCTCGCGCGCGCGCTTCGGCTGACCGCCCATTGCACCAACTGCTCGCCGATGCCGCGGCTGCGGCAATGTCGTGGCGACGCGCAACATCCTCGATCAGGCCGCGCGAGGCGCCCTGCGAGCTCGAGCCCGGCAGGATGCAGAGCTGCAGGCAGCCGACGACCGCGCCGTCCTCGTCTTCCGCGCACCACGAGCGTGAGGTTTCGGATCGCGTTCGACCTTTTCGAACGCCGCGAAATAGGATGCGCGGCAGCGGCGTCCTCGAGTCCGCTCGCGCGCCGCCGCCGAGCGGATCGTCGGCCAGCATTTCGCACGATGGTGCCGACGTCGTCGCGGCGGGCACGGCGGATGGTGACGGAAGAAGTCGTTGGCCATGACGTTGCCCGAAATTCTCAGCGCGCCGGCGGCAGGCCGAGCGCGCTTCTCGGCCTCGCCGATCCAGCGGCGCACGGCGGCATAGCCGTCGAGGTGAAAGCCGCCTTCATGCGCGACGCGCGTATAGGCAAGCAGCGAGACGTCGGCGAGCGAGACGGCGTCGCCGGCCAGAAACGGCGTCGTGGCGAGCTGATGCTCCATCCGCGCCAGCGCCGCATAGCCGCGCTTGACCTTGTCGGGATCGAGATCGGAGGCAGGCTTGCCCAGATAGACCATCTGGAAGCGGCAGACCGCGATATAGGGCTCGTGGCTGTATTGCTCCCAGAACAGCCACTCGTCCATCTTCGCCGGCCGCAAAGGCATCCGGCGGGGATGAGATCGCTGCCGCGCGCGAGATAGCGGATGATGGCGTTGGACTGCGCCAGCGTGCGGCCGTCGTCGAGCTCGACCGCGGGCACCTGGCCGGCGCTGTTGAGCTTGAGAAATTCCGGCGTGCGCGTCTCGCCCTTCATGCGTGTCGACGGCGACCCAGCGTATAGGGCAGCGCGCAGGCGGTCGCAGACCCACTTCACCTTCAGGCAATTGCCGGAATTGGTATCGCCGTAAATCTTCATCGAGATGCGCGCCTCCGGAAAATGGAGGCGGCATCCGGAACAGCCGCGCGATTTGCATGTCAAGGCGCGTACCGCGCGCCGATTCAGATCAGAACTTGTAGCCGACGCCAGACGCGCAGTATTGATGTGGCCTGAACGACCGTGTTCTTGACCGACAGGAATTTCACATACTCCCACTCGCCGCGCATGAAAGAGGCCGCCCCACAGGCAATACTCCATGCCGAGACCGCCGGACCAGCCGGCCTACGACACTGGATTGAACTTCTGCTCGGACCAGGGTCTGGGACTGCGTACCCGGACGGCAAAGCGCTGGGCCGCCGCGCGTGGTGGTACTCCGATAGGTGTCGATCGTAGTCGTGTCGTCGCGCGCTGCGTCACGTTGCTCGTCACGAGCGCAGACATCCATGCGCCCGACGGCAACGCACCGAACGCATAAGGCAGAAGCAGTCGCCCAACTGCGCAACCGCCGCCCTGAACGGATCGGTCCTTGAACTGACGCCAGAGCGTCCGGTCGACGTCACCGCACGTGGTGGATGATGCCGGCAGCGTTGACCTGTCCGGGCGGATTGGCGATCTGCAGCGGGTCTGGAAGCCGCGTGTCGACGCTGCAGAGCCAGTCGGTAATTGTAATTGCGCCTCGAAGCCGAAGACGAGATCATCCCATTGCCAGTTGTGGCCGACGAAGCGCGCCGTAGCCTGTGTGCACCTGTGGTCGTCGTCCCGAGCAGCAGGCCGAATTCGCGACGTCGGTCTGCTGAAGTCGACGCTGTCGCGAAACTGACGAAGTTCGTCATGACCGGCGACACTCTTGGTGAAGTCATCTGCCACCGCCGATAGCTCACCTCGCCGCCGACGTACGACAGCCATCCCAGTTGCGCGTCGTCGTGTCAGCGCCTGCGGAAGTCTGCCGCGAAGAATCGGCAGATCCGGGCATATCGGCCGCCTGCGCGCCGAACGCCGATCCACGCACCACCGCCGCCAGCACGAACCTACGCATCGCAACGCTCCATCGGAACACTCCTGAACTTGGCGCTGATCATCGCCTCGTTAACCTTAACCAATCGTTGTCGCAGCGACCGTCTGATCTTGGCCGCAATCTTTTCGCCGAAAGCCGATGCGCATCGCGTGCGCAAAAGCAAAACGGCGCGGGAAGACTCCCGCGCCGTTCGCAACCGTTAACGAATGGAAGTCAGCGATTAACCTTTGCGGATCAGCGGCGGCGGCGTAAACCTGCGGGCTGGTCAGATCCCAGCGCACGCCGAGCTTCAGGTCGTGCGAGGTGATGCTCTTGAAGCGTCATCGGGTTGTTGATGTTGTTGGTGCCGTCGAAGGTGCGGAGATCGCCGGTCAGGCCGTCGCCCATATCGAGATAGCGATAGGCGAGTTCGACGGTGAAGTTCGGCGTGACCCTGTAAGCGAGACCGGCGTGCACCGCCCAGGCGAAATTCCACTTCGACGACGTTGTCGCCGTAGGCGAGGCTCGGCGAGTCGCGCCGCCGCTGTGTTGGCGATGCCTGCGTCGGTGAAGTTCGCTGATCGAAACCCGCGCGCCGCCGACGCCGGCGCCGATGAACGGGGTAACGCACCACCAGGTGCCGAGATCGACATAGGCGTTGCGCGAGAACGACCCATTCTGATCTTGGTGGCAGTGATAGGTGTCGGCGCCGACGCCGCCCGGATAGGTGATGACGATCCGTTGCCGAAGAATTGCGAATTGCCGCGGTACTCACCGGTGACGTCGGCGCGGAACCAGTTGTTGAACCTGTAACCGACGCCGAGGCCGAAGATGCCGGCGGTGTTGAAGTTCAGGTTCTGATTGCACGACGAGGTGTTGGTTGGCGTCGAGCGCGTTGTTCAGCCGATCGACGCGCTGATTGCTGAAGCCGATGTCGCCGCGCAGATACCAGCCGCCGAAATCCTCGACCGACCGGGGGCAGCATACGGCGGCGGCGCGATCGCCATGTCGGCAGCAAACGCCGCCGAGGACAACAAAGTGGCCGCACCGGCGGCAATGAAAGACTTAACGCTACGCATTGGCTTCGTCCTTTGTCCGGTGAGGCTGATCAAGAGGCCTCACTTCAAAACTCACGGGCGGACGATGCCAGCAAATGTTTAAGCGGCGCTTAACCCTAATTATTAAGGTTGACAATCTCTGACTATTATCTCGCGCGCTCGGTTCGCGACGCGAGTGATGCATTCGCAGCAACGAAGAATGGCGAAAGCCGCCACACGTCCTAACGATGTATTGAAAGAAGCAGCTCGCCATCGCGTCGTTAAGGTTTTGTTGATGCTGACTGCAGCGCCGACGTGCGCGCGCTCTAGCGCAGCGGTGCTTCGGCATCTTCGGCAGGAACACCGCGAGCAGCCCGAGCGCCGGCAGGAACGCGCAGAGGTGATAGACGAAGGCAATGCCGGTGTGATCGGCGAGCTTGCCGAGCACCGCGGCGCCAAGTCCGCCGATGCCGAAGGCGACGCCGAAGAACACGCCGGAGATCATGCCGAAACGGTGCGGCATCAGTTCCTGCGCGAACACGATGATCGACGACGTCGCCGACGAGAGGATCAGGCCGATGAACACGGTCAGCACCGCGCTTCCGAGCAAGGCCGGCATAGGGCAGCGCCAGCGTGAACGGCAGCGCGCCGAGGATCGAGAACCAGATGACGTATTTGCGGCCGAAGCGGTCGCCGAGCGGCCCGCCGAAGAACGCGCCCGACCGCGTTGGCGGCAAGGAAGATGAAGAGATAGAGCTGCGCCGCCTGCGTCGAGACCCGAAACCTGTCGATCAGATAGAAGATGTAATAGCTCGACAGGCTCGACACGTAGAGCTGCTTTGAGAACAGCAGCGCCACCAGCACCGCGAGCGCGATCTTGACGCGCCGTGGATCCGGATGGTCCGGATGGCGCTCGACCGCCACCGATTTCTTCGGTCGCGATCTGCGGCTTGTACCAGACGCCGATCCGCCACAGGATCACGATCGCCAGAAACGCGATCGATGAAAACCAGGCGATGCGAGGGCTGACCGAACGGCACCACGATCAAGCGCCGCCAGCACCGGCCCCATCGACGTGCCAAAACTGCCGCCGAGCTGAAACACCGATTGCGCGAAACCATAGCGGCCGCCCGAGGCGAGCCGCGCGATCCGCGCCGACTCCGGATGGAACACCGCCGAGCCGAGGCCGACCAGCGCCGCCGCGATCAGGATGACGGGATAGACGATGCGCGACGCTGAGCAGCAGCAATCCGAAGAACGTGAAACCCATGCCGATCGCGAAGCGAGAACGGCTGCGCCTTCTTGTCGGTGAAATGCCCGACGACCGGCTGCAGCAGCGACGCGGTGAACTGGAACGCCAGCGTGATCATGCCGATCTGCGCGTAAGTCCAGCGCGTAAGCGTCCTTCAGGATCGGATAGACCGAGGCGATCAGCGACTGCATGGTGTCGTTGAGGAAATGCGAGAAGCTGATGCCGGTCGAGCACGACATAGGCCGGCCCGGCGACGGCCGCCTTGGCCGCGAGGCCCGGCGCCGCATCCGGCACGACGCACCGGCGCGGTCAGCGTTTCCTCGGAGACGATGACGGGCTTGTTCAAGGGCGCAGTCCCGGAAAAGATTCGCTGACGGCAACGCCTCGTGTTCTACGCCGCGCGCATGGCGCGACCAGCACCAATAGCTGATGGCTGCGATGCGTTGCCGCGCACGACCGATCAGCGATCACGCGCCGTCAGAATAAAGCTGGCTTATGCCGCCGCGGCGTGGCCGAGCGCGGTGACGATCTGATCGACGACGTCCTCGACCAGGATGCGGTCGTCGCCCTCGCCCATCACGCGGATCACGGGCTCGGTGCCGGACGAGCGGACCAGCAGACGGCCGTGGCCGTTGAGGCGATTCTCGCCGTCCACGATCGCCGATTTGACCTCGGCATTGTCGAGCGGCTTGCCGACTGCGGTAGCGCACGTTCTTGAGGATCTGCGGCAGCGGATCGAAGCGGTGGCAGACTTCCGACACCGGACGGCGAAGCTTTTGCACCACGGCCAGCACCTGCAGCGCGGCGACGAAGCCGTCGCCGGTGGTGGCGTAGTCGGAGAGAATGATGTGGCCCGACGGCTCGCCGCCGAGATTGTAGCCCTGCTTGAGCATCTGCTCGAGCACGTAGCGGTCGCCGACCGGCGTGCGCACCATGCCGATGCCCTGCCCTTCGAGGAACCGCTCGAGCCCGAGATTGGACATCACGGTGGCGACGATGCCGGGCTTGGCGAGACGGCCGTCGTCCTTCCAGCTTTGCGCGATCACCGCGAGCAACTGGTCGCCGTCGACCACATGGCCGCGCTCATCGACCAGGATGACGCGATCGGCGTCGCCGTCGAGCGCGATGCCGATATCGGCGCGCATCTCGCGCACCTTCTTCGCCAGCGCTTCCGGCGAGTCGAGCCGCATTCCTTGTTGATGTTGAATCCGTCGGGTTCGACGCCGATCGCGACGACGTCCGCGCCCAGTTCCCACAGCGCTTCCGGCACCACCTTGTAGGCCGCGCCGTGCGCGCAATCGATCACGACGCGCAGGCCGTCGAGCGAGAGCTCGCGCGGCAGCGTGCGCTTGGCGAATTCGATGTAGCGGTCATGGACGCCGTCGATGCGGCGGGCGCGGCCGAGGCTGGCGCTCTGCGCGAGACGGCGGTCGATCGGCTCGTCGAGCAACTGCTCGATCTGCTTCTCGACGTCGTCGGACAGCTTGAAGCCCTGCGGGCCGAACAGCTTGATGCCGTTGTCCTCGAACAGATTGTGCGAAGCCGAGATCATCACGCCGAGATCGGCGCGCATCGACTTGGTCAGCATCGCGACCGCCGGCGTCGGCATCGGGCCGAGCAGCAGCACGTCCATGCCGACCGAGGTGAAGCCGGCCACCATGGCGTATTCGATCATGTAGCCGGACAGCCGGGTGTCCTTGCCGATGACGACGCGGTGGCGATGATCGCCGCGCTGAAACACCAGCCCGGCCGCCTGCCCCACCTTGAGCGCGAGCTCCGGCGTGATCAGACCATTGGCGCGGCCCCGAATCCCGTCGGTACCGAAATATTTGCGGCTCATGTGACCCCCAGCCATTCCAGGGCTTCTTCAGGCCATGCCGGCCAGAAGCCTCGAACGCCCACCATCATAGCGTGCAGGGCGTTATAATCCCTCAGCCGCTAAAATGGCTTCAAAAAATATGATGAATCATTACGGCGCATAGCGCGCGATTTCATGCCTGAACAGCGCTTGTTATAACTTGATATTTTCAGAAACTGGCAACCCCCGGAACCGAGCGCGCTAGTCCTGCCGCTTGACGTGATGGTCGCCCTTCGAGGGCGGCGGCTGGGTGACATTGACGGGGTCGGAGGCCGGAAGGTCTCTTCCAGCCCCTCCTCCAGGGCTTCGTCGAGCCGGCGCTTTTCCGCGCGATCGGCTCTGAGCCGGCGTCGATACTGGCAATTTTGCGCGGTCCGGTCATGGCATGTCCTTGCCATCGGCGTGGCGCCTGCGATGAGATGCGATTTGGCTGGCCAACCAACCATGCTAGATGACAACGCAGCAAACGAAATTCAAGAAGGGCCGGGACGTCCATGAAGCACATCACCTGCATTGAAGATCTGCGCCAGTTGCACAAGCGCCGGGTTCCCAAGGCGTTCTTCGACTATGCGGACCGCGGCTCCTATACCGAGGACACGCTGCGCGCCAATTCCGAGGATCTTCGGCAGATCAAGTTCCGCCAGCGCATCCTGGTCGACGTATCGAAGCGCGACCTCTCCACCACGATCCTCGGCGAGCCCGCTGCGATGCCGCTGATCCTGGCGCCGGTCGGCCTGCTCGGCATGCAGCACGGCGACGGCGAGATCCACGCCTGCCGCGCCGCGCAGGCCGCCGGCATTCCCTTCACCCAGAGCACGATGTCGATCTGCTCGATCGAGGACATCGCAGCCGCCGTCGACAAGCCGTTCTGGTTCCAGCTCTACGTGATGAAGGACCGCGGCTTCATCAAGTCGCTGATCGAGCGCGCGATCGCGGCCAAATGCAGCGCGCTGGTGCTGACCGTCGACCTGCAGGTGATCGGGCAGCGCCATCAGGACATCAAGAACGGCATGACGGTGCCGCCGGAATGGTCGCTGTCGAAACTGCTCGACTTCGCCAGCAAGCCGTCATGGGTCGCCGGCGTGCTGCGCGGCAAGCGCCGCAGCTTCGGCAACATCGTCGGCCACGTCAAAGGCACCGAGGATCTCACCAAGCTGTCGGAATGGACGGCCTCGCAGTTCGACACCTCGCTGAACTGGAAGGACATCGACTGGATCCGCTCGATCTGGCCGGGCAAGCTGATCCTCAAGGGCATTCTGGACGTCGAGGACGCCGAGGATAGCCGCCAAGACCGGCGCGCAGGCGATCGTGGTCTCCAACCATGGCGGCCGCCAGCTCGACGGCGCGCCGTCGTCGATCGAGGTGCTGCCCGAAATCGTCGACACGGTCGGCTCGAAGATGGAAATCATGTTCGACGGCGGCATCCGCTCCGGCCAGGACGTGATGCGCGCGCTCGCGCTCGGCGCCAAATCCTGCATGATCGGCCGCGCCTATGCCTATGGCCTAGGGGCCGGCGGACAGGCCGGCGTCGCCAAGGCGCTCGACATCATCGCCAAGGAACTCGCTCACCACCATGGGCCTGTGCGGCGTCAACACGATCGCCGAGATCGACGATAACGTGCTGGCGATTTGAAATACCGCTGGCGCGGTCCATGCTCCGGGAGCGGTGCGAAGGACATCCGACCTACGAGGGTGCAATCGGCGACACCTGAGGAATCTCGAGATGCCCGTGGATCTGCGACGCTGCGCCATCGCGCCCGGGAATGACGCTGCTACGCGTCACATCGGCGGCGTGATCCCGTCGCGGCCGACATTGACGCGGGCGGCTTCCAGCGTGCCGTCGTCCTTCTTCACCGCGCCGAAGATGATGATCTTCGCGCCCGGCTTCAGTTCGGACTTGTCGCCGGCGACGAAGGTGACGATCGGCGTACCCTCGGCGGCACCACGACCTTCTTTCTCGCCGTCCTTGTACTTGACCAGAATGTTCTGGCCGTCGGTGCCCTTCACCGTCTGGGCGACGGTGGCGTTGGTCATGGTCGAGTTCGGGCGCTGATCCCAGGGCCGGAAACCTTCGGCCGCGCCGCGCTGGTTCTCCGGGAAAATATGCACGGCGACCGCCTTCTGGGTGCCGTCCGGCTCCGGCATCGCGGTGACGCCGATGTAGGAGCCTTCCTTGATCTCCGACAGTTCGGTCTTCGCCACGCCGAACACCGCGACATTGTCGGTGACGCGGACCTTCATGTCGGTCCCCTCGCGCGACTTGATCGACAGCATGGGACCGTCGACGGCCTCGATGGTGCCGCGGATGCGGACCGTCGGCGGCTGCTGCGCCCACGCCGCGGTTCCGAGCACAGTGACAAAGGTCAGCGAGGCCGCGAGCAGGCGCGGCGTCCACGAAAGAACTCGTTCGCATGGTGTTTTCCTCCCAGACTGCGTCGGCGACCGATGCAACCCCAAACACCGCACGCGAGTACCTATTCCGCCGGGCGCGATCACATTGGCGGTGTCAGCCCGTCCCGGCCAACGCTGACGCGGCTGGTCTCCAGCGAGCCGTCCGGCAGCTTCTTCGTGAAGGCGATCACCTTGGCGCCGGGCTTGAGATCGGACTTGTCGGCGGGAACGTAGGTCACGACCGGCGTCTCCGGGGAGACCACGACTTTCTTCTCGCCGCCCCTGTACTTGACCATCAAGGTGTGACCGTCATTGCCGACCACGGAGTCCGCCACCGTGGCGTTGGTCATGGTGGAGTTGGGCCGCAGGTCGTAGGGCCGCGAGCCCTCGCCGGTGCCGCGCATGGCTTCCGGGAACACGTGCACCTCCACCGCATTCTGGCTGCCGTCCGGTCCCGGCACCGTGGTGGTGCCGATGAAGGAACCGACCTTGACGTCCGACGAGCGAGATCTTGCTGATCCCCACGACACTGATATCGCCGGTCATATGCGAGCTTGACGTCCTCGCCGCCCCGCGACTTGACGGCGAGCACGTCGCCATCGACGGCTTCGATGGTGCCGCGAACGCGCGTCGGCGTGGGCGGCTGCTGGGCGATCGCGTAAAGCGTGGAGGCCGTCGACCATCGCGACGGCGGCAAGCGGGCGAACGAGCTGAAAGCGATTGGCGGGACATGCGGGAATCTCCGGTGGCGGCACTGACGTAGCCATTGCACCCCCGCCCCGCATAAATATTCCGGCTCAAAAGCCCGCGATCAGCCGATCATGTATTCGTGAGATCGGCCTCGACCAGCGCACGAAGCTCCGACGTCACCTCCGGGCGCCGGCCGAACCACAGTTCGAACCCGCGCACCGCCTGGTGCAGCAGCATGCCGAGCCCGTCGGCGGTCTTCAGGCCGCGCGCGCGCGCGGCGCAGCAGCGGGCGTTTCGCAGCGGCACGTAGACGAGATCGGCGACGACGGCGTGTGACGGCAGCAGGCCGACATCGAGTCTCGAGTGCGCGGCTGGCCATGCATGCCGAGCGACGTCGTATTCACCAGCAGCCCGGCGCGCGGCAGCAAGTCGCCGATCGCATCCCATGCCACCGGGCAGAACGCTCGCGCCGAATTGACCGCGACAGCGCGCGGGCGCGCTCCGATGGTGCGGTTGGCGAGATGCACGCGCTTGATGCCGCGCTCGAGCAAGCCGAACACCACCGCGCGCGCCGAACCGCCGGCGCCGAGCACCAGCGCATCCTCGGCTCTGTCCCAGCCGGGCGCGCTGGCGTCGAGATTGTTGATAAAGCCCTCGACGTCGGTGTTGGTCGAGCACAGCTCGCCGTCCTCGATACCACAGCGTATTGGCGGCGCCGACCGCGCGGGCGCGTTCGTCCGGCTTCGACAGCGCCAGCGCGCGCTCCTTGTGCGGAATGGTGACGTTGGCGCCGACGAAGCCGCGCAGCGACAGCCGAAACAGGAAATCCTTGAACTCGTCGCGGCGGCACGGCTTCGATGACGTAGCCGCCCTCGATGCCGAGCGTCCGCAGCCAGTAATGATGGATCAGCGGCGAGCGCGAATGCGCGGCCGGCCATCCGATCAGGCAGGCGGCGCGGGGTCTGGTCACGACAACAACCTCTCGATGACGTCGATGGCCGGGATCAGCTCGGCCACGACGATCTGATTTATCTTCCCGGGTGTGTCAAGCCGCGCTGGCCGCCGCGGCGATCCAGATCATGACACGCGGCGATGCCATCTTCAACTACGCCGCGACGCGGTGCGCGGCGATGATCTGGTCGGCGGCGCGGCCGGTGACTTCGGCCATGCGGTCGAACTGCCTCGTGAAACTGCCGGCGCCGGCGGTTGCCGACCGCAATTCCACGATCAGGTCGCCGATCTCGGCTTCCGGCATGGTGGCGCGGACGCAATCCCAGCCCGGCCAGTTCTCGCGGGTATCGAAGCCCAGGATCTGGCCGCGCCGCGCCGACAGGATGGCGTTGATCTTCGCCGTCGCCTCGGTCGGACAGACGATCTCCACAATATGGATCGGCTCCAGCAGCACCGGCTGGCACTGCGGCAGCGCTTCGCTCATGCCGGCCCGCGCCGCCGTGCGGAACGCGAGATCGGAGGAATCGACGCTGTGGTAGGAGCCGTCCGTCAGCGTGACGTGGATGTCGATGACGGGGAAGCCGAGCGGCCCGCGCGCGAGACTGTCGACCACGCCCTCTTCGACCGCGCCGATATAGTTGCGCGGTACCGCGCCGCCGACGACCTTTTCGTGGAATTCAAAGCCGGCGCCGCGCGGCACCGGCTTGATCTCCAGCACCACGTCGCCGAACTGGCCATGGCCGCCGGATTGCTTCTTGTGCCGGCCGCGCTGGGTGATCGATTTGCGGATGGTCTCCAGATAGCCGATCGCCGGCGGTTGCGATTTGACGTTGACGCCGAAGCGGTCGCTGAGGCGCTCGAGCGCGACGCGCAGATGCATCTCGCCCTGCCCCCACAGCACGGTGTCGTGGGTGCGCTGGTTCTGGATCATCGTCAGCGACGGGTCTTCCTCGTTGAGCCGCAGCAAGCGCCTGGCCGAGCTTGACGTCGTCCTTGCGATCGGTCGCCGCGAGCGACATCGCCAGCACCGGCGGCGCCGGCTCGACTGCGACCAGCGACGGCTGGCGCGGTCTTGCCGCTCGACAGCGTGTCGCCGGTCTTGATCGCGTCGAGCTTGCCGAGCGCGATCGTTTCGCCGGCTTCGGCCGCCGCGCGCTTGGTATCGTGCGCGCCGCTGACCGCGAGGATGCCGGACACCCGCCCGGCTTCGCCGGAGGAGGATTGCAGCGTCGCGCCGTCATCGAGATGGCCGGCGAGCAGCCGCACCAGCGACAGCTTGCCGCCGTGCTGCAAATGCATGGTCTTGAACACATAGGCCAGCGCATCCTTCGGTGACGACGCGCCGAGGCGCTTTGCGGTCTCGGTCACGCCAGGCGCTTCATGCCGCAGCGCCTTCATCAGCCGCAGCACGCCGTTCTCGCGCGCCGCCGAACCGAGCAGCACCGGACAGATCAGGCCCTCGCGCAATTCGCGGGCGAGATCGTCGAACACCGCGTCGCGCGGCGGCTGGATGTCCTCCAGCAACTGCTCCATCAGCGCGTCGTCGTGATCGGCGAGCTTTTCCAGCATCGAGAAGCGCGCTTCCTTCTCGCGGTCGAGATTGCCGCCTTCCAGCGCCACGACCTCGGAAGGCTTGTGTTCGCGATAGACGAAGGCGCGTTCCAGCGCGAGATCGACGAAGCCCTCGATCAATTCGCCGTTCCAGATCGGAATCTGCCGCAGCACCAGCGGCACGCGCGAAGCCGGCTGCAGGGTCGCGAGCGTCTCGCGGATGCGCTTGTTGGCGCGATCGATCTTGTTCAGGAACAGAAAACGCGGAATGCCCAAATCTTCCAGCTCGCGCAGGATGATCTGCAGTTGCGGCAGCTTCTTCTCGTCCGCTTCGCAGACCACCACCGCGGCGTCGACCGCAGGAAGTGCGGCGCGCATGTCTTGCGCGAACTCGATCGAGCCGGGACAATCGATAAAGGTGTAGCTGTCGCCCATGAAACTGGTCGTGGCGGCGGTGAGGCCCACGCCCATCTTGTGGTTCCGCGCCTCGGCGCTGGCATCGCCGACCGGAAGTTCCGGCATCGACGCTGCCGGCATTTTGGATGGCGCCCGTTCGCGCCAGTATCGCTTCCAGAAGTGTGGTTTTACCGCTTTGGAAAGGGCCCACCAGCGCAATGCACCGTGGACCGCGGGGACTTCTGACGTCTTGTCCCATTGCCGCCTCCTTGTTTGGAGCTCGGCCCTTGATTGGGTCGGCGGCACTGATGCTCCGCCTGTCCCGCGATTTTGGCAAGCAGGAAAACGTCGCTGCGCTGCATCGTGACGATACCGGACGGCTGACCACGCCGACCTCCATATGCCGCGCGCTTGCGGGAACCCGGCGGGCATTGACCCCGGCTCAAGCGCCCTGGTGGTCGACCGGGCTTGTTCGAGGCTGGATCGAGCATCATCCGCAACGCCGCGGCAAAGCGTTCGACATCGACGCGATCGTCCCACGCCCGTTGCAACGAAATGCCCTGAAGGATGGCGATCATGACACGGGCGGCGTAAGCCGGATCGAGATGCTTCGGCCAGCTCCCGGTTTTGCGCTTGCGCAATCATGCGCGACAACACGTCGACAGCCTGGGAAACGCCGCCGAGCGCCTCGCGCTTCAGCCGCGGATTGAAAGACTCTCCGGCCCAGAGCTGCACGGCCAGATGCCGCCACCGCCTTTCCGCCGGTTGCGCAATTCGAGGACGAAGCCGTCGAGCAGGCGCTGCAGGCTGGTGTCGATGTCGGGTGCGGCAAGCGCAAACTCCATGCGCCGGCGCTCCATCGTGTGCCGTTCCGATGCGATCGCCATCGCGATCTCGGTCTTGCCCTTGAAATATCCGTAGATGGCGCCGGGGCTGAGCCCGGACTCCGCAACGATGTCCTGAACGGTTGCTGCATGAAAACCCTCGCGGGCGAAACATGTCAGCGCTGCGTCCAATATGCGCTCACGCTGCTCGCTGGCCCGCGCCGCCGTGATCCTAGGCATCGGAAACTTCCGCAAGCACGGTGTGATAGAAACCGTAGCCCTGCATGTGGCGGCCCGCAGTCCCCATGACTTTCTCCCGGTATTCGTTGGCATCGAGATCGCTGACCAGCTTCAGTCCCCGTTCGCGCAGGAAGGCGGGAGTTCGCCGGGCAGCAAGCCGAAGCGCCAGGGCTCGCCCGATCCGCTGACCTTTGCGATGGCCTTGTACGCGCCCTCGAATGCGACGGTGCCGTCGAGCACGCCCCTCATGAACATAGGTGAAGATGAACCGGCTGCCTTTTGCGAGCCGGCCCGCCCAGCGCATCACGCGACATACCGCGTCCCCGGTGAGGTACTGGCTGACGCCTTCCCAGACCACGATCGCCCTGCGCGTTGCATCGAAGCCCGCTTCGCGCAGCCGCGTGTTCGAAATCGTCGATCTCGAAATCGACGGCGACGAATGAGACCTTGTTCAGATCGGCGCCGGCAGATTGCAGCGCCGCCGCTTCACGCTCTGCGGTGTCGGGATGGTCGACCTCGTAAATCCTGACAGCGTCAAGCGTCTTCCAGCCGCCAGGCCCGCGTATCGAAGCCGGCACCGAGCAGCACCAGCTGGTCCACCTCACCGCCCGATTGCTCGATCCAGTCGTCGATCAGACGCGTTCGGGCAATGCCGGAGGTGCGTGCTCCCGGCGAACGCAGGTCGATGTAGCGGTCAAGCATCGCGGCGACCGGGCGCAAGGCAAAAAGCTTTGCCGGTAAGCGCAGGCTGTCCGGCAACAATGCCACCGCCAGGGATCTGAGAAAATCCGCCGCCCTGCGCCCTTGGCATGCTCGGACGCCCGGAACATCGCCATGTATTCGGCGGTACCGGCTTGGTTGGTGCTGCAACATTTGCGGCCTCCGTAAAAAGAACGTTTATTCTTTTACGCGCATGCGGAGTTTTGGGTCAAGTCACCCCGAGGATTGAGGGCTTCTGGAAGGTTAAATCAGCGCCCCGGACGGAGTTCGAGGCTTTCCAGCCCGGCGGCAATGGCGACGCCGACCTGGCCCTGCACGCCTGAGCGGCTGCAGCGCGATCGAATTGGCGGAGCCGCCGACCAGCACAGTTGCCGCCGACGCCGACGCCGAGCGTCGCGCTGCCTTGCGCGCCGACATAGTCGCCGGAGAGGTCGCCCGGCCCGAGCCGCGCCACCGGCGCGAACACGCCCCAGGCCAGCGCCGATTCCTGGGTGATGCCGAGATCGAGCCCGACCTTGCGGATGGTGGCGACGTAGCGATCCTCCGGCATGCCGTCGGCGCGCAGCACGCAGCCGAGATTGGTCACGGAGCCGACGATGAAGCCGACACTGGCGCCGCCGCGGCACTCCAGAATGCCGACCTGCACGCGCTGCAGGGGCTGCGCGTTCGCGCCGACGATGGATGCGGCCAGCATGACAACGGCGGCACCGGCAAGAACGAGGGTGCGATACATGAAGTACTCTCCGGCTGAAAAAAGTGATGCGAGCAGAGAAACGAAACGAAGGCCGTACCGGCGGCGCGCTAGCTTCCTATGCCACAACATCACGGGTTGTGCCAGATTACGCGTGCTGGTCATTCCGGGGCGCGAAAGCGCGAACCCGGATCTCGAATCCTCAGGTGCGCAATTGCGCACCGTAGTTCGATGCTGCGCATCGCCCCGGAATGACGAACAGTTCTCCCCAAAAAGAGAGCCCGCTTACGCGGGCCTCTTCATCAAGCGCTCAGCTAATCTCAACGCGATGGCGATGCCGGTGGCGCGTCTGGCGACGGGACCGTAGCCGTTGAACGGCTGCAGTTCGATGCCGGCAATACCGGCGCATCACGTGCGGGACAGGCTTCGCTCGAAAACGCTTCTTATCTCAAATTGCCGCAAAAGCGCTGGATGCGTTTGCAGGCCTCTTCGAGATCGGAAGTTTTGGTCGCGTAGGAAATCCGGAACGCCGGTCCAAGCCCGAACGCCGAACCCTGCACGACGGCGACGCCTTCGTTCTCCAACAGCTCGGTGACGAAGTCCTCGTCGTTGGCGATCACCTTGCCGGACGGCGAGGTCTTGCCGATGGTGCCGGCGCAGGACGGATAGACGTAGAACGCGCCCTCGGGCCGCGGGCAGTCGATGCCCTTGGCCTGGTTGAGCATCGACACCACGAGGTCGCGGCGTTCCTTGAACACCTTGTTGTGCACGGGGATGAAGTCCTGCGGACCGTTCAGCGCCTCGACCGAGGCCCACTGCGCGATCGACGACGGGTTCGAGGTCGACTGCGACTGGATCGTCGCCATCGCCTTGATCAGTTCGGCGGGACCGCCGGCATAACCGATGCGCCAGCCGGTCATGCAATAGGCTTTCGACACGCCGTTCACCGTCAGCGTGCGCTCGTACAGTTTCGGCTCGACCTGCGCCGGCGTCGCGAACACGAAGTCGTCATAGACCAGGTGCTCGTACATGTCGTCGGTCATCACCCAGACATGCGGATGCTTCACCAGCACGTCGGTGATCGCCTTCAGCTCGGCGCGCGTATAGGCGGCGCCGGTCGGGTTCGACGGAGAACACAGAATGATCCACTTGGTTTTCGCGCGTGATCGCCTTTTCCAGATCTCCGGGCCGCAGCTTGAAGCCGCTCGCCGCCGGTGCAGACCACCGGCACCGGACTCGCCGCCGGCGAGCGCCACCATTTCCGGATAGCTCACCCAGTACGGCGCCGGGAATGATGACCTCGTCGCCCGGATTGATGGTCGCCATCAGCGCGTTGTAGAGCACCTGCTTGCCGCCGGTGCCGACGATGATCTGGTTCGGCTTGTAGGTCAGGCCGTTCTCGCGCTGGAACTTGGCGATGATCGCCTCCTTCAGCTCGGGAATGCCGCCGACATCGGTGTACTTGGTCTTGCCGGCCTCGATGGCGTGGATCGCCGCCAGCTTGATGTTGGCGGGCGTGTCGAAATCGGGCTCGCCGGCGCCGAGGCCAATGACGTTGCGCCCTGCCGCTTTCAGCGCGCGTGCTTTATCCGTGACCGCGATCGTGGCGGACGGCTTCACACGGTCGAGCGCAGCGGACAGGAAGGGCATCATCATCTCTGGCAAACGCCGTGAACACCGTGGAATCCACGGCTCTTTCTGATGGGATCGGGGCACCCTAAGGCGCTGCGCGCTGCATCGCAAGAAGCTTGGCCGGATAAGGCCCAAACTTTAGGGAACGTTGAAGCGGGATCGGTGCGGTCGGAGCAATACGGCGCAATATTCGTAAAAATTCCGCGGTGAAATGACTCATATCTGGCAAGGGCCGCGAACCGGCGGATGGCTGACGGCACCGCGCAAGTGCGACGCCCCATGTGCTCGACTATGGACCTCGTGGTGCCCGCGGTGGCGATCGCATTTTCGCGCGGTATGGACTGCCGCCACGATTTTCGCGATTTCGAAATCAGCCTGCTCGCCGCGGCCTGGATCGTGCCCGCTGTTGTCGCGCAGCATCGCCGGCATCGCCTAAATATCGCCGGGGCTGCTCGTGGAACTGGCCTTCCATGCTTTCATCCTGCGGCGCGCGGCCTCGATCGATCACACAACTACCGGTCGGCGCGCCCGCGTCGCGCAAGCGTGATCCTGATTGATCCGACGTGTTGATAGAATCATTCTGCGCGCGTGCAGTGCGGTAGAGGTTTTCGACTTTTTCCACTCCGCGGGTCTTGCGACCGCATTCGATAACGGCATCATTGTTTAGCCGCGTTGCGGCGCGACAAGCCTTGCGTCGCACAGCGTGCGTGCTTCCCCGACCGAGTGAAATTCCAGGACGATGTACAAGCTCTATTCGATGCAGCGCTCCGGCAACAGCTACAAGGTCCGCCTTGCGCTGGCGCTGCTCAACGCGCCGTATCAGGCGATCGAGGTCGACATCCTGCGCGGCGAAAGCCGCACGCCGGATTTTCTGGCGAAGAATCCCAGCGGACAGGTGCCGCTGCTGGAAGTCGCCGAAGGACGCTACCTCGCCGAGTCCAACGCCATCCTCTGGTATGTCTGCCGGCGGCACCTCGCTGGCGCCAGGAATCGCGGATCGAGCGCGCCGAAGCGCTGCAGTGGATGTTCTTCGAACAGCACGCGCTGGAGCCCAATATCGGCGCCGCCTATTTCTGGCTGTCGCTGGTCAAGGGCGGCCGCGACCTGCAGACGCACGCGCTGGAGGACTGGATGGAGCGCGGCTATGCGGCGCTCCAGGTGATGGAAAACCACCTCAAGACCCGCGCCTATTTCGCCGCCGACCAGCTCACGGTCGCCGACATCGCGCTCTACGGCTACACCCATGTCGCCGACCGCTGCGACTACGACCTGGCGACCTTCCCGCCATCCGCGCCTGGCTGCGGCGGGTCGAACAGATCCCGGGTTTCGTCGACCATGGACTGGCAGCCGGAGACCGAGGTCGACGATCCCGCCCGCATCGCCGCCGGCGCTCTGAGCCGCTCGACTTTCGCGCGAGGACCCGCTCAAACGTTAACAACAGCGGGCATAACGTTAACCTTTGCCGTGATTTCGCCGTTTTCAGTGGCGATCGCCGCAATGTTGCCGCGTCGCTGACGAGTCGCACTAATGTCGCGGGTGATTCTGCCCGCGTCTTGAAGGATTTAGGACCATGATACGGTCGCCCGGCACGGTGGGCTTTGCCAGCCGCCCTGCGCCAGTCGCTTCCTCCCGATTGACCAACGCCATCGCGACATCGCTGGCGATCGGCACATTGTCGCTTTGCCTCGTGGTCACGCTGACGGTGCTGTCGATCAAGGCTACCATGGCGATGCCGCTTCCGGGATAGTTCCAGCGTTTTTCTGTTAGCATCATTAGCCGAAGCAACGCGCGATGATCAGCATCGCGAACGGACCGCGATGAAAACACCTGTCGGCCTTGTGACCGTCTGCGCTGACGGCAGCGATCCTGCTCGCGGTCTCGTTCGTGATCGCCACCGGCACGCGCGGCGAAGAGCCGGTGTTCGGCTCGTCGGCGGGCGAGCTCGAGGTGCGGACCGTCGCAAGGGCCTCGTCAACCCGTGGGCGCTGGCGTTCCTGCCTGACGGCAAGATGCTGGTGACCGAGCGGCCGGGCCGCATGCGCATCGTCACGGCGGAAGGGCAGATCTCGCCGCCGCTGAAGGGCGTGCCCGACGTCTGGGCGTCGGGCCAGGGCGGCCTGCTCGACGTCGTCACCGACAAATCCTTTGCGCAGAACAAGACGATCTATTTCTGCTTCGCCGAGCGAGCCGACGGCGGCGGACGCACCACGATCGCGCGCGCGAAACTGAACGACGGCAACGGCCGCCTCGACGACGTCAAGATCATCTTCCGTCAGCAGGGACCGCTATCGTCAGGCAATCATTATGGCTGCCGCATCGCGCAGGCCGACGACGGCAATCTGTTCGTCACGCTGGGCGAGCACTTCACCTACCGCGACCAGGCGCAAAGTCTCGGCAATCATCTCGGCAAGCTGATCCGGATCGCGCCCGATGGATCGGTGCCCGTCAGGCAACCCGTTCGCCGGCCGCGCCGACGCCAAGCCGAAATCTGGAGCTATGGCCACCGCAACGCGCAGGCGCTCGCGATCAATCCGGCGTCCGGCGAGCTCTGGGAAATCGAGCACGGTCCGCGCGGCGGCGACGAGGTCAACGTCATCGGCAAGGGCAAGAATTACGGCTGGCCGGTGATCGGCTACGGCATCGATTACTCCGGCGCGAAGATCCACGACAGCACGGCCAAGGACGGCATGGAGCAGCCGGTCAAATACTGGGTGCCGTCGATCGCGCCATCGGGCATGGCCTTCTATACCGGAAAGCTGTTTCCGAAATGGATCGGCAGCCTGTTCACCGGCGCGCTGCCGGCGCGATGCTGGTGCGGCTGACGCTGAACGGAAACGCGGTGACCGTCGGAGGAACGCCTGCTGCAGAATCTGCACGAGCGGATCAGCGATGTCCGCCAGGGCCCGGACGGCGCGCTGTGGCTGCTGACCGATGCCCGGAGTTCCAGGAGCGGACGGGTGTTGCGGGTGGCGCCGGCCGCGAAGTGAGCGCCTCCATCCGCCTACC
>ERZ1370068.6140-contig-5141_pt1 | contig 73198 bp, 103 predicted proteins | sample MGYA00561227_ERZ1370068 | MGnify/ENA primary metagenome ERZ1370068 (study PRJEB38410, sample SAMEA6850437) | metagenome | study: Metagenomic assessment of the ecological functions of the soil: analysis of the soil microbiota associated with the... | reverse complement strand
CGTTGTGGCTGCCGTCGATGCCGCTGCCCACGGCAAAAAAGTAGTGGGCCACGAGCAGCGCGGTTTCGACGATCGCCTCGATCATCCCGAGGCGCGTTCGCGCGCGACCGTGTAGTCGGCGGCTTTCTGGTGGGCCGGCAGGCGGACGCGGTCGGCGAATGCAGGCGGAACAGCATCGCGGTGCGCGGCGACGTGCAGCGCGTGCCGGCGCGCGAGCCAGAGCTGCAGCGCGAGCGAGGCTGCCAGCAGAGCGAGAAAGACGACGGTAGAAGGCGGATGCGGTCACGGCGACGTGACGGCGGCGCTCGGGCGCGCGAGACGAGTATGCGAGAATGCGTGGTCCATTTTACGCGAATCCGCCATGCCCCAAGACGCAAGCCGCCTCATCTGGATCGACATGGAGATGACCGGGCTCAAGCCCGAGACCGACCGGATCATCGAAGTCGCGCTCGTCGTCACCGACGGCGATCTCAACACCGTCGCCGAAGCGCCGGTGTGGGTCGTCCATCAGGACGACGCGGTGCTCGCCGGCATGGATTCCTGGAACCAGGGCACGCACGGCCGCTCGGGACTGATCGACCAAGGTGAAGGCGTCGGCGCTGACGACCGAGGCGAGGCGTCGCGGCGCTCGCGTTCCTGCGCGAGCACGTGCCGGCGAAGGCGTCGCCGATGTGCGGCAACTCGATCTGCCAGGACCGGCGCTTCCTCGCGCGCTGGATGCCCGCGCTCGAGGACTACTTCCACTACCGCAATCTCGACGTCTCGACGCTGAAGGAGCTCGTGCGCCGCTGGAAGCCCGACCTGATGAAAGGCGTGCCCGAAGGAAGGCAAGCACGAGGCGCTCGCCGACGTCTACGAGTCGATCGTCGGAGCTCAAGTACTACCGCGAGACAGTTCATCCGCTCGTAAGAGCGCGATGACTCAGCGCTCGCGCGCGAGCAGCACGCCGTCGCCGAGGCTCACGCAGGCACGCGTCGACGCGCGGATCGTCGCGGATCTTCGCCGTTGAGCGCGCGCAGCGCGACCGTGTCGGGCTCGCTGGTCCGTCGGGATCGGCGACGGTGCCGCTCCACAGCACGTTGTCGATCGCGATCAGGCCGCCGGCGCGAAGCAGCTCGAGGCAGCGCCTCGTAGTAGGCGTCGTAGCCGGTCTTGTCGGCGTCGATGAACGCGAAGTCGAACGCTGCCGGCGCCGTCGTGCTTGCGCAGCTGCGCGCGAGCGTTTCGCTGCGCCGGACGCGAGGCGCAGCTCGATGCGGTCGGCGACGCCCGGCCTCGCCCAGTAGCGGCGCGCGATCGACGTCCACTCGTCGCTGACGTCGCAGCAGACGAGGCGGCCGTCGGCGGGCAGCGCGCTCGCGACCGACGAGCGCGCTGTAGCCGGTGAACGTCCCGATCTCGATCGCGCGGCGCGCGCCGATCGAGGCGCGCCAGGAACGCGAGGAACGCGCCTTGGTCGGCGCCGATCTGCATGCCGGCCATCGGGGAGCTTCGAGGTCTCCGCGCGCAGCCGCTTGCTGGACCGGCGGTCTCGCGAACGACGACGGTGCCCAGATAGCGGTCGACGGCTTCGGGAATCAGCGAACGATGGGCCATGGTGTGCTCCGTGGCGATCCGAGTTAGCGACGCGCACAATGCCGCTGGTCGCGGCGTCGCGAAGTCTGCCGACAACCCGCGCACGATCGTCTCGTCCCAGCGCGACTGGCGCATGTCGAACCAGACTGACGAGGAGCTGAGATGGCGCAGCTCGCATTGACGCCAGTTCCATGCAACCGCTCAGCTCAGCGCGCCGGCGCGATTATCTCGCCAGGCGGCGGCGCTCGGTCTCCTTCGTCCTCCCGCCCGGAGCTGAATCTCGTGATCGCGCGCGGCGAAGGCAGCCGTGTCTGGACGTCGCGGGCCGCGAGTACATCGACTACCACATGAGCTCGGGCCCGGCGCTCCTCGGCCACGCGCATCCGGCGATCACCGCGGCCGTCGTCGGCGCAGCTGCCGAAGGGCACGACGTTCTACTTCCTGAACGAGCCCGAGATCGTGCTCGCGCGAGCGGCTGGTCGAGGCGATTCCCTGCGCCGACGTCGTCCACTACACGGGCTCCGGCACCGAGGCGACGTTCTACTGCGCTGCGCATCGCGCGCGCCTTCACGCGGCCGCAACAAGATCCTGAAATTCGAGGGCGCCTGGCACGGCATGCACGACTACGGGCTGTGGGGCACCGTGCCGACCGTCGCGTCGGAGTACCCGCACGCGAAGCCCGACTCGGTCGGCGTGCCGCCGCAGGCCGGCGAGACGGTGCTGGTCGCGCCGTTCAACGAAACGGCGCGCAGGCGGTCGGCGATGATCGAGCGCCACGCGCACGACGCTCGCGGCGGTGATCGTCGAGCCGCTGCAGCGCGTGCTGCTGCCCGAGCCCGGCTTTCTCGAGGCGCTGCGCGAGGTCACGCGACCGCCACGGCATCGTCCTCGTCTTCGACGAAATCGTCACCGGCTTTCGCATCGCGATGGGGCGGCGCGCAGGAGCGCTACGGCGTCGTGCCTGACCTCGCGTGCTACGGCAAGGCGGTGAGCGGCGGCTTTCCGCTGGCGGCGATCGCCGGCCGCGCCGACGTGATGGCCGTGCTCGACGCGCGCTCGCAACCGCGCGCCGACGTCGTCTGGGCGACCAACACGCTGAACGGCAATCCGGTGTGCGCGGCGGCCGGCTGCGCGGCGCTCGACGTCCTGTCGCAGCCGGGCGTCTACGATCGGCTTGCGCGCATCGGCGCGCGGCTTGCGCGCGGGCATCGTCGAGGCGGGCACGCGGCACGGCTTCGCCGTGCAGGCGCCGGGCGAGGACGCGGTGTTCGGCGTCCGCTTCACCGACCGGCGGCCGCTGCGCACGTGGATGGACCTCACGACCGCCGACAAGGACCTCGGCTGGCGCTGGGCGCTCGAGCTCATGAAGCGCGGGCCTCGTCGTCAATCCGAACGAGAAGTTCTACATCTCGATCGCGCACACCGATGCCGACGTCGACCGCACGCTCGGCGATCGCCGACGACGCGTTCGCGGCGCTTGCGCGCGGCGCAGCTGAAGGCGAGCGCATCGACGTGGCGAGCCGTGCCTCGTCGACGATCCCGCCGCGGCCATCCGGTTCTGCAGCGCCTGCGGTTCCGACCGCATCGAGTTCCGCGTTCCCGAGGGCGACAACGCTGCCGCGCTACGTCTGCGCGGCGTGCGGAACGATCCACTACCAGAATCCGAAGATCGTCGTCGGCTGCCTGCCCGAATGGCGAGGACCAGGTGCTGCTGTGCCGCCGCGCGATCGAGCCGCGGCACGGACTTGTGGACGCTGCCCGCGGGCTTTCTCGAGAACGGCGAGACGCGTGACGGCGGGCGCGGTGCGCGAGACGCTCGAGGAAGCCGACGCGCGCGTCGACGTCGGCGACCTCTACACGATGATCAGCCTGCCGCACATCAGCCAGGTCTACATGATGTTCCGCGCGCGGCTCGTCGATCTCGACTTCGGCCCGGGACCGGAGAGCCTCGAAGTGCGCCTGTTCCGACGAGGACGACGATTCCGTGGGAAGAGATGGCGTTCCGCACGATCGGCCGGACGCTCCGCAACTACTTCCTCGATCGCAAGCTCGGCACGTTTCGCCGACGCGCGTCAGCGTGCTCGAGCGCAAGGGCGCCGCGGCCGGACCTCGCGGGCGCCGGCCTGCAATCATGCGGTCGGCGCGGCTTTCGGTAAATTCGCGGCACTCGGGACGAACGGCGCGGCGGCCGCCCTCGGCACGAGACGCCGGACATCGTCCACTGGAGGTATCGATGCAATCCTGCACACGCTCTTCGCACGGTCGCGCCGTCGCGGCGATCGTCACGTCGCGCTTGCGCTCACCCCGCTGCGTCTCTGCGCAGCAGACCGACCCGGATCTCGATCACGACCGGCGGCACCGGCGGCGTCTACTATCCGATGGGCGGCGGCATGGCCAACATCCTGTCGAAGTACGTTCCCGGACTGCAGGCGACCGCCGAGGTCACCGGCGGCTCCGTCGACAACCTGAAGCTCATCAACGCCGGCAAGTCCGAGGTCGGCTTCTCGATGGCCGACGCCGGCTGGGACGCGTACGAGGGCCTCGACAAGTTCAAGGACGGAAGGTCAACGCGCGCACGCTGATGGTGCTCTATCCCAACAAGATGCACGTGGTGACCATCGAGGGCACGGGCATCAACAAGCTGTCCGATCTCGAAGGGCAAGCGCGTGTCGACCGGGCTCGCCCGGCAGCGGCACCGAGATCATGGCGTTGCGCGTGCTGGAGGCCGTCGGCATCGACGGCAAGAAGGACATCAAGCAGGAGCGGCTCGGCGCCGCCGAGTCGGTCAACGCGATCAAGGATCGCAAGATCGACGCGTTCTTCTGGGTCGGCGGAGTGCCCACCGCGGCGGTCACCGACCTCGCGGCCACGCCCGGCATCAAGATCAAGCTGATCGATCACGACGAGGCGGTCGACGCGATGAACAAGAAGTACGGGCCGCTCTACGTGAAGAGCATCATCCCGGCCGGAACCGTACCCGGGACAGGACAAGCCCAACACCGAGGTCGACGTCTGGAACATCCTCGTGACCAACGACAAGATGAGCGACCAGATGGCGTACAGCATCGTCAAGACGCTATTCGACAAGAAGCCGGAGCTCGTCGCCGTGCACAGCGAGGCGCAGAACATCGAGCTCAAGAGCCAGGCGGTCGGCTCGCCGATCCCGTTCCATCCGGGCGCGAAGAAGTACTTCGAGGAGCAGGGCGTCAAGGTCAACTGACGCGGCATCTCGCGCGCGTGATCGTGCGCGCGAACCGTCGGGAGCGACGACGGCCGAGGCCGCACGGCGGCGAGCCGCGGATCGTCAGTTGCCGAGGCCGTCGCCGACGAGCAGCTGCGAAGGCGACCGCTACATCGAGGAGGAAGAAGGCGCGACCAGCCGGTACCGCGGCTGGCTCGCGGCAGCTCGCGACGGCGCTGCTCGTCGGCATGTCGCTGTTCCATCTGTACGCCGCCGTCGAGATCGTCCCGGCGCAGGTGCCTGCGCCCGGTCCACGTCGGCTGGACGCTGCTGCTCGTCTTCCTGCTGTTCCCGATCGCGGCGCGCTTTCGCAATCGGCTGATGTGGTGGGACGTCGTCTGCGCCGCGCTCGGCGTCGCGACGATCGTCTACCTGCTCGCCGGGCGGCGACGACATTCTGGGACCGCAACACGCTGCCGAACCGTGCCGACGTCTTCTTCGGCGTCACGTTCGTGCTGCTGGTGCTGCGAAGCCGTGCGCCGCACGTCGGGCTGGATCATCGCTGCTTCGTCATCGGCGCTGTTTCTCGCCTACGGCGTTCGCCGGCCCGTGGCTTCCGGGACAGTGGGCGCATCGCGGCTACGACGTGTCGAGCCTGTCGGGCTTCATGTACCAGACGCTCGAAGGCATTTTCGGCACCGCGGTCGACGTGTCGTCGTCGCTCATCATCCTGTTCACGATCTACGGCGCCTTCCTCCAGCACTCCGGGCGCCGGCAAGTTCTATCTCGACTGGAGCTTCGCCGCGATGGGCAGCAAGCACAGCGGGCGCCGGGCGCACGGTCGTGCTGGCGTCGTTCCTGCTGGGCGGACCTTCGGGATCGGGCGTCGCGACGACGGTGACGATCGGCTCCGTCGCCTACCCGATGCTGGCAGCGCGCGGGCTACGGCAAGGACGCGGCGGGCGGCCTGCTCGCCGCCGGAGGCCTGGGCGCGATCATCTCGCCGCCGGTGCTGGGCGCCGCCGCGTTCCTGATCGCCGAGTTCCTGAAGATCAGCTATCTCGACGTGCTGCTGATGGCGACGGTGCCCGACGCTGCTCTACTACCTGTCGCTGTTCCTGATGGTCGAGCTCGACACGCGCAAGTTCGGGCTGCCGCGACGTCGCCGGTCGCCGTCGAGGGGCAGCTCGGGCTGCTGACGCAAGCGCTACTGGTACCACTTCGTCTCGCTGATCGCGATCGTCGCGTTCATGGTCTGGGGTTCTCGCCGATGCTCGTCGGTCGTTCTGGGCGACGGTCGTCACCTTCGCCGTGTCGTTCCTGCGCCGCGACTACGGCGATGGGCTGGCGCAAGGTCGTCGCCGCGCTGCAGCGACGGCTCGCGGCCAGATGCTCAACGTCGCCGCCACCTGCGCGGCCGCCGGCATCATCGTCGGCGTCGTCGCCAAGACCGGGCTCGGCCTCAAGTTCAGCGCGATCGTCATCTCGCTACGCGGGCGGCAGCCTGTTCCTGACCGCGCTCTACACCGCGCTCGATCGTGTGGGTCGATCGGCCTCGCGGTGCCGGTGACCGCGAGCTACATCATCTGCGCGGTGATCGCCGCGCCGGCGCTGACCAAGCTCGGCGTGCCCGATTTCGCGGCGCACATGTTCATCTTCTACTACGCGGTGCTGTCGGAAGTGTCGCCGCCGACGGCGCTGTCGCCGTTCGCGGCCGCGGCGATCACCGGCGGCGATCCGTACAAGACGACGCTGCAGTCGTGGAAGTACACGCTGCCGCATTCGTCGTGCCATTCGTGTTCGTGCTCGACCCGCCGGCGTCGCGCCTGCTGCTCGAAGGCGCCGCCGGAAGGGCTCGTGGCTCGTCGTCGCGTGGATCGCGTTCACCGCGTGTCGTCGGGCATCGCCGCGCTCGCGACGGGAACGCAAGGGCTGGCTGCTGCGTCGTTGCGGCGCGATCGAACGCGCGATCCTGATTGTCGCCGGGCTTGCGCTCATCTCATCCCGCGCCGGCGGCGGACCTGGTCGGCATCGCTGGCGTCCCCGCCGTGGCCGCGTGGCAGAAGCTGCGCGCCGGCCGGTGCCGGGCCTAAGAGCGGCACGAAGGGCGCGCTCGAGTCCGGCGGCGCGCGTGCGAGTATGAAGTGCGTCACTTCAAAATCCCGACCTCTCGATAATATTTCGCGGCGCCGGGGTGCAGAGTGCACCGGCATGCCTTCCAGCGCGCTTTCGTGTCGATCGCCTTGGCCGCGGAGTGCGCGATGGCTTCAGTACGTCCAGATTTGTCCACAGCGCCTTGGTTACGCCGCAGGCAATTTCGTTGCTGACACCGTCCTGCGTGACGAGAGCAATTCTGCACCGCCGCTGTCGGAACGTCGGCAGTTTGCCCGGCCGATAGATGTTGGCCGGAATCGTTGCGGGCGAGCACGCGGGGTCACGGGTCTTCTTGATGATGTTCTGGCGGGATCGGCACGATCGTCGATGTCGACCGAAAATGGTGCGAGATCGCGCAGCGCCGATACACCCAAACTCGCCGATTGGAGCATCGCGTCGAGCTGCCGATTCTTCATGAGCTCGACCGACTGGCCCAGCGGCGGGTATTCGCACAGACTTGCCGAGATTCTGTACGTGAGTCCGGCGGCCGCGAGGATCGCCTGTGCGTTCAACTCGGTGTCGGATTTCGGTGTGCCGACCGACACCCGCTTGCCCTTCAGGTCCTGCAATCGCTTTACGATCCCCGTCGCCCGCGCGCAGCGACCTGGATATAGTTCGGATACATGGCGGCGGATGCCACGGGCTTCTGCCTTGAGCGGTACCTTTGAAGCCTGCATCCACATGCAGCGCTTTCCACGCGTCAGACAGCAAGCCGCTGAGCGAGAACGCGATTTCGCCGCGGCCCGCCTGGAGGAGATTGAGATTTTCGACCGAGCCCTTTGGTCGCCTGCACAGAAGTCTTGACGCCCGGCATCGTCTTGCCGATCCCACATCGGCCAGCGCCAGCTACCGAGCGCATAGTAGAGCACCGCCGGTGCCGCCGGTGAGCACGTTGATGGACGTCTCGGCGGCAAGCGCTGGCGAGGCGACGAGTGCGGATCAACCACAAAGGAAACAGTAGCCGAGCTCTGCCTCGACATCGTGCCCCTCCTCAAGCTGAGATTTGATCGACGCGCCACCCCCGGACGTGGGTTTGCGGCGCATTATAGCGCCGCCATTCACGCTCTGCCCGCGGCGCGCTCGAGGTCCTCCATGCGCAAAGTCGACGAACTGTTCGCCCGCTACGGCGAATCGCACCGCAATCCCGCGAACAAGGCGATCCACTGGATTTGCGTGCCGCTCGATCGCGTGGAGCGCTGCTCGCCGCGCTTGTGGGCGTGGTCTCCGACGGCCGCGTACGTCGGTGATCGGCCTGGCGCTCGCGTTCTATGCGTGGCTGTCGCCTTCGATCGCGCTCGGGATGCTCGCGGTCTTCCGCGCATGATGGTTTATCCGCTGACGCTGCTGTCCGGATCCCGCGATGCTCATCGTGGCCGCCGTCGTGTTCGTCGTGCGCATGGATCGGACAATTCGTCGGCCACCTGATCGAGGGCAAGAAGCCGCTCGTTCTTCGAGGACATGACCTTCCTGCTGGTCGGGCCGGCGTGGCTGCTCGGGATTCGTGTACCGGCGAGCTGGGCATCGCTTACCGCAGGATTAGCCGACGAGCTGGCGATGCCCGCCGCCGCCAGCGCGGCGTGCAATTCGGTCGACGTGCTCGTGTCCGGTCGTCTCGACGACGCAAACGACGCGCACGGCGGAGAGGTCCGGGCCGGCAGAACGCGCGGTCGTGAACGATCTCCTTGATCGACGCGCCGGTCGACGCGATCACTTCCGCCAGCCGCGCGAGTGCCGCCGGGCCGGTCGCTGATCGACACGGTGAAGCGCGACAGCCGGCCGTCGGCGACGAGCCCGACCTCGATCACGCGATCGAGCATCGTCGAGATCGATGTTGCCGCCGGCACAGCACGCAGCACGACCTTCTTGCCTTTGAGCGTGTCGAGCTGGCCGGCGAGGAACGCGGCGAGCGGCGCGGCGCCGCGCGCCTTCGACGACGCTCTTCTCGAGCTCGATCAGGCGCAGGATCGCGAGCGCGATCGTCGCTTCGTCGACGGTGACGACGCGGTCGACGACGCGCTGCAGCGATCTCGAACGGCACGCGCGCCGAGCTGCGCGACGGCGAGCCCGTCGGCGAGCGTCGGCGACAGCGGCACGGGCACCGGGTGCGCCTGCGGCGAGCGCGGCAGTGAAGCACGCGGCGTGCTCGGGCTCGACGCCGATCAGCGTCGACGTCGGGCGCGCTTCGCCTTCACGACGATGCCGATGCCGGCGAGCAGGCCGCCGCCGCCGACCGGCACGACGATCGCCTCGACGGTCGGGCGTCTGCTCGAGGATCTCGAGGCGCCATCGTGCCCTGGCCCGGCGACCACGTGCGGCGTTGTCGAACGGATGGATGAACGTGAGGCCGTCGCGCGCGGCGATTTCGCTCGGCGTGGGCGCGCGCCTCGGTGAGGTCGGCGCCGTGCAGCACGACGTCGGCGCCGAATTGGCGGCAGTTGGTGACCTTGATCAGCGCCGCGAACTTCGGCATCACGACGGTGACCGGAATGCCGAGCAGGCTCGCCGTGATACGCGATGCCCTGCGCGTGATTGCCCGCCGACGCCGCGATCACGCCGCGCTGGCGCTGCTCGGCCGTGAGCTGCAGCAGCGCGTTGCGCGCGCCGCGCTCCTTGAAGCTGCCGGTGCGCTGCAGGTAATCGAGCTTGCAGTAGACGTGCGCGCCGGTGAGCTGCGACAGCGGGATCGACTCGACGCACGGCGACTCGTAGATGCCGCCGGCGATCCGTCGCGCGCGGCCTCGATGTCGGCAAGCGTCGAGCATGGCGGCGCATCGTCAGAACGGCAGCGCGACGCCGGGCTTCGCGCGCGTCAGCACGCGGCGGAACTCGTCCTGGATCCGCGTCAGCGCCGCCGGCGTCGTCGGCTTCGAAGCGCAGCACGATCGACCGGCGTCGTGTTCGACGCGCGCGCGAGGCCGAAGCCGTCCGGCATACTCGACGCGCAGCCCGTCGATGCGGATGACGTCGGTCGCGCCGGGAAACGTGCGCCGGCCTCGCGAGCTTCGCGATCGAGCGCATGCGTGCTCGCCTTCGGCGCACGCGACGATTGAGCTCGGGCGTCGACAGCGCGTCGGGCAGCGCGTCGAGCACGGCCGGACGGATTCGCGTGCGCGCGACAGGATCTCGAGCAGCCGCGCGCCCGCGTAGAGGCCGTCGTCGAAGCCGTACCAGCGCTCGCCGAAGAACGTGTGGCCGCTCATCTCGCCCGGCGAGCGCCGCACCGACTTCCTTCATCTTGCCCTTGATCAGCGAGTGCCCGGTCTTCCAAAGCAGCGGCACGCCGCCGTGGCGCGATGATCCACGGCTTCAGGTTGCGCGTCGACTTGACGTCGTAGATGACGTCGCGCCGGGACTGCGCTGACAGCACGTCGGCCGCGAACAGCATCAGCTGGCGATCCGGATAGATGACGTGACCGTCGCGCGTGACGACGCCGAGGCGGTCGCCGTCGCCGTCGAACGCGAGCCCGAGCTCGCAGCTCGCCCTGGCGCGAGCGCGCGCGATCAGGTCCGGCGAGGTTCTTCGGGCTGCGACGGGTCGGGATGGTGATTCGGAAAGTGGCCGTCGACTTCGCAGAACAGCGCGGACGACGTCGCAGCCGAGGCGCGGATACAGCTCCGGCGCGAACGCGCCGCGCGACGCCGTTGCCGCAATCGATCGGCAATCTTCAGCGGCCGCGCGAGCTTGACGTCGCCGACGATGCGGTCGAGATAGGCCGGGCGCGATGTCGCTCGTCCGATAGCTGCCAGCTGCCCGTCGCGAAGCGTCACCGCTCTCGATGCGCTGCCGCAGCGCCTGGATGTCGTCGCCGGACAGCGTGTCGCCGGCGATCACCATCTTGAGCCCGTTGTAGTCGGGCGGATTGTGGCTCCCGGTCACCATCACGCTGCAGCCGGTGCCGAGGTGCTGCGCGGCGAAGTACGTCATCGGCGTGGCGACCATCCCGAGGTCGATGACGTTCGACGCCGGCACGCGCGGATGCCGTCGCGACAGCGCCGCGACGAGCTCGGACCCGACAGACGGCCGTCGCGGCCGATGGCGATCGTGTCGCGGCCGCGCTCGCGGGCGAGCGTGCCGAGCGCCCTGGCCGATCGCGCGCACGATCGCCGGCGTCAGCGTCTTGCCGACGATGCCGCGAATGTCGTAGGCCTTGAAGATTTCGGGGCGACGCATGGCGGATGGCGGATGTCGAGGTGCGGGCGGGATGATACCGGCAGCGTCGATGCGACGGGCGGGCGTACTACGCGCGATGCAGCGAAGAAGTCGGCAGCCGCCGCGGCAGCCAATCGAGATGTGCCCGGCGAACGGGCCGGCCAGGAAGCCCGCGTGTCCGCCGTGCGCGCGGCTGCTCCAGCGTGACGGCGCCGGCTGACTTCGCTGCGCGCGGACAGCGACGCCGGCGGGAATGAACGGATCGTTGCGCGCGTTGAGCACGAGCGTCGGCACGGCGATCGCCGGCGAGCCACGGCTTGCGCGACGCGCGCGTCCAATAGTCGTCGGCGCCGGCGAAGCCGTGCAGCGGCGCGGTGACGGCGTCGTCGAACATCCCACATCGTGCGCACGCGGCGGATCGCGCGCGCGCGTCGAGCAGGCCCGGAAAGCGCTGCGCCATCGCCAGCGCCTTGGGCTTCAGCGTGCGCAGGAATGACTGCGTGTAGATGCGGTTGAGCGCCTTGGCCGATCGCGATGCCGGCCGCCGTCAGGTCGAGCGGCGTCGACACCGCCGCCGCGGCGGTGAGCGTCGCGCCGCGTCGCTGCCGCTGCGCGGCCGAGCCAGTTGAGCGAGCGCGCGTGCCGCCCAGCGACACGCCGACGGCGAATAGACGGCGTCGACGCGCGAACGCGCGCGCGGATCGCCGCCAGCATTGCCGCGACTTCGGCGTGGTCGCCGGAGTGATAGCGCGCGCGGCAGCCGATTCGGCTCACCGCCGCAGCCGCGAAAATGCGGTACGACGCCGCGCCAGCCGATCGCGCGCGAGATGCGCGAACAGCGCCCGCGCGTAATGCGAGTCGCGAGCTGCCCTCGAGGCCGTGGAACAGCACGACCGAGCGGCGCGTCCGGCGGCGCCGGCGCGGTCGAGCCAATCGAAGTCCCAGAAGTCGCCGTCGCGGCGATCTCGACGCGCTCGCGCCGCAGCGCGACGGCCGGGACGCGCAGCAGATAACGGCCAGATCGTCTGCGCGTGACCGCCGCGAAGCCACGCCGGGGCGCGGTATGGCGGCAGCGGCGCGAGGCACGTCGGGCGATCGCCGCGTCATGTACGCATCTCAATTCACGAGCCGCCTCGAGGCGCCTGACGATCGTCTTCAGGATCTTGATGCGCGCGAAATACTTGTCCTCGGCCTCGACGAGCGTCCACGGCGCGATCTCGGTGCGACGTGCGGTCGACCATGTCGGCGACGCGCTTGTTCGTACGCGTCCCACTTCTTCGCGGTTGCGCCAGTCGTCCGGGCGTGATCTTGAAGCGCTTGAACGAGGTCTTCTCGCGCGCCTTGAAGCGCCGCAGCTGCTCGGCCTTGCTGATCTGCAGCCAGAACTTGCGACGACCGCGCCGCCGTCGCGACCAGTTGCTCCTCGAACTGGTTGATCTCGTCGTACGCGCGCAGCCAGTCGGACGCCGTGCAGAAGCCCTCGACGCGCTCGACCAGCACGCGGCCGTACCACGATGCGGTCGAAGATCGTGATGCCGCCGCGCGGCGGCACGTGCCGCCAGAAGCGCCAGAGGTACGGGATGCGCGCTTGCTCCTCTTCGGTCGGCGCGCGGCGATGGGCACGCTCACGTACTGGCGCGCGTCGAGCGCGCGCGGTGACGCGGCGAATCGCGCCGCCCTTGCCGGCGGCGTCGACGCCTTCGAACGCGAGGATCAGCGCGTGATCGCGAAAGCGGTTTTCGTGCCGTCAGCGCCGCGAGGCGTCCCTGCCACTTCAGAAGCTCCTCCGGGTAATCCCCTGCCGGCAACCTTTCTCGTGAGGTCCAGTTCGCGCACCAGCCGGACGTTGTCGACCACCGAAGGTGGCGGTCCCGCGCCGATCGCGCGCGCTCGCCGGTGGCGGGTTTGTTGCGGGATGATTCGCGTCATCGCGTCCAGCAGTACTTTCCCGACGGTAATATTGCGATAGCGGTCATCTTCGCCCTCGACGACAGTCCATGGCGCGTCGGCGGTCGACGTCTCGCGCAGCATTTCCTCCCACAACGGACGGAGCTTCCGATAGTCGCGGGCGCGCTTGTAGTCGAGCTTGTACGGTGCCGCGTGTTCGCGGTCGTGACGCTTGATTCAGCGTCGAGGCGCGCGGAGCGCAGGCCTCGACAGGTGGATCCAGAACTTGAGCAGCACGACGCCTTCGTCGGACAGCATCGCTCGTAGAGCCGCGTCTCCTGCAGGTAGAACTCAGACCGGTCCTTGTCGAGCGTGCCCGCGAGGCGGGCGGCGACCATTTCCGTGTACCACGCATTCAGAAAGATGCCGAGCTTGCCCTTCGCCGGCAACGCCCGCCAATAGCGCCAGGCAGGGGGCCGCTCCGCTTCTTCGCATGATCGAGGTCGCGAACGCGCTCACCCGGATATGCCGCGGGTCCATCCATTCGGTCAGCTTGTTCGTAGTTTCGCTGCGACCGCCGCCTTCGACACCACTGATGATCATCAGCACCGGGCCGCGCCCCGATTGCGAAAGATCGAACTGCGCATTCAAAAGCGCATCGCGCAAAGCAGGTTCCTGTCGTGCATACGCCGCTCGACAGCGCGTGTCCCACCTCGGCGGATTCGAGCAGTCGATTGCCCTTTCGATGAAGCGAGCGGCCGCAGCGCGCTAGTCGCGATCCCAGAACGTCTCGCAATGCGCGAATTCGCGCCATGCGGCTGCAACTCGCCCGATGCGCGCGTCGATTGCGCGGCCGCAAAGCCCAGCAGCGTCGCGGCGGCGAGCGAGTTGGCGCCGGCGATTTCTCGGACGAGTCTCAGCCGCGACGAAGGCGTCGTTTGAACGCCGAGCGTGTCCTGCAGCCGAGTCAATGTCGCGCGATAGGCGCGTGCCCGCTGCGCGGAAAAAGTCCGGCAAAGAATTCGCTCGCGTAACGCAATTTCTTCGCCGCGATCCGTGCGGCGTGGCGCTGCTCCGGCGACGCCTGCGGCAGTGTCGCGCCTGCGCGCAGCAATTTGCGCTGCCGCTGCGCCAGCACCAGCCGCGCGAATTTTCGCGCCGACGCATCGAGCGGCGCCGCCGCCGCGAATTCGGCGCGGCCCCGAGCGCGGGCGCGCCGCCAGAGCGCCGGCAGCCAGCACGAGCCGCACGAACCGCGGCGAAGCCCGTCGGCGGCGCGCTTCGGTCCGCACGATTTTCCGTCGGCGTCCGACGTTCGTGTGCGAGACGTCGTAGCGTGGTTGCGACCGCGGCGTCGCCGCTGCCGCGCGCGCCCGCCCTCACCGCGGGGAGCGTTTCGACGGCCAGCACGTCGAGATCGCGCGCGGGACCGAGAACGCGCGCCAGCCACCGTGTATCCTCGATGAGCTGGACATACATTTCGCCCGCCGCATAGTCGCGCATCAATCCGAGGCACGCGCGGAGCCGGCGCGTGCCGATTCGCATCTGGTGGATCCACTCCGAGGTCGTCATCAGCCACGAGCCCCTTCGGCGTTCCGCTCGATCTGCCGGACACAGGCGCGGACGATCGCGCGCGAGCGCATCGCCGGCTGTTGCGTGGTCCGCGAATTCCGCGTTCTCGGCGTGTTCCGGACGTGGCGTTCGCATCCGCGATGAGGCGCACGCCGCGGGCACGCCTGCTCGCCGGTTCGAGCGCCAGCGGAAGATCGGCGGCAAGATTGCGCCAGCGCGAATAGCGGATCGATCACGGCCCGGATACGAGCTCGATCTCGATTTCGCACACGCCGATCCGTCGCACAACGCCGATCGCGCGAATCTCGCCGACGTCGATCGCAAGCGCGTCGCGTTCGTATCGCCCCCAGCGTAATCGCCAATTCCGTCCGGGTGACGTCAGTCGCAAACATCGGTGTCAGGTCGTGGCGCGTGGCCTCTCAGCAACTTTCGGCGCCAAGGCGTCGTCGCAAAGCCGCGCAGTGTCGATCGCCGGCATCCGGCGCGCCGCGCACTGAGCGGCCATTCGTACTCTGGCCGCGCAGCGAGCGCGCCACCGCTCCTGGCATCCTGCGGGCCCTTCACCGTTGCAATCCATTTTCGACCGTCGCGTCGTAGCCGCAAACCGATGCCCGCCGCGGCGAGACCGCAGGTCCTCGGTGTCGAAGTACGTCGACACCAGCCGGTGCGGCGGGTAGCGCCCGCGCTTGCAGGCGGCCAAGCGCGGGATGACGCAGCACCGACGCGATGGCCGCGCGCGGGCAGCTTGAGCTTGAGCTCGACCTCGGCCGCACCGGTCACGCCTGCCATGATCGACAACCAGCCCTCCCGCCGGGCCCGCCCCAAGCGGGAGGTTTGCGCCCCTCCAGGGAGTGGCGCGGGAATTCGCAGAGCACCGCTCTGCGCCCGCGACGTGGCCGTGCTGTACGAAGCTTCGGCCCTCCGCGAACTACCGTGAGCGTGGGGGTCGTCATCTACGCCGCCGTGTCGCTTCGCGCGCGACTCGCGCGCCGCACGTACGCCTCGCGCGCCAACGCGACGTCGTCGAGGAACGGCGCGAGCTCCGAAAGGAGGAGCGCCTGAGGGCCGTCCACCAGCGCCTTGGCCGGATCCGGGCGAAAATCGACCAGCACCATGTTCGCGCCCGCGATACGCCCTGCGCGACGACGTGAAAGATGTCGAGCAATCCGTCCGGCGCGATCCGTGCGCGCGCCGACGGAATGCGACGGATCGATGCACACCGGCATTCGCGTCAGGCGCTTGACGACCGGCACGTGCGCGAAGTCGACGAAGTTGCGATGCGGGTCGCCCATGTTCGTCTTCATGCCGCGCAGGCCGAACACGACCTTGCGATTGCCTTCGGTGGCCAGGTACTCGGCGGCGTTCAGCGATTCGTCGAGCGTGATGCCGAAGCCGCGCTTGATCAGCACCGGAAACTCCTGCTGCGTGCCGACGAGCTTCAGCAGCTCGAAGTTCTGCGTGTTGCGCGTGCCGATCTGCAGCATCACGCCGGTCGGGTTGCCGGTCGCTTGCGAGCGCCGCGCGGATCTCGTCGACGTGCGATTCGTGCGTGACCTCCATCGCGATCACGCTGGATGCCGTACTTGCCGGCGAGCTCGAACACGTACGGCAGGCACTTTCGCGCCGAAGCCCTGGAACGCATACGGCGACGTGCGCGGCTTGTACGCGCCCATCCGCGTGCAGACCTGGCCGTGCGCCTGCAGCGCCTTCATCATCGCTTCGACCGACTCGCGGCGAATCGACGGCGCACAGGCCCGGCGAAGACGTTGCAGCGTGTCCTGGCCGAAGTGCACGCCGTTGTAGTCGAACGACGACGGCCGGTCGTCGCCCTGCTTGTGCCGGCCGAGCACGCGGTACGCCTCCGACACGCGCACGACCTTCTGCACGCAGGGCAGCACCTGCATCTGCTCCGATGCGTCAGCGCGCCGGTGTTGCCGATCAGGTAGATCTCGGTCAGCGTCACCTCGGCTGCCGACCTCGCGGTGGACGCGATACTGATATTCGGAAGCCGCTCGAGCTGCCCGATCAGGCACCTGGTATTCGGTGCCGTCGGGGCTGGTATTCGGCTCGAGGACAAGGATCATGGCATGGCCTTTTTCTCGGAAATTCATGGCAATTGGGCACATTCTACGCCGGTTCGCGCACCAGTTGTCGCGCATGGTCTGCTGCGGTGCAAGATGGGCCGCGCGCAACAGCCGCTCGTGGACGGTCAGCGAATTCGTTGCCTCGCGCGTTTCCCGTTGCCGTAGACTGCCTTCAACCCGTCGCGCGCGCGCGCTCGGCCGCGGTCGGAGAGCAAGGCAGACCACAAACCCGGTCAATCCTATCTGGAGGTGTTCCTCTGAAGAAAATTCTGGCTTTGACGATGCTGGGAGCGTTTGCTGTCGTGGCGACGCCGACGTTTGCCGCCAACTGCGCAGCAGGAGCGGATGAAGGCCTGCAACAAGGACGCGGGCGACAAGAAGGGCGACGATCGCAAGAAATTCATGAGCAACTGCCTGTCGGACAAGAAGAGAGGCGTCCGACAACAAGATGGCTGCCTGCAACACGAAGTCGAAGGGCATGAAGGGCGACGAGCCACAAGAAGTTCATGTCGGACTGCATGAAGGCTGCATAGAGCCGTGAGGGACCATCGTTAGCGCATGACGAGTTGCCGAATACGGCCGGGTGACCTCCTGTCCACCCGGTCGCAACTATAAGGCCGCAGAGGCTTCCTCTTTGCGGCCTTGTTTTTGAGATCGCGCCGCGCGGAATTTCGCGAGTCAGGCACTTTGCGAACGAGCAGGCCCTTCGAGGTAGTCGCCCTCGGGAAATTGAGCGCCACCGGATGGTCGGCGCGTGGCCGAAGCTGACCGACGATCGCGGCGTCGGCGCGCGGCGTCGAGCGCCGCGCCGGCGACGATCTTCTGGAACAGGTCGGCGGAGATGCCGCCCGAGCACGAGAACGTCGCCAGCAGTCCGCCCGGCGCGGCAGCGCTTCAGCGCCCAGCAGGTTGATGTCCTTGTACGCGCGGGCTGCGCGCTCGACGTGCGCGGCGGTCGGCGCGAACTTCGGCGGATCGAGCACGATCAGGTCGAACTGCGCGCCGGCGTCGCGCAATCGGCGCAGCTCCGGCGAACACGTTCGCCTCGCGCCACGCGGCGCGATCGGCAGCGAGCGCGGGATTGCGCGACAGATTCTCGCGCGCCGAGCGCGAGCGCGTCCGCCGCGCTGTCGATCGACAGCACGCGACGTCGCGCCGCCGGCCAGCGCCGCCAGCGTGAAGCCGCCGGTGTAGCAGAACGCGTTCAGCACGCGCCTGTCCTGCCGCGTGCGCGCGAACGTGCGCGCGGTTGTCGCGCTGATCGAGATAGAAGCCGGTCTTCTGACCGCCGACGACGTCGACGCGTGTAGCAGATGCCGCCCTCGACGATCGTCACGACTGCGCGGCAAGACGCCGGTCAGCGACGCCGGTGCGCGGCGCGCAGGCCTTCCAGCAGTGCGCACGTCGGCGTCCGAGCGCTCGTAGACGCAGCGCGCGCCGGTGGCGTGCCGCGAGTGCGCTGCCGCAATCGCCTCGCGCCAGCGCTCGGCGCCGGCCGACGAGCAGCTGGATGACGACGACGTCTGCCGTAGCGATCGGCGATGACGCCCGGCAAGTCCGTCCGATTCGCCGTGGACGAGCACGTGCGCCGGTGTGCGTCGGCGTTCGAGCAGCGTCGCGCGTGCGGCGCGGCACGGCTCGATGCGCCGATCGAAGAACGCGGCATCGATGGCCTCGTCGCGGATCGAACGACCAGACGCGCGCACGGATCTGCGACGAGCGGCGAATAGGCGGCATAGCGCGAGGAACGCGCCGTCGGCCGCCGACGACGCGTCACCGTCGTCGCCGGGACCCGGATCGCCGTCGACGCGCGCGATCGCGCCGGAGAAGAGCCAGGGATGGCGCTGCCGCAGCGACCTTTCGCGCGCCCGCCTTGACGACGCAGCACGGGCGTCGACCGCGGCCATGCGGGACTAGCCCGAGCGCGACGCCGAACAGTGCGACCGATCGCGAACGTCGATGCCGCCGGCGAGCGCGCCCAGCGCCAGCATCCGCGCGCCGGAAAGAGCGGCGTTGCGGCCGGTGAACAGCGAAAGCGTTGCGCCGACGCCGAACAGCGCGACCGCCGTGATGCCGATCGGCGACGGGAAGCGCGTCGGCGCCGCGTGCGATCAGGAACGGCGACAGCGGCAACGCCGCGCCCGGCGGCGAACGAGCACGAACGAGCTCGCCGCGGCGCCGAGCGGCGAGCCCAGCTCGTCGAGGTTGAGGCCAAGCTCCTCGCGCGCGAGCGTGTCGAGCGCGTGCTTCGGGATCGGCGACCATGCGCTTGCGCGAGCGCGTCCGGCCTCGCTTTTCGGCAAGCCCTTGGCGGCGTAGATCAGCGCGAGCTCCTGCGCTTCGGCCTCCGGATATTGCTTCAGCTCGTCGCGCTCGAGCGCGATCTGGTACTCGTAACAGCTCGCGCTGCGACTGCACGGACACGTATTCGCCGGCGGCCATCGCGAACGCGCCGGCAGCCATGCCGGCGACGCCGGTAAGCACGACGATGTGCGGGTCGGTCGTTCGCGCCGGCGACGCCGAGGATCAGGCTCGCGTTCGACACCAGGCCGTCGTTGATGCCGAACACCGCGGCGCGCAGGTTGCCGCCGCCGCCGAGATCCGCGATGGCGATGCTCGATCCCGCCGCCGGCGGCCGGGAGCGTGGCCGGCTCGCGGGGGCATGCTGGTGCTGTAGATCGCCATGCCGCGCACCTTCATCGCGGCGAGCACGCCGCGCAGCCGGCGCGGACCGAGCCGCCGCGACCAGCCACGCGACGAATCTGCGCGCGCGTATCGGGAACGAACGGCGCCGGCGCCGGATGGCCCTGCGCCGTCAGCTGCGCGCGCCAGATCGCCGCCTGCGCCTCCGCCTCGCCGGCGAGCCGGCGAAGAGCTCGGCGCGCGCGCGTTCCGGCCTCGGCGTCCGCGCAGGCGCGGTAGAGATAGGCGGAGCGCTGCTCCTCGGTCCAGCTCTCGAGGGGATTCATGAGGGACCCCGCCGCAAATGCCGCGCGCAGCGATTCCACGCGCGCGCGATTGACGCCGAAGTCGCGGTGGCCGAGCCGCGATGCCGAACGTACGTGGATGACGCGCGCGGTCGGGTCTACCTGAAGCTCGAGGTCGTCGACGAAGCCCATGACTTCGACTCGAACTCCGCATGCAGATAGTCGGGCTCGCGCGTCACGATTCGCGCACCGGGCCGCGTCGAAATGATCCCGGCGAGCCGTCCCAGCGCAACGCGCGGATCGTCGGCGCAAACAAACGACGCGACAGCGTGCGCATCGTCGTGCTGCCCGGCTCGAAACGCAGTTGGGGCTGGCCGGGCAGGGCGCCAGTGCGCCGTCACGCACGCCAAGCGTGGCCGGCGGACGGCCGGCGAGGAGGTTACCGAACAGCGCAGCCATCGCGGCCTCCGAAGGGGGTGATCGCGCAACGATGCAACCGAAAGTCGACGCCCGCATGGTCGCTCTCAAAACCAACGCCCCAATTGGACGGTGAGGTCCCGTCGCGAGTTGCCAGTCCGGGGCGTGGCGCGACAAGCCCGCGCGCTGGCCGCAACGTCGACCACCAGCGCACGATTCACGTTGTACGAAACCGCGGCGAGCGCACTTGTTGGGGCGCCAGTGCCACGCTGCGCATTGCCCGAGGCTTCGACGGCCGTCGTGTATCGATCGTCGAGCGAGGTACGATCCGGCCACGCTCCAGTTCGCCGCGACCCGGCCTGGCGGGATCGATGGCACCGACGCGCACGGCACCCATGTTCGCGTCGACGTGGAGGTCGCCGAGCTGGCACTGCGGCGATCGCGGTCAGCGTCCAGTCGGTCTTCGTACGGCACGACGGCGGGTGCTTCTTCGGCGAGCGCGCCGCCGCTCGCGTGGTCGCGAGTGCGATGGCAGGCGGAATCAAGAGGGCGGAGAGGCGCATCACCGGTGGGGCGCACGATCACGCGGTCACGACGGCCTCGATTTTCGCCAGGACCTCGGGCGTGAGCTTCGGCGACGACGTCCTGCGCCTTCATGTTCTCGACGACCTGCGCGGGCCGGCTCGCGCCGGTGATGACCGTCGAAACGTGCGGATTCTTGAGGCACCACGCGAGCGACATTTGCGCCAGCGTGCAGTTGAGCTCGCGCGCGATCGGCGCCAGCGCGCGCGCCTGGCGCAACTCGCGCCGGGTCGAGGATGCGCTCGGCCAGCCATTCGTAGCCCTTGATGGCGGCAGCGCGAATCCGGCGGCACGCCGTCGTTGTACCTTGCCGGTCAACAGTCCCGACGCGAGCGGGCTCCAGATCGTCGTGCCGAGCCCGAGGTCCTCGTACAGCCGCGCGTACTCCTCTCTCGACCCGCTCGCGGTGGAAGAGATTGTATTGCGGCTGCTCCGTCACCGGCTTGTGCAGGTGGTGGCGCTCTGCGATCTGCCACGCGGTTGCGATCTCGTCTGCGGCCCATTCGGACGTGCCCCAATACAACGCCTTGCCCGCCTGAATCATGTCGTGCATCGCCCACACGGTCTCCTCGATCGGCGTCTCGGGATCGGGACGGTGGCAGAACACGAGATCCACGTAATCGAGCTCCGAGGCGCGCCAACGAGCCGTCGATCGCCTGCATCAGGTACTTGCGGTTCAGCGTGTTCTTCTCGTTCGGGCCGTCGTGGAGTCCCCAGAAGAACTTGGTCGACACGATGTACGACGAACGCCGCCAGCCGAGCTTGTGCAGCGCTTCGCCCATGATCGACTCCGATTGGCCCTTGCGCGTAGACCTCGGCGTTGTCGAAAAATTCACGCCGGCGTCGTACGCCGCCGCCATGCACTCGCGCGCCGTGGACGCCGACAGCTGGTTGCCGTAGGTGACCCACGACCCGAACGAAAGCTCGCTGACTTTGAGCCCGGAGCGTCCGAGCCGTCGATAGTTCATCGAATTCGATCCCGTCGATCGCGGGAAAAATCACGCGGGAATTGAAAAGGAAGCACGCTAGAATCGCGCCGTCGATTGTAACCGGAAGGAATCATTCATGCCTGGACGTCGCAGCGGACGCCGCGGCACCCGCAAGCCGCCGCTCGGCATCGAGGCGCTGTGGGCGATCAAGCGCATCGGCGTTCCGACGCTGTCGCCCGACGGACGCTACGCGTGCGCGTCGGTCACGTCCTACGACATGGAGAAGAACGAAGGGGTGACCGAGCTGTGGCTGTTCCCGACCGGATTCGGCGCGCCGCGGCGGCGGCGCGAACGCCGCGCAAATTGACGGTCGGCGACAAGGACAGCGATCCGCGCTGGTCGCCGGACGGCAAGTGGATCGCGTTCACGGCGAAGCGCAAGGACGACACCGAGCCGCAAATCTATTTGATCGCGCCGGACGGCGGCGAGGCGACGCGGCTCACGCAGGTTGCCACGGGCGCGTCGGCGCTGAAATGGTTTCCCGACGGCAAGCGGCTCGCGTTCGTATCGTGCGGTGTGGCCGGATCTCGACGACGCACGCGGCGCAGGCGAAGCGATGGAAGGAGCGCAAGGACGCGAAGGTGAAGGCGCACCTGACCGAGCGCGCCGAGTACCGCTTCTGGGACCATTGGCTGACCGACGGCCGCGAGCCGCACGTGTTCGTCTGCGACGTCGCGCAGCGGCCGCGCGACGCGACGTGCTCGCGCGGCACCGGCTCTCGCGCTGCAGCCGTGGGAGCCGTCGGCGGACCACTACGCGACATCGCGCCGGACGGCCGCGAGATTGCGCTCACGATCGATCCGGCGTCCGAGCCCGCGATGATGAATCGCTGCGACATCGCGGTCGTGAGCCTCCAGACGCGCCGCGCGAGCGCAATCTGACGTCGGCAAGCGGCATGTCGGACGAGCATCCGCGCTACTCGCCCGACGGCCGCTACATCGCGTGGCACGCGTACGACACCGAGCGCGCGTTCAACGACCAGGGCCATCTGCGCGATGCTCGAACGGCGCGGCGGCACGCGTGCGCGCGGTTCGCGCCGCGATTCGACCGCGCGACGCAGCATCTCGACTGGACGCCCGACTCGCGCGCGCTGTTGTTTCTCTGTCGAGGACCGCGGCCGCATCGGCCTGTGGCGGCTGCGCGCTCGACGCCGCGACGCGCCGACGCGGCTCGCACCCGGCGGTGCGATCGCCGGCTTCGCGCGCTCGGCGGACGGCAGCGTGCTCGTCGTACGCGCGGTCGTCGGCGATGCATCCGCCGGCGCTCGTTTGCCGCGCGCGGCGACGGCAGCGGCGAGCGCGCCGATCGAGACGCTGAACCGCGCGCTGCTCGCGCGCCACGCGTTCGGCGACGTGCGCGAGTTCACGATCAAGGGCTGGCGCGGCGAGCCGGTGCAGATGTTCGTCACCTATCCGCCGAACTTCGATCCGACGAAAAAGTGGCCGCTGATGCACTCGATCCACGGCGGCCCGCACGCCGCGCACCTCGACGGCTGGCACTTCCGCTGGAACGCGCACGTGTTCGCCGGGCAGGGCTACGTCGTCGCCGGCGGTCAACTACCACGGCTCGTCGGGCTTCGGGCAGAAGTTCCTCGAGATCGATCACCGGCGCGCTACGGCGAAGGAGTTCGCCGATACCGAGGCGCGGCGACGGACTTCCTGCTGCGGCAGGGCTACATCGACCGCGAGCGACTGGCCGCGACCGGCGGCAGCTACGGCGGCTTCATGGTCGCGTACATGAACGGCCACACCGACCGCTACAAGCGCGTATGTCTGTCACGCCGGCTGCTACGACTGGGTCAGCATGATGGCGACCGACGGCTACCGCGTTTTTCGCCAAGGAGCTGGGCGCGTTCCACTGGGAAGACGAATGCGCGCGTGCTGCAGCAATCGCCGCATCACTACGTCCAGGCGCGCGCGAGACGCCGACGCTGGTCGTGCACGGCGAGCTCGATTACCGCGTGCCGGCGACGCAGGCGCTGCAGTACTACGACACGCTGCAAGCCGAAGGGCGTCCCGCGCGCGGCTGCTGTACTTCCCCGACGAGAACCACTGGATCCTGAAGCCGCAGAACTCGCGTCTGCTGGTACCGCCGAGTTCTTCGCGTGGCTCGTCGCGCTACGCGCAGCCCGGCGCGGCCGAACCAGCGAAGATACGCGTCGCAGGACCAGCCGCGTTCACCGACGGCTCGTGTCGCGCCGCTCGCCGCGGCTTCGGCGACTTCTGGCAGCGCGACGCAGCGCTTCGCCGCCGGATACGCGGCAAGCCGGGCGTAAGGGATTCCGACGCCGCAATCGACGCAGTCGCCGTAGCTGCCGTCGCTGAGCCGCGCCAAGCGCGCCTCGACCTCGGCCAGCACGGCGCAGGTCGCGCGACACCTCGGCAATGTCCATGCGCACGCCATCGCGTCGGCCACCGCCCAGTCGTCGGTGTCCTCCAGTCCGGTTGCGCAGGCCGACGAGTGCGCGGGTCGTCCTGATTTTCAGCTGGCCGGCGATTTCCGCGCGGAGCTCGGCGAGCCGCGCGTTCAGCTTGGCCTCGAGCGCCGGCGCGCTCCGCGTCGCAGAGGGAGTCTCGAGTGGGACATGGCCTTCCTATTCCGCGTCCGGGCGCCCCTGGACGCCCGATTGGTACAAACGTACGCCGGCGCCGGTTCGGAGTTTGGCGAAATGGGCTTGAGAACAACGCCGGGGCCCGCAAATTGTCTGATGCCGCAGCCCGGAGCCGATCGCCAGTCGGGACCTCCGGTGTGCCATCTCATTTCGACAGACAGGAGACGCTAACATGGCCAATCTGCAAATTTACGACCCGTTCGCCGACAACGGGGATCGACGAGGATTGTTTCGCGGCTTTTTCCGTCGGTCCGGCCTGGAAAAGGCGGCGCCCGCGTCGGCACGGGTCGACGTGACCGAGACGGACAAGGGCTACACGTGTCCACGCCGAAATCCCCGGCGTCAAGAAGGAAGACATCGATGTCGTCGCGATCGAAGGCAACCAGGTGACGATCTCGGCGGAAGTGAAGCGCAATTCGAGCAGAAGGACGGAGAGCGCGTCGCTTCGCACCGAACGCTACGTCGGGCGGCGTCTATCGCAGCTTCACGCTCGCCGGCCGAGCTCGACGAGACCGCGAGCGAAGCCAAAGTACGAAAACGGCGTTCTGGAGCTCAAGCTGGCGAAGAAGCCGGCGGTTGCGGGTCGCAAGCTGATCCGGTAACGCCATCGCGTTCTTTGCCCGATCGCCGGGGCTCTCCCGGATCACGACCGTTCGCTGGCGGTCGTCCGCGGTCCCGGCGGCTCCGGGTCGCATCTGCCGCGCATCTCACCGCAAGCGGCGTGCCGTGTATTCCTCTTCGATGTTGTCGCGGAAATAGCTCCACGGCGAAGACGCGCCGGAAAAGCGACGCCACACCTCCGACGGCACGCTCTGGTATTCGAACGTGCCTGACGTCAACTCGATGACCAGCTTCCGCCCGCGCTCGTCGTAGCCCGCGGCCCGCAGGCTGCCCCCATTGAGTCGCTGCATCTCCATGATGCCCTCCGGAGAAGTCGCCGCCGAAGATTCGCGCGTCTCACTCGCGCGTGAGTACCGACTCAGTGTGAGGGGAGCATCGTCCCGGCGCGACAGCGGGTCAATCGGTGTGCGCATCGAATCGCGAAAATTTTTCGCCGCGAGCGGCGCGTCGTGTCGGCGCATGGCGACAACGAGCGGTCGCGCGTCGATGCTACGATGGCGACCTCGCGCTTGAACCCTAGGTTTTCCCGCGTGTTTCGAATCATCACGATGATCGCCCGGGCCGTTTTGTTGTTCGGCCTCGGCGTCGCACCCGCGCTGGCGGCCGACCCGGCGAGACGCTGCGTGTCGAGCTCTCGATCGCCGAAACGAGCTTCGATCCCGCGATTTGCGTCCGACGCCGCGTCCGACGCGATCATCGGCAACGTCTTCGACGCGATGCTCGACTACGACTACCTCGCGCGGCCGGTGAAGCTCGTGCCGCGCGGGCTCGAGGCGTTGCCGACGGTCGAGGAGGGCGGCCGGACCTATCTCGTGCAGCGTCACGCAAGGGCGTCTACTTCACGCCCGATCCCGCGTTCAAGGGCAAGCCGCGCGAGCTCGACCGCGGCCGATTACGCCTACAGGCTTCAAGCGCATCCTCGATCCGGCGGTCAAGTCGCCGTGGCTGTGGCTGCTCGAAGGCAAGCTCGTCGGCGGCGACGAGGCTGCGCAGCGCGCGCCGAGAAGACCGGCAAGTTCGACTACGACGCACCGTTGCCGGGCCTCGACGGTCGTCGATCGCTATACGCTGCGGATCCGTCTGAAGTCGCCCGGACTTGCGCTTTCCGTACGTGCTCGCAGTGCCGAACATGGCGGCGCTGGCGCGCGAGGTCGTCGAGGCGTACGGTCAGGACATCGGCGCGCATCCGGTCGGCACCGGGCCGTACATGCTCGGGCGAGTACAGGCGCAGCGCCAAGATCGTGCTGATCGCGAATCCGGGCTTCCGCGACATCGACGTATGAGCCGGCCGGCCCGATCCCGCCGGCGTCGCAGCCGGTCGCCGCTGCGCTGAAGGGCAAGAAGCTGCCGCTCGCCGGGCGCATCGAGATCAGCATCATCGAGGAGGACCAGGCGCAGTGGCTCGCGTTCCTCAATCGCGGAGCTCGACTTTCTCGACATCCTTCCGCTCGCAGTTCATCGAGCAGGCGCTCGACAACGGCAAGCTGCGCCCGAGCTCGCGGCGCAGGGCATCGTCCACGACGTGCTGCTGCGGCCGAACACCTGGTGGACGTATTTCAACATGAAGGACCCGGTCGTCGGCGGCTACACGCCGGAGAAGATCGCGCTGCGCCGCGCGATCGGCATGGGCTACAACGTCGACGAGCTGCATCCGCGTGCTGCTCAAGGGCCGCGCAGTCCCGGCGAACGGCCCGATTCCGCCCGACATCGCCGGCTTCGATCCCGAAGCTGCAGACGCAAGCGCAGGTCTACGATCCCGCCGCGGCGCGCGCGCTGCTCGACAGATTCGGCTACAAGGATCGCGACGGCGACGGCTATCGCGAGACGCCCGACGGCAAGCCGCTCGTGCTGGAGCGCTGGTCGTCGCCCGACTCGCAGCGCGCGGCAGGGCGACGAGTTGTGGAAGAAGAACATGGACGCGATCGGCCTCAGGATCGTGTTCAAGAAGGATCGCGTGCCGGAGCTTCGCAAGATGGCGCGGCTCGGCAAGATTCCGATGCGCGACGACGGCTGGAACGCCGACTATCCCGACGCCGAGAACTTCATGCAGTTGCTCTACGGCCCGAACACGGGCAGGGAGAACAACGCGCAGTTCGACCTGCCGGAGTTCAACCGGCTGTACGAGCAGGCGCGCGCGCTGCCCGATTCACCGGAGCGCACGAAGCTCTTCGACCGGATGACCGAGCTCGATGCTCGCGTACGCGCCGTTGCGGATGACCTACCACCGGCTGGAGGACAGCGTCCGCCACAAGTGGGTCAAGACGTACGTGCCGCACCCGATCCGGTCGCAGTGGTGGCAATACGTGCGACATCGATCTCGCACTCGCGCGACGCGAGGTAAGCGAGCAGGCCGCTTACTCGTCCTTCTTCCGGAATTTCGTAAGGCTTGCAAGTCATCTTCATCGCTGATCCCCTCGCGCGTGAGCTGCAGCTCGAGACCGCGTCCGCGCAAGTCGAAATCAGGCCGTTCGTGTAACGCAGGCCGGACGGCGTCGTGACCTGGTGAGAGAATCGGCCGCGTGGCGTCGGGCATCAGCGAAGCGTGCCTCGCCCTCTTCGAACCGGATGAGCACCCGATCGCCGGCGAGATCGCAGTCGATCGTTTTCTTGGCGATGTCCTGTTCCTCTTTCGTCGGACCGGATTGCTTGCAGCGACGATCGACGCAGACCGAGTACGAACGGCAATAGGCGCAGCGCAAGATGCATCGGGCGGGCTCCGTGGCGGCGTGGCGCGCGAGCAGCTAGCACCGCGCCGCCGCTTCGGCAACGCGGGTGGCATCCGGGATCAGCGATGCGTTAGCCGCCGGCGCGCGGCAGCGGATCGTCTGCGGGCGGACGCGGCCCGCGGCGGATGGAACCGGATCGACTGCGGGTGGGAGAGCACTTCGGAAAGCCGCCCGTCGGTGTTCGCCTGCTGCATCGTCTGCCACCCTCGCGCGGTCAGCAGGTCGGCATGAAATGCAGGAACGCATTGCGCAGCTGCGGATCGGTCAGCAGGAACGTCGCGAACTCCTCCGGAAAGACATGTCGCGCGGCCCGACGCGGATACCAGACCTCGTCCGACATCTCGTCGTGCGCCGGGCGGCGGCGGCGGGATCGCGCGGAACGCGCAATCGGTCAGGTACTCGATCTCGTCGTAGTCGTAGAACACGACGCGGCCGTAGCGCGTGACGCCGAAGTTCTTGAACAGCAGGTCGCCGGCGAAGATGTTGACGGCGGCGAGCTCGCCGGATCGCGCTCGCCGTACTCGCGCATCGCGCGTGCTCGCGCTGCGCGTCGTCGGCGCCGTCGAGGAACAGGTTGAGCGGCGTCATGCCGCCGCTCGATGTAGACGTGGCGCACGACGACGCAGTCGCCGTCGATGCTCGATCTGCGACGGCGCGACGGCGTGCGAGCTCCGCCGAGCAGCTCCGGCGTGAAGCGGTCGCGCGGAAACGCCACGTCCGAATACTCGAGGATGTCGGTCATCCGGCCGGCGCGGTCGTGGTGCTTGACCAGCGCGTACTTCTGCTTGACCCGGCGCGGTCGGTGTCCTTCGACGGCGCGATGCGGTCGCTGGATCACCTTGAACACGTACGGATACGACGGCAGCGTGAACACGGTCATCACCAGGCCCTTGATGCCCGGCGCGACGATGAAGCGGTCGGTCGAGTGCTTGCAGGTGATGCAGGAAATCGCGGAAGAAGAGCGTCTTGCCCGTGCTTCTGCAGGCCGACCATCGTGTAGAGCTCGGCGGCGGTGCTTGCTCGGGCACGCATTGCGCGCAGGAACGCGACGTACGCCGACGGCACCTCCATGTCGACCAGGAAGTACGCGCGGTTGGCGGAGAACAGCAGCGCCAGCTCGATCGGGGTCGGTCAGCAGCGCGTCGACGTACAGCCGTCGCCGTCGGCGTCGTGCTTGATCGGCACGACGAACGGATGCGCATGCGCAGCCGTTGACGACGCGCCCGACGACGTACGCCGTGCTGGTTGCGGAAGAACAGCGCACGACAGCACCTGGATCTGGATAGTTCGCTTCGAGCACGAACGGGCCGCGGAAGCGCGGCGGCGGAACGCGGCCAGCACGTTGGCGCAGGTCGCGCGCGGAAATCGGCGAAGCGCGCGCTCGAGGCGGAAGTCGAGCGACGATGTCGATCAGCGCGTGCGCGCAGCCCGTGCTGCGCGCGGATAGTAGCTGCGGTACGACGGCGGGTCGGCGTCGATGATGCTCGGTCGACGACCGCCGGGCGGACGAACATGCAGCGGTTGTGGAAATACGTGCGGTGCGAGAATCTTGGCACGACACCGTAGTTGAAGAACGTCTCGGCGCACTCGGGCTGCCGGTGATCGATCAGCAGGCCGATGAAGTGCAGCTTGACGCGCTCCCACAACGCCTCGGCGCCGCCGCCGTCGAGGCCCGCGCGAGCGGAACTCGCGCTCGATGCGCTCGACGGTCTCCGCGCACGCGGCGGTCGTAGAAATCGATCCGGTCGCGGGCGACGTGGCCGATCGCGAGCCAGTTGCGCCGCCTCGAAATAGCGCTTCGCCGCGCGCGCGCATTCGCGAAACAGCGCGTAGTGCCGGTTGAAGCCTTCGCGCAGCACGCGCGCGATCGCGAGCGCCGGGTCGTCGCGTGACGGGGCCGATCGATGCCGGGGCGGACGGCGGCGGGCATCGGTGGGCGCAGGAAGCCGCCCTCGCGCGGCAATGACCAGTTGCTGCGCGCCTTTTCGATCGTCGCTTCGTTGTACTTCTTGTACGCCGTCGTTAGTAGCCCGTCGACCGCGGCGTTGAAAGCCTCTGAGGTGCGGGCCGGCGAGCGCTTTCTGGTCGGCGATGAACCGCTTCAGGCAATCCGTGTAGGCGACGTACTCCTTTGCCAGGCGCGCTTTTGCAGATCGCTCGACAGGCTGCCCGGAAGGTCGCCCGGCTTGACGCAGGCGTGCTGGGGACGTTGGGATCGGGCGCCGCCAGCCGGCAGGCGCGGGCGTCTGGGCGAAAGCGGCGGTGGCAACGAGCGCACTCACGACAAGCGCCGGGCAGGTGGCGATGCAGATTCATGACCGGGTGTCTCCGCATAAAAGGTGATATTAGCAGGCGCGCGCGGGACCCTTTTAACCCCATCCGACCGCAGCGCGATCGCTGTTGGGCCGTCAGCCCCAGTGAAGAAACGCCCCAAGCGCCGACAGACAAGCCGACACCGATCAAGTCGATGCCGTCCACACCCGCGCGCTCGCGGCGGCCGCGTCCATCTGGCTTTCGAGGCGCGCCAACGCGACGATGCCGTCGCTGATTCGATCGGGATCCGGCGCTGCGTTGCGGCGCAGGGCGGCGTCGATTTCAGTCAGCGTCTTTTGAATCGCGTCGGGTCGAGTGCCACGATCGGCGCCTGGCAGTAACCGCAAACGGTCATGTGCTCGATATCCACCGGTGCGCCGCAGCTCGCGAACGGATGATTTTCACGCTCGACTTCAGGCGCTCGAGCTCGCTTGATCGAGCGCGCGGATGAAATTTTTCGCGCAGGAACTGAAAGAAGGCGGTGAATCGGGCCATGGCCGTAGCGGCAGCGGTAGTACGAGAAGTGCGTCGTATGCTGGACGTCCTGCGTGGGTGCCAGGATCGTATCGCAACGCGGGCATGACAACTGGCGACGGCAGCGGGCGCCGCTCACTTGCGGGCATCGGTGAATCGCTTGAAACAGTGTCAGCGTGCCGGCGAGGGGCGGCAGCTGGAGGCTTTCGTAAGGTATCGTAACCAAATGGCCTGACAGGTGGCGCAGAGATCGACGGTCAGCGAGCCGCCCGGTCGGCGCGCAACATCGAGCGGTGTCATCGCCTGGCGGCAGCCAGGACAGGCAAGCGCAGGCACAAACAGAACAGGCGCCCGCGGGCGCAATCAGGGAAGCTCTACGCAGGCCGCTTGGGCGGCCCGCGGATTACGGCGCGCAGGATTGCGTGCGGACAGGTCACCCAGAGCACTTGCCTCGCTCCGCGCCTCGCGGCGCGCCTCGACCTGGTCCATTTGGTCGACGTTGCAGACGATACGGCCCTCGACGTCCGCCTTGGTCAAAGGCGCGGGTGCGCAACCTGCCATCAATGCCAAGCCGACAATGCCGGCGACCGTCAACAGCGTTTGCATTGCACTCCCTCCTTCCGCTTCCATCATAGGCAGCCGCACGACCGTCGGCAAGGGAAATGTGATCGTCGGACGACCGGCGGCGTACGGGCGTGGGCGAACGGGCAAAACCGAGGGGTGGAACACGAAACTAGATCTGCCGCGCCTCGAACGTGTTGCAGGTACGCAAATCGCCGGAGTCGAAGCCGACCTTGAACCAGCGCATCCGTTGCTGCGCCGAGCCGTGGGTGAACGATTCCGGGCGCCACGTAGCCCTGGGTGCGGCGCTGGATCTGGTCGTCGCCGACGGCGGCCGCGGCGCGCGCAAGCCTTCTTCCACATCGCCTGCTTCCAGCAGATTGCGCTTTTGCGCAAAGAAGCCCCAGACGCCGGCATAGCAATCGGCCTGCAGCTCGAGACGCACCGACAGGTCGTTCTTGGTGCGAGGCGTCGACCCGCTGCGACTGCGCGGTCGAACTGCCGCATCGTGCCCAAGAGATTTTGCACGTGATGGCCAACTTCGTGCGATCACATAGGCCTGCGCGAAGTCGCCGGGCGCCCCGAAACGACTGTGCAATTCCTGGAAGAACGCCGTGTCGAGATACAGCGTGCGGTCACCGGAACAATAGAACGGGTCCCACCGCCGGCGCTCGCCTGCCCGCAGGCCGACCGCACGCTGCCGCGAAAACAGCATCGAGCTTCGGCGGCTCGTAGCGCGTACCGCCGGCGCTTGAATACGGCGGTCCAGACATCTTCGGTGTCGCCCAGCACGCGACGGCTGAACGCGGTGTCCTGATTTTCCGGCTTCGCCTGCGAGGGCGCCGCCGTCCCGGGCGCCGTCTGCGGGCCGTAGCCGGGAGCGGGCGCAGTTTGCTGCGGCGCCGGAGCGCCACCGCTGAGCAGGCCAGGAGTATTTCCAGGGGTTGACGCCGAAGATCAGGCTGCCGATGACGATCAGGATCAGCGAGCCGATGCCTAGTTTCATCCCGCCGAAACCGAAGCCACCACCGCCCCGGCCCCGGCGTCCCGGTCCGGTCCCTCGACGTTCTCGCTTTCCCGGCATGTCGCCCCAACGCATTACGCAATCTCCCTCGTCTGCCGTTCGCGTGAAATGCGTTGCGGTCGCGTCGGCCCGGCATCGCGCTAGAAAACGCTCAGCGCGATGTCTTTCCTTCGTCTCGAGACGCGCGTTGTTCTGCGTCGTGAAGCCGGAGCGATTCCCGCGCACCCAATCCATCGTCGCGACGTATCGGTCGCGCTGCTCCGGCGCGTAGCGCGAGTAAGGCGATCGGATCATCAGCGCCAGCGACGCCGCAACGTCGCGTTACGGCTGGCGCGCGATACAAAAGCGGCAGGCTCACGTCCATCCGATAGTCGATCGACGAAGTGATTGTCGTCGAACTCCTCGTAGACATGCGTGACGCCGGCCTGCGTCAGCCGTTTCGACAGATATCCGCGCGCCGTAGTGCAGGTGATACTGGTCGCGCCAGCCGCAGTCGATGTAGATGCAGCGCAGCGTCTTCAGGTTCTTCGGTACGTGGCGACCATGTTGACCGGGTCGTGCCTCCGCCACTCCTTCCACACGCGCCGGGAATGATTTCGCCGGTCTCGAGATTGAACGGCAGCCGGAATCCGAGCGGCGCCTTCGGATCGGGGTCGTAGGTGGCCGCCATCGCGAGGTTCCATCGAGCGCGTGCGCCTCGCAGTCGGAGAGCTTTTCCTTGTCCCAGACGTGCTCGAGAAAGCGCCGCGCCCGCCCGTCGTCGATGCCGCGATCGGCGCCGCGCTCGTCCTTGACGACGTCGACGCGGCCCGGACATCCGCCGGCGCTTGCGGTGGCGATCGAGCTCGTTCAGCGTGCGCGGCCAGTCGGTCAGATAGCAGAAATCGAACAGCGCGTCGCCCGAGTGGTTGGCCGATGCGCCCCAGCATCTCGGATAGCGCATGCCGTGGACCATCGCGCCGTAGCCGCCGGACGACTTGCCGAACACGCCGCGATGCTCGCGCGCGGCCAGCGTGCGGAATTCGCGATCGACGAACGGAACGAGCTCGTGCGTCAGGTAGTCGGCGTAACGGCCCATCGCCGACGTGTTGATGTACTGATTGCCGCCCATCGACGTGAAGCAATCGGGAAACACGACGATGCGCGGGACCCATCCGGCGATCATGCGTGAGCGCGCGCCACGCGCTCCGGGAACGTTCTCGTCGAACGGCCGCCAGTTGAGATGGGCGAGTCCGGAGCCGGTGTAGCCGACCAGGTCGTACAGCACCGGATAGCGGCGGCCCGGCCGCTCCTGGTGCCGCGCGCCGCGCCGCTGTCGTAGCCGGGCGGCAGCCACACCGCCCACCTTCCGCACGTGCGGATCGCCGAGCGGATTATCGCGGAGAATGCGCGAGTCGAACTCCAGCACGACGATCGTGCCGGACGACGGCGATGGGCGCTTGCGGGCCATGCATGTCCTGTCGGTGAATGCGCGCGCGAAGCGCGTGCCGCGATTGTGCCGATCCCTGCCGTCGGCGGCAATCGCGGCTGTCCCTTCGAGCCGCAAGTCACGCCGCGAGTCGGCTCCTCCGCGCGCCTCCGCCGCAAGCACCTGGGCGGCTGCCGCGATGACCGCGGCAATGCGGCCGACATCGCTGCAACTGCTGGGCCGTCGTGCCGCCGTCGCGGCAGCTGTCGGTAATGCGACCCCACGCAGAAGTCGCATTTGCCGACGATCGACGCCGCCAGCGCGTAGAGCTCGAAGCTCGCGCGATCGACGCCCCCGTGCGTCGCGTAGGCGTTCATCCGCAGCTCGGCGCGCATCGATTTGAGCTCCGGGTCGTCCGGCCATCTCGACGAACGGATACCACACGTTGTTCATTCCCATCAGCGCGGCGGCGGTCAGCGCCGCTTCCGCATGCGCCTCGGGCAGCGCGTCGCTTGCCTGGAACGCACCGACCAACGCCGGCGATTTCGCCGCGAACGCGGCAGCCAGCGCCGCCGCCATGCCGACGGCGGGCGTCTAGGCTCCCCGCGCGATGACGGCGTCGAGATTGAGCTTGATGTCCTTCGGCGTAGCCGGGAAGGCGATCCTTGATCGTGCTGCAGCGATTCCATAGCGTCTCCTTCGGGCGCGATCAGAGCGTCTTGTCGCCGATGGCGCGGTTGCAGGGGCAGAGCTCGTCCGTTTGCAGGCCGTCGAGAATGCGCAGCACTCTCGTCCGGATTGCGGCCGACGTTCAGGTTGTTGACCGACACGTGCTGGATGACGTTGTCGGGATCGACGACGAACGTCGCGCGGAGTGCCACGCCTTCCTGCGCGTCGCGGACGCCGAGCTGGTCGACAAGCGAGCCGGTCACGTCGGCGAATTGCCAGTGATTGAGGCTCGTCAGGTCGCGATGGTCGCGCCGCCAGCCGAGCTTCGCGAACTCGTTGTCGGTCGAGCCGCCGAGCACGACGGCGTCGCGGTCCTGGCAAATTCCTTGGCGAGCTTGGCGAAGCCCACGATTTCGGTCGGACACACGAACGTGAAGTCCTTCGGGTAGAAATAGATGATCTTCCACTTGCCCGGGAACGACTGCTCGTCGATTCGCTCGAAGGCGGACACGCCGTCTTCCTCGTGGCGGTTGAAGCCGGGCTTGACGCCGACGACGTTGAACGGGGTGATGCGTTGGCCTACGGTCTTCATGTGCTTTCCTTTCATGGAATACGAATGAGGAACGATTCGCATGTTATGGGTGCGCCGATGATAATGCAATTTAATTATAACCATGGCGGCGTTAACGCGCGCGTTATGGGCGCTGCCGACGCAGGACGGCTCGGACCGCGGGCGGATCCAGTGGGCCGTTTTCGATTGTTGCGGCGCAGGTTGCCGACGCCGGTGGCGAGGGCTAGATTTCTGGCATTCGTCTTGCATCGAGTGGACGGCATGAACGCCGATCGAGATCACTATTTCGGGCTCGGTGCGTTATACGATGGCCGCCGCGCGTTGCCGTAGCTGTTTGGCTGGCGCGCGCCGACACGGCCGCGAGCGTCCTGACGCTGGCCGATTGCTTCGAGGGCTCCGACTTCATTGCCAATGCCGCAATGTCGCGCGATAACGGATGAGCCGCGCCGCGCTTTCTAGACCGGCTCGAGCAGGACTTCTTCGCGATCCGCGCCTTTCCATCGGAGCTCCGCTGGTTTGCCAAGGACGAGGATGACGAGCAGTTCCTTCATGCCGCCGTCGAAGACGTGTTCGACCTTCCCGCGCCGCCGCAGACCCATCGCGCACTGTTCCTCCGAGCCTGTTTCGACCGCCTAACGGCCTAGGGTTGCGGAGCGCGCTAGAATTCGCGGGCGTGCGCAGGGCTGCGCACGACTTCCACGCGCCGCGTTATCGCGCCTTCGTGCATCGTCCACCGTCGCTTTCCGCCGATCATCGTCACGCGGCCGTCGTCTGTCGCTTGCGCATGACGGAGACCGAGCCGCAGCTAAGCGCGCGCGGAAAGATTTCGCGCGGAGAATTGCTCGCAAGCTTTCTGAAGATCGGGCTGCTGGGCTTCGGCGGCGTGATGCCGTTGGCGCGGCGCGTGCTGGTCGAGGAGCGGCGGTCTTCTCGCCGATCGCGAATTCGCCGAAATGATCGGCATGTGCCAGGTGCTGCCGGGACCCAACGTCGTCAATCTCGGCGTCATCCTCGGTTGCGCGCTGGCAAGGGCCGGTCGGATCGTTGCTTGCGCTGACCGGCATCTTGTTCGTGCCGGTGATCGCGGTGCTCGTGCTCGCCACGTTCTACGCGTCGATCGCCCACACGCCCGCTGCGCGCAATGCGATCGGCGCGGCGTCGCGCGGCGGCGGCGGGATTGATCCTCGGCACCGCGTTCCGACTGCTGACCGGAGCACGGCCGCCGCTGCGCGGTCTCTTACTCGGCGCTGCGGTATTCGTCGCCGTCGGCGTGCTGCAGGCGCCGTTGCTCTGGGTTTTGGCGGTTGCGGTGCCGCTTGCGATCGCGTTGGAGTGGCGGGCGTCGCGATGGGCGCGTCGCCGGACGTTCTGCTGGGAGATCGCGTGGCGTTTTGCCTCGCTGTCGCTGCTCGCGATCGGCGGGATCAATGCGCTGTTGCCGGAGATTCATCGCGTCGCCGTCGACGTGGAAGGCTGGATGACGAGCGCGGAGTTCGCCGATCTGTTCGCGCTGGCGCAACTCGCGCCCGGTCCGAACGCCATGGTCGATTTCGCTCGCTCGGCTGGAAGGTCGCGCGGGCGTCGCCGGCGCCTTCGTCGCGACGATCGCGGCGTGCGGCCCGTCGTCGCTGCTCTGCTATTTTGCGATGCGTGGCCTGGAGAGGATGCGCAGCGGGAGACGCGCGGATTGCTGCAGCGTGCGCTCGCGCCGGTCGCCATCGGGTTGATCCTCGCCAGCGGCTATACGCTGGCGCGCGGCCGCTCGATCGCTCGCCGGGCGCGCTGCTGCTGACGGTCGCCGCGACGGCGGCGACTCGCGTTCACGCGGGTCAATCCCGGTCTGGATCCTTGCTGCGGCCGCGGCGGTGGGCGTCGCCGGGTTCGCGTAGCGCAACGTCCCAGATATTTTCTAGCGCGCTTGTTTCTCGAGCATCGTGCCGCGGCAACGCGGCGCGCCGCAACGGCATTGCGTAGGCGCGCTGCATCTTGGCGCTGACGCGGCCGCGCACGCTCAGCTTGTAGTCGTAGGACTAACTCTTCGCCGGCGATCGATCGCGCGCGCGCCTCGATGATAGACGCGTCCGATCCTCGTCCTCGACCGGACTCGCAGTTCGGCGCGGCACGAATGATTGATCCAGCGCGCGGCGTTGCCGCCGCGACGCGGCGTCGATCACGCGTGCCGTCGTTCAGCTCGAACAGGAACGTGTGGTACGGATTGTCGGGATCGCTGTCCGGAGCGCCGATCGGCTTCGGCGAGCGAGATGCGCTCGCCGCGATACTCGATGATGCGCGCCCTTGCGAATCGTGCGCCGGGCGAAGACGCCCGGCCGTGGATGCGGGACTGACGGACGATGTAGTAGCGGAGGTCGGGACTTGGGCGCTGATGGGCATTCGCGGCAGGAGGAACAGGACGACGGCTGTGATTGTCGCAAGAGTTTCGCCGATGATCCACTATTGCGGCATCCATTGATGTCGACAGTGTGACAATGCGCGAGACGACGGCGATCGCCGCGCGATATCGCCGTATCCCGCCTGTGGTCAATAGCACCTTTTGGCGCGACACCGCCGCGGTATCGCGCCAGCACGAAGATGATCGCTCATCCGCCGCGCGCGAATCCGCTCACCGACGGCCCGATTGCGCGCGGGCTGTTCGTTTTCACGCTGCCGATCCTCGCCTCGAGCGTGCTCCAGTCGCTGAACGGCTCGGTCAATGCGATCTGGGTCGGACACTATCTCGGTGAGACGGCGCTCACGCGCCACGTCGAACGCGAATACGATCCTGTTCTTCCTGATCTCGCTGGTGTTCGGCGTTGGCATGGCGGCAGCGATCCTGATCGGGCAGAACATCGGCGCGAAGAATATGGACCAGGCGAAGCGCGTGGTCGGGAACGGCGCGGCGTTCTTCGTGGCACCGGCTCGATCGCGATCGCGCTCACCGGCGGCCTTTTCACCGGACCGCTGCTCGGCTTTATGCAGACGCCCGCCGATGCGGCTGCCGTTCGCGGTGTCTGCATCTGCGGATCATCTTCGTCGGTGTGCCGTTCCTGGTTCCTCTATACGTTCGTGATGATGGTGCTGCGGCGGCGCCTGGCGACTCCAAGACGCCGTTCTATTTCCTGCTGCTGTCGGTGGGGCTCGACGTCGTGCTCAATCCGCTGCTCATTTCCGGCAGTCGGTCCGTGTTCCGAAGATGGACATCGCCGGCTCGGCGACCGCGACGTTGATCGCACAGGTGGTGAGCCTCGTCGCGCTGCTCGTCCATTTGCATCGCAAGCGGCATCCGCTGTTCCTGCACGCCGACGAACGCCGTTATCTCCGGCCCGACCGTGCGTATCCTGACGGCGCTCGTGAAAAGGGATTGCCGATGGGCCTGCAGATGATCGTGCTGTCGGGCTCGTCGGTCGTGATGATCGAGCAGCGGTCAATCGCTTCGGCTCGCAGACCACTGCCGCGTTCAGGCGCCGCAGTGCAACTGTGGAACTACATAATGATGCGCCGCGCTCGCGGTGGGGATGGCGGCGTCGGCGATGGCGGCGCAGAACATCGGCGCAGGCGTCTGACCGCGTGCAGCGCGTCGCCGCGACCGGCGTCGTGTTCAACCTGATGATGACGGGCGTGCTGGTCGTCCTGATCCCATTTGTTCAATCGCGGCGCGCTCGGCTTGTTCCTGCCGGGTCCGGACGGCGCAGCCGATCACGCATCGCGCAGCACATCAACTGCGATCGTCGTGTGGTCGTTCATGCTGTTCGGCATCGCGATGGTGCTGGGCGGTGTCGTGCGCGCGACCGGCGCCGCCGTGCCGCCGCTCATCGTGCTGTTCCTGGCGTTGTGGGTGATCCGCATGCCGTTCGCTTTTCTGCTCGCCGATCGTTGGCAGGCCGACGCGATCTGGTGGAGCTTTCCATCAGGCGCTGGCGCATCGGCGCTCCTGATGTGGCTGTACTATCAGCTTGGCAACTGGCGAAGCGCGCACACGCTTCGCGCCGCAGCCGGCGCGCGTGTCGGCGGAATGAGCGCCGCCGGGCCGTCCCAAGGCGCGAGCTGCTCCTCCGGGGCAGCGAAGCGGCGGCAGCCGCAAAGCGTGGGGGGCAAAGGACGTTCGGTCAATTCTTTGCCGGTGGCGCGTCAAGCCGGTCGACGCGCGCCAGGTCCGGAAACCAGCGCATCCACAAGCCCGACGACCACAGCGTGCCGAGACCGCCGATCACTACCGACGGCACGACGCCGAACCACGCCGCGGTGACGCCCGACTCGAATTCGCCCAACTGATTCGACGTGCCGATGAACAGCGCGTTGACCGCGGATACGCGGCCGCGCATCGTATCGGGCGTCTGCAGCTGCACAAGCGATGAACGAACGACGACGCTCACCATGTCCGCGGCGCCCATCAGCGCCAGCGCCGCAGCGCGACAGCGCGAACGAGCGCGACAGGCCGAACACGATGGTCAGCAGGCCGAACAACGCGACCGCCGCCGAACATGAGTCGTCCGGCGCGATGCGTCATCGGGTGCCGTGCGAGGTAGAGCGCCATCGCCGAGCGCGCCGACCGCGGTGCGAGGATCGCAACAGCCCGAGTCCCCAGGGTCCGGTCGCGAGGATGTCGCGCGCGTAAATCGGCAGCAGCGCCGTCGCGCCGCCGAGCAGCACCGCGAATAGATCGAGCGAGATCGCGCCCAGGACTGCGGGACGGCTCCGGATGAAGCGGATGCCGTCGAATACCGAGTCGAGACCTGGCGCTTCCGCGCGCGATTGCGCGTCGCTGCAGGCGGATCAAATGCACCATCAGGCCGGTCAGCAGCGAACAGCGCGACGCTGATCGCCGTACACGGCTGCCGGGGCCCGGCAACGTAGAGGAATGCCGCCGAGTGCAGGGCCTGCGATCACCGCCGCCTGCGTTGCGGCGGAATTCGCTGGCGATCGCGCGCGCAAACAGCGCCGCGCGGCACGCAGCGCCGGCAGCAGCGCCGCCATCGCGGGCATCTGGAACGCGCGCGCGGCGCCGACGACGAAGATCAGCGCGAAGATCGCGTGCTCGGTGATCCAACCCTGGAAGCTGCCGAGCGCCAATGCCCGGCCGCGGCGAGCGCCTCGGCGACCATGCAGCACTGCAGCACGCGACGCCGATCGAAACGGTCGGCGACGTGTCCGGCGACGAGCACCAGCAGGAACGACGGCAGGAACTGCGCGAGGCCGACGAGGCCGAGGTCGAGCGCGCTACCGGTCAGCGCGTAGACCTGCCAGCCCACGCCCACCGCGAGCATCTGGTGCGCGACCATCGCGGCGACGCGCGCGAACCAGATACAGCACGAACGCGCGTTGCGCGAGCAGCGAAGCGGTTGCCGGTCGGACGACCGGCGCGTGTCCTCGATCTTCAGCGTCCCCTTCGGCTCGCCTTCGGGTCGCACCGTCACGCGCGGCGGCGGCGCCGGCCGCTTGGGCGGCCGCGGACCTACTGCCGGCGGGGCGCCTTTGCCTTGGAACCCGCGAAACGCGCCGCTCTTGCCTTTGGTCGTGTCGATCCTCGTCGTGGGAATGCCTCTAGGCTACCGCTCCGGCAGCGGAACGCAACTCGATCACTGGAGGTCCACGCTTGCGGCTCGCGCCGAGTCATGGCCGCGACGCGCCGATCAGCGTCAGCACGATGCGGCGTCGTCGCCGCGGCGGCGACGGTCGAGAGAACGATCGCCCGACGCGACCGGTCCCGGTCAGCTACGCCGAACTCGCGCGACATCAGGCACACGTTGGCGCCGATCGGCAGCGCCGCCAGCATGACGACCGCCGCCAGTCTCGAGCGGCGGCAGCGCGAGCAGCAGCGCCAGCGCGTAGACGGCCAGCGGATGGAGCGACCAGCTTGACAACGGCGAGCGCAGCCGCCCATCCGCCAGTCCGATTGTGCGCCGAAAGCGGCGAGTCCCATGCCGAGCGCCACCAGCGACAGCGGGACGGCGGCCGAGACTCATCTGCTCGAGCGTGCTGGTCGATGAAACCCGGCAGTGCGAGTCCCGAGAATCCGTAACGCTGTCCCGGCGAGGATGCTCGCCGACGATCGGATTGCGGATCGACGCCGATGCACCGTCCTCCGAATTGCCCGTCCGACGAGAATTCGCGGTGACGCGCCCACTCGACGGAGACGGTCGCGAGCGTCCAGAGCAACAGCGAATTGAAAACGAGCACCGAGCGACACCGCCGGCAGCGCCGCGTCGCCGAGCGTGACCTTGGCGAGCGGCACGCCGAGCAGCACGATTGTTGGAGAAGATGCCGCCCATCGCGAACACCGATTGCTGCCGCGCCGTCCATCCGAAACAGCGTCGCTGCGACAACACGGCCGACGACGTAAACGGCGAGGCAGCCGCCGAAAAACGCGATCAGCAGCCGCGCATCGACGTGCGGCAGCGCGCGCAGAAGTCGCTCATCAGCCGGAACAGCAGCGTCGGAATCGCGACCGAGAAGACGAAGCGCGTCAGCGCATCGGCCGCGGCCATCGGCCAGCGTCCCCAGCGCGACGAGCGCGTAGCCGAGCAGCGACCAGCAGGAACAGCGGCGCCGTCAGCTCGACCAGGCGAAGAACGGCTTCATGCGCCGCCGCTCGAAGCGTGGTTCGAGCGCCACCCTCGCAGGCAGGACCGTCAGCGCTCATCGCGCCGCGTTGGCCGATCAGCGCGAGGAACTCCTCGCGCGTCGCCTGCGATTCGCGGAACGTGCCGAGCACCGACGACGTGACCATCACCGAGTTCTGCTTCTCGACGCCGCGCATCATCATGCAGAGGTGGCGCGCCTCGATCATCACGCCGACGCCGGCGGCGCCGATCGATCTCCATCACCGCCTGCGAGATCTGCTCGGTCAGGCGCTCCTGCAGCTGCAGCCGGCGCGCGTACATGTCGACGAGGCGCGCGAGCTTGAGACGCCGAACACGCGTGCCGGTCGGGATGTAGCCGATGTGGCAGCGGCCGAAGAACGGCAGCATGTGGTGCTCGCACAGGCTGTAGACCTCGATGTTCTTCACGATGACCATGCTGTTGGTCTTCTGCGTGAAGATCGCGCCGTTGACGAGCCGCTCGAGGTTCGGTCCGGTTGCCCGAGGTGAGGAACGCGAGCGCCTCGGCGACGCGTTGCGGGGTCTCTGACGAGCCCTTCGCGGTTGGGATCCTCGCCGAGCGCCACCAGCATCTCGCGCACCAGCACGCGGATGCGCTCGGTGTCGGTCGTCAGCGCCGTCTTCTTTCGCGCCACGTCGTCAGACCGCCCGCCGAATCGGCCTGATCGCCTTCGCCGGGCGCGCGCGCCTGACCGCAAGCGCGTTGAGCGCGGAGCTGACGGCGCGGTCGAACAACGGGACCGGCTCGAGGGATCAGTGCAACGCGTCCGCTGGAGAAGCGCATGTGCGAGTCTCTCTGGCGTATACACAAAGACGTTCAGCCCCGACCGGCTCGCGGAAAATGTACGACATCCGCAGCTTTCCCTTCCACACGAGCCGCGCGGCTGATCGACCCACGCTCGGTCTGAAACGCGAGCCAGGTGCCAGGCACCATTTCGTTGACGAAATCGTGGATGCTCGCCTGCGCGATGCCGAGCGTCCCCGAAACCTGCCGCGCCGCCTCCGCCCGGCGGCGGATCGCCGGCGACAACGGCGTCGCGCGCGCCGCGTAACCGGCGGCCGCCGGCTTGATCGCGGCGATATGCAGTTGGTAGAGATCTTCGAAAAATGTCTTGGCGCGATCTTCCTGCAGCCTGACCGCCTGGCAACCTTTGCGCAGTCCGCCCACGAGCGCCGGGATCATCTGAGCGAGGCGGGCCTTCTGCGCCGTGCGCCTCTGGCGACGACGCTCCGCAGCAAGTCGTCGAGCCGCGAGAGCTGCCTCGCCCGCCACGACGCTGGTGCTCGCCGTGCTCCCTGCGTAACTGGGTCCGAGTAGTCGGCCCACGCCGTTTCAGCGAAGCGCCCGGCACCGCGATCGGAACGTCGATGCCGGAAAGCCGATCGCGGATCAGCGCGCGCACGCGGTCACGATCCGACTCGTCCTTCTCCGCTGCCGCCGCCGATTGGGTGTCGGGGCCGACCGCCGTGGCCGTCTTGAGGAGCCTCGCTTTCCGCGACTCGCAAAGCCGCGCGTCGGCGTCGTCAAACACCGAGATGTCGATCTCGAAGCGGCGGCAGATGTCGTCGGTGAGGTCGGTCGCGAGCGCCTCCCAGCGCGCCGCAGCAGTGTGCCGGATCGTCCGTCGCGCCGACGGTGACGGCCGCCGGGATGGTCGAGCACGCCCCGCGCGGAATTCCTCTTGTCGTGGAAAAACGGTGGACCGATCAGCGCGGCCTTGAGAGGATCGGAAATCTGCAACCGGCCAAGCAGCGGACGGAGGGGGTCGGGAATCTGACGGGATCGCGGAAGACGTACTCGAACAACAACGCCACGACGTCGAGCGTCGTCCGTCTCGGTCGATTCGTTACCGCGGCGCTCGAGCATCTCGCGCGCATAGGGGACGAGATTGCGCAGCGCAGCGTCGCGCCGGGCTTGGCACCGAACGAATGCTCCAGCCTCGCGCAGGATTTCGGTCGGCAGGCTCGAGGCGCTGCAGCGCCGTCAACCTCTTGATCATCGGCCCCGAATGCGCCGAAGGCGAGCATCGGATCCAGGTCGGGAAACCTCGCCGGCGGAGGCGTGTGGCGCGGCCCGTCGTCATTCGGCCTGGCTGACGGCTGGCGACGCGGCAGCGCGCGGACAGCGTGGCGACGATCGTCGCGGGCGGCAGCACGGTACGATCGAAATGCGCGCGCCGGAACCGGGCGCTGCCCCCGGCGCTACCGCTCATGCCCGCGTTCGCGCCGCAGGCGTTTGAATCGCCGGCAGGAGCTCGGTGTCCTCGGCCGGGCGCAACTCGCTTCGCGCGCGGAGCGCCGCATTGATCTCCGGCAAGACTTCGTGATCGGCGAGCAGGCGATTCAGCGCGATATAGATCTTGTTCACGCTCGGCACGATGTCGGTGAGCATCCCGCTCCATCAGCGGCCGCCAGATCCGCGGGTCCGGATAAATCGCCCGCGACGTGACCCGATCGGCGTCGACTGACGTACAACGGCGCAAACGGGTTGTCGACGTTCGATCGCAGGAGTGTTCGGCGCCAGCGCCGCGAAGCGCTGATCGAGCGCGGCGGCGTCGCGGCGGGGTATAGCGGATGAGGTGCTGCATCGCGGTCGACCAACGCCGCCCGCTTGGCGTGATCGAAGTCGGTCAGCATTTTGACGTTGAGGCCGAGGGCGCCGGCGTCGGGGCGGCGGCCTCTGCGCCGCTGCCCAGCGATCCGCCGCTCGTGCAGAGCTCGTCGATCGTGCGCCCGAAACGCTCGGAGCCAGTCGCCGCGCCGTGCAGCCTGAACGCCTCGACCTCGTGGTCGTCGACATGGCTGTTCCATTCGGAACAGGCTCGGCGGCCATGTGCGAGCGACGAACGCGCCGCGTCAGAGCGAGCCGCGCCCTGTATTGCGCAAAACATTCGCGGAGCAGCGCGCGCGCCTCAGCCGTTCCGCAGCGTGAGCCGACGCCGGATGCGCCGGCAGACAGGGGATGCTGGTGGGGAGCATGGGGCAATAGATCTCGCGGTCGGCAACCCAGCGCTCATTCTGACCAGGTTGCTTCGGGCCCTGTCGCCGATGTCACATTACCCGGTAGGGCTCGAGCTGAAGCACTCGACGTTGACGCCGAGCATCACGGATGCTGCCCGCGCGACGGTTGGCGCCGTCCTCGGAGAATCCTGGAAACCGGTAGGTGCGGCGCAGTGCTGCACGCCTCTCCGCGTCGCGCGCGACGCGCACTTGCGCGCCTTGCAGCGGTGAAGTCGGAGAAATTGCAGGCCCTGCCGGTCACACGCGGCGCGGGCGCAAAGGCGATCGCGATCTCGCGCGCGCGAAGCGCGGCAAACGCAAACCAGCCGAGAAAGGCCAGAGCGAGGAGGAGGGCAATTTCCCACATGAGTTGACGGGCGATCGACCCGGAAAGCCGGATGCGCGAGGCGCTGAAACGAAGAGTCCAAGCGGAGTTTGCGACGGAAATGGGAGTTTCGCAACCCCACCCCTCGAGCGAGCGGCCGGTCGGCTGCCGGTTGCCCGGCCAGCACGCGTATGTCGCTGCGGCGGGTCGTCACCCCCGCCTCGCCGCGACGCTGGTATAGTTCGCCACCCGGCTTAGGTTCCAGTCCTTCTCGCCGCTGTCGATCTGACCTTCTGCAGTGCCCTCGTTTGGCTCTAGACTGGCTCCCAACCGCAGGTGATAAGCCAACGTTTTTCAGAAAGCGTTCATGTCCTTCTTCCAGGCTCGGCTTGTCCGACGCGCTTGTGGTAGCGCCGTTACCGAACACGGTTATACCGAACCCACGCCGATGCAGACGCAAGGCGATTCCCGCCGTTCTCGCCGGCGGCGACTTTGCTGGCCGGCGCGCAGACCGGCACCGGCAAGACCGCCGGGCTTCGTGCTGCCGATGCTGCAGCGGCTCGTCCCGACCAGCCGCGCGCCATCGCCGGCGCGATCGCGTCCGCGCGATGCGCGCGCTGATCCTGACGCCGACGCGCGAGCTCGCGGCGCAGGTCGAGGAGTCGGTGCGCGTCTACGGCAAGTATTCTGAAGCTCACGTTCGACGGTGGTCTTCGGCGGCGTCGGCATCCAATCCGCAGATCGCGCAACTGAGGCGCGGCGTCGACATCCTCGTCGCCACGCCCGGCCGGCTGCTCGACCATCGCGGCCAGCGCAGCGTCGATCTTGTCGCGCGTCGAGATCCTCGTGCTCGACGAGGCCGACCGGATGCTCGACATGGGCTTCATCCGCGACATCAAGCGCGTGATCGCGCTGCTTCCCGCAGCAGCCGCCAGAACCTCCTGTTTTCGGCCACGTTCTCGGACGAGATCAAGGCGCTGGCCGACTAGTCTGCTCGAACGCGCCGGCGATGATCGAGGTCGCGCCGCGCAATGCCACCGTCGACGTTGATCGCAGCAGAAAGTGCATCCGGTGGATCGCGATCGCAAGCGCGAGCTGCTGTGCGCATCTGATCGGACCGCAGCGACTGGCAGCAGGTGCTGGTGTTCACGCGCACGAAGCACGGCGCCGAACAAGCTCGACCGAGCAACTCGGCCACGACGGCATTGCGCGCACTCGGCGATTCACGGCAACAAGAGCCAGATCGCGCGCACGCGCGCGCTCGCCGGAGTTCAAGGAAGGCGGGCTCGCGCGTGCTGGTCGCCACCGATATCGCCGCGCGGGCATCGACATCGACCAGTTGCCGCATGTCGTCAACTACGATATGCCGAACGTTCCCGAGGACTATGTGCATCGGATCGGCCGCACCGGCCGCGCCGGCGCGAGCGGCGAAGGCGGTGTCGCTCGTGTCGCGTCGACGAGCGCGCCTTCCTGCGTGACATCGAGAAGCTGATCAAGCGCATCGATCCCGCAGCACGTAGTGCCCGGTTTCGCTCCCAACCCCGCCGCGCGCGCGCAACTCGGATCGCGGGAACCGGGCCGACGCGCCCCGAATGCGAGAGTGCCGGGCGTGGGACGCGCGTGCATGCACCGCCCGGCCCGGGTTCCCGCAACCCGCGCGGGAATGCCTCCGTGCGAGGCGGGAATCGCAAAGCGGTCGGCAAATTTGCGCACGCCTACGGCGCGGCCACACTGGGGAGACGGCAGCACCCATGCCTGACGGGCGGCGCGTCCTCGCCTGCACCGCGTGCGCCGCGAGGCAAGCCGGCAATAGTGCACCGATTCGGCGGTCGCAAGCGGTAGAGGAGCACACCTCCATGCGCGTTGAGCGAACTCGCGGCGCGACCGCGTGGACGTGGCTCGACCGGACCGAGCGTGCGATCGTCGCCATCGCATCGATCCTCGTGCTGCCGGTTGTCTCTGTGTTCTGTTCCTTCAATGGCCATTGCGCGGGACTGGCTCAGCGCTGATTCACGTGAAGCCAACGATCTCGCGCAGATCCTGGTGTCGCGATCTGCGTCAGCGTAGCGCCATTACCGCCGCGTCGCGCGCGGACGCGCATCCGCGGCCGACTTGGCGCCACGCGACGGCTCGATTCCCGCATACGTCGCGGTCCCGGTGCGGATTGCCGCATCCGCGGTGCTGCTGCCATGGTCGGCGTTCGTGCTCTACGCCGGCCTGGAGTCTCGTGCAGTCGGTGGGCCAACCCGAGGGATTTCTCGAAACGATTCAATCCGGGTTATTTCCCTGATCCGGATCGCGCTTGCGCTGCTCGCGCTGGCGCTCGTCACTGCTGCGTGCGCTGCGCGACGCGTTCTGCACCGACGCTGCCTCGGAATGACCGGTCGATGGGCCTCGTGATGCTGGCAAGCTGGTGGCGACGCCGCTGTGATCGCGACCCGGCTTCCCGCCCGGATCAGCGCTGATCGGTGTGCGCCAGCATTCGCAGTGGCGGCCTGGCGTCCGGCGTAGCTTACGCTCTCGCTCCCTGACTCCTGCGATTCCCGCGCGGCTCATCGGTCTGCTCGCGAAACGATCTGTGCAGGGCGCTTCCTGCTTACGTGTTGATGGAATAGCTTTTGCACCATTTGCCACTTGCCCAAACCCTGTATAGCGCTCGGGAGCTATGCGCCCACCGGTCCGGCGCTGGGGCAAGGCCTCGCGGTGTCTGGCTTGGCGGCGCTGCTCGCCCCGGATGAACGGCCTCGGTTGGCGCGAGCGTCGCCACGGCTCGGCCGCGCGGTGTTGCCGCGACTCGACCGCCGGCTGCCTGGGCCGCGGGAGCGCGGCGCTCGTCTGCGTGGCCAGCACGCTCGGGCGTCGTCGTCCCACCGTCTCCTCGTGCTGATCCTGCTCGCCGACGGCGATGATGCGCGCGCACACCGGAAGCGACGAACACGCCGACCGGCGCCGCGGTGCGGATCATCAGCAGGACATCTTCGTCGGGGCGCTTTTTTCCCGTGGCGGTGTCGTGCTCGCGTAGTCTTTGTCACGTGGACAGCGAACCGGCGTCCGGTGCGAGCCAGTGGATCGTCCTGCGCGGCCGACCGCGCGCGAATGGACCGTCGCACTGATGACTGGCGACTCTCATCGTCGACTTGTTGCTACCGTGACGCTCGGTTACCTATATGCAGTCGAGGCGGCGGCGGCGGGCGGTGTCGTGCTCGTGGTGTGGGGGCATCGCGACGCGGACATTGACCCGGCGCGTTTTGCGTGTAGTGCTTCGCGACACTGATCGCGATCACCGGGGCGTTGTTCGCGCTCCTGCGGGCGCGACAACGTTCACGCTCGTCGTGCGCGCGTATGGCACGGATCGGTGGATCGCCGCGGTGCTTGCCGCGCTGCCGGTGGCGCGCCCGTGACGCTCAGCGTCGTGCTCGCGAGCCTCGGGCTTGTGGCGCTCTGGTGCTCGATGCGTTCGAGCTGATTTTCGTCGTGGTCCCCATATTGATGCCGCCATTGCTGATGCAGGTGGCGGATGCGACGTGGGTGGCGGTGCTCGTGCTGCTGATCCTCCAGCTCGGCTTCGTGACGCCGCCATTCGGCTGGCCGCGGTGCTGATGATTCGCAAGCACCCGCCGCGGCCGGTTGCCACCGTCCATGCTTGCTACGATCGCTTGCGCCGTACGTGGTCGCGCAACCTCGCGGTGCTCGCGTTGACGCTCGCGCACCCGGCGCTGGTCTGGCATCGCAATCCTGAGCGGAGCTCGACGACGCTGACCGGGCGCCGGACCTGAGCTGAAGACGATGCGCGCCGAATGCTGGAGCGGCAGTTGCAACCGCGCGACGACTGATGCTCCTGGCGTACGCTGACCGGAGCGCGCTTCGCTCAACGCAGCATCGATCGCGCATGGAGTGTCAACTTGCGGGCGCCGATGTTTTGCGGCAGGCTTGATCCGACGACCAAGGGATTCGGGAATGAAGTGCGCGATTTGCGGCAAGGACAATCAACCGGGGACGCGATTCTGCGTGCACTGCGGTGCGGCGCTCGCTGGCGGCGCCCGCCGGCGCGGTGCTCACCACGGGCGTGTCGAGCGTCGATGCGCGGCCCGGAGCGGCGCCGCCGATGCTGCCCTCGCGGCCCGCGCCTCCGCCGCCATCGGAGAGCGCCACGGCGCCTCGGCCCGTTGCTCCGGCGCCCAGCGTGCCGGCGTACGACGTCGCGCCGAAAAAATCGAACGTCGTCTTACTGCTGTCTCGGACTGACGGCGCTGGTCGCCGTGGGCGGTTACATCGGATACAAGGTATTCGGCGTGCCCGGACCGAGGTACGCGATACGCCGACGAGGGCGAGGCACCTCCGGTCACGCCGCCGACGACGGCGCCGACGAGCGCCGCACCCGCACCGTCGATCCGCGACGCCTAACGCACCTGGCGAAACGGCCAAGCCTGCAGACGACAAAGCGAGCGCGCCGTCCGCGACGATTGCAGCATCTCCGTCCGGCGCGCTCGATGTTGGCAAGCCGCCGGCCGACACGGCACCGAAAGCCGAGGTCTGCCGGCGCCTCCGAAATCTCCCGCGGCATCGGCGTCGAAGCGAGGCTCGGCCGCCCGGGTCCACTCCACCTACCCAGCCGCCGACGGCAGCGCCGGCGCCCGTCCTCGTGCGGCGGGTGCTGCTAACGCTGCCCCCGAGGTCGCGCCCCCACGCAAGATCGCTGGGCGCAGATGAGCGGAGGAGCTTCGTCGCTGCCAAAGCGAGAGCTTCCTGGCCCGCGTCGTCTGCGATCAGCGTGTGCGTCTGCGGTTTTGCGACGGCTATTGGGGCAAGGTGGCCCAATGTCCCGGCAACGTCGTCAATCCGGATCGGGGGCAATAGAGCGCCAAAGCCACCCGTCGGGCGCTGGGCAATCCCAACCGGTGTTTTGCCTACGGCGGTTTCCGTGTTTGACCGACCGTCGGCCCTCGCTCGGGCGGCACTACCCTGATGTCGACCGTATGGGGCTGGGGGCCGACACCGATGACACGCATTATTGCAGGCATGTTTTCCAACCGTGCCACGGCGTCGGCCGCGGTCGGCGAGTTGAGGGACGCAGGCGTGAAAAAGGCGATATCGACGCCTTGTCGGCCTGCGCAGAAGGTCGCCGCACATGGCGCATCGGCGGCGAGCGGAGCGACGACGACGATAGCGCGGGCCGCGAGATCGGTCCGCTTTCGGGCGCCGCCGTCGGGGCGCGATCGGCGCCGTGGCCGGCCTCGTCGCCACGCCTTTGATGGGACCGATGGCGATCGCCGGCGGCATGGCGGCCGGCGCCTACGCGGGCTCTGCTCGCGGGCGTGATGCGCTCGCTCGCGGAGCCCGCCGAGTCGGAGAGGGTGCCGTCCGTCGTCCGCGACGACGGCGTCATGGTCGCCGTCCACGTCGGCTTGCAGGAAGACGAGGACATTGCGTTCGATGTGCTGCGCCACAACGGCGCGCAATCGATCGAATGGGCGGAGGGGGCCTGGCGCCATGGGAAATGGTCGAGTTTCGATCCGGTCGCCGCGCCGCAGAGAATCGTATCGCTCGACCGCAATCGTCCCGCCGCGGCGCCGCACCCGCCCGCGCAATGATGCGCTCGGGAGCCTAGCCGCGCCCCACGAATGGCATCTTGCTCGCCATCACGGTCATGAACTAGGACGTTCGCGTCGAGCGGCAGGCTCGCCATGTGCACGATCGCATTCGCGACGTTCGCGACGTCCATCAGCGGCTCGACCGCGATCTGCCCGTTCGCCTGAGGAACCCCGGAGGCCATCCGCGCCGCCAGTTCGGTCGCGGCATTGCCGATGTCGATTTGGCCGCAGGCGATGTCGTACTTGCGGCCGTCGAGCGACGCCGACTTGGTCAGTCCGGTGATCGCGTGCTTGGTCGCCGTGTAGGGCGCCGAATTGGGCCGCGGCGCATGCGCCGAAATCGAGCCGTTGTTGATGATGCGTCCGCCGCGCGGATCCTGGCGCCTTCATCAGCTTGAACGCCTCCTGCGTGCACAGGAACATGCCGGTCAGGTTGATGTCGACGACGTTCTTCCATTGCTCGTACGTCAAGTCCTCGAGCGGCACTGCGCGGTGCGCCGACGCCGGCGTTGTTGAACAGCACGTCGAGGCGGCCGAACGCGCGCCTTCGTTCGCGCGAACAATGCGCGCACCGACGCTGGATCGGCGACGTCGGTCGGCACGGCGAGCGCGTTGACACGCATATCGCCCGCGGCGGCCGCGGTCTGCTCGAGCGCCTCGCGGCGCCGCCCGCGAGCGCAACGCGATACCCATGCCGCACAGGCGAGCGCCGCCGCCTTCGTCGATGCTGCTGCCGGCGCCGGTGACGAGCGCCACATTTGGAGGGGAATCCATGTTGTTGTTCCTGCCCGGAGGAGGAAGCCCTCATTCTAGCGGCTCGTTGCACGAAGCGCGGCCAAGCGAGCGCGTGCGTCGAATTTTCGGTTGCGCCTTCGGTGTCAATCGATGTCTAGTCGTGCGCTATGAACGAGAGCAAGCGTGTGAAACGCTCGTCGCCTGCCGCCGCCAAGCGTCGCGCCAACGTCGACGGCAACCGGGTGCTCGATGCGCGGCCCGACTACGCTCGACTTCCGCGATCTCGCCCACACGCCGCCGCTCGTCGAGGTCTCCTCCCTGTGCGCGCACTCGCCGAGTATCGCCGCGCAAAGCGTCCCGGTCTTGACCAGGGCTATGGCGGCGCATGCACCGGGTTCTGACCTCGCGACGGTCGTCCATTACCTCTTGCGGCGCGCAAAGTGGCGCCGGATCCGACGGTCGTGAGTCCATACATGCTCTACGACATGGCGCGACGTTACGACGAATGGGGCCGGCGCGATGTACTCGGGGTCGAGTTGCCGCGGCGCGATGAAGGGCTGGCACAAGCACGGCGTCTGCGCGCTCGACCTGTGGCGCGCGTCCGGCGAGGCGATCCTGTCGGAGCGTTGTGTCAGCGATGCGGCGCGCCGGCCGATGGGCGCGTATTTCCGCGTCAATCACCGCGATCTGGTCGCCATGCATCGCGGCGCTTGCGGAGACCGGGATTCTTCTTCGTCAGCGCCAACGTTCACGCCGGCTGGCTCGCGCCCTCGCGCGCCGGCCGGATCGCGCTGTCTTTCCGCGACGCGCGAGGCGTCCATGCGTTCGCGTTGATCGCCTACGACGCTGAGGGGTTCTGGCTGCGGAATTCTGGGGGACGGCCTGGGCGCGGCAAGGTTTCTGCGCATCTCCGTTACGACGACTGGCTCGTCAACGGCACCGATGCGTGGGCGGCGCGGCTCGGCGCGCCGGTCGAGCTTCGCCAAGCGGCCTTCGAGCTCTCCCACGGACTTTCGCGGCGCCGGCAGAGACCGCTGAATGGGCGTACGACGAAGTTCGCCCGCATGTCGTCAGGCATCGGCGGCGATGGAGCGCCTGATCCGCAAGGCAAATATCGGGACCACGGTGGAGTTGTTGCGCGAAATCGTCCACCGCGACATACCCCGTATCACCGCGGGCTGGAAGCGCAAACGCATCATGCTCTACGCGCACGCCGGCTTGGTTGCCGAGGATGGCGCGCTCCACCGTGTCTCCGATTATCGCAAGACGATGCTCGACGCCGAGGTTCTATCCGCTCGCGTTCGTCTGGCATGCAGCGATGCATGGCGGACGATCAAGGACCTCCTGCAGCGAGCGATCGACGGGCGGCGCTCCGAGGGCAGCATCGACGCCGGGCGCGATTTCGTCCTCGATCGCATCGACGACACGCTGGAGCCGCTCGCTCGCGTCGCAGGCGGACGGGCGATGTGGTCGCAAATGAAGCGCACGGCGATTGCGGCGACGGCGTCGGCCGAAGCGCGGCGCGCGGCTCGCGCTGAACGAGTTGGCCGGCGCTGGCGCGCGCGGATCGGCGCGTCGAATTCCATCTCGTTGGGCACAGCGCGGGCTGCATCTTGCACGCGCCGCTGGTGCAATACTTGTCGACCGCCGGAACGATCGCCGGCGGTCCGATGGATGGCGTCGAAGGTCTGGGATTGCCGATCGCGAGCTGCACGCTGTGGGCACCGGCGCTGACGGCGCGCCTTTCGAGCAGACGATCCTGCCGGCCCTCCGCCGGCGCGCGCTCGCGAACCTCGCGGTGTTCACGCTCGACGACAAGACCGAGCAGGACGACGATTGCGCCGAATCTCTATCACAAGTCGCTTTTGTATCTGGTCTCGAACGCGCTCGACGATGCGCATCGTGTCCCCCTCCTTGCATCCGCGCGGCGAGCCGCTCGTCGGCCTTGCCGCGTGCATCGACGCCGATCCGGAGTTGCGCGCGCTGTTCGGCGCGGGCGGGAGCGATTGATCGTCGCGCCCAACGACGTCGCCGCGGGCTCGCGCGATGCGTCGGCCGCCAGCATCACGGCGACTTCGACGACGATGGCGCGACCGTCGCAGCGACGCTGGCGCGGGATGCTCGGCACTGCGACGACGCGCCGCCGTTTCGTAGTTCACCGCGTCGGCGCAACGCAAACGCGCGTTGCGCCGGCATATCGATCAACAGCAGGACTTTGCGCTAACGCGCTGATCGGGCGACGCGAAGGCGGAGAGAGAAGATGGCAAGCAAGATTCTGCTGGCGCCGGATTGGCGCCGCCACACGTGCATCGATCGCGTCGTGCCGGCGGACCTGCAGCCGGCGATGAGCGTCGCGCATCGCGTGGCCGAGACGCGCGCGCGCATGACGCTCGGCGCGGCGGCGAAACGATTGAGCGCGGACGACATCGTTCGCGCCAAGATGGCGGTCGTCGTGGGCCGCAAATGGGAGGACGGCCGGAAGGTGCGCTGCCGCTTCCTGGACGGTTCCGCGAAGCAGCGCAAGAAAGTCGAGGCCAAGCCCATACGTGGGGAAGAATTCGCGAACATCCGGCTTGCGTTCACGAGCGACAAGGACTCTGAGATCCGATCTCGTCCTCGTTCGACGACGGGTCGTGGTCGGCAGTGGGGACGGAATGCCTGGTCGCGTCGTATTTTCCGAAGCACCAGCCGACGATGAACTTCGGCTGGCTGAAGGACGACACGTCCGACCGCGAATATCAGCGCGTCGTCGTGCATGAATCTCGGTCACGCGCTCGGCTGCATCCACGAGACACCAGAGCCCGAAGGAACACCTGCACTGGAACAAGGCGGCCGTCTGCAAGGCGGTTTTCCGGCCCGCCCAATTACTGGTCGAAGGCGGACATCGACGACAACATCCCGAAGAAATATTCGCCGAAAGGCATCGCGGCGTCGGCGTTCGACATCGACTCGATCATGCTCTATCAGTTCGACGCAAGCTTGTTCACTGACCACAAGGCAACACCCGAGAATTACACGCTGTCCAAAAAGAAGACAAGGTATTCATCCGCACGATGTACCCGTAACGGGATGGTCAATCAATACTGGGCTTGCCATCCCGGGTCGATCGGACCCGCGCTCGGGTGGCGAATTTGCGGCATCATCAAGGTGTTCGGACATCACGACCGCGAGGGATGCATGACAGCCACGCCGTGGTTCATCAAAGGCAAGGAATTCGGCAACTGCAATTGTTCCTATGGTTGCCTCGTGCCAATTCAACGCACTCCCGACGCTGGGATTCTGCGAAGCCGCGGTGGGATTTCAGGTCGACGAGGGGCGATTCGGTGAGATCGTGCTCGACGGTCTGCGGACCGCCGCGGTCTACCATTGGCCGGGACCCGTGCATCAGGGCGGCGGCGCGATGCAGTTGATCATCGACGAACGCGCCGACGCGCGGTCAGCGTGACGCACTCGTTCGCATCATGAGCGGGGAGGACACCGACCAAGGCGCGACGATGTGGTGGGTGTTCACCGCCATGTGCTCGCTACGCCATCCCCCGCTGTATCTGCCGATCCAGTTCGACGTCGATGTAGACGCGCGGCGAGCACGCCTCGTCGTGTCGGGACAGCTCGAGTCCCATGGCGAGCCGATTCTCAATCCCGTGACGGGGGTCGAGCACCGCGTCCGGATCGACCTGCCGAACGGATTCGAGTACCGGCTGGCGGAAATCGGCAGCGGCCGCACGCGCGCAACCGGGGCAATCCCGCTCGACTTGATCACACCTACGGTCAATTCGCGAACATTCACTTGAGTCATCAAGGAGTTGTGCGCGATTCCACGTGAGGGGTCGGAGACCCCGGGTCTGCGGCATTTTTGGACTCGCGTGGAGCCCCCTCCAGCATGGCATGACGCTTGCTGCTTGACGCCGGGCCGGCGTACGGACGTACAATGACATCGTCATAAGTGCTGAAGGGCGGGTAGGTCGCCCAATGGCATTTCCTGGCATCTTCCGGGGCGGACGAAATCGCGATGAAAGTGCATGATTTGCGGCAGCAAGACGCCGCCTGGTGGCCAAGCTGTGCTTGCCCTGCCGCTCTGCGTTGCGGCGGGCGCGTGACGATACCGTGTCCGAGCTCTTGCCCCTGCCGCGTCGGCTCGACGCGTCTCGCGTACCAGCACGCGCACACTGTTACCGGTACCGCCGCCGCGAACGTCGATCGCCGCAAAGCAAAGAAGGCGCGCACGACCGACGCGAAGCAAGCGACCCCTCGGCGCGAAATCTCCCGCAGAACGCGTGGCAATTCGGCAGCGTTGGCGATTGCGGTGCTGGTCCTTGCCATTCTCGGTGGCATGCTGGCGCGCCAATCGCACGACGCGCACGCGATGGACACGCTGGATCCGCGTCCCTCGGCTCCAGTCGCCGTCGATACGCGCGCGTCGCCGGCGGCGCTGGCGGCCGAAGCACGCAACAGCGCAGCGTTTCCGTGTCGCCGACGTTGACCGACGTACCGGTGCCGCCCGAACCGGCGCCACCGGAAATATTGCGCAAGGATCGCCCCAAACCGGAAAGACGGCGTGTCCTCGCACCGCGTCCGGCACCTGCCGCCGAAATGGCACCCGCGTTTGGGTCCCCGATCGAAGAGACGCCGAGCGCCGCCCCGGTGTCCAAGCCGGATGTTGCGAGCCTGCCGCCGGATCGCTTGCAGCTGATGTCAGGCAGGCTGTCCGGTTGCGCCGGCGGCAGCCTACTGCACGGTCGCGTGCGAGCACGCCGCGCGGGCACAATATTGCGAAGGCCATTGGGGGCAAGTCGCGCAGTGTCCCGCGGGAATCGCGAACGAGCACGGGCAATAAGTCGGCGCGCGATCGCTCGTCCCGGCGCGAGTCAAGGCGCGTCGGGTACGTTGCGGTAGCCGGCGCAGGCTTTTTTCATGCCGAGCATGTAAGGCATCGTTCGGTACATGAGTCTTCATGTGGCTCGACACCCGCGCCAGCATCGGCTCCTTGCGCGCCGGCGGCAGTGCCTCGGCTGCAGTGGTGAAGATCCACGTAAAGGCCTCGGCGGCGCCGAGATCGTCGAACTCAAGATCGAGCGCCGACGCCCGCCCTGTAGCGGCGGATCCCACGTTTCGTACACGGGCCCCGTCACCAGCAGGTATTCGGCAGCGGCATCGTCGTTTTTCAGCATCCGATGCACGAGGATGACGTCGACGCCGGCCAGTTCCGTCAGTTGCTTCACCTTTTGCATGGCGACCTCGCCGACGTGGCCGACCAGCTTGATCTTCAGGTCGCCGGCTTGCTGGCATCCATCGCAATTACATAGCGTATTCGTACGCAACGCCGCGATTCGCGAGTGAAATGCGCGGTGGATCGCGGCCGCTTTCTTCGACGAGCGCGGAATCGAGCTTCGCTGCGCCGGGCAGATAGAAAACGCGGCATCGCCTTCGAGCTTGGCGAGTCTGAGCGCCGGCGACGCAGCGTCGATCACCGCTTCGAGCAGCTTCGCGACAATGTCCTGCGCATGGACGAGGCTCATGCGAAATGCAGCTTCATGAACTTTGTGTAGCCGGCGATGTCGGCAATGAGAAGGAGGGTGGGCTGGACGGCCATGGCGGCTCTACAAAACGGTGTGCGTCGCGGATGCGAGCCGCCAGCATAGTCGATCGGGTGGCCGGATGTAATGCGCGTGTCGGCGGAACAGGGGGCGAAATATCGACGGTGGGCGCCGGCTGGGCGGGAGGCTCTAAACTAGCGGTCCCACGAGATCGTCCTGCGGTGGAACGAAGCGAGGTCATCATGACGGTATTTGGGGTTCGATCCTGGCGGCTCGCGTCGGCGGCGGACTGCTCACTTGAATGTCGCGTGCGCTGCGCCATCGTATTTCGACGTCGCTTCCGGTGCCGGTCCGCACGACGTCGCCGCGGCGCCCACCGCAGGCGGGCCGGTCTACTACACGGCGCAGCGTACCGGCAAGCTCGGCATCCTCGATCCGGGCGTAGCGGCCGCTACGAGGAGATTCCGCTGGGCCGCGGCTCGGCGCCGCACGGCGTCGTCGTCGGTCCCGACGGCGCGCCTGGGTGACCGACGGCGGCCAGAACGCCATCGTTCGCGTCGATCCGAAAACGCACGAAGTCGCAAATGGCCGCTGCCGAAAGACACCGGCTACACGAATCTCAACACGCTCACGTTCGATCGCAAGGGCCGCGTGTGGTTTACCGGCCAGAGCGGCTATTACGGCCGCGCTCGATCCGCCACCGGCGACGTGAAAGTCTGGAACGCGCCGCGCGGCACCGGACCGTACGGCATCACCACCACGCCTGGCGGCGACGTCTACTACGCGTCGCTCGCCGGCAATCACATCGCGCGACATCGATCTCGACACCGGACGAGCGCACGGTGATCGAGCCGCCGACGCAAGAACCAGGGCGCGCGCCGCATCTGGTCGGATTCGAAGGGCCGGCATATGGGTCAGCTACTGGAACACGGGCCAGGTCGGCATGTACGACCCGCGAGCGCAATCGTGGCGCGAGTGGAAGTTGCCGGGCAACGCGCATGCCTATTCGGTCTGGGTCGACGACCGCGATAAAGTCTGGCTCACCGAATGGAGCACCAACGCGATCGTGCGCTTCGATCCGGTCACCGAAAAATTCGACAGCTTTCCATCGAACCGCGACAACGCCAACGTCCGCCAGATGCTCGGCCGCGCGCGGCGAGGCGTGGGGCGCGGAGTCGGGCTCCGACCGGCTGGTGATGGTTCCGGCGCCGTAGCGTAACTCTCGCGAGGAGGGTTTAAATGGCGAGCTTCGAATTGCACGTCAACGGCAAGACGCGAACCGTCAGCGTGCGCGACCCCGATGAGCCGCTGTTGTACGTGCTGCGCAATCGCTTAACGCCTCACCGGCGCGAAATTCGGCTGCGGGCTCGCGCAGTGCGGCGCGTGCACGGTGCACGTCGACGGTGCAAGCGGTCGCGCTCGTGCACGCTGCCGGTGTCGATCGCAGTCGGGTCGCGCAAGATCACGACGATCGAAGGTCTCGGCTCGCCGGACAAGCCGCACCCGGTGCAGGCGGCGTTCATCGCCGAACAGGCGGCGCAATGCGGCTACTGCACCAACGGCATGGTGATGACCACCGCCGCGCTCCTCGCGCAAAGCCCGAACGCCACGCTCGATGACGCGAAAGCGGCGCTCGCCGGCAACCTCTGCCGCTGCGGCACGCATCAGCGGATCCTGCGCGCGGTGATGCGCGCCGCGAAGAGGAGCACCGCATGAGCGCGACAGCTGTCGCGGCGCGAATTCCTGCAGGCCGGCGGCGCGCTGGTCGATCGGCTTGGCGCTGCCAGGCGCCACGGCGCGGCGCAAGTCGTCGCCGGCGCCGACGCCGCGCTCGGCAAGACGCTCGATACCGGCGAAGTCGACGGCTTTCTCGCCGTGCATGCCGGACAGCACGCGTGACGATCTACTGCGGCAAGGTCGACCTGGGCCAGGGCCTGCGCATCGCCATTCGGCAGATGGCCGCCGAGGAGCTCGGTATCGACGTCGATACGATCGCGATGGTCGAAGGCGACACGGCGCTCGACGCCGGACCAGGGTCCGACCGGCGGCAGCAGCGGCATCGATGCGCGGCGGCGTGCAGATCCGGCAGGCGGCTGCGACCGCACGCGAGGCGCTGATCACGCTGGCGGCCGAGCGCGCCGGCAAGGCGACGTCCGAGCTCGAATGCGTCGGCGGCAGCGTCCGGCCGAAGGCGGGTGGCGCGGGCGTGCGTATCGGCGTAGCTGGTCGGCGACAAGCGGTTTGCGCATGAAGATCGATGCCAAGGCGCCGCTCAAGGATCCGAGAACGTACACGGTGGTCGGCAAGCCGTTGCCGCGGCCCGACGTGCCCGGCGAAGGTCACCGGCCGCCACGTCTTCGTGCACGACTTCGCCGTCGACGGAATGTTGCACGGGCGCGTCGATCCGGCCGCCGTCGGTGGGCGCTAAGCTGGTCGACGTCGATGCCGATTCCATCAAAGACATTTCCGGCGCGCGCGTCGTGCGGATCGGCAGTTTTCTGGGCGTCGTCGCAGCCGATGAATGGGATGCGGTCGTTGCCGCGCAAACGCTGAAGGCGCAATGGTCGGACGCCGCCACGCTGATCGGCAGCGCCGCCGTGCGCGAGTGGCTTCGCACCGGTCCGTTCGAGAGCGAAGAGTTCATCGTGCGCAAAGGCGACGCGCGAGCGGCGCTGGCCGCCAGCGCCGCAACGTCTGACGCGGCGAATACTACTGGCCCATGCAAACGCACGGCTCGATGGGACCGTCGTGCGCGGTGGCCGACGTGCGCGACGACCGCGCCACGGTCTGGACCGCGTCGCAGGCAACGCACAAGTACCGCGAGGCGTACGCGACAATGCTGGGTCTGCCGCAGAACGCGGTGCGGCTCATCTATCTCGACGGCGCCGGTTGTTACGGGATGAACGGGCACGACGACGCCGGCGGCCGACGCGATGCTGTTATCGCGCGCCGTCGGCAAGCCGGTGCGCGTGCAGTGGTCGCGCGCCGACGAGCACGGCTGGGATCCGAAAGGTCCGCCGCAGCTCCTTGCGATCGAAAGCGCGCTCGATGCCGACGGCAGGATCGCGGCGTGGCGAACGGACATGTGGCTGCCGAAGGCGACGGCCAACCTGCCGAACGTGCCGCTGCTGGCGCCCGAAGCGGCGGGCATCGCGCAGCCGCTCGGCATCTCGACGGGCCTTATCAGCCAGAATGGCGCGCCGACGTACGCCGCTGCCGCATCAGGAAGTGCAGGTGCATTGGCACAAGACGTCGCCGCTGCGGCCGTCGAACATCCGCGCGCCGGGCAAGGTCGCCAATTGCTTCGCGGTCGAAAGCATGGCCGACGAGCTCGCCGCCGCGGCGCAGGCGCGATGCGTACGAGTGGCGGCTTGCCGGAGCTATCCGATCCGCGCGGCGATCGAGGTGCTGAAGCGCGCTGCAGCGCTGATCGGCTGGCAAGCGCGGCCGTCGCCGGGCCCGGGGAATGGGACGCGGCATCGCATTCGTTCACTACAAGAACAACGAGACGTACGTCGCGATGGCGCTCGAGGCCGAAGTCGACCGGTGCCACAGGCGCGATTCGCGTCCATCGCGTCGCGTGCGCGCACGATTGCGGACTGATCGTCAATTCCGACGCGTTGCGCCAGCAAGATCGAAGGCTGCATCCTGCAGACGCTGTCGCGCACGCTGTACGAGGAGGTGGCGTTCGATCGGGCGCGCGTGACGAGCGTCGATTGGGCGAGTTATCCGATCCTGCGCTTTCCCGAGGTGCCCGACGTGATGATCGATTTGGTGAGTCGGCCGACGGAGCCGATCGCTGGGCGCCGGCGAGGCGGCGACGACTCCGGTGCCGGCGGCGCTCGCGAACGCCGTCTTCGATGCGACAGGCCGGCGGCTGCGGACGGTGCCGTTCACGCGCGAACGCGTCAAGGCGGCGCTGGCGTGACGCGCGTGAAGCGCACCGGCGTGCGCGTGAGCATCAGGATGTGGTCACGTTCGCGTGTGATCGTGTAGTCGGAGGCCGACAGCTCGGTCCGCGCGGGAAAGTCCTCGCGAAAATGCGCGCCGCGCGAATCGGCGCGCGCGAGCGCCGCGGTGGCGATGACGCGGCTTACCGCGATGAGGCTCTTAAGGTTGAGCCAATCGTGCCAGGTCAGATTGAATGTGCGATCGCCGTCAACAACGCCGGTCTCGATCAATAGGGCATCGAGCTCGTCGAGGTCGGCGAGCGCGCGCTTGAGCCCTCCGGCCGTGCGCAGGATTCCGACGTCGTTCCACATGCAATCGTAGAGCGCCTCACGTATCGTTTTCGAGGTTGCCCGGCGGCGCGCCGAAGGGCGCTTCGTGCGCGGTGATACTCGATTGCAGCGCGCGCTCGTCCGGAACGCGGAACTCAGCATTCGCTGACAGCCATGCCGCGATCGATTCGCCGGCAATGCCGCCGAACACTGTCGAGTTGGCGACGCCGTTGCCGCCCAGGCGATTCGCGCCATGCACGCCGCCGGTGTCCTCGCCGGCGGCGAACAGTCCCGGCAATTCGGTCGTGCAATCGGCTGCGAACACGACGCCGCCCATCATGTAATGCGCCGTCGGCACGACTTCGACCAAGCCGCAGGCCGAAATCGAATCCGCAATCGGCGCAGCGCTCGACCATGCCCTTGAACTGCCGGCGCACATTGTCGGGGCCGAGATGCGACATTTGCAAGTAGACGCCGCCGTGCGGGGTCGCGCGACCGGCGCGGATCTCGGTTGCGATGGCGCGCGAGACGATGTCGCGCGTCGCGCGCTCGGCGCGTTCGTCGTAACGCTGCATGAAGCGCTCGCGCGCGCCGTTCAACAGATAGCCGCCGGCGCCGCGCAGGCCCTCTTCGAGCACGGTGCCGGTCATTCGGGTATCGGGGCCGGCGAGCAATCCGGTCGGATGGAACTGCATCATTTCCATGTCGCGCAGCGGCAATCCCGCGCGCAGCGCCATCGCCATGCCGTCGCAGCTCTTGTCGCCGGACGGCGTGTGGTAACGGTACATCGTCGGGCCGCCGCCGGTCGCGAGCAGCACCGCCTTCGCCTGCACGAACACGAATGCACCGGTCGCGGATGTCGATCAGCAGCACGCCGGCGATCGCGGCGCCGTCCGGCGTCTTGATCAATTCGATTGCGCGGTGTTCCTCGAGACGCGCGATGTCGCGTGCCCACACCTGCTCAGCGAGCGCGGTTCATGATCTCGATGCCGGTCAGGTCGCCCTTGTGAACGGTGCGGTCGAACGTCTGACCTGCAAAGGCCTTCTGATGGATCGGTGCCGTCGGGATTACGATCGAAAAAGCAGCCGAGCTCGTTTTCCAGCTCGCGCACGCGCTCCACGGCGTGCGTGACGAGCGTCCACGCGAGATCCTGGTCGGCGAGCCACGCGCCGCCTTCGATCGTGTCCATGAAATGCCTGTCGACCGAATCGCCGGGCGCGAATGCGACGTTGTAGCCGCCCTGAACCATCGCGCGTGCAGCCGCATTTGCCGAGCAGTCCCTTGACGGCGACCGTGATCGACAACGCCGGGTTCGCCTGATGCGCATGCAGCGCGGCGAACAGCCCTGCGCCGCCGGCGCCCAGGATCAGGACGTCGGTCGACAACCGCCTGATCGTCATCGCGCCTTGACGCCGAGCGAGGCGAGCGCCGCGCGCGGCGCGCTTCGGCTTCGTGCCGAACGTCGGCGTAGATGCTACCGCCGCGGCTGTCCATGGCGACCAGGAGCGGCCCAAAATCGCGGACGCTGAACTTCCACAGCGATTCGGGATTGAGGTCGTCCAGATCCACGTCTTCGATCTGCTCGACCCATGTGGTCTCGAGCGCTGCGGTGCCGCCGATCACCGCCAAGTAAGCCCCGCCGAGATCGCGAAAGGCCTGCAGTGATTCGTCGCGGAGGCCGCCCTTGCCGACAATGATCCGCACGCCGTAGTCGCGCATGAGTGGCCGCGTGAAGCGCTCCATCCGGTCGGAGGTCGTGGTGCCGACGCAGACCGGCGCGTAACCTGCCGGATGCGCGACGCTCTTCGGTACAGGTTTCACGTTAGGCGCCGTGTGGATCACCGCGTGGCCGGCGAGATCGAAGCGCGTGCGGCGGCCACGATCGAACAGGTGGATCAGCGTCGCGTCGCGAACGCCGAAGAGCGTCGATTGCAGCGTGACGGTGTCGTGGATGGCAAGCGCCCGCACTTGCGCTTCGCTGACCGGCGGCGTCAATTCGTAATGCGCCATGCTCAGAATCCAAACCGTGACGCCGGACGGCGTGAACGTCGCACGCGCGCGACGCGCCGAATGGCATTGCATGTTGACGGCGACCGGATTCATCGTAATGTGCGTGGCGGCGAGCTCGACGTGCACGGCGAACGCCGTTGCGTCGCCGCCCAAGCCCTGGGGACCGACACCGAGCTGATTGACCGCCTGCGTGAGCTCGTCCTCGAGGGCGGGCGCCGTCCGCATCGGCGCACGATGTCCCGAGCGGACGCGTCGACGCGCGCTTCGCGAGCGCGACGCAGAGGTCCGACGTGCCGCCGACGCCGACGCCCACGATCGTCGGCGGGCAGTCTTGCCGCCGGCTGCGAGGACGCAGTCGACGACGAACGTGCGGATGGCGTCGACACCGTCGGCCGGCACCGCCATTTTCAGAAACGAGTTGTTCTCCGATCCGCTGCCCTTCGGGATCATCTCGATCTCGAGCGTGTCAGGCGCGGTTGTGAAGTCGATATGAATCACCGGCACTTCGATGCCGCACGACGATTGGTCGTTCTTGCGCGTCAGCGGATGCACGATCGACGAGCGCAACGGATGCTCGTGCGTCGCGCGCGCGCAGCCAGCGCGAATCGCCGCCTTGAGCCCGGGACCGTCGACGTCGACGCCGGTGCCGATCCACACGTTGTAGATCGGCACGCCGGTATCCTGGCAGAGAAGGTTGTCCGTATTTTCGGCGACGGCAATGTTTGCACCATCGTCGCCAGCACCCGCTGCGCGATCGGCGCCGTTTCCTGCGCCACCAAACGTGCAAATCCTTGCTTGACGTCCGGCGGCAGCACCTTGAGCGCACGAACGTAGAGCTCCTTCGCGGCGTCCTCGACCGTAGGCAAGTCGACTTTCATTGCAGTCTCAGCCGACCAGCGCCAACGCGTAAACGAGACCGACCAAAAGACCGGTGCCGAGCGTCCCAGCGATCCAATCCTTGCGCAGTCCCGACCAGGGCGGAATTCGATCAGCAACAGCCGCACGCCCCCGGTCAAATGCGCCGTCAGCAACACCACGAGCGCCCATTCCGCGAGCTTCACTTGCGGTTGATCGGCGAAGCGCAAAAACGTGTCAGTGCCGGCGCGCCGGCGAGCGCCGTGCCGAGCGCCCAGAAATGAACCGGGAGGAACAGTGCGAGCAAAAGGCCGGAAACGCGATGGACGACAAACGCCCACCACGCGGGGTGCGCATGGGCACGCATCGAATTCATGTCGCCTGCGCTCCGAACACCGCATAGACGGCGCGCAGACCCAGCACGAGAACGAGGGCACCGAAAGTCAACGCGCCGGCATTGGCGCCGGGCTCGCGCCAACCGAACCATTCGCGCGCGATCGACTTCAAACCGATCGGAACGTGAACGGCGCAGGCGAGCACGAACGCGCCATAGTAAAGGGCGAAGGCGAGGTTGCCGCGCGTTCGTCCCAGCAATTCCACCGCGGTGAGCCCGCCGCGCGCCGCGTAGACGATGACGCAAAGATGTGCGACGACGCAGAGGGCCAGCACCATCGCGCTCAATCGTTGCGCATACCAGAGCTTCGCCTCGGTCGCGGCGCGCGTCACAGCTCACCCCGGAGGGCGGCCCGCGCCGCCGCGCGCTTCAAGCCGGCGATCCCGGCGGTCGGCGCGATGTGCTTCGGACAACGCTCCGCGCAGGAGCCCTGCGTGTGGCAGGCGTGACAGCCGGCGTCGCCGGCGACCGCGCGCAACCGCGCCGGTTGCGAAACGTCACGCGTGTCATTCGCGAGTGTCCACGCCCGATTGAGTGCAGCCGGCCCGAGATAGTTGGGGCGCCAGCCAACGACGTCGCAGGCGGCGTAGCAAATTCCGCACCCGATGCATTCGATGCCGGCGTCGGCGGCCGCCCGCTCGGTCGAGTCCGGTGGCACGCGCGCGAGTCGTCGTCACGGGTGCGGTCGCCGGCAAATTGCCCGCCCGCGCGCGTCCGCTTGTCGAAGAACCCGCGCATGTCGGTCACAAGGTCACGAATCACCGGCAAATGGGCGAGCGGCGCGATTTCGAGAGCGCCGGATTTTGCGACACTGGCGACATGCGTGCGGCAGGTCCAGCGCGGAACGCCGTTCACCGTCATTGCGCACGAGCCACACATGCCGACCCGGCAGGCGAAACGATAGGCCAGCGCCGGTTCGAGCCGGCGCTGGATGTGGGTGACGACGTCGAGGACCGTCTGACTTGCGTTCCGAGGGACTTCGTAGGAGGCGAACGCGCCGCGCTCGGTGCCGCGCCATACCCGGACGGTCAGGATCGATTCCATGCGGCGGGCGCGACGACCATCGCGTCATTATGCACGGCGCCCGTAGAACCCCCACGCTTGCGGCTCTCGCCGCTGCGCTGCCCCGGAGGAGCAATTCGCGCCTTGGGGCGGCCCGGCGGCGCTCGCCCGGACCCCCACGCTCGCGGCTGACGCCGCTTCGCTGCCCCGGAGGAGCAATTCGCACCTTGGGACGGCCCGGCGGCGCTCATTTGGACCCCCACGCTCGCGGCTGACGCCGCTTCGCTGCCCCGGAGGGCAATTCGCGCCTTGGGACGGCCCGGCGGCGCTCACGTGCGGGGCAACCGCCGTAGCCGGTGGTCGTCAGGACGACTGGATCAGTAGGACGATGACGGCCGCTTCGCGGAGCAGCGGCCGCAGGCGCCGCCGGAGCCTGTGGCGCCATGCTTCTCGGTCCCGTCGATGCCGGCGCCGTCGGCATGAACTGCGGGACGATTACCCCCGGGCGACCGGCCGCGCAGGGAATGGCACCGACGATCTGGTCGACTGTCAATGTCGCTCGATCCCGCGGAACCGGTGAAATACTCGATGCCAAGGCAGCGATCAGTGTCCATTGCGATCAGGTGCTGGCCGCGCTGGCGCATCGCATCGCGCTCGGCTTGCCCCTTCTCGCTCAAGTCGATCGGCGGGATGATCCCGCGATAGAGGATGTTGTCGCTGCGGTCGAGAACGGTGTAACAGTTGATCGCGCTCGCCGACCCCGCAAGCAGCGCCATCGCGACTCCGCTGCCCAAATCACCCGACGTTTGGCCTGCATCGTTTCGGCCCTCCGAAAACGCCCGCTACCATCGTAGGCTGCCAGCGCCGCAAAGGCAATCGACAGCCGACGAGGGGCAAAATCGGCAGGCGCCGGCTATTGCGCGGGCGGCGCTTCCGACGGAACGACGCGGAGCCAGCCCTTCGCGCACGACCTTACCGCCGGGTAATAGCCGGCATCCGGGCAGTAGTACTGGACGGTCGGCGGGGAGCGCGGGCCGCGTCGCCGGTTGCGGGTAGCTTTGCACGTCACCGGCTGGCGAGTCGAGATAGACCGCGTTGGGGTAGGTCGAGTAGTAGTAGGAAGAGGAGGGGTAGTAATAGTACGGGTCGTAGTAAGGGTGTAGTAATACGGCCCAGCCTGCGTGGAAGAACGGCGCGCCGATGAAGATACCGCCGCGCCATCCGCCGCCATGCCAGCCGCCGCCGTGCCAATTGCCGCCGCCATGCCGGTTTCCGCCGCCGCCATGCCAGTTCCCGCCACCGCCGTGCCAATTGCCGCCGCCGCCGCCGCCGTGCCAGCCGCCGCCGCCGTGGCTTTGGGCCAGCGCGGTAGCCGATGCGCCGGTAAGCGCCAAAGCGACTGCACCCACCATCAGTTTCTCGATCATCATGTGTTCTCCGTTCCCGTCGCCCGTGGCTGTCGAACCGCGACGGTCATCTGCCATTCAACCGGACATAACGCGTGAACACTGCGAAACGATGACGCCTTCCGGCAGCGAAGTCTCTGTTACGTTCATAAGGCATAAGACCGGCCCTGCCGCCAAACGTTCGGCGCCTACACCTGCCGCGGATCGAGCGCGTCGCGCAGGCCGTCGCCGACCAGATTGAACGACAGCACCAGTGCGAAGATCGACAGCCCGGCCAGATCGCCATCCACGGGGCGTTATCGATGTAATTCTTCGCCGTGTTCAGCATGCTGCCCCAGCTCGGCGCGGGCGGCTGCTGCCCGAGCCCCAGGAACGACAGGCTGGCCTCGGCGATCACCGCGGCGGCGATCGCCAGCGTCGCCTGGACGATCAGCGCCGGGCATGACGTTCGGCAGCACGTGCCGCAGCGCAATGCGCCAGGGCGGATTGCCGATGGCGCGCGCCGACAGAATGAACTCTTCGGCCTTCACCGCGAGCGTCTGGCCGCGGGTAAGCCGCACGAACACCGGCGTCGCCGAGACGCCGATCGCGATCATCGCGTTGGTCAGGCTCGGTCCGAGAAACGCCGCGAGCGCGATCGCCAGAATCAGGAACGGACAGGCGAGCACGGCGTCGGTGAGGCGCGAGATCAGCATGTCGACTTTGCCGCCAGCGTATCCGGCGAGCAGTCCGAGCGGCACGCCGATCGACAGCGAAATGAGCACCGAGACGACGCCTGCCAGCAGCGACGCGCGCGCGCCGCAAATGACGCGCGCGAGCACGTCGCGGCCGATCTCGTCGGTGCCGAACCAATGCGCGCCGCTCGGCGCGCTTGCGGATCGCGCGCCCAGCTCGTCGCGAGCGGGTCGTACGGCGCGACGATGCGGCGCCAGGAGAGCGAGCGACGACGAAGAACACGATGACGGCAAGCCCGACGCGCGGCGAACCGCCGGCGCAATAGACGGCGAAGCGCATGCGCGCGGCGCCGGCGACGCGCGCGGCAACGTGCGGCGGTGGGCAGCGCTGCGACGACGGCAGCCATCAGTGCGACGCGGATGCGCGGGTTGACGACGACGTACGCGATGTCGGCGACCAGATTCAGCACGATGTACGCGGTCGCGCGTGAACAGCACGACGCCCTGCACGACGGCGTAATCGCGGTTGAACACCGCGTCGACGATCAGCTTGCCGAAGCCGGGGATCGTGAACACCTGCTCGGTCAGCACGGCGCCCGAAAGCAGCGTGCCGAGTTCCAGCGCGCCCAGCGTGATCACCGGGATCAGCGCATTGCGCAGCGCGTGCTTCAAGCACGACGCCGCGCTCCGGCAACCCTTTGGCGCGCGCGGTGCGCACGTAGTCCGGACGAGAGCACCTGCAGCATGCGCGCTGCGCGTATGGCGCATCAGCACCGCGGCGATCGCGTTGCCCGAGCACGAACGCCGGCATGATCAGCGACGCGAGATTGGCGCGCCAAGTCTTCGAACGGGCTCACGAAACCGGAGGCCGGGCAGCCAGCCGAGCGTCACCGAAAAGAGCAGGATCAGCATGATCCCGAGCCAGAAATTCGGCGTCGACAGGCCCCACAGCGCGAAAACGTTCGCGCGCGTAGTCCCACAGCGTGTCGCGCTTGACCGCGGAGACGATGCCCGCGGGAATGCCGATCGCGAGCGCGATGACGATGGCGAGGCAGGCCAGTTCGAGCGTGACCGGGCAGCTTTTCGAGGATGAGCGCCAGCACCGGCTTCTGCAATGCGCATCGATTCGCCGAGATCGCCGTGCAGCACGCCGTTGATCCAGTACAGGTACCGCACGGGCAGCGGTTCGTCGAGATGCAGCTTTTCGTGCAGGTAGGCGACGACGCTCGGATCGCGATCCTCACCGGCCAGACGACGGCCGGATCGCCGGGCAGAAGCTGCTGCAGTCCGAAGATCAGGATCGAGACGAAGATCAGCGTCGGAACGATGATGGCGACGCGGCGGACCAGGAACGCGAGCATTCGCCCAGCCCTTTCCCCGCGCGCGGGGCGACGGGACGCCTCCGACTTCGGGCCTTCGGCGCATCAAGGCCGCCACGGGCGCGGAAGACGCCGCCAGGGCTCGCGTGCCGTCGCGGTCGACCGCCTGCACGCCGAACACGAATTGTCGCTGGAGACGCCTTTCAGCGTGTAGCGAACGACGTTGCCCACGTCGCGCGCAGGTGCCAGACCGAGGACGACGGCTCGCGCCATACGATGCGATAGCCGGCGACATCGGGTTCGGCATCGCAGCCCAGCGGGCGTCGTGTCGTTTTCCAGTTGGGCGATCTCGATGCCGACGTCTTTCAGCGCCGACTGGCGCGGCGCGAGTGTCGCGGACCGGCCGCGTTGACGCCGCAACCTGCGCAACGTAGTCGAAATCGACGAACTCGAGCGGTCTCCGTATTGGACGCCGTTTTCGATCCGCACATCCTGGTGCTGATGGCGGAAGTTCTCGTTCGGCTCGGTGGTGCAGCCGCGCTGGCCGCGATCGAGAAAGGGCGAATGGTCGCCGCCGCGCAAGGATCGGTCGCGCCGTGGAATGACGTTACACGGTGAACCGGCACGTACTGCTCGCCCGCGACTTTCAAGTGGCGGCCGAGCTGATGCGTGGGCGTATCCTCCTCGCCGCCCGGCGCGGGCGATCGATTCGAGATCCTTCGTAAGCTGCTCGCGCGAGACCCTCTGCGCCGTCAGCAATCCCGCGCTGCGCTGCGATCATCTGCGACAGGAGCGGCGAAAGCCGATTCGCGAACAGGCGCACTTTGCGATTCGTCGCGCCTGCCCGTCGTCAGCCGACCGAAGCTGCCGACGTGATCGTCGTTGGCGTAGATCAGCCGCCGGCGAGTCGGGGTTCTTCCGCCGCGCCTCATCTGTGCCCAGTGGTTGGCGCCGAGACAAACCTTGTTCCGCCGCCGGCGACCGCCACGAGGCGCAAAGAAGCGTCGCGTCGAAACGATGCTGGCCATGACGCGCCATTTCGATCCACGGCCGCGGTGCCCGACGCATCATCGTTGACGGCGCGGCGCGTCTTTGCATCCATCACGTTCGACGCGCGCAGAATCGTAGTGGCCGCTGACGAGCGTAGTAAATCCGGCCGCGGGCGGCGGGTTACGCGTTCCCGGTAGCGTCGCGGCGACGTTGACGATCTTTCCGCCGGCGCGTTCGATCCGTGGATTAAGCGACCTCAGGTGTATGCGTCGAAGGCGGCGTCAGCGCCGCGGCTGACACCACAACGCGCTCGAGAACCATACGCCAGTCCAACGCCGGGCGGCGCCGTCACCGCCGCGACCGAATTCGCGTCACCGACAGCGTTGCTGGCGCGTGTCGGGGAAGCCGGCGGCATTACGGATATGATCTTCTCGAATTCCGCGCCGGCAATCGCGGCGACCGTCGCTTCGACACCAGGTCGCCGGGCGCCGCGTCGGCGATCCCGCACCGGCGCCCGCGTCGCGTCACCGCTAAACAGTAGCGCCCATGACCATCTGGCGTCGCTTACGTCAGATAAATCGGTTGGGTTGAATTTCAGCACCGCGCCGCACGGCCGTCAGGCACCGTGCGGGCGTCAAACGGCGGACCATGGGCCCAGCCAACTGACGACGGTGAGATACACGATCGGGCGATCCTTGGCGCGGTTGCCCTTCACCGCTCCGAGTACCTTCCGCCGTTCTTTGGCAGGATCGCCATATCGATCCGCGCGTTGAGGAAACAAATCGTTTACCAGCTTTTGCAATAACCGGCGTAGTTGGTGGCCCTGTTGCATCGTGAAGCTGAAAATGTTGCCATCGGGATCGACGCGCCCACGCTCAAGCGGCGCCAGCGCTGAACGCTGTCGGCCATGTCAGGCGGGTGGCGAATAAGTCGGTGGATCGCCCGTATCGAAACGAAAATGTTGACCATGCGACCTGCGCGATCCGCTGCGCGCGATGTCGGCAGTCGTCGGCGTCGCTGTCAACGTGATCGCCGGGTTCAACGCCAGCACCTGCAACGCTGCTGGCGCGCGCGATGTCGTTTCGGAACCAGCGTTCATCTTCGCATAGAACGCATTGGTCACGGCGCGACCCATTGGTTGCCAATGTCACCGCGCCGATGTTGCCCGCGACCACCGCACGATGCCGTCGCGATCGAGCGCCAGCTCAGACGCCTCGCGCACGCTGCGGATCGCGATCTGGCAGTTCTTTTGTGCGGATCGCGCTCTTGCCGACGTTGATCGTGATGCCCGCAAGTAGCGATCTCGGTGATCTGCGAACCCGAACCGTTTGTCGCTCTTCCAGTTGTGCCGGTCGGGCAGGCCATCGATGAAGTCAGTACCCGGAGCGCAGATTCGCGAGGCGCGTCGAATCGAATCAAACAGATTACACGACACCTGATCAGAAATGGATCTCACCCCTTGTTCAGCCAGTTGGCGGCAAGCTTTCGAAACGTCAGTCCTGCGCGACGCGCTCGACAAAACGAAACGGACCCGCGCACACGGCTTAGCGCCGAATTTGTCGCCTTCCGCCTGCGCCTTGGAGCGTTTTTGTTCATCCGGCGCGATCGGCGGGTTGCGCCAACAGCAAGCGCGGTGGCGCGGACAGGTGGGGCGCACCGTCATGGGTCGGCGACGTCGACGGACGCAACCAGCGCCAGCTCGCCGCGGCGATGAATCAGCATCGTCTTACGTACCGATCGGCTGTACTTGACCGCGGCGGCGTGTCGAGCTTCTCCCGTCGTGAAACGTGACGCCGAAGGTTCCAGCTTCGGCATCGCGCCGCCGCATCGACGACCACTCGTACCCGCCGTGGCGGCTTTGCACGGCACGATGTTGAGCTTTTGTCGATGTCCGACTTGGCGTGCACCCAACGCGGCAAACACGATCAAGCGGCGAAGGTTCATGCAGCGTCAGTCGGGCATCCGGATCCTCGGCCAGGCCAACGCGCGTTTTGGGCGCATCTGCACTGTCGGTACCTTGCCGACGACAAAGCCGCGCAACCAGGCCAGCAACGGGTGCCAGCAGCCAGAAAAGATCTCGTCCGGGTGAACGATGCGAGGGCTTACGCCCTCCGCGGGAATGATTCAGCGTAACACTGGCGGCGAACGTTCAGCGCCGCTGGAAGCGTTCGATTTCGACTTAATCGCGGCGCGGTCGCCGATTCCGCGCAGGACGCGATCGCGCGACGGCAGGCAGCGCACGGGTGGCTGGCAACAAAGGCGCGCACCATACAGACGCCGGAGAGCCGACGATGGAGTACATGATCGATCGACGCGGTCAGGTGCGGGTAGTCTGCGATCGTGCAGGCGACGGCACGCGGCCGCCTGCTTTTGCCGCCCACATGCGCCGCCGCCCTGCCCTGCGCCGCGAGTGCCGCGATCGCCGCTCGGCGAACGGTAGCTCACAAAAGCGCGCCTCATAGGCTGCGGCCGTTTCGCCAGCACCGGGCCCCGCCAGCATGTTGCCGGCGACCGAAAAATCGGCTTCGCGCGGTGGCGCACCACTCGATGCACGCGGATCCGGTATGCGCCCCGATGCGTCCGTGCGTGTCGATCACTCCCTGTGAACCCTGGCGCTGGTCGCTGCCGCGGCGTCGCCCGGCGACCCAGCTGATATCGGGACGATCTTCGCTGGATCGTCACCCTGCGCGCCATCGCGTCGAGTGCCGGCCGCGCGTACAGCGGATTGACGAGCGCCTGTGTCGCGACCGCGCAGCGCCGCGCGCGTACAGACGGCGCGCCGACGGCAAGAAACGGCTGGCGATGGCAACGCCCGAAGCTACGGCATCCCGGGCAACGATCGACAGGTCACGCGCCCGCCAGTCCGTGACCGCGCGTCTCGGTGCGCGGCCACGAGCGATTACGCGCGATGGGTTGCGACTCGAGCGACGGTCAATCGTCGTCGTCCGCGTCGCCACCATTCGGCATGGTGTGATCAGAACCGAGAACACCATCACTTTCGTCGTTGGGGCCGGCCGAGAAATACAGCGTGCTTGAGAAGACGATTGTTGTGATCGTTGCCGAACCATGCCCCAAAGTCCGTCCCCGGCAGGCGCGCGATTGTCAGGGCGCTTTGAGGCTGACCCAGGAACTCGGCCTGACCAGTCAGTCGATCGTGCCGTCACCACGAAGTTCCCGATCTGGCAAGGGCGTTCCCAAACTTACGCCGAACGATGCCGGAGCGAGCGCGACACCCACGGCGCGTTGAGCCGGCCGCGCTGGGTGAAACGGCGCAGCAAGACGCCGTTGGCGCGTCGAACTCGTCCACGATGCCAAGGCTCCGGCCCCCGCGGTTTCGTCGGAGTCGCCGTCTTCGCGCGTTTCGCGTGGGTGACGAACCGATTGCCCTGGATGTTCTGGATGTTGAAGGGTGAAAAGTCCTTTTGAGATCCGGATCGACGAATCCGCCGGGCGAGGTGACCAGCGCAAAGTTCTTGTCGAACACGTCGATCTTGCCGGCGACGAAATCGGTCGCGTAAGGAAGTTGGCACTGCCGTCGTTGGCCAGGGCCAATCCTTTGTGAGACCGCGCCTGCGGGTGTCCCGCCATTGGGCGGATAGACCTGAACTGCCGTGGTGCCGCCCGACCAGGCGGCGATCAGCCCGTCCTCCGTCGCGAAGATGAAACGGGTGAGGCCACCGGAAGGCGGAATGAGAAAATTAGGCGTAGCGGTGAGGGATGTCGTGTTGAATACGATCCCGGTGGGTTTGCCCTGCGTATTACCGGGCGCCGGCGGTATCGTGACGACCAGCGGAACGATCCCCCGAGACCCGTGTAGAGCGTCGACAGGCCGGTGCCATTGTCGGCGACCCACATGGGGCTGGTGGGGCTCAAGGCGAGACCCCATCCATTGACGAGATGGGGATCGTTGGGGACGGATGTGTCCGACACCAGAACCTTCGCCTCATAACGGTTCTGTTGAGCAAGTGCCGGGCTTGTCGCCGCGGCGGCGAGGCGAGCGCCGCCCCGGCCAAACCAAGCTGCGAAATCGACTCATGATGCTGCATCGTT
>ERZ1370068.7034-contig-5976_pt1 | contig 73219 bp, 100 predicted proteins | sample MGYA00561227_ERZ1370068 | MGnify/ENA primary metagenome ERZ1370068 (study PRJEB38410, sample SAMEA6850437) | metagenome | study: Metagenomic assessment of the ecological functions of the soil: analysis of the soil microbiota associated with the... | reverse complement strand
CACTGCTACGAGCCGTCCCGCCGCGCATCCGGAACTCGAGCGAGTAGTTCGGCCACGGCTTGGCGAGGAAGGCCTCGACGGTTTGCAGGATGCGGTGACGATCGGAGGGATGCACCCGCTCGTGCCACTCCTGGATGCTGTTCCCGATCTCCTGGTCCGCGTACCCGATCTGCCGCTTCCACTCGGTCGAGAAGTAGACCCGATCCGTCCTGAGATCCCAGTCCCAGAGGCCGACGTGCGCGGCCTGGACGGCGAGCTCGAGCCGCGCCGCGTTCTCGCGCAGCGACTCCTCCATCATTTTCTGCGCGGTGACGTCGCGGAAGCTCCACACCCGGCCGACGAATGCCGCGCCGGGACGCTGCGGGCTCGAGTAGCGCTCGAACACCCGGCCGTCCTTGGTTCTGACGTAGTCGAAGCTTTCGTTCTCCGGCTGCCCCGACAGCTTCCGGATGACGCGCAGCACCTCACTGGGCTCGTCGATCTGGTCGAGGACGTATGCGCGGACATCGTCGGGGCGCAGCGCCACTTGCGGAGGGACCTGCCACAGCCGGAGGAACCGCTGGTTATGCGACACGATGTTGCCGTCGGCGTCGACTACGAGCAGACCGTCGGCGGACGCCTCGAAACGTCGCGGTGAGCAACGATACGGAGCGACGGAGCTCTTCTGGCGAATCGCGCAGATCTCCTTGCAGGGTTGATGAGAGGTGGGCGCTGCGGTTGCGGGCGTCGCTGACGACGCGTGATCTCTTCCACGGAGCCGAGGCGATGGGTGAAGTCGATCGCGGTTCCGACGCAACCGGTCACGTCGCCATCCCCGTCTCGCAGCGGCTCGATTTGCACGTCGTACGCACGGTCCTGAAAGCGGTACTCGAAGGACGCGCGTGCGCCGTTCAAGGCCGCCAGGTGGTGCTCGATCGCCGGATCGGTGGGATCGCGCGTACCAATCAGATCGTAGACGGGCGTGCCGAGGATGCGTCCGGGATCCAGCTTGCCGATGCCCACCAGACGTCCCTGGACGTGGGTCAGGCGCAGGTCGCGATCCACAGCCCAGATAATGCCGGGTACGTGCTCCAGAATCAGGCGGAGATACTGGTCGCGCGCGCGCTCCTGCTTCGTCCCGGCTCGATCAGGCGCCATAGCGATCTCTCGACTACTTGAACAACCGATATCGCGGTCGGTGGCAGGCAGGGCGCGGAGACGACTTATCGCCCGAACGTCAGAAAGCCGCCCCACTGCCAGCTACTGATCGCGGAACTTCGCCATCTTACGTCGAGAAGCGGTGGATTGCAGGCTGCGTCCACACCGCGATTCACTTCGGCTGGCGCTCGCACGATACTGCGAGGCGGAGCCGATGCCGGTCGAGTCCAATGCCGAGCTGTCCGCGAGCTCCGATATTGGACCGTAGCGCGGGGTCTTCAGATCCGCGGCGGCGCGGCTGAAAGCCCCGCCCTACAGCCAACGGCGCCTTGGAAATCCGGTCAGTCAGAATACGGATGAGGCAGCCATGGCGACATTTGCCGGACGAATCAGAAAGGCGTTCAACTCTCAACCCACGCTGCAGAAGCAGCGTGAACACTCCGCTGGACCCACAGCGACTCGCCTCACTGGGGCTCCCGGTGCGCAGTCAGATCCGAGTCACATGGAGCGCCGACGAGTTCGCTCTCACACCGTCTCCGAGACGCGCGAGAGTCAGCGGACAACACCGTTCGCATGGTGCAAATCGCTCGCGAGCGGACTCGGCATCGCTCGGACGAGCTCGGCGCGGCAATCGACACGCACGTCCCCATCCGACGTTCACGGATGACGAAGCGCGCTCGCACTCCGAGTTCGTCGAGCGCCTCGACGACACGGCCACCAGCAACAGCTCATCGCCCTGGCGCCGCAGTGGCGGCGCAATCGAGAGGCACAGGACGATCAGGCTGAATTGCTCCTGATCGCTGCTGGGTGAGCGTCGCGAGGCGTCTGGCGCTGCAGAGGATTCAAGATCGACGGCAGACGTTGGAGCGCTGGCACATCAAGTCGCCGGACCTGAACGAGCACAGCTTCACTGCTGAAATCAATTGTCGGCCGCCGATTCGCTCACGCCGTGGCATTCCACGGCATGTCGAAGCCAGGCGTGATCGTCGGCGGCGGCGCAGATACGGTCCTGAAGCAGGAGGTCGTCGACGAGGTGCGGCTGGCGCTCGCCGGATCGAACATCGAAGTGCGGATCGCAACGGCTTCCGACGATCTCGACGGCGACGACCCGGACAACATCGTCAATCGGATCACGGCCGCGGCGGCCACAACGGCGTGCAACTCGAACAGTCAGACGAAGCGCGGGACGGTTTCTGGCAACAGATCGCAGGAGCAGTGGCCTGCGTCTGTCAGGTCGAAGCTGAACGTCAAGGCATTCAGCGCCGGTGGGAGCGGGTAGCAGCTCGAGACGACTATTGCGGGCTGTCCCGGACCGATCAGCGATTGCCTCGGTCGGTCAGAGTGAAATGGGGGCCAAGATCCGACCGAGTACCTGGCGTCCAGTCGGCGTCCCGGCGCCGCGGCATCTCGATGAGTTCGAACTTGCGCCCCGTCCTTCCGTTTCGCCTTGTCGCGATACATCCGGCGATCCGCCCGGCGAGGAGCCGCTCATACCGTTTCACCGTCGTCGGGAAATACGCCGACGCCAGCGCTCGAGGCCAGCTCGATCGGCCGACCGTCTGGCGTTTCGAGCTTGATGGATGCGACCGCTTCCTGAAAGCTGCGACGCCGCTCTTCAGCCTCCACGCGGCCGCACGGCGACAACAGGACGACGAACTCGTCGCCCCCATAACGGATCGACATGTCGCACGGGCGGGTCGTCGTTCCGCAGCACCTGGGCAACTTCCTGAGGCGCGATCGCCTATCAAGTGACCGTGCTCGTCGTTGATCGCCTTGAAGTCCGTCGATGTCGAAGCAGAATCGAAGCGCGAACTCGCAGCCCGTTCGCCGTGCCGCCCAAGCTCTCTATCGACGTGGACCTGGAGCGCACGCGTGTTGGCCAGCCCCGTCAAGCCGTCCTTCAGCGCTTCCGCCTGCGTCCGCTCGAACGCGCATCGCGTTCTGGACGACGGCGGCCGCCTGCTGCGATATCAACTCGAGCACTCGCCGGTGATCCTCCGTGTAGGCCTCGGCGTTGTCGTGAAAGACGGCGATGGTGCCGATCGCCTCAGCCTCGACGATCAGCGGACACACCAGCGCCGACTCGAGCTTCAGGTTGGCCAGCGGGAGCCCTGCAGCGTTGAACTCCGCGCGCGCGAGACCGTTCACCAGCGGGAGCCGGTGCTGTGCGACCCAGCCGCTCAGCCGGCGCCCGAGGCGGATCGCCGCGTCCTCGAGAAGCTCGGCATGCCGTCCCGACGCAAAACGGCATCGAAGCGTCCCGTCGCGCTCCCGGATGAAGACCGCCGCCCCGGAGAACGGAATCAGTCCGCTCAACTTCGAGCAGATCAGCGTCAGTGGTGTCTGCGAGGCTCATGCTCCTTCCCATGGCATGAGTCGATCTCGTAGAGAGTGAAGCTCTCCGGTTGGCGAGCGCGATCTCCGCGAACGTGCATCCATACACCGATGGTTCCCGCAACCGGCATCGAGGTTTCGATCCCGGCGATTTCCGAGAGATGAAGGCCGCGAGACGGCTCGTCCACCGGCGGCGCGAGATTCGGCAGCAGCTCGGCAAATGTCTTCACGATTGCCGGATCGAACGCTTTGCCGGCGTCCTGCTCGAGCATCCGGATCGCCGCCTCCGGAGTGACCGCGCGTCGGTGCTGGCCGTTCGGACGTGACGGCGTCGAAACAATCGACGACGGCCAGGATTCGCGCGCCAATCGGAATGTCCGGTCCCGCTGAGGCTCATCGGATATCCCGTCCCCATCCCAGCGCTCAGTGGTGACTTCCGGATAACGGGAGCCACGGGGCACGGGAAGTGGGACGGCCTCCACGATCTGGGCGCCGACCTGTGCGTGTATCTGCATCTGCTTGCGCTCGTGCGCGCGTCAGCGGGCCTGGCTTCGAGAGGATGGCGCTCCGGAACCGCAAGCTTGCCGATGTCGTGCAGGAGCGCGGCGATCTCGACGGCGTGCGCGTCCGTCTCCGGACAGTTCCGACGGCACGCGCCAGGTTCGTCGCGTGATGCGCACCTGTCCACGTGACTGGTCCCACCGCCGTCCTTCGCCTGAATCGCCCGCGCCAGCACTTCCGTAGCTTTCGCGGTGGAGTTGCGCCCATTCGGTCACCCGGCGCTGCTCGTCGGCAATCCGCCCGGAGATAGATCCGATAGGTGCGATATGTCAGGCACAAAGGAATGAACGCTGAGCAACGTCTGCCAGTGCCCAGCCCGTTGAAAGACCTCGGCGGCGACGCCTGCGGCTATCGCGCCAACTGCGTAGCTCGTGATGCTCCAGAGAAAGTTGTCGTGCCACTACACGGAAGATGTCGCGCCGGTTCGCAAGAGCGAAGGCGGCGGCCACCGTCACCGAGTTCACGAGAAAGTAGGTCATCGCGGCAGCCATGAAGCGGCTGAAGCGTCGTGGTGAATTGCCCGTAGGTGCCACCGAGTCAGGTGTAGGCGCGACCCGACGCTGCCACTGTCAGGCCAGGCTCGCGATGCTGGAAGAGCGTCCGATGCGGCGGATTCCGCTCTTTCATCCGGAAGCTGCACTGCGCCCAGGCGCTGGCCATCGCGATCGGCATCGCCGCGCCCGGGCCTGAGCAGGAGCAACGCGGTGAAGTCGACGGCGATGAACAGCGAGATGCACGAGCTCCCGACGCCGACGGGCATGTCGACCTTCATCGCGGAACTGATCACCGACAGTGCGAGCAGCGCCACGAAGAGGGCAGGCCGCGGAAATTGAACGTCGGGAAGCGTCGTGGCAACCGCGAGCGCGCCAAGCGCAATCACGGCGCTCACGCACACCCGAGCGATCCCAGGGAAGGCGTCTCACAGCATGATCTCCATAGCCGCACCCAGCCCGCCACGCGTCTCCGCCTCAGAAGCGACCGCCGCTGGACGCCAGCGCGGATCCGATCGACATCTCAACGCCCTGGAGGTTGCCCCCACACGATGAACGAGGGATCGTCTGCGAACGCCGAACCCACACGATGCTCGGTGCCATCCACAGAACTCGACCAGGCCGTTGCCCCAGACGATGTTGTTCCCCCAGACGATGTTGTTCCCCCAGACGATGTTGTTGCCACAGACGATCGTTGTTGCCCCACACGATGTTGTTGCCCTGACACGATGTTCTGGCCCCATGCAGGCTCGTTCACGTAGACGATCGGACCCGAGCTCGTCGTGTTGCCCCAGATGATGTTCTGCGCCCAGGCGAGCGGTCTCGCCGGCGACGACCGTTTCGGTCGGAACGCCAGTCGTGAGCCACCATGCAGAGACCGGTTGTGAGGGATCGATATGCGCTGCCAGATCGACAGCCCCGGCCGGGTTGATGCCGCCGGCGCCCTGCGTCAGTTCGTTGTAGAGCGCCCCTTCCTCGTCTCGCAGGCGAACAGCGCTGAACTGAAGAATCGCTTTGACCGCATTCGGCGTCAGCCCCGCCGTCCAGCGCGAAATACGCGCGTTCGCTTCGAGCACGAGTGCGACCGTTCCCGAAACGACGCCCGCCGCCATGCTCGTCCCGCTCAGCGATAGATAGTTGTCACCGACGCGCAGGCCAGGATTGTTCACGTAGAGCGTGCCGTTGTGCGCCGCCACCGACACGATGCCATGGCCGGGCGCAACGAGATCGGGCTTTGCCAGTGCCGTCGTCACACGTAGGCCCGCGTGAGCTGTAGCTGGCGCCACGCGATCGTCCCTGCGAGTGTTCGTGTCGGACGTCCTGACAGCGCCGACGGTGATCGCCGAGGGCGCGTTGGCTGGCGACACGACGCCGGCATATCCCGGAAGGCCGGTCGCCGGATTGATTCCATAATTGCCGGCCGAAGTGACGACGACAATTCCCGCGCGTGACGCCGCTTCGACGGCTTGAACGAGCGGATCTGAAGCCGTGGGCTCGTAGATCCGGATGGCCGAGTGACACGTTGGATGATGTCGATGCCGAGGCTGTCCTTGTGCTCGGTCGCGTAGCCGATGGCACTGATGACATCGTCTCGTCAGGCCTGTCCCGTTCGAGTCGAGCACTTTGAATCCCGTCAGACGGGCCTTCGGTGCGACGCCTCGATAGCGTTTCTGCGACAGGCCACCGTCGCCGGCGATGATTCCGGCCACGTGGGTGCCATGGCCGTAGCCGTCGGTCGGCTGGGCGGTCCTTCCGCCGTTGGTGAAGTCGTCAGAACCCGACGAGGCGGTCGCCGAATTCAGGTCCTGGTTCGATTCCCGAGTCGACAACTGGCCACGCCCGATCCGGTTGCCGGCCGGACTCTGCGCAGGAAGACCCAGCGTGCTTCAGAGCGCGTAGCTCGAATCCGATTGATCCGCCGTCACAACCGCGTCGACGGAGACCGACAGCACCGACGACTGGCGTGAGAGCGCTTCGATCTCGTCGATCAGGGATGGAGACCGTCAGCGCATTGATCAGCCCGTGCGCATGGGAGATCGCGTGGCCCTTCTGCCGCAACTGTGACGTGACGTTCGTCAGCTCGCCGGGCCGGACCCGGACGATGACCTGCAGGCGACCCTCGTCGCCGTGCTTCACGCGATCTGACGCGTCGCCGAGTCGAGCTTTGACGACGAGCGTTCGGAGGATTGCGCGGCTGCGCGAACCGGGGATCCAGGATCGCGCCAATCGTCACGAGGACGGCCGTGGATCGTGCCGGAGTGAGGGAAAGCCATGGAAGCCGGCGCAAGGCGCCGCGCCGGGAAACCCGCCGTTTCCGGTGCTCCCTTCGCCCGCCCGGCTAACCGTGTCCAGACGCAACGAGTTAGTGGGCCGTTACACCTTTGCAGGAGTAACGGCAGATCCTGTCAGAAGTCGGGTCGGGCGATCCCGGTTTGTAGGCGTTCTCACCGGATCTGTAGTTGAGCTGACGGATGGATCCGTCAGTGCTGTCGGGCCATCCAAAAACACGGATGACCAGGGCGTTCAATCCTTCTTCCGGCCACGGCTGCTTCGGCCGCCGGCTGCAGCTTCGGCCGCGCCACCAGCTCTCGGAGCCTTCGTTCTGCGCCTGGTTGATGCCGATCACGACGACGTCGGTGGGATCCAGCAGGACACCGTCGACCACGAGCGTGGAGTACTTCGTTTCGCGCGCGGCTCGAGGATGTGGCGTCCGGGGCGCCACCCGTCTCGCCTTCAGCGAACGGTCCGCGCGGAACACGAAGGCCATCGACGGTGAATTGCTCGAGCCGCTGGTCGGTGAGGCCGACGGCAGCGTAGAGAACGACTCGGCGGGTCCCCGGGGTCAGCACGACAGCGCGTGTGATGTGCGCCGGCGGCTGCGTCTTCCACCACGAGTGCCGGCCGTTCCCCGCCGCGGCCGCCACGGCAAGAGACGTCACCACCGATAAGAGCGTCAGCATGCGCGCAGCCTGGCGTCATCGGCTGCCGGCGCAGCTCGTCGGCGTGCTCAGGAACGATCCGGCGACGGTACGCTTCCGGCTCTACGCAGACTGACCGATGAGGAAAACGCTTGACGTTGGGCGAAGCGGACACCGACGCCTCCTCGGAGGCGGGAGGCGGCGTCTCGAACTGCAGGCGGATCGAGCCAGATCTGCCAGCCTGCGCGTACCTGGAGCAGCGCGAACAGGAAGAGCGCGATGCCGCCCATCTCCATGGATTCTTCGAGGACGACCAGCGCGCCGTAGACGGGATCGTGCTGCCCGTAGAGGAGAACGTGACGCGCGCGCCGATCACCCGACGCCGACGGCTCCGCCGAGGGAAGATGGCTGCCGACACGACGAAGAGCACGCCGGTCCGGCGCGGTAAGCGAACAGGAACTCGTATGCGAGACGCCGATGATCGCGGCCGCTGCGCACGCCGGCAGCGACCCACGTGCACACCGGATATGCCGCCGAGGTAACGGAACGGAACTGTCGGCACGTGAAGCGTCAGCCAGTGGCCGACACCGGCGAAGAGAGGACCGATGATTTCGTGAATGCCGGCCTCCTCGTCCGCTGACAGTACAGAAAGCCAGCCGACAGTCCGACCCAGTGCCAGCGGTATCGATCCCTGGACTGTGTCTTCGCAGTGGCAATCAGCGCGAGAACCCTGAACAGATCAAGAGGACTGAAGCGGAATACCAGGACGGCATATTGGCTTCGCTGACGAGATCGAAGAGGGCGACGAGCCCGAGTGGACAGCCGAGGTGCCCGAAGGTAATAGGTGGAGATTTGCCCGGCTACGCTCGGCCAGCACGAGCAGCGCGATGATAGTCCCAAGAATTCCCGCGACCGCCGCAGCGGATATGCGCACGGTGCAAACCGGACTCTCGTCGGACCCCCGCCTGAACATGGCAGTGGCGGACCTCTCAGCTCCAGACAAGCGGAAACCAGTAATACGTGGTGAGGTTCGTCATGCCACCAAAGTGTTGAACTGATGACACAGCACTGTAATCGAGCGCAGCAAAGAATCCGGCCGTGCCGGCGTGTGAAATTGCTGCGCAGACTGAGCGCGCGATGACGGACCATTATCGTGCGTCGGAGAGACTTTTGGCTAATGCCGGGCCAGAAGTGGGGAAATGCCCGCGCGTCAGGTAATCAGGGGATCCCAACGCGCGGCTTCCGGCCAGCTATGCTGCTGACCTGCAAGAATCGGGCTGGTCAGCCCGGCACGTGACCTATCGGCTGCGGCGCCGGCTCCGCCGGCGGCGAGCAGGCCGACTCCGAGCAACGCCATCGTGGTTGGTTCAGGAACCGCTTGCGGCTCTCCGTAGGCGAAATCATCCATCACGACGAGGTCGCAATCCCGCCTGCCGGGTTGTCCGCGACTCCCGGCCCCAGGGCCGCGTTGCCAGTGGTAATGCGGGCGCGTGTGATCAGTTCTGCCAGCATCGAAGCTCGCACACCAGGAACGACAAGCCGCCGCTTCCCGGGGCCGCTGAGAACCGTTCGACTGGAACGAGCGGAACGTCACCGATGCCGAAAAAGTCGATCGTCGTCGGGCCGAAGAGGTCTACGTCGGAGGAAGACGGCGCCAAACGATGTCAGCAGCCGCCGGTGTCGGCGCGCCGGGGATGAAGAATGTCGCGTCGGTGACGTTGCTGCTCGAGCGGCGTGAAAATGCGACGCGGGCTGAATGCTGAACGTCGCGCGCGTAGCCGGTCGTGCCGACGACCTCGTCGAGCGTGATGTCGGCGGGAGTCGTCTCGAGCAGCGGTGCCTGCGTGAAGCCGGTGCCGGTGTCGTGAACAGCGCGCCGCGGGTGCCCTGGAAGACGTGGTGAACGCCGTAATTCAGACGTCGTCGCTGCCGTCGTCGCTGTGCCTCCATCCCAGTTGATCTCGCGGCGGCCGTCCGATTAGCGGCCCTGGATTGTTGGCCGTTGTTCGGATTGCCGAGGGTCGTGCGGAACAAATCAACTGTCGCTTGAATCGCAGCCGCGTTCCCACCCGAAGCCTCGGGAACACGATCGCCGATGCCTCGCTCGCGGCCGGCAGAAACAGCCCGAGAACCACTATCCCCGCGATTGGTCTCGCTCGCCTATTCATTCCAACCTCCGCATGGACACGCGTCCCACTCAAATGCAGGCGTGGAGTGTAGTCTGACTTCTGAAATCGGAGCGTGACGAAATCGTTAGATTCGGTTAAAAGCACGCGAAGCTCGAGCATTAACTAACTCGTTGCGGTAGCCTGAGTCTGACCCCACAGGTGGTCTGACCCCACGGATCAGTCGGGTCGCGGTCATGCACAGCGAATGCGAAGCCGGCGGGAAGCCGGAAGCGAGTCTGACCCACGGTCTATTGGCGCGCGTAGACGAGCACATACTTTGTCGGGAAACAGCTTGACGTCTTCGATCTAGGGTGAGAGCCGGCGGCCTTCATCCACGCCGCCAGCTGTTCACGCGTGACCTGCAGGTCCGGTTCACCGGCATGCGGTCCCTGCCGCGCCTCGTAGTCCACAACGACGACGCGGCACTCTCGGCGACAGATAGCGCGTCAGGGCTTTGAGGTAACCCTGGCGGTCCTCGACATGGTGCAGCATCGTCGCGGAAGAGCGCGACATCGATGCTCTCGTCGCCGGCAGCGCGGGGTCGGTGAACTTGCCCAGGATCGTCTGCACGTTGGCGACGCCCGCGTCGGCTGCGCGCTTCTTGATCTCCGGAAAGAAGCCGGTATCGATCGTCGACGGCATAGACGCGGCCTGTCGATCCGACGCGCCTTGGCGAGCGGCACTTCGAGCAAGCCGGTCCGGCGCCGATGTCCGCGACCTGATCGCCTGGACGAAGCCGGAGCGCGCCAACGACCTCGTCGATCTTGAGCGAGGCAACGCGTTCCGGCCCCCTGGAGTGCCTTCGTCCACTCGTCGCCGGCCGGGACGCCAGCCGCCCGCGGCGGTGTGTGCGATGGCCATGGCGAGGGCGAGGGGTCAGGTTGGCGACCCCTACGCCGAGACGGACGCTTCGCATCGCGCGATTGCAGATCGGTCGCGCCGGCAGTATGCGGCCACTACCGCACTTCAGCGCGGCAGTGGGCGGCACTCTGCATCGCGCGTCGTGCCGGAATCACGCAGGCCACGAGCGCAACGGCGGCCAACACGGCTGTCATCGTCGAGAACGTCGGGAAGTCGGAAGTGGGAACGCTGTAGAGGAAGCTCGCGAGCGAACGCGCCCCGAGAAGCCCGCCGCCGAGCCCGACGACGATGCCCACGCCAACCAGGAGCATCCCGTCGCGCACGACCAGCAGGAACACATCACGCGCTTCGGCCCGAGGGCCAGCCGGATGCCCATCTCGCGGGTCCGGCGCGAGATCGTGAACGAGAGCACACCAGTAAATCCCGATCACCGCGAGCAGCAGGGCGAGCCCGCTGAACACAGCAAGCAGCCACGCGCCCATCCGCGCCGTGTAGAGCGATGTCCCGATCGTCGCCGCCCATCGTCTGCGCGCCGGAACGGGCAGGTTCGGCTCGATCGCCTGTATCTCCCGTCGGATACGCTGCCGATGAGTCGATCCCGGCGGAACGGACGCTCGCACGTAGAGCGTCATACCCGTCTCGTGATTCTGCGCGACTGGCATGTAGACGACCGGCAGCGGCAGCTCGCCGAGCGCGGCGTACTTGCTGTCGCGAACGATCCCTACGATCTCGCACCACCGGTCCCGTGCGGACCGTTGAAGCTGACGCGACTGCCAATCGGATCCCGGCTGGCGAAGTGGATCCTGACGGCCGTCTCCATTCACGATGACGACCGGCAGGTGGCCTTCGTCGTCACGTTCGTCGAAATCGCGCCCCTCAGCAGCGGGATCCCGAGGCGTCCTGAAGAATCCGGGCCGATCACGTTGGCGTTGATTCGACTCGAATCGGCGCCCACGACTCCAGCTCCATTGCCCTCGTTCAGCGATCTGCCCGTTCGGACCACCGGCGGCTTGGCGCAGGATGCCGAGTATGCGGCTGCCATTGCCGATTACGGCGACGCGCGGCGACGGTTGCCGACTCGACGCCGGGCAGCCGCTCCATCCGGGCGACCACTTCGCGGTAGAACTCGTCCCCGGTACGCGCGTGTAGCGCAACAGATTGATGTTCAGCGGCGCTGAGACCAGCTTCTCGACGTCGAACCCCGGATCGATCGCTTGAGCGGCCTGCAGAGCTTCGGACGAAGAGCGCCCGAGGCAATCAGCAGCATCAACGACAGCGCAACTTCGGCCACGACGAGCACCTGCTTCAGGTCGAAGCGCCGCCCGCGCTCGTCGCCGTCGGCCGATGCATCCTTGAGAGCTGGACGAGACCTCGACGCGAGGCCTTCAGCGCCGGGGCAAGGCCGAAGATGATGCCGGTGGCGAAGGACAGTGCGATCGAGAAGGCGAGCACGCGGAGATCGATGGCGAACGTCAGCGCGAGCGGCAAGGCGCCGGGCGGTGGCGGTGCCGCCATTGAATGCCCACGCACGGACCACCCAAGCGAGCGTAAGACCCGCCGCACCGCCGATGACGGAAAGTAGGATGCTCTCGGTCAGCAGCGCTGTCGCACGAGACGGGCACGAGTCGCCCCGATGGCAAGTCGCACCGCGAGCTCGCGCGCCGGCGCGCGGCGGCCCTGGACAGCAGCAGATTCGCGATGTTCGCGCACGCGATCAACATGCACGGCGCCGACGACGCCGGTCAGCAGCCAGGCAACCTGACTGTACTCTGCCGACGCTGAACAGGGTTTCCGTGGATCGACGGTGAGCCACGAACACGCGCACCCTCGGGAGGCGTGAGGTTGACGCTCCGCGCGTACGTGGTCGCCAGTGCCTCGAGCTCCGTTCGCGCCGGCTCGATGTCGGTGCCCGGCCTGAGCAGACCGACCATCGACAACCAGCCTCCCCCGGTCTCTGGAGCAGATCCGATTCATCTCGCCGGAGTAGCTTGGCACTCGAGGCCGCACGATCGTCTGCATCATCATGGCGGCAATGCAGAGGTGGCGCACGACCCGAGCTCGGGCCCTGTAAAGCCGGCAGGCGTGACGCCAACGATCGTGAAGATGTGACCGTTCAACCTGATCGTGGTGCCCCACGATGTCCTGCCGGCCGCCAAACCTCGCCCGCCAGAAGTCATGGAGAGATCACCACCACCGGATGCGCCCCAGGCGTGACATCGTCGGCGGGCGACAGAAGCCGTCCGTGCTCCGCTGTCACGCCGAAGCACGCTGAAGAGATTGCCGGTGACTGATGGCGCCGTTGGCGAGGTCGGTGGTGCTGTCCGCGTTCAGGCTGGTAGTGATGTTGGCCCAGGCCGCCGCGCCGTCCAGGGAACGATTGCCATCGCGGAGGGCGGCGCACATCCGATACGAGAAACCCCCGGTGAAGCTGCCGCGGTTGATGTAGATGAGCGCGTTCGCGGTTCCCGACCGGCAACCGCTGCAGCACTGTCGCGTTCACGAGGCTGAAGATCGCGGCATTCGCGCCGATGCCGAGGGCCAGCGTCAGCACGGCGGCGACGGCAAATCCTGGCTGCTTCCGCAGCATGCGCACGCGCAGCGCAGGTCGTGGCAGATATCGAGCAGAAACCCTCTCCGCGGTCCGCCCTGGGGGATGGGCGTCGGAACGTGGGCTTGACGAAGGCGACGTCATGTGGTGAGCGAGGGTGTCAACGTCACATCAGCTCCTTCCGAGAGCAGGGCCGCGCGCCTCTGCTTCGCGGGTGCCGGCATTCCGCAGCTCCTGATAGCGCTCGTCGAGATGCTGAGAGCGCTTCGGCGATCTCGCTTCGCGGGCTGGACTCCAGTCGGAGCGTGGCGAGCCGAGATCGCAGGTCGATGGTCCACCGATGCGCCTCCGGGATCACGCATGGTCGACTCCCGTGATAAGGCCCATGGCCAGCACGAACGCCTCCAGGTATCGCGCTGCCGCGCGAGGACGCGCGCGGCCTTCCCGGGTGAGCCTGTAGAAACGGCGTCGGCGCTGCCCTGCGCGTTCGACCCATCGGCCCTGCAGCCATCCGCGCTCCTCCAGCCGATAGAGGAGCGGGTAGGCGAGGCGATGTGAACTTCAGCTGGCCCTGCGATCGGGTCTCGATCAGCTTGCTGATCCGCTACACGGTGGCGGGGGCCGCGACTGACGATCGACAGGATCATCAGTTCGGCTGAGCCCTTCTTCAGCTCACGGTCCAGCATGCGTGCTCACGACGTCGATACTCGCTGGCGCACATATGTTATCGCCATGCTGCCTGCAGGAAGCTTGGACGCAGGTTGCGCGGCGGTTGGTTGGGTCGTGCTGACACCGAATTCACTTCGACGCGCTCGACCACCTGCGCTGAGGCGTGTTCCGGGCGCCTTCAGCGCCATACCCTTACAACCGATCGAGCGGGCGAGACCCATGAGCAAGCTGCTGCGCCTCACGTTGGGGCTGTCCGGACTACGTGTGTTCGGATTCGTGGTCGATCCGTGGCTGAGCAACGGCGGAAATCCACCGTATCGTCGGCGAACCGTCACGAATCAACCGGCAAGTGACGGAGAAGATCACCTCCAGGTCATCACGCGGAACATCGAGCGGGGAGCGGATACACCTCCATCCTCGACGAACTGCGGCGCTCGACGCCGACTATCATGCTGCTGCAGGAAGTTGACCGGGACCGCCGCCGCACTGAATACCGCGACGTCGCGCGCGATCTGGCGCGTGCGCGTCGGGATGAACTGGATTGCCGCCGGAGAGTTCCAGGAAATCGGCGAGGCGCGGCGCGGTCGTCCCCGGCAATCACCGGACAAGCCATCCTGAGCAGTTCCTGATCGACGATCCGGACGTGGTCCGATTCGCTGTAGCCAGATCGATGGCGCTGGTCGATCAATCCCGTCCAGCCGCGCCGTGGCGGCCGGATCGCGCTGCGCGCCCGCACCGGCGGAACCCTGCGTCTACAACACGCACATCGAGAGTGGTGAGAACGCGCGGATCAAGCGCCACCAGATGGCCGAGATCCTGGCCGATCAGTCGAAACACGCGACCGCGGAGCATTCCTGTGGTCATCGGGGGTGACTTCAACAGCGGCCCGATCAGGGGTGCATCGTCCTTCGATCGCTGACCGGCGCGGCCTTTGCCGACGCCCTGGGCGCGAGGTGGGCGAGCGCGGACCAACCTCGACGGGCCAGCGCGATCCGGATCGACTGGATCTTCGTGAAGAACGTGAAGTCGCTCAGCGGGCGGGTCGTCGACGGCGGCCGCCGCCTGATCACTTTCCCGTCCTCGCCGCGCTGGAAGCGCACTCTCCCTCGCCCCGGGCGGCGCTGAGTCCGCGGACGTCCGATCCTCGAGCGTAACGGACGCCGGCGTGAAGGTCGCGTTCCACGTGACGATTCCGATCACGTCGGGCAGCTGCGCGGCCCGTGCAACCAACACTGCGGGCTGGCGTCGTGCAGATCGTGGCGGAGTTTCGCAGATCCTCGGAGCGTTTCTGCATCAGCGCCTTCCCGAGCTCCGCATTCAACGCTTCGTCTCGAGACCGACCCCCGAGTAGAACGCCACAAAGCCCAGCAGCCGGGCATCGAAGTCGCGTCGGCGCGTGGCGTGAGCATCGCCATGAATCCTTTGCCAACCGTGCCCCCCATCGCCGGCATGGTCGCCGTCAGCGCGGAAGCACGAGACGGCCGGCCTGGTCGGATCCCGCGTCGGCCTATGCATCCTGCGCGTGCGTCACGCCCGCATCTTCACGAGGATGGCGTCGAACGATCTCGCCCCCGAGAGAGAGGCCGTCTGGCACAACGGACCCCTGCTCCAAGGCATCGACGCACTGGGCCTGACCTTGCTTCGGCGGCGAGAATCGGATCGATCCTCGATCGGGTGAGGACCCGACCGGCACTCCTGACGACGCTGCGTAGAAGCGCGGAGTACAGCCGAGACCCGCGCCGACGTGCAGCACGCGAGCGCCTGCCCGCAGTCCGAGTCTGTCGATCATGCGCGGCGAGCAGACCGGGCGTGCCATTGAACAGTTGCCGGTCTGGTTCGATCGCGATCGAGTAGTTGTGGCAGGTCCGTCCGGGATCGTCGTCCGGTGTCCGTCGAGGAGCGCCGAACATGTCGGTTTCACTTCCGACCACGCCACGGACCCGGCCGGAGGAAGCGCTCGCGCGGGACGGACGCAAGCGCCGCGACGAGGCCGGGCGTCTCCAGGTTCGCCAGTGCTTCGATCTCTTCGGCAGAGAATCGGCGGCGTGCGTCCAGCGTCGTCACTTCTTCTTCCTCCCCGATCCCGTGACCCGCATCTCCTTTGCGACCTGCGCGACTGCAGGTGAGAGACCGGCCGCCCGCGCCGGACGCTCCCAGATGAACGCGCGCGCGTCCCGCCCAAGGCGCCGATGAAGCGGATCTCCCCCGTCTCGTTGAGACGTTTGAGCGTCGTGTGGACGGCCGCGAGATCGCTCGAATACCCGCGACAGATCGACGCCGATGCCGAGCAGCCGATCCCTCACTTCGACAGGCGTCAGTGGGTCCGCCGGCATTGCGCAGCACGTATGACACGCCTCGGTGAGGCCCCAGGGCACTGTCGGGACGATGCCGCAGAGGCGGGAGAGGGTGCTGATCGTTTGCGCGAGTCTCGGACAGGCGCGCGTCGATCTGCCGTCGCTGCTCTCCAAGCGATTCGCACTCCGCGATCGCGGCTTCCAGGGCACGGCGATACTCAGGCGCTGTCATGCCCGATATTACACATACTGTGTAAATTCGATGTCAGCATGGTATAATGCGGAATTCACTCGAGCTTCGAGCGTGAATTCCATGAAGCTTTCAGCTATCAGCTCTCAGCCATCAGCTTTCAGCTATCAGCCGCACGCCAGGCGCCTGTGGTCCAGCAACCCACGATTACGCGAACGGTTTGATTTCTCGCGCCCGACCGTGGCAGCGTAGTTCGGAAGAATGAGGACCAGTTCGGGACATCGGAGACTGGCCGAACGGCGTTCTGCGCGCCACGCCTGGCAACAGGCGTTCACGCACCTCTGCGAGGCGGACGCCAACTCCCTCTCGACCCTGCCGATCTCGAGCGGCTCGCGATGGCGGCCTATCTGCTCGCCCGAGACGCGGAAGCCACAAGCGCGATGATTCGCGCACACCAGGGGTTCCTGAATCAGGGAGACACCATTCGCGCGGCGCGCTGCGCCTTCTGGCTGTCGTTCGGCCGGACGGAGGCCGAACGGCGCCCGCTCGTCGGGCTGGCTGGCCAAAGCGCGCCGACTGCTGGACGAGGGACAGCACGACTGTGTCGAGCGCGGCTATCTGCTGCTGCCGGTCGCACTCGGGCGATCGGCCGCGGCGACTTCGCCACCGCGTACGACGCGTTCGTCGAAGCGGACCGCATCGGCGATCGCTTCCGCGACATCGATCTCGTCAGCCTGGCGCGACAAGGCCGCGGCCGGATGCTGATCCGAGGCGGTGAGACGGACCGGCGGCCTGGCGCTCCTCGACGAAGTGATGCTCAGCGTGACGGCAGGCGAGGTCTCGGCCGCCATCGCGGGGACGGTATACTGCAGCGTGATCGAAGCGTGCTTCGAGATCTGCGACCTCGGTCGCGCCCAGGAATGGACCGGCGCGCTCACCGACTGGTGCGCCTCGCAGCCTGACGTCGTCGCCGTATCGAGGCCACTGCCTCGGTGCGGCGCGCCGAAATCATGCTCCTTCACGGCGTCTGGCCCGGTGCGATAGACGAGGCGATGCGCGCGTGCGATCGCCTTCGCACCCGACTACTCAACCGGCAGTCGGATCCGCCTTCTATCTCCTCGGCGAGCTCTATCGGCTCAGAGGCGAGTTCGCGAAAGCGGAAGAGGCCTATCGCCGCGCCAGCGATGCCGGCAGGACGCCGCATCCCCGGCCTCGCGTTGCTCCGCCTCGCGCAAGGCCGAGTCGACGCCGCCAGGACCGCAATTTGCGTCATCTCAGAAGACGGCAGAGACCGTCGCACCCGTTCGCAGGTTCTCGCCGCCTGTGTCGAGATTCAGCTTGCGGCGGGCGATATCCTGCAGCCAAGAGTGCCGCGCAGGACCTACGCGGCGCTCGAGGCGGCGTTCGAGACGCCCTATCTGCACGCCTTGTCCTCGCAGGCCGCGGGCGCCATCATGCTGGCGGAAGGTGACGCGCAGTCCGCGCTCGCAGCTTTCGAGCGGGCGCAGAGGCTCTGGCGCGAGCTCGAGGCGCCGCATCGATGCGGCCCGCTCCACGGCGCAGATGGCGCTGGCCTATCGCGCCCTTGGCGATCACGACACCGGAGCGATGGAGCTCGAGGCCGCACGCCGGGCGTTCAAGGCGCTTGGTGCGGAGCCTGACCTCCGGCGCATGGAGCAACTCGCCGCGCCGGCGGATCGGCCACCGGCCGAGGGGCTCACGACGCGGGAGCTTCAGGTCCTGCGGCTCGTCGCCCACGGCAGAGAGCAACCGCGCCGATCGCCGACGAGCTCGGCATCAGCGACAAAACCGTCGCGCGCCACATGAGCAACATCTTCACGAAGCTCGATCTGTCCAGCCGGGCCGCGGCGACCGCGTATGCGTTCACAGCCTGCAAGTTGGTCTCAGTTGTGCTGCTTCCAGCTTCCAGCTTCCGCTCTCCAGCTTCCAATCCAGCGGTCACAGCTGGGGCTGAGAGCTCTCAGCTCTAGCGTCATCTCGGGGTCGACCGCTCGACGAGCGGAAGCGGAAGTGCACGGGAAGCGAGCAGGAAGCGGAAGCGACTACACACCTCCATACATACAATTAACCATAATGGCGACTGCCCCATGAGTAGTTCGGTCGATGCGCTCCGTGCCGTTGGAACCCTATGATGCTTCGAGACGTTGACGGGTGAGCAACGTCGCAGGCAAGCGGTCCTTGCAGAGGTGTTCGATGAGTAACGCACGCGACCCGGAACGCATCCAAACTGTCGTCATTGGCGCCGGTCAGGCCGGCCTGTCCGTCGGCTACCACCTGACTCGCCGGGGCCTGTCATCTCGTGATCCTCGACGCGAACGCGCAGGTTGGCGACAACTGGCGCAAACGCTGGGATTCCCTGCGGCTGTTCACGCCCGCTCGCATGACGGGCTCGCCGGCATGGCCTTTCCTGGCTCGCCAACCGCGTTCCCGACGAAAAACGAGATGGCTGACTTCCTGCGAGGCGTATGCCACCCGGTTCAAACTCCCGATCAGGAGTGGCGTGAAGGTGGAGCGTCTCCGAGACACGGACGCGGGCATCTCGTCTCGGCGGGAATCAGACGATCGAGGCTGACCACGTCGTGGTTGCCATGTCGAACTACCAGTCACACCCCGTGTGCCCGCGTTCAGCAGGGATCTCGATCCTGGGATCGAGACGAGATCCATTCGATCGACTACCGGAACCCGTCGCAGCTGCAGGAGGGCGCGATATCGTCGTAGGGGCCGGCAACTCGGGCGCGAGGAGATCGCGATCGAGGCCGCGCGCGGACACCAGGTCTGGGTGTCGGGCAGGGACACCGGCCAGGTGCCGTTCCGTCTCCAGCAGCCTCATCGGCCGGACGATCCTGGTTCGAGTAGTCCTCGCGCGGCCTTTTCCACCACCGTCCTGACCGGTGGACACTCCGATGGGTCGGAAGGTGCGCCCGAAGGTCCTTTCCAAGGAGGGCCGCTCATCCGGACCCGGTCTCGGGACCTGGCGGCTGCCGGCGTCGAGCGCGACTCCACGCGTGTCGTGGGTGAAGGACGGCAGGCCTGTCCTCGAAGACGGCAGGGCTCTCGATCCCAGAAACGTCGTCTGGTGCACAGGGTTCCATCCTGGCTTCTCGCTGGATCGACCTTCCCGTGTTCGACGCGGACGGCAGACCAAAGCAGGAGCGAGGCATGGCTCTCGGATCAGCCAGGGCTGTATTTCGTAGGCCTCCACTTCCTCTACGCGTTCTCGTCGACCATGATTCATGGGGTTGGCCGGGACGCCGACCGCGTCGCATCGACGATTGAGGAACGTGTCCGCGCGACCGAACCGGCTGGCGCACGCAGGCCATGCCGGCACGCTGCCCGTTCAACCATCGCGTGGGGCGACCCAGGCCTGACGGGAACCACGGAAGACGGTCGCCTGCACCCCTGTTGACTTTCAACAGGAGCGATGTCACAGTCCTGTTGACTGTCAACAGAAGGGTGCGAGGATCCGTGATTCCTCAAAGTCTTCCTGATCGCGCCTAGTCGGACGTTCTCCGCCGGCGCGAGCGCGACTCAGCGCGCTCGACGAGGAGATCGGCGGTCATCTCGACCCGCTGACGGCTGATTTCCTCGAAAAAGGTCTTCTCGCCCTCGGAGGCCCGGGCGGCAGCGCGCCGCGCTTTCGGCGGCGTCGATCAGATGACGTCCCGTCTATCGCGATCAGCGCAGGCCTGCCGGCTACTCCGACGCCTCGCGACTCGACGTGCGTCTCGCCATCCGTCTGATCGGCCGGAACCGGGGCTTTACCCTCCTTGCCGTCCTCGTCCTGGGCCTGGGCATCGGCGTGGAACAACATGCTGTTCACGATCCTGAACGCACACACGATTCGCGGTCTCCCGATTCCCCACGCTGAACGGGTCGTCTCGTGTCGACCATCGACCAGCGCGGCAGCTCGAACGCGGCGTTCCTACCCGGACTTCAAGGACTTGGCGCGATTCCGCCTCGAACGCGTGGCGGGCATGGCGGCGTTCACGCGCCTCAGCCGGCCGCGATCGCAGACGAAGCCGCCGGTCGCCTGATCGCGTCGAGGCCGCCACGTCACGCGCGAATACGCTCGATGTGGATCGCTGGAGCGACAGAGTCGAGCGGCGCGGTCTAGCATCGGTCGAATGTTCACGGCCGGCGACGACCGGGCCGGAGCGCCGCGGTGGCGATGCTCACGAGCAGCCTGTGGCGCACGCGTACGATTCCGACCCCCACGTACTGATCGTCCGGTCTTCGTCGACCGTGTGCCGACCGAGGATCGTCGGCATTCTCGCCGAGCACCCGGGCCTCCCGACGACTGCCGATGTCTGGCCCCCGCCGTCCGCGGCAGCGAGATGCCGCAACTGCCAGTCGCGACTCGCGGGCGCTGCGCGTCTTCGGTCGCTTGCGGGACTGCCAGCTCCCTCTTCCGAGACGCCCGAATGGAGATCGAATCGATCGTCGACAGAATCAGGCGCGAGCATCCGGAGGCGGGCGCTGGAATCCGGGCGCGCGTCGTCCCGATCAACGATCGCTTCTTCGGCAGGGTCACCGATCCAGCGTGGCTGGCCTTCGCCGCGGTCGCCATCCTCGTCGTCCTGATCTCGTGCGCGAACGTCGCGAATCTGATGCTGATCGCTCGCTCCATCGCAACGAGAGAGCTTAGCGATCCGGACATCGCTCGGCGCGAGCCGGCATCGCGCTCGGTGCGCCAGCTCCTGATCGAAGCCGACTCTGCTCGCCGCGGCCGGCGGGCATCGTCGGCCCCGCGATCGGCGTCGGCGGGGTGCACGCCTTCCGACGGGCGATTCGGGCCAACGCGCTGCCATACTGGTTCGACTACTCCATCGACGCACGCGTCGTCCTGGCCCTCGCAGCTGTGTCCGCCGCCACCGTCCTCGTGTTCGGGCTGATACCCGCGTTCTCAGCCTCCAAGACGGACGTCACTCAGGTTCTGAAGATCGGAAGCCCGATCGAGGGACGCACACGGTCCGCCCGCTGGACATCGGTGTTTTCTGACCATCGAGCTGGCGCTGACGGTCGTCATGCTGTCCAACCTCACCGTCGGACTACGCGTCGCCGATCCTGCTCCGCCGGCCGAACGCGCCATCGAGCGAACGGACATCCTCACGGCTTCCGTGACGCTTTCCGGCGACAGATATCGCAACGCTGACCAGCGCGTCGAGTTCCATCGCCAGTTGCGCGAGCGGCTGCACGCGATCCGCTGCATGGCTGCCGTAGTCCATCGCCAGCTCGTTCTGCCGCTCGCGCCGGTCCCCGACCGGCGACTCGAAGCTGCGGGTGCGGCCCGCTTCGCGGCGGCAGCCGCGCCGGTTGTCTCGACAGTCACGATAGGAAGCGCAGCTATTTCAGCGCCCTCGGGCTCTCACTGATTGGCGGACGTGAATTCGGCGATTCACAGGACACCGCGTCAGGTCCCGCATCGGCTGGAGAAGCGATCGTCAACCAACGTTTCGCTGACGCGTACTTCGCTGGGAAGAATCCGATCGGCCAATCCATCACGCTCGGCGCGCAGCCCCCTTCAAAGGCCAGCTCGGACGTCCTCTGCCATCGTCGGCGTTTCGCCGACGTTGCGACAGCGCGCTTCGCCTGGGCTCGAGCCGGTCGTCTATGTTCCGTGCCGATCGACGGCTCCGCCCACCACGTCGCTGATTGTGCGTAACAGCACCGACATCGCTGGGCTCGTGCCCGTGCTGCGTCGGGAGCTGCAGGCGGTCGACCCGAACATTCCTCTCTATCGCATCCAGACGATGCGGGCGATGATCAGCGAGGTGGGCTGGAACGGCCGCCTGTCGAGCGCGTTGTTGACTGCCCTGGCGCGCTGTTGCGCTCGAGGTTGTGCATGGTCGGGCTGTATGCCGTCACTGCTCACGCGACCAGCCGTCGCGCGAGGGATATCGGTGTGCGGATGGCCCTCGGCGCCCAGCCCCGGCAGGTGCGCTGCATGCTCCTGAAGCGCGTGATGTCGCAGCTGGCGCTGGGATTTGTGGGGCGTGATTTAGCGATCGGGTGGAGTCGAATGTTCTCGACTGGCCGGGCGCAGGTCAACGTCACCGGATCCGGTGGGGCTCGCGATCGTGGCGGCTATTCTGATCGCCGTAGCGGCGCTGGCCACTCTCGTGCCCGTCACGCCGCGCGACGCGTTTGGATCCAATAAGGGCTATTCGGAATGAGTGACGGGCGCGCGGTGGGCCTCATTCGACTGCCGGCGCCTTGTCTGTCTTACAGGAGTCCAGAGGTCAATAGAATCAAAACCAAACTGCTTGATCTTCCTGACCTCCCGGCCTACTGTTCAGACGACCTCCCCGAATACCTACGAGACGCGAGAAGCCCGGCGCCTGCGCCCCCGCCAGCCAGCACAATGCCGAGCCCGACGAGCGTCAAGGTCGCGGGCTCCGGAACGGCATGCGGCGAACAGCATTTCCAGCAACTGGTGTCCTGCGGTAGTCGGGTGCACGCTGTCCCAGAACAAGTATGAGTTGGGATCCTGGCAGACCGTGCCGCCGACCAGTGGTGATTCCGGTGAGGCCACGGCCCGGAAGCGTTGGTGAACCCGAACGCGCCGGGATTCGCGACGACCGACGAGACCAACCCGAACGCGTCGAACCCGGTGATGTCGATACCGGGCAGTTGCGACAGGCCGCCGAGCAGGTTCGCCAGGCCGGCGTTGAAGCCCAGTGAGAGTTGATGGAGTCCGATCTGTTCCGCTGGCGACAGACCCCTGGGCGCCCGAGCGTCAACGCGAGGTCCGGCAGGTTGGGAATCAGGAACTGACGGGCACCGTCCGCATACAGTGCACCGACCGAGCCGTGCCGATGTTCGTCAACGCGTTCGCGGCGCCCTGCACAGCTCGGGTCGATGAGAAGAAGTCGTTCGCCCCCGCCCACACGAAGAACAGCGATCCGTTCGGATCGGCGACCGGGCCCGCACTGGCGAAGGCAGCAACCTGATTGAGGAGGCTGGTGCCCGCCAACGCGGCCCTGCCCGTAAGTGATGGTCGCGATGTTGTCGACGAAGGCTGGCGGCGACGACCCCGGGATCTGCACCGGACCAGTCGTCGCGCCTACGACGGCGTAGTTGGTGCCCCCGAGCGCGGCGGCGCGAGAGTCAGGCCAAGGTCGAACGCCAGCCGCTCCACCGCCACCGGTCCGTTCGAGGCGCGCTGGGCGTATGGCGCGGGCGGAAAACCACCAGTCAACAGGAAGGCATTGCCACTGTCCGACAGGCTGTCCCCAAAGACATACAACGACGTGATCGGCCCGGCGCTCGCGACACCGGGTGCCAGCAACATCACCAGCAATAACAACGGCAGCTTTTTGACGCAAGGCCTCCGGGCCGGAAGAGATGGGTAGCGTATACCAAAAACGGCCACGCCGCGTACGGGGTCGCTGCCGCGCGGAAGTCAGCTATGCTGATCGCTCGCCGAGACGCCGGCACGACCGCCGCCAGATCGCTGGAACGCCCGCAATGCCGACCCGAGCCCTCACTCGCGCCCGACGCCACGACCCGGACGGCGCACGCACTCCGTCCCTCGCATCGGCCCGAACTGTTTCTATCCACCGCGGAGGTCGTCACCAGCCCGGAAACGGGACTTCGCTATCGAGATCGAAGCGACTGCTCGGAGAGGGCGGATTCGGGCAGGTCTATCTCGCCCGACGCCTGGATCGATCGGTCGCGGTGCCGAATCAAGTCTGTATCAAGGTGAGCGCGCAGCATCGACGGCTGGCTCCGCGAGGCGTATTTCGGTCAGCTGCTCGACGGCCATCCGCGGGCGATCCGCGTCTTCGACACAGTTCCCGTTGTTCCGGGTGCACAAGGAGACCAGCACGCTCCTCTACTGCCTGACGCTCGAGTACGCGCCGCACGGCGACCTGAGCGCGTTCCTGCAACGATCGGAACGTGGCTTGTCGGAAGCAGCCGTGCGCCGTGAGATCGCCGGCATCCTCGAGGTGCTCGGCAAGCTGCATCGCGGGCAGCTGCTCCATCGCGATCTCACGCCGCTGAACGTCTTCGTGTGCGACGGACACCGGCTCAAGCTCGGTGATTTCGGCATCGTGCAGCAGCAGAGCGACCGTCGCGGCATCACGGCGCGCACGATGAACGCCCTGACGGCGCCGAGCGACATCCTCGCCGGCGCGGCTCCGAAGTGGCAGGCGCGCGACGACGTCTATCAGGTCGGGCAGCTGCTCGCCATGCTGATCAGGGGAGACGCGAGATCGAGGGTCCGCACCAGAGACGTGCGCGCGCTCCGGCTGCAGCGATCATTTGAAGGAGATCGTCTACCGCTGCATCGGCGAGCGCCGCAAGCGCTACGAGAGCGCCGACGAGTTGGTCGAGGCGCTGCGAACGCCGCCCGCCCGGCTGAACACACGCGGCGCCCTGCGAAGCCTCAAGGGCGTGCACCTGGCCTTCACCGGCATCCTGACGACGCGCACGGAGCGAGGCCGCGCTCGCCGCGAAGCGCGCCGGCGCGATCGTCCACGGCGGACCGTCAGCGCAGACGACCGTTGTCGTGAGGGGCCGACCGAACGTGCTCCAGGCGGCGGGCCAGCGACGCCGGACTGAAGCTGATGGAGATCAAACGCCTGCGCGAGAAAGGTCACCGGATCAGCCTTTTGAGTGAGGCGACGTTCTGGCGGCTCGTCGGACGGGTCCGTCGAAGTGATGAACTGACGCGAGGTTCGGCGTTCGGCGTTCGGCGTTCGGAAGACCTTGCGATCGGAACGCGTGACGCTCGGGTGAGTGTTTTGATCGCAGTCGCCGAAAAGGCGATCACATTTGATCTGAACGGCGTCGGCCAGAGATCATGAGGTTTTCGCGCGCGAACGCCGAGCGCCGAGCCCCGATCAGCGAAGCTCCCTAGTGCTCCATCGGAATCCCGAACGCATACGAGCGTGTTGTCGTAGGTTACCAGGTACCTGTCCTGCGCCCGACGACAATCCAGAACGCGCGAACGACGTGATCGTCCTGCCGCTCGACCACATCGTTTTTCCCGTAGCCCCGTCGAGTGCGTAGAGAACGGCGGGTGTGGAGCGCTGCGCGCGTTCGGCGGCCGAGCGGTGCCGTAAGCTTGCGGAACTCACCGCTCGCGGCGGCGAATACCATCCCGTTCACGACGATGGGCGCGAGTGGCGACGTCATGTCCCCGTGAAGCCCAGCCCGGCTCCAGCGCGACCTTGCCGCCCTGGTCCGAGAGCTTGAAGGCCACGACTCCGCCGGATACGACGGGACCGTTGGACGCAAGCTTCAAGGCCGCCGGAGGCCCGCCGGCGGCTGTCGCGAGGATCCAGCGCGTGCCGTCAGCTTCCACGTCGCGAGCGCGGTACCCCGCGCCAGCCTTGCTGAATTTCGGCGAGACGAACAGTGGCGTCTTGTGATCGGATCCGCCTAGAGACGTGCCGTCGAGGAGATACAACCGGCCGTCGTTGCCGGTCGCGGCCAGGAGATCCTTGTCCTTGTAGCGAACGACGATGGGCGACGCGTTGAAGTCGGCGCCTTCGGCGGTGAACCAGTCCTTGACCGTCAGCGTCTTGCGGTCCAGCGCGACGACCGCGTTCGAGTAGAGCTCCCGCGGGGTCCTTCCCGGCGGAGACCGACTTCCCCTCAGAGGGCGGCGCGCCGAAGCGCGACATAGAGCGTGCCGTCGGTTCCGAGCGCGCGGCCCGGACGTACCTGCGATGCTGGCCCCGCCGGTCTTCCACGATGTGACCTTGCGACCCGGTCCCCTCGACCGTCAGATCGAGCGCCCACGGCATTCGGGGCGGCCCCGCCAGTTGTCCGAAGTGCTCGCGTAGACGACGCCGTCAACGAAGATCAACGCGGAGGGCTTCGAGCTGGGAGGCAGGAATGCCGTTGGCGCCTCCGAGTCGGCGCCGTTGCTCGAGAGCAGCGTGTGCAGATAGCCGTCACTTCCGACGACGTACACGGGATCGACGCCGCCGAACGGAATCGCCGCTGTAGCGGCGTTTCCCGACCGGCCTGCGGCTCTTGCGGCGGCGCGGCAGCCGCGCGGCCGCGCCCCTGTGCCGCCATCTGAGCGAGCACCGCCGCTCCGCGCCCAGGCTCGCCGACGGCGCTGCCGCTGCGTCCGCCGCGTGCACCGCCGCCTCCGCCCGCGAATGCCGAGGGCGCCAGCACCGTGCGCCGCGTTGGTGTTGCAACGAGCCCGCCGGGACAGGCCCAGGAGCTCGGGGGAGGTCCACCGGTCGTCGCCGTGTAGTTCAGATGCGTGGTCCAGTACGGCCGCGCGAGATCCGTGTCGATGGCGAAAATCCGATCGGCGCTCCCTCCGACGAATCCCAGTGCTTTGAACCCGCGGAAGCCGATCAACCTGTCGAGCAGGACCGGTTGAGTGAGCGAGTTGAGCTGTCGGGCCTCGTTGTCGAAGCGGTGCTTCCAGAGAAACTGAAATTCTCCCTTCGTGACGGCGTCTTTCGTCAGGCGAGCGTCGGTCCGGACCCATGCCGTCCGTTGTGCGTCGGAACCGACAGTCGTCCACTCGCCGCCGCCACGGCCCTGGGCCTGCACCCACACGACGGAAAGCAGGACGCCGCAGAGGATGACGGCCAGCGGGAGTGTTCTGTTTTCGAGGCGCATGGCGCTCGGCCGGATCTCCGTGCGCAGTCTGTGGGTCTTCATCGGGCACCTGCCGCGCTGCGCTCGATGCCGAAGCAATAGAGCTTTCCGTCGTAGGTCCCGATGTACTGCGCCCGTTCGCAACCGAGAGGCTGCTGAAGTGATTGAACGACTTGATCTGGTCGCCGCTCGACCAGAGCTCTTCGCCTGTTCGAGCGTCGAGGACGTAGAGCGTGGCGTGGCCGGAGTTCGCGACCCGGTTGGCGGCGGTGTTGTACGGCAGCCCCTGCGCCGCCGTTGCCTGCGTCGTGTCGGCGCCTCGCTCCGTAGCCGAATACCACGCCGTTGGCGACGATCGCCGGGTCCGCCTGATACATGTTGCGCGAGATCAGGCAGGCGTCAGCTGCACGCCGGCCGGCTTCCCTGCCGCCGCGGCTCGCTGTTCCATTTTGAATGCCGCTATCGCGCCCTGCACCACCTCACCGTGTTCGATCGGCGCTTTGAACTTCGAATGCTTCGGACCCCAGAACGGCATGAGCACCCAACGCGTGCCGTCCGTGTCTTCCCAGGTCGAGAGCGCGCCCCAGATACCGCCGAGCGCGAACTGAACCTCCTCGTTGCAGACGAGCGGCGTGCGATACGCGGGAGTCCGATGATCCTCGCCGCCGAGCGCTGCTCGTGTCGAGCAGCCAGATCCGGCACTCCTTACTCGACTGGACCGTGTATTCCTTGCCTTTGAAGTCGAAGACCGGACCGGTCACGTTCATGTCCAGGTCGCGCTTACGCAGCCAGAACGCGTTGGACGGCGCGTACCAGTCCCTGAGCTCCAGCGCTTTCGTCGTCGGATTCTGCTTCACGCCGATAATCGCCTGACCGTATATCTGCTGCTCCGGGATAGTAGTCGCCGTCGCCGCTGCCGCGCGTAGACGGTGCCATCCTTCCGACCGACGGACCGAGCCGAGGCCAGAGGCCGCCGCTTCCAGGGCCGAAGCTTCCGACCTTCTTCGTCGCGAGGTCGTAACCGTAAAACTGATTCGGATTGCCGCCGCAACCCTGCGCGGTCGTGGTGTAGAGAACGTTGTTCACCAGATTCAGGGCGTACGGTTTGCCGTTTGGTGGAAGGAAGGGCTCGGCAGGCGCGAGATCCTCACCCGTCGCGGCGTCGAGCTGCCGCAGGCGTCCGTCCCACGAGATGTGCACAGACCTTGTATTTGCCAGGCGCGTCGAGGCGCCGACCACCGGCGTCGCGGTGAGGCCGCCGGGACACAGCGGACCGTAGCTCGCGGCCGTCGGTCGGCTCAGTGAACGTGCTGTCGAAATGACGCTTCCAGATCTGCGTGCCCTTCTCCACGTCGATTCCGTAGACGTTGTCGGACACGCCGGCGAGTATCGCGATCTCTCGAGGCCCCGCCGCGGTCGTGCACGTCGCTGACGATCAGCGGCGCGAACAGAGTTGTGGAGCTGACGCGGCTGGTTGTCGGTCTGCAGCGTCCAGAGCAGCTCGATGTCCTTGGCCGTCGCCTTGCCGATCAACTTCTCGTTGCGCTGCCAGGACGTGCGCTGCGAATCGCCGCCGTCGGTAAGCCAGTTGGCCTTGCCGGTCTTCTCCTGCTGCGCTGAAACGGGTCCGCCAAGCCAGAATGCCAAACCGCCGGCGACGAGCGCGGCGGCGCTTGTGAGTTTCCTGTTCATGTAGGGGGAACGCCTCCCGGGCGTGTTGTGACGTGCGCCGTGGTCACAGGTCAACGACTTTCCGGCGTCGTCGTCGCGTTTCGCGGGGCGATACGGTGCCGACGGAGGCTGACGGAGAGCAGCGGAGAAGATTCACAAACGGAGAAACGGAGCGAACGGAGACGAAACGGAGAAGACGTGAGGTCCGTCCGGCCAGGCCGCTCGGATGACGAACGTGTCGCGGCGCGCGCACAGCGCGCCCTGAATGCCGGGAGCGGCTGCGCCCACCGTCACGCTCGGTCATCAGGACCGCGCCGCGCGCGGTCGCGACCCGTCCTTCGGCTGCAGCGTCGCCGGCGCCGCGACCGTACATCTTCTCTCCGTGTCGTCTCCGTTTTCTCCGTTTCCTCCGTTTGTGAACTCCGTTCCCTCCGTCCCTCCGTCCGGACCGAGGCCTACAACTTCCGATACAGCACGTTCCGGAACTCGATCTTGAATGGCGGGCCGACGTGCATCTGGAACCCGATCAGGCCTTCGGGCGTCGCGTGCTTGGCGTCCTCGTCGATCGCGACGGCCATCAGCTGCCCGTTGATCAGGCTGCATCAGGACCGGCCCGCGCGCGATGATGTGATACTGGTTCCAGCCGTTCACGTTCATCGCGCCGCGCAGCAGCGTGCTGTCCCCGATCGTCCCGACGACCTTGTATTTCGGGCCGTCGACGATGCGCGTGACCTGGCCGCGCTTCGAGAGGACGACGTGGCCTTCACCCGTGGGCGCGCGCCGCGCTCGTCGTGCACGTTGCCGACGTAGCCCTCCGTAAAATCCATGTCGGCCTGATAGCCTTTGAGCACCCACTTGCCGATGTTCGGCAAGCTCGGTGCTCCGGTATTGAATGCCGCTGTTGGTCCCGTTCATCCGGAACTCGACCTTCAGCTCGAAATCGCCTCGACGGTTCCGCCGCGCCAGATCAGAAAGTTGTTGAGTCTTCACGACTTTCTCTGGTGTGGTTTCGCCGACGATCTCCCGTTCTCGGCACGCCAGAAGATGTGGATCGCCGTCCCAGCCCGCCGAGGCTCTTGCCATCAAAGATGGAGACGAAGCCGGCGTTGTCGTCGGCTTCCGTATCGGGATAAACGCCGCCGCCTCGACCTCCCTGAGCCCCGGGTGCGCCTGGCTGACCGGCTCCGCGTCCTCCTGCGCGGAGCCGTCTGGGCCGGCGCCTGCCCTCCGCCCGCAGCTGAAGCGCACCTCGGGAGCGGGGCGCGAGCAACCAACCGGCGACGAGGACACACGCGAGCAATCCGGCAGCGCGGAACGAGATCGGGTTTCTCAAAACGAGCCTCCCGCTCAGCGAACGGGTGTGCGGAGAACGGCGAGCGCAGCCGTCCATCTTGCGAGCTCGTCGAGCATCACGACGGCCGCCTTCGCCTGCGCTTCAGCAGGCGAGAAAACGCCGTCGCCGGGTCGATCGAGTTCGCGAAGAACGGGATCGCGACTGCCTCGTACATCGGAACCATCTTCAGCGAGGTCACGAGAAGCTTCGTCATCTGCACCGACCGCAGACCGCCCGAGACGCCGCCATAGCTGACGAAGCCGACGGGTTTGTAGGCCCGCTCGTGCACGAGATAGTCGATTGCGTTCGAGAGCGAAGGCGGCGCGCTGAAGTTATGCTCCGGCGTGACAAAGACGAACGCATCACGCCTTCGAAATCCGCGCTCCAGGCCTTCGTGTGATCGTGGTGATATCCGCTGGAGCCGCGGGTGCTCGAGGCTCGTCCATCATCGGTAGACTCACTTCCGCAAGGTCGACCATCTCGATGTCCGAAGTGCCCGTGCTGGCGCGCCTGCCGCTCGAACCAGGCCGCGACGAGCGGCCCTTCCGCGAAGGACGAGGTACTGACGATGAAGATCTGGAGGCAAGGCATGTCTTACCTTTCCTCCCGAGGCCTTCGGGGGCACGGTGCGGAGGCTGCCGCCACAATGCCTGGAGGTCGAGGTCGCTCATCGACGCGTAGCTGCGCCACGGCATGAACTCGTTGATGGCGCTTCCATCCGGCCTGCGCCCTTCGCGGAGCGCTCGGACGAAATCCTTCTCGGTCCACGAACCGAGTCCTGTCGGCGTGAGGTTCGCTGCCGGCGGCAGGTTGTCGGGACCCGCAACGCGGCCTCCCGACAGCCCAGAATCCATGACAGCCATGGCAGCCACTCACGTCGGCGAGGTAGCGCCCATATCCCGCGGTGGGCAACGGCTCGGCGGATTCCGGTCGTGCCGTCGTGAGAGGTTTTCGGCGCGGTCAGGATTTTCATCTTGCCCACGGCAAGCAGAGCGCGCCCCACCGGTCCGAAGCGGCTCTGGAGGCACCTCCGCGATCGACCGGGGGCACCTGTTTGACGTAGGCGATCACCGCGCCCAGATCGGCATCGGTCAGCTTCGTGTAGACCTCGCTCGGCATCGCGATCGAGCGTCGTGCCATCGCGCCGCACGCCGTAGCGGATGGCGCGGACCCAGTCGGCGTCCGTGAACTCTCCGCCGATTCCGCCTTTTGCCTCGCGTCAGGTTCTTGCCCGCGACCACTCCGACAGGCCCCATTTCTGCGTACGCTTCCCGCCCAGATCCGCATCGTGGCAGACGGCGCATGCGCCACGGCCTGCACGAGATGTTCTCCGCGCTCGATTGCCGGAACGATCCGTCGGAACGGCGACCGAAGTCGCAGGCACCGGGTAGACCTTGCCGAGCATGCGCTCGCTTGCCACGAACACCCAAACAGCCACACCCGCGATCGACAAGACCTATCCAGCCTGCCACGCGGAAGAGCCTCGGACCCTGCCATTCCTCCTCTCCTCAACCTGCTGCCGAGCTTGGGACAGCCTGCATCGCGGGCAGCCCGCGGACGTCGTGGTCGCGCAACACCTTATGCAGCAAGGCGATACAGGGATTCGCCGCCAGGCAGAGAACCGCCCGGCGGCGACAGGGATTGACCAAAAGCCAGCCCGGGGAGACTAATCCGCCCCGTCGCGTTGCGAAAGCCTGATGACGCCGACCCCGAAAGTCGAAATAATAGCTGGCAAGGATCCGTGTAGTCTGTTACGGCGTCTTAGTAGGTGAACCGCCCAGGGCAAAGCCGACCCGAACGTTGCGTCGGCGGGAATCCGCTGAGGGCATTGGACTCTGGTGAGAGGTGTATGAGAACGCAGGCAAGCCGAGCAATCTCCGAGCTGCTCGAAGACGATGACTTCCAGCAGCTCATTACGGATCGGTTGGAAGAGGACCCGACGTTCTGGACCGGCAGCGGCAAGCGCCGGACGGTCATCACGGTCGAGGTCGACGACGGACACGTCACGTTGAATGGCGTCGTCAGTGCCGCGCATGGACCGTCGTCGAGCGGACATCCTCGTTCGCGCACTGGGCGCGTTGGGTGTCGACAACCGGCTGCGCGTCCTCACCGAGGACAAAGACGACACCAAGCAGCGTCGCGTAACGCGAATCGTCGATGGGCGGAGTTGGGCTCGCGATCACGCCAGGCATCGCACGCCCGCACCTCGTCTGCTGACCCGACGTATTCGCCCGACCTCAAGGTCGGACCGCAGCATACGTGTTGACCCGACTTAGCTCGCTCCTACGGCGACCCGCGACAGTTCCGCATTCCACAGCGTCCAGCTCTTTCTTCAGTTCCGCGTATCGGCTCCACGCGCATCCCGTCCTACTTTCTGATCGTTCCGTGACGTCATGCTCGCGAGGTACGGTGATGTGGGCCTGCAGTCCGCGGCCTGCCGTAGCGCACCGGCTCGAGTCAGCAGCTTCGCCGGCAATCAGCTTCGACTTGCTTTTCGCTTTCTCTGCATCGGCGCTCGGCCGTCCTCTCAAGTCGACCCTGCGCCTCGCGCACCGCCCGCCGATCGTTTGATTCGCTGGACGTGACGAGATCCCGCGACCCGGAGGTTGTGTTCGAACTGCTCCTTGAGGTCCGCGACCGTCACGCCGTCGGCAGCCACATTCGGATCGATGAGGACGGTGAAAGGGCTGCGTCAGGGCACCTGTCCGCACACGCTGCAACCGCACCTGGTGCGGCCGGGCGAGGCACCGCCAGGCCCGGACTGGTGCCGCACGTCCCAGGATCAGAAGCGAGTTCATTCCGGCGGTTCTTCGTCGACCCGCGTCCGAGGTTGGCGTTCGCGCGGCCGGGCATCCGCCGCCGGCAGCGCACTCGGCATCGTCGGAATCCGCCGCAGTCGGCTCACTGCCGGCGCCCCCGCGCCGCGCCCCGTCCACGGCCGCCTCCTGCCGGCGTTTCGCTGCTGTAAGTATTCACAACGGCATTCTGAGCGTCGAGAGTCTCGATTGTCACCGGCCCTGACGGCTGCGCGCGGGCAGGTAGTGTAGTCGATCATCGGTCCGAGCCGCGCTGAACTCCGTCCGATAGCCGTCGCGAGGCTTGTACGCGTCACATCGGACGATCGTCGTCGACGGCGCCGATCTGATGCAGCGCGCTGATGTTGTCGAGGATCCAGATCGCGCGCCCCTGCGTGGCGACGATCGAGGTCCTTGTGGTGGACCTTGATGTCGGTGATCGGCACCTGCGGCAGGTTCAGGCTGAACGGCTGCCAGTGGGCCGCCGTTGTCGAACGAGATGAACATGCCGAACTCGGTGCCGGCGTAGAGCAGCCCCTGCGCGATCGGGATCCTCGCGGACGACGCGCGTGCGGCCAGTCGGCCGGGAATGCCGTTGCTGCCGGTCGGTCAGGCGCGTCCACGTCTTGCCGTAGTCGTCGGTCTTGTAGATGTAGGGCGCGTAGTCGCCGAGCAGATAGCGATAGACGGCGAAGTAGCGCGGACCCGCGGCGGTGCGGCGACGCCTCGATCCACTGCACGCGGCCGCCGGTCGGCAGATCCTTCGGCGTCACGTTCGTCCACGTCTTGCCGTTGTCGCGCGTGACGTAGAACGGGCCGTCGTTCGAGCCGGTCCAGATCACGCCGCGCTCGAGCGGCGACTCGGTGATCGCGTAGAGCGTGCTGTAGAACTCCTCGCCGGTGACGTCGCGCGTGATCGGCTCGCCGCTCGGACCCTGGCAGCACGTCCGGATACGCGGTGAGGTCGGGCGAGATCTTCTCCCACGTCACGCCCTTGTCGCGCGTGCGATGCACGTACTGCGAGCCGTAGTAGAGGACGTCGGGATCGTGCGGCGACGATCGCCATCGGCGACACGCGCTGGAAGCGGCAGGATCAGATCGCTCGCCGGGTTGCCGTAGAGCGACTGCGCGCCGATCCAGTAGCTGCTTCTCCTGCCCGGTCTTCAGGTCCATCACGCCGTACTGCCCCTTGCACGAGCCGTAGACGATGTTCGGGTCCTTCGGATGCGGCATGATCGGACCGGTCTCGCAGCCGGGGCCGCCGCGCCAGTCGTCGCGGGCATACGGCGTCGCCTGCGCTCGAGATGATGACCGTGTTGCTGTCCTGCTGCGCGCCGTACAGCTTGTAGGGAAACTGCTCGTCGATCCACACGCCGTAGAACTCGGCGGTCGGCTGGTTCAGCTGCGACGACCACGTGCGGCCGCCGTCGGTCGAGACGTTGGCGCCGCCGTCGTTCGACTGGATCAGCGTGTTGCCGTCCTTCGGGCTGATCCAGATGTCGTGGTTGTCGCCGTGCGGCGTGCGCATGCGTGGTGAACGTCTTGCCGGCGTCGACCGACTTGAAGAAGCCCTCGGCGCCGGCGTAGACGACGTCCGCGTTGGTCGGATCGGCGCCGAGCGTCGTGTAGTAGAACGGCCGCTGCAGCAGCGACGGCCTGCGGGATTGATCAGCGTCCACGTCTGGCCGCTGTCGTCCGAGCGGTAGAACCCGCCGCCCGGCAGCGCTTCGATCAGCGCGTAGACGCGATCGGGCTTCGCCGCGGTCACCGCGAGGTTGGCCTTGCCGATCAGATCCGGTCGGCAGGCCGGTCGTGATCTTCGTGAAGTGCTCGCCGCCGTCGGTGCTCTTGTAGAAGCCGCCGTCCTTCGAGCCGCTGATGATCGTCCACGGCTTGCGCTCGAGGCGCGACATCCACGCGTAGACGACGCTCGGGTTGCCCGGCTGCAGCTCGACGTCCATCGCGCCGACGCCGTCCGATGACGAACAGCACCTTCTTCCACGTCTTGCCGCCGTCGATCGTCTTGAAGATGCCGCGCTCGGCGTTCTGCTTGAACGCGTCGCCCATCGCCGCGACCCAGACGATGTCGGGGTTCGTGGGATGGATGCGGACGGCGCCGATCTGCCCGGCGTTGTAGAGCCCGGCGAACTGCCACGTCTCGCCGCCGTCGGTCGTCTTGTAGACGCCGCGGCCGGTCGAGACGTTGCTGCGCACGCCGTCGGATCCGGTGCCGACGTAGATGATCTTGGGATCGGAGTCGCGCGACGGCGATCGATCCCGATCGATCCGACGGGACCTTGCCGTCGGTGATCGGCACCCAGTTCGCGCCGCCGTCGGTCGTCCGGAACACGCCGCCGCTGGCGACGCCCATGTAGAACGTCTTCGGCTGCGACGGCACGCCGGTCACCGTCGGTGACGTCCGCCGCCGCGACGGACCCGACGAGGCGATACTGCATGCCCTTTGAAAGAGCGCCGGATCGACCACGCCGACGATCGGCGCGCGGGCAATGGCTCGGCACGTCCCGGTGACGGCGACGGCCTTGGACGCGACGTCTGCGTCAGGGCGCGCGGCTGGGCGAGACGCGGATGCACGAGAGACGGACAGGAAAACGACGGTCTGTAGCGACGCATGGATGGTCTCCGGGGCCGAGGCGTGGTATCAGCGAAACGGGAACGGGCGAATCAGGTTTTGATATCACGTAGCTCTCAGCTGTCAGCTGTCAGCTCTCGCCTGTCAGCTGTCAGCCGGCCCACGAGCGCCGCGAAATCTCTGGTCGCGCCTCGCGGCGGCGAGCGCCTGGAGCTGCGCCCGCTGTTCGGGCAGCAGCTGCGGCGACGGCACCGACACCGAACGCTGCCGCGTCGCGCTGAGACGCGCGCCGCCGCGTCCGGCAGGACGATCGCGCCCGCTCAGCCGATACGAGACTGGTGTGAGCGGCCCGAACAGCAGCGCGCAGGTCAGATCCGGCCATGCCGCCGAGGTCAGGCTCCACTCCCGCCTCGCCGGCAAAGATCCGCGCCGCCGTGTGCATGGGCACCACCTGCGGCAGGTGACGGAAGACGCGGTAGGCCTCGACGCCCGCCCGCATCTCCTCTCGCCGACGGCATCCGTCGTCGCACCGCTCCACGCGTAGCGCCAGCCACCGCGCCTGGTGCTCAACGACCGGGAAGGAGCGGACCGACCTGATGGAACAGACCCGACGCACGCCAGGCCGGGCAGGTCCGGATGGAACGTGAACCGGTGCAGATCGATGTGCTGGCGCGTCCGACCGCGAGGCGCGGCGCAGGTCCTGTCGTCGAGGAGATCGGCAGGTCGAGCGTGTAGCCGGTCCCGCAGATCACCGCGTCGAACTTCTTCTTCCGCGCCGTCGGCGAACGTCACCCGCGACCCCGAGACACCGACGCGATCCACGGCCTGATGGCGATCGCGGCCTTCGGCGACGAGCGGCAGGTAGTGCTGCAGAGTCAGCGCCAGTCCGGCCTCGAACACGCTCGTCTGCCGGGCCTTGGCGCGCCGAACTGCTCGGGGCTGCCTGCTCGTGCGCAGCACGAACGCCTGAGTCCGGCCGCGACCTTCTCCGGCGGCAGGATGCTCCGGCGGCCGAGGCCAGCAGCGCGGGAGAACGCCACGTGATCGGTCGGCACGCCGGCGGACAGCTTCGGCAGCACGTAGCGCTGCCGCCAGTGCGTCGTCACCACGCGCGGCAGCTCGAGCATCGGCGCAGGTCGCTCGCGACCTCGAGGCGCGCTGATGCGCGCATCCTGCCACGAGCACGCGCCTGACCGCGGTAGCGTTCGGATTCTTGTAGGCGTTGGTGTGGGTCGACGCCCTCCTTCGCCGGCTAAAGGTGTCGAAGCCCTCGCAACGTCGGGGATTGACCGGCCTCTGGTACCGGCCGGCGGCGACGCATGACGACGCGGTCGCAGGCCTCGCTGATCGCCGGGCGACACTCGGTTGCTGGCGCGTGACCGACCACCCAGCCACCGTTCCCGGCGGCGCCGATCTGCTCGACGCGCGTCTCCACGCGGAGGTGAGGCATGAGGCCGAGGCGCCTCGGCGTAGCGGCCGCAGATAGGCGAGCATCTCCTGGTTGGTGGGATAGACCGGAGTGCCCGGCGGATGCGGAAGATCGCTGAAGGCGGTCAGGACCCGCGTGGTGTTCGTCCGCATCGACGGCCAGACGCCGCTAGCACCTCGGATCGGCGGACCACTGCCCCCCGAGGCTGCGGCCTCGTGCTCGTAGATCACGCGGGTCGAAGCCTTCGTTCTTGAGGTAGTCGCGCAGCGACGAGGCCCGACGGCCCAGCGCCGATGATCGGCAACAGTCGGCATGCGGCATTCTAGATGGACCGTCGAGGGGCTGGTCATTTGCTAGGAGTGGATTTACAAGAGGAGGCGCGGCAGCGACCGGCTGGCAAGGCGCGACGACTGCTGGCATAGTGGGCCTATGCGAGGGAGAAGCGTAGCGCCGCCAGGGCGGGATCGGCCCGCGTCCGCGATCATGGCACCCTACTAAATGACCAGGACAGTCCACTTTCAGTGTGCGCGCGGCGGCAACCCAAGTCGCAGGAGGATGAGGTTTTTGTGACAAGGTCTGCAGCTCTTACTGACGGATCACGGCAGCTCGGAGTGGCCCATCAGGTAGGTGTCAACCGACCGCGCGGCGTGGCAGCCCGTCGGCAATCGCCCGACACGATGAGCGACTGCCCGCGCTGCATGTCGCCGGCGGTGAACACGCCCTTCTCGCTCGTCATCCACGTCGTCGTCTCGCCAGACGTTGCCGCGATCGGTCAGGCGGACGCCGAGCTCGGCGACCAGGCCGTCGCGCTCAGGGCCGACGAAGCCCATTGCCAGCAGCACGAGATCCGCGGTCGAGCTCGAATCGCGAGTCCGGCCGCGGAACGACGTTGAGCGCGGCCGTTCTGCGGGCGTCACGTCGACCTCGACCGCCTCGAGCGCGCGGACGCGTCCCTGCGCCGTCGTCGGCGAAGCGCTCGGTCGAGACCGAGTAGACGCGCTCGCCGCCCTCTTCGTGCGCCGAGGAGGTGCGGAAGACGTTGGGCCAGAGCGGCCATGGGATTGTCGGCCGCGCGCGACTCGGGCGGCCGCGACAGCAGCTCGAACTGGTGCACCGAGCGCGCACCTGTCGATGGAGCGGTGCCGAGGCAGTCGGCGCCGGTGTCGCCGCCGCCGATGATCACGACGCGCTTTGCCTTCAGCCGAGATGATGTCGCCGGGCGGCACCTCGTCGTGAGCGCTGCGGCGGTTCTGCTGGTGCGAGGTAGTCCGACCGGCGAAGTGGACGCCGAGCGAGCTCGCGCCCGGGCACCTGGAGGTCCCGCGGGGCAGACGGCGCCGCAGCAGAGCACGACCGCGTCGAAGTCACGGCGCAGCGCCGCTGTCGGCACATCGACGCCGATGTGGCAGCCGGCGCGGAAGACCACGCCTTCCTGCTCCATCAGTGCAAGCCGGCGATCGAGATGGCGTTTCTCGAGCTTGAACTCGGGTATGCCGTAGCGGAGCAGCCCGCCGATGCGGTCGGCGCGCTCGAAGACCGTGACCTTGTGCCCGGCGTGATTCAGCTGATCGGCCGCCGCCAGTGCCCGCGGGCCGGAGCCGACGACCGCGACCGCCTCCCGGTCCGCCGCACCGGCGGGCGCGGCACGATCCAGCCTTCGAGGAAGCGCGCCCGCTCGACGATCGAGAGCCTCGACGCGCTTGATCGTGACCGGGTCGTCGTTGATGCCGAGCACGCACGATCCTTCGCACGGCGCCGGGCAGAGCGTCGGCCCGTCAGCTCCGGAAAGTTGTTGGTCGCGTGCAGGCGATCGATCGCGGCGCGCCATCGATCGCGCGAGGCGCAGGTCGGTTCCAGTCCGGGATCAGGTTGCCGAGCGGGCAGCCTCCTGATGGCAGAACGGAATCCCGCAGTCCATGCACCGCGCGCCCTGCTCGCGGATCTGCTGCACGCGGATCGCAGGCAGGTAGACCTCCTTCCAGTCGCCGCAGCCGTTCATCGATCGGACGGGCCTGCGGCTTGCGTCGCTTGAACTCGATAAAGCCGGTCGCCTTACCCATTCGCCACCGCCAGCAGCTCCGTTGTCGGTGGCCGCATCCGCGCGGGCCTCGGCAAGCGCCAGCGCCTGGGCCTGCATCGACGCGCTTGTAGTCGCGCGGGATCACCTTGACGAACCGCGACGGTGACCCAGTCGGCCAGCAGATGTCCGAGCCGAGCGTGCTCTTCGTGTAGCGCGCGTGGTCGCTGCAGCGATCACCCAGCGCTCACGTCTTCCTGTCTCCTCGAGCGGCCTCGACGTCCACCATGCCCATGTTGCAGCGGCGCTGCGAACGTTGCCGTCGACGTTCATGACGTAAGCGACGCCGCCCGCTCATGCCGGCAGCGAAGTTGCGGCCCGTGCGCCGAGCACGAGCGACGCGACCGGCCGTCATACTGCTCGCAGCCGTGATCGCCGACGCCCTCGACGACAGCCCGCGACGCCGCTGTTGCGGACGGCAAAGCGTTCGCCCGCGATGCCGCGGATGTAGCGCCTCGCCGCTCGTCGCGCCGTAGAGCGCGACGTTGCCGATGATGATGTTCTCCTCTGCCGCAAATCGCGCCGGCGCGCGGCGGGTAGACGATCAGCCGCGCGCCTGATAGCCCCTTGCCCACGAAGTCGTTCGCGTCTCCTTCGAGCGTCATCGTGACGCCCGCCGGCACGAAGGCGCCGAAGCTCTGTCCGGCCGATCCGGCGAACTGCAGCGCGAATCGTGTCGTCCGGCAGCCCCTGGCCGCCGTGACGTCGCGTGATCTCGAACCCGAGCCGCGTGCCCGACCGTGCGGTTCACGTTGCGAACCGGGAAGTGCAGTTCGACCGGCTGCTTGCGCTCCGAGCGTCGCCCGCCCGCGCGATGATCTCGATTGTCGAGCGCACTGCTCGAGCCCGTGATCCTGCGCACGGACCGTGCCGCCGGATCGCGGACTCCGAGACGTCCGGCTGCGTGCAGCACACTCGCGAGAGGTCGACGCCGGCCGGCCTTCCAGTGCTCCAGGGCCGTTGCGCATCTCGAGACGATCGACACGACCGACCATCTCGTCGACGCTGCGGAACCCGAGCTCGGCCATCAGCTCGCGCACTTCCTCGGCGACGAACCGGAAGTAGTTCTCGACGAACTCCGGCTTGCCGGTGAACTTCTTGCGCAGCTCCGGATCCTGCGTCGCGATGCCGACCGGGCAGGTGTTCAGGTGGCAGACGCGCATCATCACGCAGCCCGGAGACGACCAGCGCGGCGGTCGCGAACCCGAACTCCTCGGCGCCGAGCAGCGCCGCGATCGACGACGTCGCGGCCGGTCTTGAGCTGGCCGTCGACCTGCACGACGATGCGGTCGCGCAGGCTGTTCAGCATCAGGACCTGCTGCGTCTCGGCGAGGCCGAGCTCCCACGGGATGCCGCTGTGCTTGATCGCCGTCAGCGGCGACGCGCCGGTGCCGCCGTCGTGCCCGGAGATCAGCACGACGTCGGCGTGCGCCTTCGCCACGCCGGCGGCGATCGTGCCGACGCCGACTTCGGCGACGAGCTTCACGTGGATCGCGCGCGAGTCGGATTCGCGTTCTTCAGGTCGTGAATCAGCTGCGCGAGGTCCTCGATCGAGTAGATGTCGTGGTGCGGCGGCGGCGAGATGAGCGTCGACGCCGGGCGTCGAGTGCCGGACCTTCGCAATCCACGGATAGACCTTGTGGCCGGGCAGCTGCCCGCCTTCGCCGGGCTTCGCGCCCTGCGCCATCTTGATCTGCAGGTCCGTCGGCGTTGACCAGATACTCGCTCGTGACGCCGAAGCGCGCCGAGGCGACCTGCTTCACGGCGCTCCGCCGCGAGTCGCCGTTCGCGTCGCGGCTGGTACGCGCCGGATCCTCGCCGCCCTCGCCGGTGTTGGACTTGCCGCCCATGCGGTTCATCGCGATGGCGAGCGTCTCGTGCGCCTCCTGGCTGATCGAGCCGTACGACATCGCGCCGGTGGCGAAACGCTTGACGATCGACTCGACCGGCTCGACTTCCTCGATCGGCAACCGGCCGGCCGCGTGCGCTTGAAGTCCGAGCAGGCCGCGCAGCGTGCCCGAGCTGGCGGCTCTGGTCGTTGACGAGCTGTCGTTAATATCGCGTAGACGCGGTATCTGCCCGCTCCGCGTGGCGTGCTGCAGCTTGAACACCGTGTCGGGGTTGAACAGGTGGATACTCGCCGTCGCGCCGCCACTGATACTCGCCGCCCGGCTCGAGATCCGGCAGGAGCCGGCGTCCGCATCGGGAACGCGCGCGTGTGCCGCTTCACGGACTTCGCTCGGCGACGACCTCGAGGCCGACGCCGCCGATCCGCGACGCCGTGCAGGTGAAGTAGCGATCGACGAACGTCGACTCGAGTCCGATCGCCTCGAAGATCTGCGCGCCGCAGTAGCTCTGCAGCGTCGAGATCCCCATCTTCGACATCACCTTCAGGATGCCCTTGTTCAGCGCGCTTGATGTAGTTGCATGACCGCCTTGTCGTGCGTGATGCCCTCGAGCAGCCCGCTGCCGCATCATGTCGTCCAGCGCTCTCGAACGCCAGATAGGGGTTCACCGCGCCGGCGCCGTAGCCGCATCAGCAGCGCGCACGTGGTGCACTTCGCGCGCATCGCCCGACTCGACGACCAGCGCGCAGCGCGTCCGGGCGCCCTCGCGAACGAGATGATGGTGGACGCCGGCCGTGGCCAGCAGGCTCGGAATCGGCGCGACTCCTCGCTCGACGCCGCGATCCGACAGGATCAGGATCGTGTAGCCCGAGTCGACGGCGTGCGACGCCTGCGCATTCAGCTCGTCCAGCGCCCGCTCGAGGCCGGCCGCGCCGTCAGCCGGCGTCGAAACAGCATCGGGCAGCGTCACCGCGCGGAATCCCTTCAGTCGGATGTGCCGCAGCCTGGCGAGCTGATCGTTGTCGATGATCGGATACCGGATGCTGATCTGCCGGCAGCGACTCGGGCTCGGACGGAGCAGGTTGCGCTTCGGGACCGATCGTCGACTCCATCGACGTGATCAGCTCTTCGCGGATCGCGTCGAGCGGCGGATTGGTCACCTGCGCGAAGAGCTGCTTGAAGTAGTCGTACAGCAGCCGGGGCTGGTCCGGACAGCGACCGCCAGCGGCGTGTCGGTGCCCATCGAACCGACCGCGCTCTTCGCCGGCGCGCCGCCATCGGCGCGAGCAGCAGCCGCACGTCTTCGTCGCGTGTAGCCGAACGGCCTGCTGCCGGCGCAGCACGGTCTCGTGGTCCGGCGCGCGGCAGGTACGGCGCGGCCGGGCAGGTCCTCGATCGTCGATCGAGGTTCTGCTTCAGCCACTCGGCGTACGGGTGCTCGCGCGCCAGCTCGTTCTTGATCTCGTCGTCCGAGACGATGCGGCCCTGGACGGTGTCGACCAGGAAGATGCGGCCCGGGATGCAGCCGCTCCTTGACCAGGACGTTCTCGGGCGGAATGTCGAGCACGCCGACTTCCGGACGCCATGATCACGAGGTCGTCCTTCGTGACGTAGTAGCGCGACGGGCGCAGGCCGTTGCGATCGAGCACCGCGCCGATGACCGTGCCGTCGGTGAAGGCGATCGACGCCGGACCGTCCCACGGCTCCATCAGCGACGAGTGGTATTCGTAGAACGCCTTGCAGCTCGGGCTGCATCGATCTCGTGGTCCTGCCCACGGCTCCGGAATCATCATCAGGATCGGCGTGCGGCAGCGACCGCCCGGCCATCACGAGAAACTCGAGGACGTTGTCGAACGTCGCCGTGTCGCTGCCGCCTTCGCGGATGATCGGCAGGATCTTCTTCAGGTCGTCGCCGAGCAGCGTCGCGACTGCAGCAGCGCCTTCGCGCGCCCGCATCCAGTTGATGTTGCCGCGCAGCGTGTTGATCTCGCCGTTGTGCGCGATGTAGCGGTACGGGATGCGCGAGCGGCCACGACGGGAACGTGTTGCGTGCTGAACCGCTGGTGCACGAGCGCGAGCGCCGACTCGACGTCGGGATCCGGCCAGGTCGGGGAACATCGGCGCGATCTGATCGCGCGGTCAGCATCCCCTTGTAGATCAGCGTTCGCGACGACAGGCCGACGACGTAGAACGACTGCTGCGCGCTCGGACGAGAGGCCCAGCGGCGTCCACTGTCGTGCTCGATCCGCTTGCGGATCACGTACAGCTTGCGCTCGAAGGCGCGTCGCCGTCGGCGGACACAGTCGGCGCCGGCGATGAAGAGCTGTCTCGAAGATCGGCTGCGCCGCCGCACAGCACGCGGACCGAGCACGCGCTGTCGTCGGTCGGCACGTCGCGCCAGCCGAGCACCTGCTGGCCTTCCTCCGCGACGATCTGCTCGATGCGTCGCCGTCGCGAGCGCGCGTCGGCATCGCTTCGGCAGGAAGACGAGGCCGGCGCCATGCGAGCCCTCGGCGGGGGCGCGCATCTGGGCAGTCGGGCCGCTTCCTTGCGGAAGAATCTGATCCGGCATCTGGATGAGGATGCCGGCGCCGTCACCTGTATTGGCCTCGCAGCCGCAGGCGCCACGGTGCTGCAGGTTCATGAGCACGCGGCAGGGCGTGCCGGACGATAGCGTGGGAGCGATGCCCCTTGGCGTGAACTACGAAGCCGACACCGCAGGCGTCGTGCTCGTGGCGCGGGTCGTAGAGGCCTCTGGCGGAAGGTGGCAGAGCGTGTGGCACAAGCATTTATGAGCCAAGGGGAGCCAGAAGGAAAAACGGATTCTACTCATCGGGGCCATGCGTTCTGCTTGTGGGAACGATATGCGTGCCGCGCATGGCCGCCATCGTGCCGGCGCGCGGCTGTGCCAGCCCACCTTGACACCCATGGGCTCGGCCGTGCTACGTTTGTTCCGTTCATGGCATCTGCCCTCACCCCTCGTTGTCGCCGCTCCATCGCGTCGAGCACGTGTTGTTGCTCGTGCGGTGCCGGCGACCGGCCGGTGAAGCCTAGAACAGCCCCATTTCTGGTTACGCACCAGCTTCTTATCCCGCTGAGCCCGGCCTTCCCAACAAGCTGACTCGATCCTGAAGTCCGCGCGCACGCCGCGCACCGGACGAAGTCACAGCCGCGTCCTAACGATAGGAACGCGGCGCTCTTCGAGCGCTCTTTCGAGCCCGTGGGAACTGCATGCTGACATCGACGATGGTTGACTCGACGGAAATTGCGAAGCCGCCGGCCCGGCGGCTGGACCACCTTCGCGCTCGAGGCCGAGAGCATCCACATCATCCGCGAGGTGGTCGGCCGAGTTCGAGCGGCCGGTGATGCTCTACTCGATCGGCAAGGACTCGTCGGTGCTGCTGCGGCTGGCGCAGAAGGCGTTCCATCCCGGGCCGATTCCGTTCCCGCTGCTGCACATCGACACGACCTACAAGTTCCGCGAGATGATCGAGTTCCGCGATCGCATACCGACGGAAATCGGTGCCCGGCTGATCGTCCACACCAACGACGAGGCGATCGCCGACGGGACGCAGCCGTTCATCGGTCGGCACGCAGCGCTGCTGCGGGCTGCTCAAGACCAAGTCGCTGCTCGACGCGCTCGAGGCCGGCAGGCTACGACGCCGCGTTCGGCGGCGCGCGCGGCGCGACGAGGAGCGATCGCGCGCGCAAGGAGCGGATCTTCTCGCTGCGCGACGCGCAGCGGTCAGTGGGATCCGAAGAACCAGCGGCCCGAGCTGTGGCATCTCCTGAACGGCCGCGTCCGGCCCGGGCGAAAGCATCCGCGTGTTCCCGCTGTCCAACTGGACCGAGCTCGACGTCTGGCAACTACATCCAGCGTCGAGAACATTCCCGATCGTCCCGCTCTACTTCGCGCAGGAGCGCGAGGTCATCGTCCGCGGCGAACTCGCTGCTCATGCTCGAACAGCCGTTCGTGCCGCTGCATGCCGGGCGAGAAGCCGCAGCGCGTCATGTGCCGCATGCGGTCGCTCGGCTGCTCGCCCTGCACCGGCGCCGTGCGATCCGACGCCGACACCGTCGCCAAGATCATCGCCGAGCTGATCGCGGCCAAGCACTCCGAGCGCCAGCTCCGCGTGATCGACCACGACCAGGACGGCTCGATGGAGCTGAAGAAGCGCGAGGGCTACTTCTGATGTCGGGCCTGCTCCGCATCTGCACGGCCGGCAGCGTGGACGATGGGAAGAGCACGCTGATCGGGCGCCTCGCTGTACGACTCGCGCTCCGTCTACGAAGACCAGGTGCAGCTCGGTCGAGAAGGCGTCGAAGAACCTGCACCGCCGGGCCGATCGATTTCTCGCTGTTCACCGACGGCCTGAAGGCCGAGCGCGAGCAGGGCATCACGATCGACGTCGCGTACCGCTATTTCGCGACCGCGCGGCGGAAGTTCATCCTCGCCGACACGCCCGGGCCACGAGCAGTACACGCGCAACATGGCGACCGGCGCGTCGACGGCGGACGTCGCCATCCTCCTCGTCGACGCGCGCAACGGCGTCCGCGACGCAGACGCGGCGGCACGCGCGGATCGCGCAGCTGCTCGGCATCACGCATTTCGTGCTGGCGGTCAACAAGATGGACCTGGTCGACTTCGACCGGAGCGTGTTCCGAGTCGATCCGCCGACGACTTCGACCGAGACTCGTGCCGGCGCGAAGCCACGCCATCCCGATCCCGTTGAGCGCGCTGCACGGCGACAACGTCATCAGCGCCGAGCGACGCACGCCGTGGTTCGAGGGACAGGTCGCTCCTGCCGTATCTGGAAACCGTCGAAGTGGAACGCGAGCGCGCCTCAGGTGCCGTTTCGGATGCCCGTGCAGCTCGTGAGCCGGCCCGATCACTCGTTCCGAGGCTATGCGGGGCAGATCGTCGTCAGGCCGCGTCGCGCTCGGCGACCCGCTGACGATCTTCCCCTCCGGGGTCACCGCGTCGGTCAAACGGATCGGTGACCTTCGATGGCGACCTGGACGAGGCGTTTGCGCCGATGTCCGTGACGCTCGTGCTCGACCGGGAAGTCGACGTCAGCCGGGGCGACGTGCTGGGCCGGTGGCGCCGGTTCAGGTCGCCAACCGCATCGAGGCGGACGTCGTGTGGATGGACGAACGGCCCCTCAATCCGAGCCGGATGTATCTGATCAGCACAACGCCCGAACGGTCGCGGCGGAGGTGGACCGCGGGCTCACGCTGAACGAGATCGGCAAGGCCGTCATCACGACGACCCGCCCGCTGCTCTTCGATCCGTCGCGGACAGAACCGCGAGACCGGCAGCTTCATCCTGATAGATTCGGCGACAAACTTCACGGCAGGCGCCGGGATGATCATCGGGGCCGCCCGCGCAGATGCCGCGGCACGGTGCGCGACCGGCCGCCGCCGAACGCATTGCCAGCCGCTGCGCGGACTGCCCGGAACGAGGCGAGATGCCGTGGAGGCCGTGCGACGGGTGCTCGAGGAGGTCCTGGTATGACGCAGGCGCTCAGTCTCTCGGAGTCCGACGCGCTCGAGCTGGTCGCGGCTGAAGTCGAGTCCGCTGCCGCCCCCTGTGTGACGAGCAGCTTCAGGCCGAGTGTGTCGTGCTGGTCCACATGCTTCAACAGGTGCGCCCGAGGATCCCGGTCCTGTTCCTGGACACCGTGCATCATTTCCCGCAGACGCTCGCCTATCGCGACGAGATCGCCAGCAAGTGGGGACTGAACCTGATCACGCTTCGCGCCGCCGAACCGGCGCCTCGGTCTCTGGCAGCAGGACCTCAAGGCCTGCTGCGGCAAGCACAAAGTGCAGCCGCTGTTCCGGCGCGCTCGAGCACCACGATACCTGGTTCACCGGACTTCGCCGCGACCAGTCCCCGACCCGCGCGATGCTCGAGCCCATCGAGTCGTTCACGCTCCCGACCGGCAAGGCGCTTCGCAAGATCAGCCCGCTGGCGCACTGGCGCACGAAGGACGTCTGGACGTACGCCAAGGCGCATCAGATCCCTCTCCTGCCGCTCTACGAACTGGGCTACACCAGCATCGGCTGCGAGCCGTGCACGTCGCTCCCGCTGGACCCGTCCAACGATCGCTCAGGTCGTTGGGGTGGACAGAAACTGGAGTGCGGCATCCACTTGGCGAAGCAATGAGATGGTTAGCGCCGCTGCCAAAAACCTTTACGAGGATGGGAGGAGGAGGGCAAACCAGAGGAGCAACACTAACCAAAAGATTTCTTGAAGCTCCGATGGTGATCACGGGCGGCAGGTGAAGAACGTTCGGAACCTGAGAAATTAGCCGGAAGCCCAAACCGGCAACCCAATTATTCATATCCTCTGGTGTGTTCCTCCTTCCTCCTCTCCTCCCTGTGAAGGTTTTGTGCGTCGGCGTCGCCGCTAACCGTCCGAGACGCTCTTCGCCAGCTGGTGCAAGAACGAGCCCGACATCTGTGACGAGCCCGATTGTCTGTGACGATCCTCGATCAGCGAGCTTCGTGACGACGGCCGGATTGATGTCGACGCAGACCACGGGCACCCAGGCCGGCAGCATGTTGCCGACGCCGATCCCGTGCAGCATCGACGACAGCACGATCACCAGGCCCACGTCCCGGCGAGCGCCTCCGCATACCGGTCCTGCGCGGCGACCATGTCCGTCACCGTATCGACAATGGGACCGTCGTCGCGGATGCTGCCTGCAAGGACGTAGCGGACGCCGCTTCGGACGCACTCGACCATCACTCCGCTCTTTCAGGACGCCTGCCTCGACGGCGGCGCCGATGCCGCCGGCCGCGGTTGATGGCATTGATGGCGCGCATATGATGGCGGTGACCGCCCCGAACCGGCGTGCCCGCCTCGAGATCCACGCCGAGCGACGTGCCGAACAGCGATTGCTCCGCGTCGTGCACCGCCAGGGCGTTGCCAGAGAGCAGGACGTCCACGTAGCCGCGCCGGATCAGCTCGATGAAGTACGCGCCCCCGCCGGTGTGGACGACGACGGGTCCTGCGACGAAGGCAATCTTTCAGCCCACGCTGACGGATGTCGCCGCATCATCGCGGCGATGCGGCCGACGCTCGCTTCGACGCGCCTCTCGGAGGAGATCTCGTTCGTCATGAACCCGAAATCGGCCCTGCGTCGCGGTCCCGGAACTCGGGCCGGACGCGGATGCCTTCGAGTCCGCACACGACGCGATCGCCTGCGCGGACTTCGCGGAGTTTCCGGCACACCGCGCGGCCCGACACCAGCACGACGATCGGCATCCATGCGCTGACGGCTCGACTTCGAGCCAGACACCACCGACCCGGACGTCGGTGCGCTGGTTGGTCGTGGAGTAGAAGTCGTCCGGCACGCAGCCGTCCTTCTCCGTCACGCGCACGGTGGCATCCTGCACGTCGACCGCATGGCAGCCGAATGGCAGGAGCTCCTCGAGGAGATCCTCCAGCGCGGGAGCACTCGGCGCCTCCACCTTCAGCGTGAGCCGCGAGTACTCGTCGTTCGTGCGACCGAGCTGGAAGTGCTGAACCTCGAACGCGCCGCCGCGCTCGATGACCTTGTCGAAGATCGCCTTGAGCTGCTGCGAGTCGACGAGGTGCCCTTCAGCGGCGACGACGGCGGAATGAGTGTCGGTCATGATGGTTTTGGGGAATCCACACCTTCAAGACCTTCACAGGAGGAAGGGAGGACAGGGAGGAACTCAGATGACTATAGCTGCCGACCGCTGGCTGCATCGCCCGCGGTAGGCGCGAGACAGGTGGGAGGGTCCGGGCTCGCAAGCACGGCGCAGTATTGTGGTGTTTGCGAGTCCGACCGTTCCTGCCCGTCCGACCGCGCTGCGCGGCGCGAGCCAGTTGATCAGCGCGAAGAAGTCAGCTGAACCTCCTACCTCTCCTCCTCCTGTGAAGGTTTTTGGGCAGTCGGAACATGCCCCGCCCGCTCGAATTATAGCCGGGAGATGTCCTCCGAAGTCGATAACGCTCGCTTATTATATTCGTGAATTAATTGATTTCACTTATCCAGCCGCCCTGAGACACAATATCGTGTGCCCGCGTCACGGACAGGCGCGGCTCGTCCCGGAGACTCTCGATCGATGTCGACTCACCCGCTGAAATGGCGCAGCGGCGCTCTGACCGACGGTTGCCAGCCGCGCGCCGCGCGCGCGATGCTGCGCGCGGTCGGCCTGACGGACGACGACTTCAATCGCCCGCTCGGTGGGGGTCGCCAACACCTGGATCGAGATCGGCCCCTGCAACTATCACCTCCGCGATCTCGCGGCGGACGTCAAGCAGGGCATCCGCGACGCCGGCGGCACGCCGCTCGGAGTTCAACACCGTCTCCATCTCCGACGGCATCACGATGGGCTCGGAAGGCATGCGCGGCCTCGCTGGTGAGCCGCGAGGTCATGGCGGACTCGATCGAGCTCGTCGCGCGCGGCAACCTCTTCGACGCGCTCATCGTCCTTGTCGGCTGCGACAAGACCATCCCCGCGCGGCGTCATGGCGCTTGCGCGCCTCGACATCCCCGGGCGTCGTCCTCTACGGCGGCTCGATCGCTCCCGGACGCTTCGAAGAACCGCGACGTCACCATCCAGGACGTGTTCGAGGCGGTCGGCGCGCGCGATGCGGCGGACGATGTCGGAGGCCGATTTCGACGATCTCGAACGCCATGCGTGCCCGGGCGCCGGCGCCTGCGGCGGTCAGTTCACCGCGAACACGATGGCCACCGTCTGCGAGACGCTCGGCATTTCGCCGTTCGGCAGCGCGAGCGTGCCGGCCACCGACGTCGACAAGCGGGCCGTGGCGGCAGCCGCGGGGGCCCTGGTCATCGACGTGCTCCGCGCGGCCTCCGGCCGCGCCAGATCATCACGCGCGCCGCGCTCGAGAACGCCATCGCCGCCGTCGCGGCGACCGGCGGTTCGACCAACGCGGTGCTGCACCTGCTCGCGATCGCCAACGAAGCGGGCGTGCCTCTGGACATCGACGATTTCGATCGCATCAGCGCGAAGGTCCCGCTGCTGGCGGATCTGAAGCCCGGCGGCAAGCTACGTCGCGACCGACCTGCATCGTGCAGGTGGCATCCCGCTCGTCGTGCAGCGCCTGGCCGACGCCGGCATCGCTCCAGGGAGACGCCATCACCGTGACCGGCCGGACCATCGGTGACCACGCGCGCGACGCGGTCGAAACATCCGGGCAGCAGGTCGTGCGCCCGCTCGCGAACCCGATCAAGCCGACCGGCGGCCTGGTGATCCTCAAAGGCAACCTCGCGCCGGACGGGGCGGTCGTCAAAGCTAGCCGGGCACGACGTCAGACAGTTTGCGGGTCCCGCGCGCGTCTTCGACAGCGAGAGGCGGCGTCGGCGGCCATCCGCTCAGGCACCATCCGATCCGGCGACGTGCTGGCGATCCGCTACGAGGGCCCGCGCGGCGGGCCCGGAATGCGCGAAATGCTCGCCGTGACGGCGGCACTGATGGGCGCCGGCCTCGGCGACAGCGTGGCGCTCATCACGGACGGCCGTTTCTCCGGCGCAACCCGCGGGCTGATGGCCGGACACGTCGCTCCCGAAGCGGCGCACGGCGGCCCGATCGCCGCCCTGCGTGAAGGCGACGTCGTTCGGTTCGATATACCGGCAAGGACACTCAGCGTGGACCTGAGCGATGAAGAGCTCGCCGACGGCTGAGCGCCCTCGCCCCCGTGCCGCCGCGCGTTGCCTCCGGAGTCATGGGAAATACGCCCGGCTCGTCTCGTCCGCGGCAAGAGGGGCGATAACGGCGTAATTCGGAAGGCGCTCGGGCAGGCTCGGGATCGGCGCTCGGGACTCGGGGATCGAGGGATCAGGGATCGGGGACTCGACGGGACCCGATTCAGTCAGCGCCGGGACGGCAGTTCGAGGCGGAGGCTTCGACCGGGGCTCGGAGGTCGAGAGCGTCAACCGAGATCCTGCGTGCGGATCGCGGCCCCGATCGGGAGTCCGGATCCCGAGTCGGATCCGGATCCGACAGTATTCACTATGAGGAACCAATGAAACGGACCGGAGCGCAGATCCTGTGGGAATGCCTGGTGCGCGAAGGGGTGTCGACCGTGTTCGGCTACCCCGGCGGCGCCATCCTTCCTGCCTACGATGCGATGCTCGACTATCCGATCCGGCACGTGCTCGTCCGCCACGAACAGGGCGCCACGCACATGGCCGACGGCTACGCCCGCGCGAGCGGCAAGGTCGGCGTCGCGATCGCCACCTCCGGCCCCGGCGCGACCAACATGGTCACCGGCATCGCCACCGCCATGATGGACTCCTCGCCGATCGTCTGCATCACCGGCCAGGTCGGCAGCAAGCTGATTCGGATGCGACGGCTTCCAGGAAACCGACATCACCGGCGTCACGCTGCCGGTGACGAAGCACAACTACCTGGTCACGCGCGCGCGAGGATCGTCGCGCCCGCGGTCCGCGAAGCGTTCGCGATCGCCGCAGTCGGCCGTCCGGGCCCGGTGCTCATCGACATCACGAAGGACGCGCAGCAGACGCTCGTGCGAGTTCGACTGGGACGCCGCGACGCCCCAGCCGCACGCCCGGCCGGAGCGGGTGCTCGATCAGGCGGCCTCTCGGCGGCGCTCGAGCTGATCAACAGCCGCCGAACGGCCGATGATTCTGGCGGGCCACGGCATCATCCTCGTCGAGCGCCGACCGACATCGTTCGTTTCTTCGCCGAGCGGGCACAGATCCCGATCGTCGATGACGCTCCTCGGCATCGGCGGCATTCCCGGCGTCGCATCCGCTGAACCTCGGCATGATGGGCATGCACGGCGAGGCGTGGGTCAACACCGCGATCAGGAAGCCGATCTGCTGCTGGCGTTCGGCATGCGGTTCGACGACCGCGTCACGGGCAACCTCAAGACCTACGCGCCGAATGCGAAGAAGATCCACATCGACATCGACCCGGCGGAGATCGGCAAGAACGTCAAAGTCGAACGTCGGGCCTTGTCGGCGACCTGCGGACGATGCTGGAAACGCTGCTGCCCGGCGTGGTCGCGGGGCATCGTCGCGAATGGCTGGATCACATCACGCGATCTGAAGGGAGACTCCGCGGTCCGCGACATCCAGAATCTTCCAGACGACGGGCACCTGTATGCGGCGCACGTGATCCACGACATCTGGCGCACCACGCAGGGTCGACGCGATTGTCGTGACCGATGTCGGCCAGCATCAGATGTGGGAGGCGCAGCATGTACCACCACGACGAGCCGCGATCGCTGATCACGTCGGGTGGCCTGGGCACGATGGGCTTCGCGCTGCCGGCCGCGATCGGGGCGAAGATGGCGCGCCCGGAGCAGGAAGTCTGGGTCGTCGCCGGCGACGGCGGCTTCCAGATGACGATGCCCGAGCTCGGCGACGATTGCGCAGGAAACGGCTGGACATCAAGGTGGCCATCATCAACAACGGCTACCTCGGGATGGTGCGGCAGTGGCAGGAGTTCTTCTACGAGCGCCGCTATGCCGCGCACGCCGCTCTACAGCCCGGACTTCGTCAAGATCGCTGAGGCGTGCGGACTGGCGGGGCAGGCGATCTCCAGCCGCTCCGACGTCGTGCCGGCCAGTGCTGGCCGCGCGCGCGCACCAGCGGCACGTCGGTGCTGGAATTCCGCGTTGAACAGGAAGACACCGTCTACCCGATGGTGCCGGCCGGAGCCGACCTCCACGCGATGATCCGCCGGCCGAGGCCCCTCGTGGAAACAGCGGAGGACGCCTAACATGACGCCTCACACATTCGTGGTGACCGTCGAGGACGAGCCGGGAGTGCTCAACCGGGTCGCGCTCGCTTTTCCGCCGGCGCAACTACAACATCGAGTCGCTGACCGTCGGGCGCACCGAACAGTCCGGCATCTCGCGCATGACGATCGTCGTGCCGACCGACGACGCGGAGGCCAAGCGGATCGCGGCGAATCTCTACAAGCTCGTGAACGTGATCTCGGTCACCGACATCACGTCGTCGCCCGCCGTGTATCGCGATCTCGCCATGATCAAAGTGGCGGCCACGCCGGAGTGCCGGCCCGGGCTGGTCCATCTGGTCGACGTGTTCAGGGCGCGCATCATCGACCTCGCACCCGATTCGCTGACGATCGAGATCACGGGCGCTGAGGATAAGATCGATGGCTTGCTCGAGGTGCTGAAGCCGTACGGCGTGCTGGAGATGGCGCGGACGGGCCGCGTGGCAATGGCACGCGGCGTGAAGGCGGCGAACGGGACGAGTCCGTCGGCCGGGCTTCCAGACCGCCTCCGATTCCAACGTTTCCTACTCGGTGTGAAGGAGCGGGACGCGGCTCCGGCGTCGAGCAGGCCCGCGGGGCTCGCTGCGCAGACGCTGAAGCCCGCGCTCTACCTGCGCTCAAGCCAACTGAGAATTCCGGTCCAACTAAGGTCGGCTTCGCTGACAGGAGGAGGTAATGACGACGATGTTCTACGACAAGGACGCCGACCTCGCGCTCATTCGCGCGAAGAAGGTGGCCGTGCTCGGTTACGGATCCCAAGGTCACGCGCATGCGCTGAACCTGAAGGACAGCGGCGTGGACGTTCGCGTTGGGCTGCCCGCTGGCAGCCGCTCCTGCCACGAAGGCGGCCGGGCTCGACCGTCACCTCTGTTGCCGATGCGGCGCGCTGGGCCGACGCTCATCATGATCCTCGTGCCCGACACGACGCAGGCGAGCTGTGCCAGACCGACATCGCTCCCGGGCCTGCGAAGCGGCAAGACGCTGATGTTCGCGCACGGCTTCAACATCCGCTTCGGCTGGATCACGCCGCCGGCTGACGTCGACGTCATCGATGATCGCGCCGAAGGCGCCGGGCACGCGCGTCCGCGAGCTCTATCGTGGAAGGCGGCCGGCACGCCGCGCGCTGCTGGCCGTGCACCAGGACGCGACGGGCAAGGCGCGGGCACTCGGCGCTGCTCGTGCGGCAAAGGCGATCGGCGTCACGCGCGCGCCGGCGTGATCGAGACGACGTTCGCGGAGGAGACCGAGACCGACCTGTTCGGCGAGCAGGTCGTGCTCTGCGGCGGCGTCAGCGCGCTCGTCAAGGCCGGGTTCGAGACGCTGACGCAGGCCGGCTATCAGCCCGAGGTGGCCTACTTCGAGTGCCTCCACGAGCTGAAGCTGATCGTCGACCTGATGTACCGCGGCGGCCTCGAACTACATGCGGCTACTCCGTCAGCGACACCGCCGAGCGGGGTGACTACACCGCCGGCCCGCGGATCATCACCGAGGAGACCCGGCGCGAGATGAAGCGCATCCTCGCCGAAATCCAGGACGGCACGTTCGCCAAGGCCTGGATCGCCGAACACGAAGCCGGGCGTCCCAATTTCAACGCGACTCGGATCAAGGAACAGGACCAGCCGCTCGAAGCAGGTCGGCGCGAAGCTGCGCTCGATGATGCCATTCCTGGATCCACGTGACCGTGCGCCCGGATGGCGTGACTGTTATCTAGCGGCGGATCCGAACGACAGATAGACAGGAGTTCAGGAGATCACGAGTTCAAAGGCTCAGGCGATCTTTGACTGTGTCTGATCTCCTGATCTCCTGTAAGACGACTCCGCTTCAACCCATCGCGCGCGCGCCAAGTTGAGCGGAGTCTCAGGCGAGTCGTCCCCTACGTTCCCCCTCCACGCGCAACACCGCCTCGGCAATCTCGTTCATCCCGACACCCTTGGTGACCTGCGCGAATACGATCGGTCCCTCGCCTCTCATTTCTTCGCATCGCGTTCCATCGCCCGAGATCCGCGCCGACCAATGGCGCGAGGTCGGTTTGTTGATGACGAGGAGGAGGTCCGACTGCGTGATCCCGGGGCGCACCTTCATCTCGGGATCTTGTCGCCGCCAGAGACGTCGATCACGTAGATCGTGAAGTCGGCTAGCTCGCGGCTGAACTGCGCCGCGAGGTTGTCTCCGCCGCTCTCCACGAACAGCAATTCGGGATGGAAGGCGTCGCATCAGCCGGTCGAGCGCCTCCAGGTTGCGTGGCTGACATCGTCGCGAACGGCGGTGTGAGGGCAGCCGCCGGTCTCCGACGGCGGCAAGCTACGCTCGGCGGGCAGCGCGTGATGGCGTGTCAGGAACTCGGCGTCTTCCTTCGTGAAGATATCGTTCGTCACGACCGCAATCTCTAGCGGCGATCGCGAAGCAGCCGGCACAGCTCGAGGAGCAGCGCGGTCTTGCCGCTGCCAACCGGTCCACCGATGCCAATCGTGAAGGCCCGGCGTGCGAAGTCGCGGGTGAGCAGGCGCCGCGCGATCGGAAACGCGCCCGGCCCGGCGGGGACCATGAGTGTGCGGGGTGATTCGGATCGTGGTGAAAACGGGGTCGGGACATGGGTCGCTCCTGTCGGGACTCTAGGGATCGGGCGATCTGGCAGCGTCAGTCGCGTCGGCGCTCGGCAGTCGTCGGTGCCAACTGTCCGTCGACTCCGGGATTTCGGATCACCCCGAACCGTCGGATCCTGATCTCGATCCCGACCAGTGTTGCGCACGTCACGATTGGAACAACCGGCTGTAGAGCCGATCGTGCCCGGCCTGAAGCAGATCGAGAATCGGCGCTGTCTGGGCGATGTCCGTATCCCGGAGGACGCTCGCAGCGCTCTCGAACCAGATCGAGCTCGCCGGCACACTCGACCTGCAGTCGCTGGGCGGCTATGCACCGACGATCCCCAGCCGGACGGCGGCCGAGGCCAGACCGCGCAGCGACGTATACAGGAAGAGCTGCTGCATCGTCTCGAGCGGGCACGCCGAGCAGCGACAGTGCGGCGCCGAAAACCGGAGCGTGGTGGCCGTTCAGGGCGTTCCCACGCGATCCTCGAGCGCGGTCATCGACTCTCCGGGCCAGATCCTGGCGCACGTCGCTGCAAGTGCGCGGCCTTGCACGCAGCTCGCGCGGCTCGAGACGACGTTGGTCAGAGAAGACGTGGCAGGCGTGGTCGAGCTCCTCGAGACGATGCGGATCGATGCATGCCGCGGATGCGAGCGGAAGGAGTCCACGCCCGGCCTGCCAGAGCGCGAGCGCAACGAACAGCGCCGAGGCCTCGGGCGACGCCACTTCCCCGACTGCCAGGCAGCCTCCAGCCCGCTGGAGTGCGCGAAGCCGCCTGTCGGGAACGCCGAGTCAGCGAGCTGCCAGCACGTGTCAGACGTAGTATTCGGAGACACGAAGACCCTTCCTATGCGAGACGGTCTGAAGACCTCTCACAACTCGAGCAGGTACAGCTACGAGCTATCTCGTAGCTTGAGCCACGTAACAGCGCGAGCGAGCTGGCGCAGCCAGGCGAGCGAGCGGCGCGATGAGGGCGCGTCCGAGGGGCGAAGCCCCTCGGATGAGACTAGAACAACCAATACCTCTGCGCGAGCGGGAGGACGCGCGCGGGCTCCGCTCTCAGGACTTCCCCATCCGCGGTGACCGTGTACATCTCCGGGATCCACGCTCATGCTGGGCAGCGCGTCGTTCAACTTCATGTCGCGCTTGCCGATCCCTCGGCACCCGCGCACGGCCGCGAGCCGCTTGGTGAGCCCGTAGCGTTGCACCGTCGAAGCGTCGAGGGACGCCTGCGAGACGAAAGCCAGTGAGGTGCTCCCGCGTCGCCCGGCCGTACGCACCGAACATCGGCCGCATCATCAGCGGCTGCGGCGTTGGAATCGACGCGTTCGCGTCGCCCATCTGGGCCCAGGCGATGAAGCCGCCTTTGATCACCATCTCGGCTTTGACGCCGAAGAAGGCCGGCTTCCAGAGCACCAGATCGGCAAGTTTGCCAGCCTCTACGGAGCCGACCTCGTGCGCGATGCCATGGGCTATCGCCGGATTGATCGTGTATGCTCGCCACGTAGCGGCGGATGCGGAGGTTGTCGTTGTCGCCCTGCTCCTCCGGCAGCCGCCCGCGCTGATCTCGCATCTTGTGAGCCGTCTGCCAGGTCCGGCAGATGACCTCGCCCACGCGGCCCATCGCCTGGCTGTCGCTCGACATCATGCTGATCGCGCCGAGGTCGTGGAGGACGTCTTCGGCGGCCATCGTCTCGCCGCGGATCCGGCTCTCGGCGAACGCGACATCCTCGGGGATGTTGCTGGTCGAGGTGATGACACACCATCAGCATGTCGAGGTGCTCGTCGAGCGTGTTCACGGTGTAGGGTCGCGTGGGATTGGTCGAGCTCGGCAGCACGTTCGGCTCGCCGCACACGCGAATGATGTCGGGCGCGTGCCCGCCGCCAGCGCCTTCGGTGTGATACGTGTGAATCGTCCGGCCCTTGAAGGCCGCGATCGAGTCGTCGACGTAGCCCGATTCGTTCAACGTGTCGGTGTGGAGCGCGATCTGCACGTCGTAGAGGTCGGCGATCGACAGGCTCGTATCGATGGCCGACGGGCGTCGTGCCCCAGTCCTCGTGGAGCTTGAGGCCTATCGCGCCGGCGCGCAATCTGCTCGCCCAGGCCCTCCGGCCGTGAGCTGTTGCCTTTGCCGAGGAAGCCCGAAGTTCATCGGCAACGCGTCGGTCGCCTGCAGCATCAGCTCGATGTGACGCGAACCTGGCGTGCACGTCGTGGCGTTGGTTCCGGTCGCCGGTCCGGTGCCGCCGCCGATGAACGTCGTGATTCCGCTCGCGAGCGCCTCGAACACCTGCTGCGGGCAGATGAAGTGAATGTGCGAGTCGATGCCTCCGGCGGTGAGGATCAGTCCCTCGCCCGCGATGGCCTCGGTCGTGACACCCACGACCATGTTCTCGGATCACACCTGCCATCACGTCAGGATTGCCGGCCTTGCCGATCCCGGCGATGCGCCCGCCCTTGATCCCGACGTCCGCCTTCCGGATGCCGGTCCAGTCGACGATGAGCGCGTTCGTGATCACGCAATCGAGGGCGGCCTCGTCCGAGACGCCGCTCGCCTGCCCCAGGCCGTCGCGCAGCACCTTGCCGCCACCGAACTTGCACTCGTCGCCGTAGACCGGCGGCGTCGTGACTCGACCTCCGCGAAGAGATTCGGTGTCGCCCAGCCGCACGCGGTCGCCGGTCGCTCGGACCGTAGATGTCTGCGTAGTGGCGTCGATCGATTCGATGACTCATTCATTAACCGGGGGGCTTCGCCCGCCGGACCCCCATCCGCCAGTCGCTCGCGGGGCCCCATCGCCATCCGATCGCTGGGCGCGCCTGCGCGCGCGCTCGTGACCGGCGGGCCTCGCGCCGGCCATCGCCAACTCACGCGCGCGTGAGCAGATCCTGTCGCGCCAATCGCGCCCGCGCTACCCGTATACTGTCCCCGAATTTGACGATCGCGGACGGCGATCCGCGCGCGCTCTCGCCCTTCTTCCGTGACCGGTCCATCCGCGAGGCTGTTGCCTCCATGGATCACGCGCCGTCCTGCGATGGAGACAAGGCCGACGGTCCTGGTCTCGCCGGGTTCGAAGCGCACGGCGGTACCCGGCCGGGATGTCGAGGCGCATGCCGTAGGCAGCGGAGCGATCGAACTCGAGGGCGCGATTGACCTCGATGAAGTGGTAGTGGCTGCCGACTAGAATCGGACGGTCGCCGCGATTGGTCACCGTCAGGCGCTCCGTCTCCCGCCCCTCGTTGAGCGTGACGTGCCTGGCTGGACGACCACCGCGCCGGCCGCAGACTCCAATTCCGTCGTCCGGTCACCGAGTTGGCTGGACGGAAGCGGGAGAAAGCTTCCGTAGAGCGCGAGAGACATGTCGCCGCGCTCGGTCACGATCGGGTCGTGGACGCGGTGACGAGCTTCGTTCCGTCGGGAAACGTCCCTTCGACCTGGACTTCGTCAATCATCTCCGGGCACGCCGTCCAGCACGTCACCGACCGAGGAACCGGCGGCCGAGATCCATCAACTCGGCAACCGAGCGGCCGTCGCGGATGAACTCGAGGACCTGCGTGCGCGATGAGAGGCGACCGCCTCGTGGATAGCAAGCTCAGTCGTAGGCCCCGCGCGAGAACGCTTCTGCGCGAGGAATCCGGCCTGGTGGAGCGTCAGCTTGTCAATCTCGTTCGGGGTCAGATGCATTTGCTCACCATTTGCGGGCCCGGGGATCGTCACCCAGGAGACCGGGACGAAATGCAACCACGTGCGCGCCGCGCGTCCGACTTCTTCCACCGATACGCCGGCCATGCGAATCACGCAGCCGGCCTCGCCGTTCGGGCCGAGCGGAGCCGCCGCCATCAGGAGGTCTGCACGCCTGCTGAGTCTCGATGGAGCCCAGCGCATGCCCGTTGCAGGCGGACGCCGCATGCACTCGTAACGCGACGCCAACCAGCACGATCAGACAGACGCAGTCGAAGCGACCCATCCGCTCCGCCAGCGGACCCTCAGATGGGCTGAGCAGCAGCGCATCGTGGAACACCACTCGTCCGTCGTAGCGGATCGTCAACCGGCTGGCATATCGATCGAAGACCCAGCGCTCGCCCGATGCCCGGCGACCCGCAGTCATCCAGTCCATGAGCACGATGCTTCCGCTGCGCCGGTCGTCCACTGATTGCGTCTGCTCGAAGGACGCTCCGCGGAAACACACACGGTGGGATCCGGCAGCACCAGGAGCCGTGCACGTTCCCCGACGCGCGCGTCGAGAGTGGACGACGCGCCTCGTGGGGGCGATGGACCTTCGTCGACGCCTGCGTCTGGAAGAAGAAGAGCCGCCTCGTCTTCGAGCGTCAATCTGAAGGCGAACAGCATCTCCGCCGAGGAGGCCGCCGCCGTATGTGCTGGTGAAGACCCACGCGGCGTCACCGTGATTGGATGGCGTGAGGAACCGCAGCGGGGCTGCCCCGCGAGCGCCCGCGAGGCGACGCTCCGACTGCCGTGCCGGACGACCCGGAGCGTGCCGCTGCCGGCCGCAATGTCCGAACGTGGAATCGTCGCATCCGCGACCGCCGCGCCGCTCACTCCTGCCCATCGTATCCTCGCGTTCGAGCGGTTGGATCAAGAAGTGAACGAAGGAGCGCGCGTCCGACAAAAGCGTACTCGTCCTTCACTTCTGGCGGTGCGTGGCCCATGTACTGGCATCCTCTACGACTATCAATTCGGTTAATGGGTTGACGCCCGAGATAGCGCCTACTTATACTGGCCTTTCGATGCAGACGCGCATGTCCACCGCGACCATTACCATGGGGGAACCGGATGGTGATCCGGGCCCCGGGGTCGCTGGCGTTCGCGCTCGGGCTTGACAGGCACGACAGAGTCACGAGCTTTTGCAGAACCCGCCGGCGCCTTCGGGAGCCGGCGGGTTTTTATTTTCAGGAGGACGCTCGCCACCGCGCGGCGTCCGTCAGGGACGAGTGGATGCCGCTATTCCGACGACGCTTCGCTGGCAGGTGACGCTTCGCTGACCGGGTAGTCCGCGTGAGCAGCGCTGCTGGATCGGTCGACGGGTTGCGAGCTGCGCGTTCCCGGGTCCATCAGCAATCTGGGCCCCGGCTCGACTCGCTCCTCCGTGGCCGTGCAGATCTACCTGGACCTCCGGGTCACCGAGAGTGCGATCCGGATGCGCCCGACACGATCGAGACGCACTTCGCCGACGGCGGACCTCCAGGCGAGAATCGGATCGAAACGGCGTTTCGCCACGCGCGGGCCCGGATCGGCACGCCGGCGCCGGGCGTCAGGATCCGAGGTCCGGAGCGACATCCCCACGCGCGCGGGACTGGGGGGCAACGGCGCGGCGACCTGGCCGGTCTGCAGCTCTATCAGCAGCTCACCGCGCCCATCTCGTCCGCAGATCTGCTCGCGCTGGCGGCGGACGTTGAGAGGCCACCCCGACAACGCGGCCGCTTCGCTCCTGGGTGGGCTGACCGTGAGCTGTCAACGAGACGACGGCCGGGTGACGGCATCGCGCATGGCGCTGGCCGTCCGACGTCCAGATCGTCGATCGCGACTCCGGAAGCCGAGCTCGAGACGCCGCATGCCGCGCCGGGTGCTGCCCTCGACGATCTCGATGCGTGATGCCGTCTTCAACCTGCCAGCACTGCTGCTGCTGCTGGTCCATGCGCTCGCCGCTTCGGAACGCACGGCGATCTCCGCGAGGCGCTCCGGGATCATGGTGGCACCAGCCGGCGCGGGCGGCGCTCGTGCCAGGGCTGGCCGAAGCGCTGGCGCTCGATGACGAGAGCGATTCTTGGCGCGTGTCTCAGCGGTGCAGGCGCCGATCGATCGCGTGGTGTTCACACGAACGGCCGCGCCGCGGAGGCAGCAGGCTCGACTGAGCGACGTCTACCGCGAGCTCGGCATGCCGAGGCCGATCAGACTGCTTGCCGTGCACCAACCCGTGTGATTCCGTGTGAGTGACAGTCAGGATTCATCTATGCATTTCTCGCTTCGCTGTCATCTGTGCCAGACCGTCTTACCCTGCCGAGGCCCTCTGGGTGTGCAGCCAGTGCCTCCGGACCGCTGGAGGTGCACGCTACGACTACGCCGCCATCGCCCGCGCTCGTCTCGCGGGAGCTGATCGGAAGTCGGCCGCGGAACCTCTGGCGCTATCGCGAGCTCCTGCCGATTGCGGGTGAACCCACGCACCGGCCTCCACTCCGGTTTCACTCCGCTCGTCCGAGCGGAGCGCCTCGCCGCACAGGCTTCGGTGTTCGCGAGCTCTACGTGAAGGACGATTCGGTGAACCACCCGACGTGCTCCTACAAGGATCGTGTCGTCTCGGTTGCCGCGACGCGCGCCGGTCGAGCTCGGGTTCACGATATTCGCGTGCGCCTCGACGGGCAATCTCGCCGGCAGCGTCGCGTCGCACGCGCGCACGCCTCGGCCTGTCGTGCGCCGTGTTCATCCCGGACGACCTCGGAGCCCGCCAAGGTCACGCGGCGCGAGCGTCTACCGCCCGCAGATCATCGCGGTTCGCGGCAACTACGACGACGTGAACCGGCTGTGCACGCAGGTGGCCGACCGACTACGGCTGGGGATTCGCGAACATCAACCTGCGCGCGCTACGCCGAAGGCGCGAAGACCTACGGGTTCGAGATTGCGGAGCAGCTCGGTTGGCGTTTTCCGCGCACGCGTGGTGTCGCTGGTGGCCGGCGGCACTGCTGCTGCCGCGGGATCCTCGAAGGGCTTCGAGGAGCTGCGGACGGTCGGCCTCGTCTCGGGCGAGCTGCCGTCGATCTACGCGGCGCAGGCGGCGGGCTGCGCGCCGGTCATGCGGGCGCTCGACGCGGGGCTGGAGTTCCCGGATCCGGTCAAGCCGCAGACGATCGCCAAGTCTGATGGCGATCGGCAATCCGGCGGACGGCTTCCAGGTGCTCCGCGCCGTGCGCCAGACGGGTGGCGGCGGCGCGATGGTCACCGACGACGAGATCATCGCCGGCATCCAGCTGCTTGCCGAGACGGAAGGCATCTTCACCGAGCCCGCCGGCGGCGTGACCGTCGCGGCAACGAAGCCAGCTGATCGAGCGCGGGTCGCTTCCACGAGACGAGTCGATTGTCATCTGCATCACCGGCAACGGCTACAAGACGGCGGAAGTCCTGAACGGCCGCGGCGTTGACGCCCGTGCCACATCGGCCGATCGCTCGCCGACTTCGAGGCGAGCGCCGCCGCGCCAGCCGCAGTCGGTGTAGAGACGCAGACGACCGGGTCAGCAGGAGGATGGGAGGAGGGGATCGCAGATCCGAACAGGCTCCTCTCCGCCCCACCTCCCTGTTGACAGAATTCCGGCGCGACCGGTTATTGAATGCGCTACTAGCATCATGAGCACCTATCACGCCGCCTTCCGCTGCGCCGCCGGCTGCCCCGGCGAGCACTCGATCTGGCAGCCGATCTATCACTGCCCGACTTGCGGCGGCCTGCTGCAGGTCGTGCACGACCTCGACGCGCTGCGCGCACCGGAGCGCCGGCGGCGTGGATGCGCACGTTCGACGACCGCTACAAGCGCGACGGCGTGGCCCTACGGCTCCGGTGTCTGGGGCAAGAAGGAATGGGTCTGCCCCGAGATTCGCAACGAGAACATCGTGTCGATGGACGAGGGCGGCACGAACATGTTCTGGGCCGAACGCGTTCGGCGCGTGAGATCGGGCTCGAGGATCTGCTGGGTCAAGCAGTGCGGCAACTCGCACACCGGATCGTTCAAGGATCTCGGCATGACGGTGCTCGTCTCGGTCGTCAAGCAGATGATCGCCGACGGCGCGGGCGTGCGCGCGGTCGCCTGCGCGTCGACGGGCGACACCTCCGCGGCGCTCGCGGCATACGCGGCCGCGGCCGGCCTGCCGGCCGTCGTGATCCTGCCCGCGAGCAAGAGTCTCGGCGGCGCAGCTCGTTCAGCCGCTCGCCAACGGCGCGCGCGTGCCTCGCGCTCGACACGGACTTCGACGGCTGCATGGCGATCGTCAAGCGGCTCGTCGAGGAGGACGGCGTCTACCTCGCGAACTCGATGAACAGCCTGCGGCATCGAGGGTCAGAAGACGCTGTCGATCGAGATCGTGCGAGCAGTTCGACTGGGAGGTGCCCGACGTCGATCGTCATCCCCGGCGGCAATCTCGGGCAACGTCAGCGCGCTCGGCGCCGGCTTCGACATGATGCTGCGACCTCGGGCTGATCGCCAAGCGCCCGCGGCATCGTCGTCGCGCAGGCCGGCAGCTGCGAACCCTCTCTATCGCGCGTTCATGAACAACTGGGAGTTCGAGCCGATCACGGCGCAGCCGACGATCGCGTCGGCCGATTCAGATCGGCAACCCGGTGTCGCATCGACAAGGCGCGATCCGGACGCTGCAGAGCGCTACAACGGCGTCGTCGAGCAGGCGACCGAAAACGAGCTCGCCGACGCGGCGGCCGCGCGCGGATCGCACCGGCATGTTCAACTGCCCGCACACCGGCGTGGCGCTCGCGGCGCTCGAGAAGCTCGTCGCCCGCGGCGAGGTGCAGCGAGACCGGATCGTGTCATCGTGATCTCGACCGCCAACGGCCTGAAGTTCACGGAGTTCAAGATCGCGTATCACACGCGCTCGCTCGCGCGGCGTGACGCCGCGCTATCCCAACCCTCCGGTCGAATTGCCCAACAGCTACGACGCCGTGCGTCGAGCGATCGATGAACTCGCGCGCGCCGGTGGCGCGGGTCTAGTGGAATGTAACGCCTGAATCACGTAGCAGCCGCTCCGTTGTCACGGCTGCGGACATCGGGCGAAACAGACGACTGGCGCGCTACCGAATCAGCGGATACGAGGCCACTAGGTGGAGTGTAACGCCCGAATCAGCAGCAGCCGTTCCGTTGTCACGGCTGCGGATTCTGGGCCGAACAGCGCGGAAAGGACGGCGTGAGCGCCGTGCAACGTCCGGTCTCGAAGTGTGGAAGTTCGGCGGAGCCTCGCTGGCCGATGCGCGCGCGGATTCAGCGCGCCGCGGGACTCATCGCCAGACATCCCGGGCCAGCTGGTCGTCGTCGCACGTCAGCGCCTGGCCGGGCGTCACCGATCAGCTCCTCGAGGGTGCGCGGCCCGCCGCGGCGGCGAAGCGAACCGAAGCCACGCGCATCGCCGCTGCCGTCGCTCCTGCGCAGACACCGCGAGATCGCCGCGAGATCTCCTGCCGCCGGGTGCCGGCCCGGCGCGCGCTGCACGGCATCGATCGACGCCGCCGCGCGCGAGTACCGCGAGCTGTGCGGCGCGATCGCGGTGCTGGGACACATTCGCGCCACGCGCCAGCGATCATTCTGCGTCTCTCGCGGCGAGCGCATGTCGGCAGCCCTCCTCGCCGCCGTGCTGTCCGAGATCAGGACGCCGGGCGCAGCTACGTCGATGCCGGCAAGCATCGTGGCGCACCGACGCACAGCACGGCGGCGCCGCGCCGAACCTCTCCGGAGACCGGACGACGCGCCCGGCGTGCGCTGAGGCCGCTCCTGGCCGCAGGCACGACGCCCGGTCGTCCCCGGCTTCATCGGGCAGGCTCCCGACGGCAGCGTGACGACGCTCGGACGCGGCGGATCCGATCTGACGGCGACGCTTCTGGCCGGCCCGCTTGGCGCGCGAGCGCGTGGTGCTCTGGAAGGACGTCCCGGGATCCTCACCGCCGATCCGCGCCTGGTGCCGGACGCGCGGCTGATCCCGCAGCTGCATCATCGCGAGGCCGCGGAGGTCGCGCACTACGGCGCGAAGGTCACTCCATCCCGCGCGCGCTCATCCCGATCGCGGGCACCCGCATCGTGCTGCACGTGCGATCGTTCCTCGATCCCGGAGCGCCGGGCACCGAAGTCTCCGCGCGCCGATCGCTGGCGAGCTATCCGGTCAAGGCGCTCGCGATCGTGCGCGGGACAGGCGATCGTCACGGTCGCCGGCAAGGGCATGGTCGGCGTGCACGGCATCGCGGCGCGGACGTTCGCGCGCGATCGAGGCCGAGCGGCTGTCGGTCTCGACGATCTTCCAGGCGCTCGTCCGAGAGCTCGATCGGGTTCACGCGTCGCCGAGTCGGAAGCGCGCGCGCGCGGTCGAGCAGCTTGCGGCGCGCGTTCCGCGAGGAGCTCGCGAGCGGGCCTGATCGACAACGTGACCGCGCGGCCCGGCATGGCCGTGATCGCGGTCGTCGGCGACGGCATGGCCGGCAGCGCCGGGCATTGCCGCGCGCGTGTTCTCGGCGCTCGCGACAGGCGGCATCAACGTCGTCGCGATCGCGCAGGGATCGTCGGAGCGGAACATCTCGTTCGCGGTGACGGCGCGACCAGGCGCGCGGAGGCGGCGCGCCGCGTCCACGCCGCGTTTCAGCTGTCGAAGATCGGCGGCGGCCGGCCGCCCGCGGCGCCGCGCACCGACGTCGTGCTCCTCGGGGTTCGGCCGCGTCGGGCGCGCGCTGGCCGACCAGATCGCGGCGCCGGCCAACGGCCATCCGCTGGTACGCGTCGTAGGCCTGCTCGATCGATCCGGGATACGTCTTCGAGCCGCGCGGCATCTCGCGACGCCGCCTGCTGCAGCTGACGCGCGAGAAGGACGGCGGCGCGCTTCGCTCGGCGCTCGGCGGCCGGCCGGCGTCACGCCGCCGATGCGCTGACGTTCGATGGCCGGCCACGCGGTGTCGCGGCCGATCGTGGTCGACGTGACGAGCGACGAGACCGGACGACCTGCTGCGCGCGGCCGTCGGCCACGGCTTCGACATCGTGCTCGCCAACAAGAAGCCGCTCGCCGGCTCGTGGGAGAGCTACGACCGCCTGCTCGTGCAGCACTCGACGAGCGCCGGGCCGGCAGATGCGCTACGAAGCGCACCGTCGGCGCCGGCCTGCCCGATCATCGACACGTTCCACAAGCTCGGTCGGAGACCGGCGATCGCGTCCTGAGCATCGAAGGGTCGCGTCAGCGGCACGCTGATGTTCGTCATGTCGGCGGTCTCGGCCGGGCAAGCCGTTCTCGCAGGCGGTGCGCGAGGCCGTGGAGCTCGGGCTACGCCGAGCCCGATCCACGCGACGATCTGTCCGGCCGCGATGCGGCGCGCAAGGCGCTGATCCTGGCGCGGCTGCTCGGCTATCGCGGGCCGGCGCCGGTGGCGCAGGATCTGGTGCCGCGCGCGCTGAAGCGCGTGCCGCGCGCTGCGGACTTCCTGGACCGGTTGCAGGCGTTCGACGACGAGTGGGCGGCGCGGGCGGCGGCGGAAGCCAGACGTGGCCGCGTGCTGCGGTATCGTGGTGACCGCGACGCCGCGCGACGGTGTCGGCGAAGCTTGCGGCGGTGCCGGCGTCGAGCCCGGCGGGCGCGCTCGAGGGCACGCGCAACCTCGTCGCCTTCACGACGCCGGCGGTATCGCACCGAGCCGCTCGTGATCAGCGGGCCGGGCGCCGGCGCCGAAGTCACGCGCGGCGGGCATCCTGAACGACATCTACTCGCTGTCGGCGCGGTGAGTGATGCTGGACAGAAAGCGCGGTGGCCGCACGATGACCAATGTCGTCACGAGTCCCGAGACGATGCTGCGGCTGATCCTCAACAGCCGCGTCTACGACGTGGCGCACGAGACGCCGCTCGAGCCGGCGGCGCGGCTGTCGCGGCGGCTCGGCAACGACGATCCTGCTCAAGCGCGAGGATCTGCAGCCGGTCTTCAGCTACAAGCTGCGCGGCGCCTACAACCGCATCGCGCACCTCACCGAGGCGGAGCGCGCGCCGCGGCGTCATCGCCGCCAGCGCCGGCAATCACGCGCAGGGCGTCGCGTTCGCCGCGCGCCACCTCGGGCTGCGCGCGCCTCATCGTCATGCCGCAGACGACGCCCGAGATCAAGGTCGACGCGGTGCGCGACATGGGCGCCGAAGTGATCGCTCATCGGCGACAGCTACGCCGACGCGAAGACGCACGCTGCGACGAGCTCGCCGCCGACGACCGGCATGACGTTCGTGCATCCGTTCGACGATCCGCTCGTCATCGCCGGTCAGGGCACCGATCGGCGACGAGATCCTGCGCCACAAGCTCGGGCGACGTCGCGGCGATCTTCGTGCCCGGTCGGCGGCGGCGGCCTGATCGCCGGCATCGCCAGCTACGTCAAGGCGCTGCGGCCCGACGTCGCGGATCATCGGCGTCGAGCCGTACGAGGCCGACGCGATGTATCAATCGCTCGCCGGCCGGCCGCCGCGTCACGCTCGATCGCGTCGGCATCTTCGCCGACGGCGTCGCCGTGCGCGAAGTCGGCGAGCTCACCTTCCCGATCGTCCAGCGCGACGGTCGACGAAATCGTGCGCGTGTCGAACGACGAGATCTGCGCGGCGATCAAGGACATCTTCGACGACACGCGATCGATCATGGAGCCGGCGGGCGCGCTCGGCGGTCGCCGGCCTGCGGACGTGGGTCGAGCGCACCGGCGTCAGCGGCGAGCGGCTGGTCGCGGTGCTGAGCGGCGCGAACATGAACTTCGATCGCCTGCGCTTCGTCGCCGAGCGCGCCGAGGTCGGCGAAGCGCGCGAGGCGCTGTTCGGCGTCACGATCCCCGAGCGGCCGGGCGCGTTCCGCGAGTTCTGCGCCGACCATCGGCCGGCGCGTCGTGACCGAGTTCAACTACCGGCTGAGCGGCCGCGACCGGGCGCACATCTTCGTCGGCATCGCCACCGAGTCGCGCGCAGGACGCCGCCGAGCTCGGCGACGACGCTGAGCGGCAGCGGGCTACGAGACCGTCGAGCTGACCGACAACGAAGTCGCCGAAGCTGCACGTGCGGCACATGGTCGGCGGCCGAGCCCGGACGTGCGCGCACGAGCAGCTCTGCCGCTTCGAGTTCCCGAGCGTCCCGGCGCGCTGATGGACGTTTCTCGAGACGCTCGGCGGCCGCTGGAACATCAGCCTGTTCCACTACCGCAACCACGGGGCGGACTTCGGGTCGGCGTCACTCGCGGGCTTCGAGGTCCCGCCCGACGAGATGGAAGGATTCGAAGTTTCTCAGGCGCTCAGCTATGCAGCACCAGCGGGAGGACTCGAATCACGCGTATCGGATGTTCCTGACGTAGACGGCGCTCGGCGCTCGGCGCTCGGCGCTCAGCTCGGCGCTCAGCGCTCGGAAGAGGGAGTACGGAACTGGAGCTGAGGGAAGCCGGAAGCGTCGGGAAGCTGCCTTACCCCACGTCAACCCAGTTCGAGCGTCCGCTCCACCGCCTTCTGCCAGCCGCGATAGCTCGATTCGTCGCTGGTCGAGCGTCGATCGCGGCTCCCACTGGCGATCGGCCATTCCAGTTCTGGCGCAGTTGATCGAGATCCTTCCAGAAGCCCGACGGCAAGGCCGGCGGCGTAGGCGGCGCCGAGCGCCGTGGTTTCCGCGACGACCGGGCGGACGACCGGGACGCCGAGGACGTCGGCCTGCAGCTGCATGCAGCGTGTCGTTCACCGTCGCGCCGCCGTCGACCTTCGAGCAGCTCGAGGCGGACGCCCGAGTCCTGCACCATCGCGTCGAGGACGGCGCGCGTCTGGAAGCAGATCGCTTCGAGCGTCGCGCGCGCGAGGTGCGCCTGGTGTTGAAGCGCGACAGCCCGACGATCGCGCCGCGGGCGTCGGACCGCCAGTAGGGCGCGAAGAGGCCGGAGAACGCCGGCACGAAGTAGATGCCGCCGTTGTCCGGCACCGAGTTCGCGAGCGCCTCGATCTCGGCGCCGACGCGATGATGCCGAGCTGATCGCGCAGCCACTGCACCGCCGAACCGGTCACGGCGATCGAGCCTTCGAGCGCGTAGATCGTCTCCGCCGCCCATCCGGTAGCACACCGTCGTCAGCAGCCCGGCCTTCGACGGCACGATCTGCGTGCCGGTGTTGAGCAGCATGAAGTTGCCGGTGCCGTAGGTGTTCTTGGCTTCGCCGGGCGCGATGCACACCTGGCCCACGGTCGCGGCCTGCTGATCGCCGAGGTCGCCGGCTGACCGGCACTTCGCCGCCGGCCGGCCCGTCGCGCCGCGTGCACGCCGAACGCCGAGCGGTCGGACGAGGAGCGGATCGACGGCAGCATCGCCGCGGGATGTCGAAGATGCCGCAGCAGCTCGTCGTCCCACTCGAGCGTCCGCAGATCCATCAGCATCGTCCGGCTCGCGTTGGTGACGTCGGTGACGTGGACGCCGCCGTCCGCGCCGCCGGTCAGGTTCCAGATGACCCACGTGTCGATGGTTGCCGAACACGCGCTTCGCCGCGCGCGGCCGCGGCTCGCGCACGCCGTCGACGTTGTCGAGGATCCACTGCAGCTTCGCGCCGGAGAAATAGCGTGGCGGGCGGCAGGCCGGTGCGCTCGCGGATCAGTCTGGCCCCTGCGACCTCTGTCAGCGCGCTGACGATCCGATCGGTCCGCGTGTCCTGCCAGACGATGGCGTTGTACCAGGGCTGACCGGTCTTCGGGTTCCAGACGACCGTGGTCTCGCGCTGATTGGTGACGCCGATGGCGGCGAGATCCGCCGCGTCGATGCTCGCCGTTGCGCAGCGCGCCGGCGATCGACCTCGTTGGTGCGCGCCGGCGATCTCGCAGCGGATCGTGCTCGACCCAGCCGGGCTGCGGCATGATCTGCTGGTGCTCGAGCTGGTGGCGCGCGACTCTCGTTGCCGCCCTTGGTCGAACACCATGAACCGCGTGCTCGTCGTCCCCTGATCGACGGCGCCTACGAACTGGGACACTGGGGGCTCCACGACGGTTCCAGGGTTCTGGGTTCCACTGGTTCGATGGTTCAGGGGTTCCAGGGTTCCGGTTCGAGTTCAATGGCGCAGGCGCGAACCGCCGAACTCGCATCGAACCGAACCCTGGAACCCTGCTCAGAACCGACGATGTCGCGATACAGGCCCGGCTCCCACGATCCCGCCAATGATTGGGCGCGACGACTGGAATCCAGCAGGCGACCAGTCGGACGGTCCCTTGCCGGGAATCGGCAGGATGGCGTGCGCGATGCGCGGGCCGAGATCGCGCGCCGGATTGATGGCGTAGCCGGTCGGGCCGCCGAGCGAGGCCGACGCCGCAGCACGAGCATCGCCGACGAGCAGCGGCTGCAGACCGCGGCTGAAGACGGCGGACAGGTTCAGGTCGCCTCGGCTTCATCAGCGGTCTGCGCGTTGCCGGCGATCGCCAGTATGCCGAAGAGCGAGCGCCGCGGTCCCGATGATCTCGGCCGCCGCGGTTCGCCGCCGGTGCTGCGAGATGCGCGGGCCCGGTCGCGAAGCACCGCCAGCTTGCTGCCCGGGATCGGTGCGTCACGCGCCAGTGCGGAAGGTAGGCGATCAGCCAGACCATGACCGCGCCGAGCGAATGGCGCCGATCATCTGCGCGGCGATGTAGCCCGGGCACCTCGGCCCACGGAAAGCTGCCGATGGTCGCCAGCGCGATCGTCACCGCGGGATTCAGGTGCGCGCCGCTGATTCGGCCGACAGCGTAGACGGCCATCGCAGCCGCCACGCCCCAGCCCGTAGTGATCACGATCCATCCGGACTTCTCCCCTTGGTCCCTGTCAGCACCACGTTGGCCACGACACCATCACCGAGCACGACGAGCATCATCGTCCCGATGGCTTCCGGGCCGAGAAGCGTCTCGCATCCACGCCTCCGCCGCGTTATGCGCGCACGGGATGCCATCACTGCGCGCGGGCGTTAACGGCGTTCGGCGCTCGGCGTTTGGTGCTCGGCGTTCGACGGAGAAATAGCGGAAGCGGCAAGCAGCGGGAAGCGGGAAGCGGACAGCGGGAAGCGGGCAGCAGGTAAAGGGAAGCGGGCAGCGGAAGCCCCTTTTTGCATGCAGCCCAGGCCATAGAGACCGACCCCTATCAGGGTCGCCTGGCGAAGGGGCTCTGGGCCAGCGATTATGCGCTCCGATTCGCGTTTGCTGGCGCCTGCAAACGCAGGCGATACCCCGGGGCTGTAATCAATTGCACGCCTACGGAACCGGGCTGTATACAGCTTGACAGCGCCACAAGATTAGTGCGCCGCCCGCCAGGAAATCGGATACACTTCCGGGCCGCCGGGTAATACAAACAGACTAGCTTGTCAGGCAGGAGGTAAGGCCTCTCGTCTGGACTCCAGGCGCAAGCTTCATCGCCGGTGGAGGGAAGCCTTGATTGGTGGAGGAACTTTGAAGTCGACCCCGGTCCAGAAGAGGAGGATGCTGTGAGCCAGTCCGTAGGACTATCACGCAATCGGTGCAGATCGATCGCAGGAGCCTCTACTACCTTACTGACCGTTGCGGGCCTCGCGCTCGTCTCGGTCCCCGCACACGCGCAGATTCTTTACGGCAGCCTCACGGGCGTTGTGAAGGATGCGCAGGGCGCGACGGTGCCCGGCGCGACGGTCACGCGCCGTCAACAAGGAAACGAACCTGACGCGCGACACGGTGACGAATGCCGAAGGCGCAGTACATCGCTCACGAACGTCCTGCCCGGGCCGCATGACGTCAAGGTCTCGCTGCCCGGCTTCCGAGAAGCCGTCCGCACCGCCGTGCCCGGTCACGATCGGTCAGATCTCCCGCGTCGACATGACGCTCGAGATCGGCGCGGTCGACCGAGACCGATGACCGTCGCGTCCGAAGCGCAGCTGCTGCAGACCGACAAGGCGGACGTGCACACCGAGCTGAAGTCGGCCGAGATCACGTCGATGCCGCTCAACCGGTTCCGCAACTACCAGGCGCTGATGAACCTGGTGCCCGGCACGACGCCGATGGCGTTCGGCAACGCTGAAACCGACACGCCGGCGCGCTCGCTGGCGACCAACGTCAACGGCCAGGTCAACACGAACAACACGACGCGGACCGACGGCGCCACGAACATGAACATCTGGCTGCCGAACCACAACATGACATCTCGCCGGCCGAGACGGTCGACACGGTGAACATCTCGACGAGCAGCTTCGACGCCGAGCAGGGCAACGCCGGCGGCGCGGCGGTCACGGTCATCACCAAGTCGGGCACGAACCAGTTCCAGGGCTCCGGCGTTCGAGTTCTACAACGGCGACAAGCTGAACGCGACGCCGCAAGCTACTTCAGCGCCGGCGCCGTCCCCGACGAAGCTGCCGATCAAGGCGAACACCTACGGCGGCACGCTCGGCGGCCCGATCGACGAAGAACAAGCGTGTTCTTCTTCGGATCGCTTCGAAGGCTTCAAGCGCGACCAGAGCACTGTTCACGTTCTTCAACGTGCCGGACGCGAGGCTGCGCGCGGGCGACTTCAGCCAGGCGCTGAACGCCGACGGCAGCGCTCCAGCAGATCATCTACGACCCGACGACCGGCGACGCGCAACGGCGTCGGCCGCACGCAGTTCCCGGGCAACGTGATCCCGAGCGAACATGATCAGATCCGATCGCGCTGAAGGTGCTGAACCTCTTCCCGGCGCCCGAACAGTCCGGGCACCGGGCGCCGGCGGGCTGACGAACAACTACCGGCGCCAGGAAGACCGCACGTTCGCCCGCGACAACTGCGACGGCAAGGTCAACTGGAACCGCACCGTCGGCGCATCAGATCTGGGGCAAGTTCAGCTACATGAACGCGGTCGTTGACGACCTGACGAACTACCTCGGCCCCGATCCGAACGCCATCAGGCGACGGCGGGTTCACGAAGGTGTATCAGGCGACCGCCGGCCAGACATGGACGCTCATCGCCGACGATGCTGATGGACATGACGTTCGGCTTCGGCCGCCAGGATCAGCACGTCTACGGGCCCGACTTCCAGGCCGGCAACTACGGCCTCGACGACGCTCGGAATTCCCGGCACGAACGACCAGGGCACCGGCGACTCGCGCTACGCCGGCTATCCGGTGTTCAACACCGGCTTCAGCGCCGTCGGCAACCGCGACGGCTGGAACCCGATCTTCCGCGACGAGCGGACCTACTCGCTGTCGACGAACCTCAGCGAAGATGAAGGGACGTCACGATCTGCGCGGCGGCTACCTGATGAACTTCTTCTATCTCGATCACTGGCAGCCCGAAACCGGCAACCCGCGCGGGCCAGTTCGACTTCAACGGCCGCGGTCGACCGCGCCTGCAACGCGCGGCGCGCAGAACGCGCAACTTCTACAAACCAGTACGCGTCGTTCCTGCTCGGCCTACGTCGGCACGCCGTCCAAGAGCGTGCAGAACGAGCTGATGACGGCGCGCGAGTGGCAGCACTCGCTGTTCGTCCGCGACCGCTGGACGCCCAGCCAGCAAGCTGACGCTCGACCTCGGCATGCGCTGCGAGCTCTACCCGATCATGCACCGCGCCGACGGACGCGGCGTCGATCGGCTCGACCTGCAACCTCGACGTGCTCATCGCCGGCAAAACCCGCAACAACGAGCAATACGTAATTGAACGAAGTACAAC